>Ga0134126_10010114_pt1 | contig 11888 bp, 10 predicted proteins | sample KB31752_FD_96881 | JGI IMG/M metagenome (GOLD analysis project Ga0134126, IMG submission 96881) | Terrestrial soil microbial communities with excess Nitrogen fertilizer from Kellogg Biological Station, Michigan, USA - KB3-175-2 | ecosystem: Environmental > Terrestrial > Soil > Unclassified ...
CCGGTCGCCAGCATGACGCCGATGGCAACGCTTAGAGCCCGTCGATTGATCTGCGTGCAAGTTCTCATGATGAATTCTCCTCCCCGAGACATATGGATGATTGTTGTTTGCGTGGACCCGATGCCGTGGTGTCTGCATGCCAGCTGGTCCCACGTGATTCCTGAAACTGTCTCGCCTGTTCTCCCGCTATCCATGCCACGGGTATCGCCTCGGCGAGCTCGCATCCTAACCCAGAAAATCCTATTTGTACTACCATAGTATAAAATGCGGAGAAAACCTGAAGAGGTCGCACGCGATCACACGATGCGGAGCTGGCTGCGGGATGGCGACTGGAAAGGTGTGCAGGGACGGACGCGCCGGCGATGCCATCGCCTGCCCGGCACGCGCCACCGCATGGTCCATGGCCGGCTCAAGGCAACGTGCGAGCGTGGCGACGGATCGCGGCCTTGGCGGCAAGGCAACGGATCGCTGCCGCCGAGCTTCAACCCTGCGTGGCCGCCTGCATGCCTGGGTACCGCGCAACCTTCGCTTGGTACGTTTGTATGATAAATTTCGGACGTTATCGCACTGCAGCATGCTGCGACATCCGATCCACACGGCTTCACGTCATGGCGGCGTGACAACACCAGAAGCGCCCTTACCGCAGAGAGAAGTTGAACATGAAGGCTACGGACTCACGCAATCTGCATGGCCATGTGATCCGTGAACTGGGCAAGCGGATTGTCGTCGGTGATTTGCGTCCCGGCGATGTGTTGCCGCGCGAGGAGGATCTGGCCGAAAGCATGGATGTGAGTCGAACGGCCCTGCGCGAAGCCTTGAAGGTCCTGTCCGCCAAGGGCTTGATCGAGTCGCGCCCGCGAGTGGGTACCCGCGTACGTGCGACGCATTTCTGGAACCAGCTGGACGCGGACGTCCTTTCCTGGCGCTGCGCCTCGATGCCCACCGACGACTTCATCGAGAAACTGGTGGAGATGCGCGAAATCATCGAGCCGGCAGCTGCGGCTGCAGCAGCACGCCGACGCACCGCGGCTCAGCTGACCCAGGTGGATCTGGCCTACCGGAAAATGGAGGCCGCCCGCGACACTGAAGAATGGGCGGCGGCGGATCTCAGCTTTCACGATGCCGTGCTTCAGGCGACCGGCAATGAATTGATGATCTCGCTTTTCTCGGTGGTCGAAAGCGCGCTCGGGATGTTCTTCGTGTTGTCGGCGAAAACGGCCGGCGACTTCAGCTATTCGCTGCCGCAGCATCAGAAAGTGCTTGAAGCGATCCGCCGCAAACAACCGGAGGTCGCCCGCAAGGCGATGCAAGGCATGATCGAGGATTCGCTGGCCAATCTTCGCAAGAAGCGCAAGGGAAGCTCCAGGAAAGCTTCCTGAGCTGGATCAGGTCACTCGGTGTCGAATGCGCGCGCCAGCGGGAAACGACCAGGGTTCCGCACGCGGTGATTACGGCGTTGCCGTAACTGCATCAGGACAAACCCTCGCAGGTTCAGTTCGCCCGTCACAGCAAGCGCGCGGGTTGACCTTGCGCGGTGAGCAACGCGACCGCCTTCTTGTCGAACGATACGAAGGTTTCGCCGCCGAGCCATTGGCCCTCGAAGGCGATCGCGCCATCGGCGAAGTCGCCCCCGGCATCGAGCACCGCCAAGCCGGCTTCAGCGGCTGGCCGGTTCGTTTCCGTATTCGCCGCATCGAGCAGAGCCCGGATCGCAGCGGCCACGTCCGTTGGAGTAAAGCCGTAGACACGACGCAGCACCCAGACGAACTCGCACAGACATGGCAGCGCGACCGCGATCACTTCGGCATCCGTCAGCAGCTTGGCGGCAAGCTTCGCCTGCTTGACATCGTCGCGCACGACAGCACGAACCAGCACATTCGTGTCCACAGCGAGCTTCACTTGCGGCCCGCCCAGCCCGATGCCGTGGCCTCGTTGATTTCTTCGATGGTGGCGACCTTGGCTGTCCGTCCGGCCAGCAGGCCAACAAAGCCAGCCATCGAGCCGGTAGGCCGGGCTGCCTTCAGTGCGGCCCGGCCATCAGGCAGCAAGTCCAGCTCGATCTTCTCCCCTGGCTTGATGCCAAGGTGTTGCAGCACATCCTTCCGAAAGGTGACTTGTCCCCGTGCGGTAACGGTCAAGATGGTCATGGTGGTGTCCTCGGGCTGCGACTCGGGCCTAGAGTAATGCAGCATTGCATTACCTTCAAGTTCCCCGGCGGAAATCCAGGAAACCTCGAAAAACCGCCGTCATTCCTGCTTTCGCAGTGATGACGAGCAAAAACCGAGTTATTCGAGGTTCCCTCCAGAGTCCCGAATGATTCGTTACCCAGGCTTCACCGGAACACTGATCATGCTCGACCTGCGCAACACCAGATCCACGCCACCGGACTACGACCCGCGCAACACCTGATCGAGCTTGTCCAGGAACTCTTCGGCGTTGGCCTGGCTGAACACGATCGGCGGCTTGATCTTCAGCACGTTGTCGTCCGGGCCTTCGGTGGAAAGCAGCACGTGGCGTGCCTTCATCGCCTCCACCACGGCCTTGGCCTTTGGCTGGTCGGGAGTTCTCGCGTCGCGATCGCGCACCAGCTCGACACCGACAAACAGGCCGCGACCGCGCACATCGCCGATACATTCGTGGCGTTGCTGCAGCTCGCGCAATCCGTCCATCAGGAAACTGCCGACGCGGCGAGCGTTCTCCTGCAACTGCTCGTCGGCAATCACCTCCAGCACGGCCAGCGCGATCGCGCAGGACACCGGGTTTCCGCCAAAGGTATTGAAGTACTCCATGCCGCTGACAAAGCTGGCAGCGATCTCCCGCGTGGTCACCACGGCACCCATCGGATGGCCGTTGCCGATCGGCTTGCCCATGGTGACGATATCCGGCACGACGCCCTGGGATTCGAACGCCCAGAAATGTTCACCGACCCGGCCGAAGCCGACCTGCACCTCATCGGCCAGGCACACGCCCCCGGCGGCACGCACCGCCGCGTAGGCTTCAGGCAAATAGCCTTCCGGCAGCACGATCTGGCCGCCGCAACCCAGCAGCGATTCGCAATAGAACGCCGCCGGCGCGATGCCACGCTGACGCAGGCCGTCGATGGCCGCTGGCAACAACTGGCCGTATTGCCGACCGGCCGCCGAAGTTTCGCGGAAAGGCCCGCGATAAGTGTCAGGCATGCCCACGACGCCCACATGCGTACTCTGCCCTGCGCCGCCCTTGCCGTTGAACTTGTACGGGCTCAATTCGACCATCGACGGCGAATGGCCGTGGTAGGCGTGATCCACCACCACCACGCCCTGTGCCTTGGTGTGTGTCCGCGCCAAGCGCAAGGCAAGGTCGTTTGCCTCGGTGCCCGAGTTGGTGAGAAACACGACCGACAAGGGTTTCGGCAAGGTGGCCGTCAGGCGCAGCGCATACTCGACGATGTTGTCGTGGAGGTAACGGGTGTTGGTGTTGAGCTGCGCCATCTGCGCCTGTCCGGCCGCGACCACGCGCGGATGGCAATGCCCGACATGGCAGACGTTGTTGACCATGTCCAGGTAGGCCTGGCCGTGCTGGTCGTACAACCACACACCGTCACCGCGCACGATCTTGAGTGGCTCGTTGTACGACACGCTGAGGGTCGGATTCAGCAGCTGCTTGCGCAAGCGCAGGATGTCGGCATTGCTACGTTGCGGCACGTTGCCGGAGGCGGTGAGATCAGTCATGGCTTGGTTCCAGAAAGGGGCCGACGATGGCATCGTGGTCGACTTCGGCAAGTTCGCGCAACAACGCGCGCACGCCTTGCTGCGACACGAGGATGAAGGGATTGTCGGGCTCTTCCCGATGCGCGCGCGTCGCCATCAGCACGCTGTGGCAAAGGCGCGCGAGGATGAAGGCATGCAGTTGCTCAAGCTCCACGCGCAGCAACGGGCACTGCGCCAGATAACCGCGAACGATGGTGCGTGCGCACGCCACCGGGTCGGCTTCATGCTGCATCGCATAGGTGCAGGCGATCGCCAGGTCGGCCAGCCGAAAACTGGTGCACATGTCGCCGAAATCGATCACCGCACGGACGCGCTGGCCGTCGCCGTCATCCGCCACAATCACATTCAGGTCGTTGGCATCGTTGTGCAGCACCGTGATCGGCAGCTGCGTTCGCCATGACGGCAGGCGGGCGCAGAACGCCTCGGCGTGCGTCTGCACGATGGCACGCAGGCCGGCATCTTCGACATGCGCGATTTCGCCGCACAGGGTTGGCAGGCGCAGCAGATTCCAGTCGTGCTGGCGATCGGCGGCCGGATGATGAAAGTCCTGCAGCCCGTGCGTCAGCCGCCCGACCGCACTACCGAGACTTTCGTGCAACGCCGCGCGCTGCGTTTGCGGCACTCCTCCGATGGCATCCGCGTACGTCGTGCCGGGCACGAAGCTCAGCACACGCACCTGGCGGGACTGCCCCGCGATCGGCAAGGTCAGCAGGTGTTCGCCGTCGACGCTGAGCTGCACCCGCGGCCATTGCAATGCCGGCTCGCGCTCGGCCAGCGTCATCATGGCATGGTTCTCCAGGTCCAGGTCCATCCGCGACCATGACGGATGCGCCACCTTCAGCACATACTCGCCATGCCCGGTGCGGATGCGGAAGTTCTGATCGGCATAGGATGGCAGGGCGCAGATATCGCCACGCATGCGCCAATGCCGGCCAGCCAGCGCCAGCGCCGCGTCAGGAGTCAGGAAGGCCATAGGATCGCGCACGAATATTGCGGGAGTCTTAATTGTAGTATAAGTTGACATTTGAAACTCACTACAGGCGAATCCCATGTTTCGGCCCTTGCTGGCGGCGCTACTGGCCGCCGCCATGATGATCACCGCGGCCAACGCGAATCTGGTGGCTGCGAACCCGGTCGATACCGGCGGCCCGCATCCGGCGCGGCTGCAAGGCGCGGCGTTGCTGCACCAGCGCGAGGCGATGAGCTTTGGCGTGTTCTATTACCCCACACAATGGCCGCGCAACGAATGGCAGCGCGACTTCAACGGCATGGCCAGGCTCGGCTTCGACTTCACCCACATGGCCGAATTCGACTGGACCTACCTGGAGCCGGAGGAAAGCCACTTCGATTTTGAATGGCTCGATCACGCCATCGATCTGGCCAGCAAGGCCGGGTTGCGCGTCGTCCTCGGCACGCCGTCGGCAGCGCCCCCTAGCTGGATGGACGAGCGCTATCCCGAGGTCTACCGGGTGGACGAGCACGGCCAGCGCCACGAACACGGCATCCGCGCGGAAGTCTCCCTGGCCAATCCGAAATACGAAGCGTTCGTGGCGCGCCTGGTCACCGCCATGGCCAGGCATTACGGTCACGATCCGCGCGTCTGGGGCTGGCAGGTCGACAACGAGCCCGGTACTTTCCTCGATTACAGCGACAGTGCCCGCGCCGCGTTCCAGGCTTGGCTGCAGAAGAAATACGGCAGCATCGATGCGATGAATACCGCATGGGCCGGTTCGTTCTGGAGCACCCGCTACGGCAGCTTCAAGCAGGTGCATCTCCCGAATGTCACGCTTGCGGCTGAAGACAAGCTGAGTCCGCATGCGCAGCTGGATTTCGCCCGCTACCAGGCCGACACCACCGCGCACTTCCTCGATGCCCAGGCGACAATCATCAAGAAGTACGCCCGCCCCGGGCAGTGGGTGACGACCAACTACACCAATGTCACTACCGCCACCGATCCAAGGCGCAGTCACGAGCTGGACTTCCCGACCTTCACCCTGTATCCGGTGCAGGGCTCGAACGTCCTGGGCGGCAACAGCTACGAAATCGGCAAGCCCGCCAACCTGATGGAAGCCGCGGCGTATTTCCGCTCCATCAACGGCACGTTCGGCGTGATGGAATTGCAGCCCGGCCAGGTGAACTGGGGCGAGATCAATCCGCAACCGATGCCGGGCGCGGTCAGCATGTGGATGTGGCATGCCTTCGCTTCCGGCGCCTCCTTGCTCAGCACCTACCGTTATCGTCACCCGCTGCGCGGCAGCGAGATGTATCACGAGGGGATCGTCGGCACCGACGGCGTGACGCTCTCGCGCACCGGGCGTGAATTCGTCGACACCCTGCATCAGATCAAGGCGCTCGAATCGCAGCTCGACGTCAAGGCACCGCTGCCGCAAGAACTGGCGGCGCGCTACACCGCGTATCTGTGGAGCCACGACGTGTTCTGGGATCTGGAAATCCAGCCGCAAACCACGCTGTGGCACAGCTGGGCCTACCGCAATGGCTACACGCTGGCTGTGAAGAGCACCGGCGCGCCGATGGATTTCATTGCGGAAGATGATGACTTCAACCGCTATCCATTCCTGATCGCGCCGGCCTACCAGATGGTCAGCAAACAACTGGCGGACAAATGGCGGCGCTATGTGGAACAGGGTGGCCATCTGATCCTGACCAGCCGCACCGGGCAGAAAAACGAGCTCGGCCAGTTCCCCGAGGGTCCGTGGTATGCGCCGATCCTCGATCTGATCGGCGACGATGTCGATGGCTTCGACATGCTGCCGCCAAGCGCCAGTGGCCACGTCAGCGCGGACGGCAAGACGCATGACTGGCACCGCTGGGCCGACATACTCACGCCGCGCCCTGGCACCCGGGTGCTCGCCACGTATGCCGATCACTACTACGCTGGCAAGGCGGCGGCGACCACCCGCAAGCTGGGCAAGGGCAGCGTCACCATGATCGGCGTGTCGACCGGTGACGGCGAACTGGAACGCGAGATTGTGCGCGGCGTCTACCAACGTGCCGGCGTGGCGATCGAGGATCTGCCGAAGGGCGTGTTCCTCGACTGGCGCGGCGGATTCGATTTCATGGTGAACTACAACCCGCAGCCGTTTGCGCCCGTGCTGCCGCCAACGGCGAAAATCGTGCATGGCCGGACGCCGCTGGCTCCGGCGCAGACGCTGATCTGGAAGGACACTTCGCCGTGACGCGCACGACATCCATGTGCCATGGGGAAGCCTGAGTCCATGAGCGGCTTGATCGGACTCGACTGGGGCACCACCAGCCTGCGTGCCTACTGGCTCGACGCGGCTGGCGAAATCCGCGAGACGCGGACGCGCCCCTGGGGTATTCGCCATCTGCCGAATGGCGGCTTCGATGCTGCGCTGACCGACATCACCGCGGGCTGGCCCCGGTTGCCCCGGCTGGCCTGCGGCATGGTCGGCAGCCGCCAGGGCTGGATGGAAGTGCCGTACATGGAACTCCCCGCCGACACGGCGCAGCTCGGCGGTGCCGTCCGCAGCCTGCGCGCCAGGGATGGTTCGGACGTCCATATCGTTCCCGGCCTGCGCAACCCGCAAGGCCCCGACGTGATGCGCGGCGAGGAAACCCAACTGCTGGGTGCCCTGGCCTTGCGCCCGGCACTGATCCCCGATTCCACCTGGATCCTGCCGGGCACGCACAGCAAATGGGCCCGCGTGCGCGATGGTGCCGTGACCGACTTCTGTACCCTGATGACGGGTGAACTGTTTGCGCTGCTGCGGCAGCATTCGATTCTTTGTACCGGCTCGGGCGATGCAGCGGCGAATCCTGACGCGTTTGCGCGCGGGGTCATCGCGGCACGCGACAGCGGCAACGCCGGGGGGTTCAGCCGGCTGTTCTCGGCCCGCGCATTGATGCTCGACGGTGTGCTGACGCCGGACGCCGTGCCCGAGTATCTCTCCGGCCTGCTGCTCGGCGAGGAGCTGCGTTCCGGCCTCGCCTCGAATCGTTTCCGTCACGACGCACCGCTGCAGTTGATTGGCGATGCCGCGCTGTGCACGCGCTATCGGCTGGCCGCGTCCCACTTTGACATCGATCTCGTCGAATCCCTGCTGGATGCCGCCGCGCACGGCTTGTGGCAGATCGCTTGCGACACGGGCCTGGTCAGCGCCAGCTCGTCCACGGCATCCAGGGAAACTTCTTCATGCTGAGCTCCTGGCTCAATACGCTGCCGCTCGTCGCGATCCTGCGCGGCATACGTCCCGACGAAGCCGTGAGCATTGGTCATGCGCTGGCGAATGCCGGCTTTCGCGTGCTGGAAGTGCCGCTCAACTCGCCGCAGCCGATGGAAAGCATCCGTCGGCTCAGCCAGTCTCTCGGCGTTGGCTATCTCATCGGTGCCGGCACCGTGATGACGACGGCGCAGGTGCAGGAAGTCGCCGCTGCCGGTGGCCGGCTGATCGTGATGCCGCACGCCGATACCGTGGTAATCCGCGCGGCCAAGGACGCCGGCATGATCTGCGTACCCGGTGTCGCCACGCCCAGCGAGGCCTTCGCTGCGCTGGCGGCCGGCGCTGACGGCCTGAAGCTGTTTCCCGCCGACCAGGTGTCGCCCGCGGGACTCAAGGCTTGGCGTGCCGTCTTGCCGGCCGAAGTGCCGGTGCTGCCGGTCGGTGGCATCGCGCCCAACAACATGGCGGCATGGGTTGCCGCCGGCGCGCAGGGGTTTGGCATCGGTGCCGCGCTCTATGCTCCCGGCCTCGATGCCGACGAAGTCGCCAGCCGCGCCCATGCCTTCGCGCAGGCGTGGGCAGCGGTCTCTCCAAAATCTCAGGAACGCCGTGCATGAAGATCACCAAACTCACCACCTTCCTGGTGCCACCACGCTGGCTGTTCCTGCGCATCGACACCGATGCCGGCATCTGCGGCTGGGGCGAGCCGGTCGTGGAAGGTCGCGCGCATACCGTGGCCACCGCGGTCGAGGAGTTGTCCGATTACCTGATCGGCAAGGATCCCCGCCACATCGAGGACCTGTGGAACGTGATGTACCGCGGCAGCTTCTACCGCGGCGGCCCGATCCTGATGAGCGCGATCGCCGGCGTTGACCAGGCACTATGGGACATCAAGGGCAAGCATCTCGGCGTCCCGGTGCATGAACTGCTCGGTGGACCGGTGCGCGAGCGCATTCGCGTGTATTCGTGGATCGGCGGCGACCGTCCAGCGGATACGGCCATGGCAGCCAAGGCCGCGGTCGAACGCGGCTTCACCGCGGTCAAGATGAATGGTACCGAGGAGATGCACTTCGTCGACAGTCACGCCAAGGTCGAACGCGTGCTGGAGAACGTGCAGGCCGTGCGCGAGGCGGTCGGTCCACACATCGGCCTGGCCATCGACTTCCACGGCCGCGTGCACAAGCCGATGGCCAAGGTGCTGATGCGCGAACTGGCACCGTACAAGCTGATGTTCATCGAGGAGCCGGTGCTGTCCGAGCATCTGGATGCGATCCCGGAGCTCGCCGGCATCGCGCCGGCCCCGATCGCGCTGGGCGAGCGCCTGTATACGCGCTACGACTTCAAGCGCGTGCTGGAGCGTGGTGGCGTCGACATCATCCAGCCCGATCCGTCGCATGCCGGTGGCATCACCGAGACGCGCAAGATCGCCGCGATGGCCGAAGCCTATGACGTGGCTCTGGCACTGCACTGTCCGCTCGGCCCGATTGCGTTGGCGGCCAACCTGCAGCTCGATGCGGTGTGCCACAACGCCTTCATCCAGGAGCAGAGCCTGGGCATCCATTACAACGCCGCCAACGATCTGCTCGACTATGTGGTCGACCGCAATGTATTCGCCTATGAGGAAGGCTACGTCACGATTCCCGGTGGCCCGGGCCTCGGCATCGAGATCAACGAAGCCTACGTCGCCGAGCGCGCCAAGGTCGGCCACCGCTGGCGCAACCCGCTGTGGCGTCATGACGACGGCAGCGTCGCCGAATGGTGAGCCTGCCTTTCCCCGCTTTCGGAGCCCGCTGATGCCTTCGTTTGCCAGCTATCCCAGCCTGATCGATCGCAGCGTGTTGATCACCGGCGGTGCCAGCGGCATCGGCGCGGCCTTCGTCGAAGGTTTCGCGCGCCAGGGTGCGCGGGTGGCGTTTCTCGACGTGGACGATGCCAGCGCCGCGTCGCTATGCGCATCGCTCGCCGACGTACCGCATGCACCGCACTATCTGCATTGTGATCTCACCGACCTGGACGCGTTGCAAGCCGCGATCATCGAGGCGCGTGCGCAGATCGGACCGATCGCCGTGCTGCTCAACAACGCAGCCAACGACGCACGCCACGCACTGGCCGACATCGACATGGCTGATTTCGAGCGCAACGTGGCGGTGAACCTGCGCCACCAGATCTTCGCCACCCAGGCGGTGATTCCCGACATGCGCCGGCTCGGCGGCGGCTCGATCATCTGCCTGGGCTCCACCGGCTGGATGAAAAAGAATGGTGGCTATCCGCTCTACGCGATGGCCAAGGCGGCGGTACATGGCTTCGTCAACGGCATGGCGCGCGAGCTCGGTCAGCAGCACATCCGCATCAATAGCCTGGTGCCGGGCTGGGTGATCACCGACAAGCAGGCGCGCCTGTGGCTGGACGACGCCGGCCGCGAGGAGATTGCGCGTACGCAATGCATGCCCGGTTTCCTGATGGCGGACGATCTGGCGCGCGCCGCCCTGTTCCTCGCCGCCGACGACAGCCGCATGTGCACCGGGCAGGATTTCATCGTGGACGGCGGCTGGGTATGAAGGTGCCGACCGTACTGGCGCCGATGGAGCTTGCGCTGGAGGCCGGCAATACCTTGGGCGAAGGCATCGTCTGGTGCGCGCGCAGCCAGACGCTTTACTGGACCGACATCCCGCGCGCCACGCTGTACCGCCTGCATATTGAAAGCGGCACGCTGCAACACTGGCCGATGCCCGAGCGACTCGCCTCGTTCGCGCTATGCGAAGCCGACGACTGGCTGCTGCTGGCGCTGGCCTCACGGCTGGCGTTTTTCCGTCTCGCCGATGGCCAGTTGCAGACACTGCACGAGGTCGAGCCCGGGCTGCCCACACGTTGCAACGACGGTGCCTGCGATCGCCAGGGCCGCTTCGTGTTCGGCACGATGCACGAGCCCGCCGGGGGCAGCAAACAGGCGCATGGAAGTTTCTGGCGACTCAACACCGACCTCAGCCTGGAACAGCTCGCACTGCCGAAGGTGGCCATCAGCAACAGCATCGCGTTCAGTCCCGACGGCACCACGATGTACTACTGCGACTCGCTGGCACGCCGCATCCAGCGCTGCGAATACGGTGACACGCTGGGCACAACGCAACTGTTCGCGGACCTGGGCGAGCATGCCGGTGAACCAGATGGCTCGTGTGTCGATGCCGATGGTTCGCTGTGGAACGCGCAATGGGGGCTGGCTCGCGTGGTCTGCTATGCCGCTGACGGCTCGGTGCGTTGGGTACTTCCAGTGCCGACGCGCCAGCCGACCCGACCCGCCTTCGGCGGCGCCGATCTCGATACGCTCTACATCACCAGCGCGCGCGATGGATTGTCCGCGGCGCAGCTGGATGCCGACACCCACGCCGGCGCGCTGTTCCGTTCGCGGGTCGGCGTGCGCGGCCTGCCCGAACCACGTTTCGTCGGCATGCCGGCGTGAGCATCACTCCATGAAAACCGCCGTTCAACCAATCGCCCATCGCCGCCCGCGGCCCGCAGGATTTCCCTCATGAATACTGTCGCGACATCCCCGCTCCATCCGGCTCGCACCACCGCCCTGTTCACCTGCATGCTGGCCGCGCTGGCCGGGCTGATGTTCGGCCTGGACATCGGCGTGATTTCCGGCGCCACCCAGTTCATCCAGCGGGAGTTCCGGATCTCCGACCACATGATCGAGTGGATCGTCAGCTCGATGATGCTGGGTGCCGCCGTCGGTGCACTCGGCGCAGGCTGGATCGCCGCCACTCTGGGCCGCAAGCGCTCGCTGATTCTCGGTGGCGTGCTGTTCGTGCTCGGTTCGCTGCTGAGCGGCGCGGCGTGGTCGCCGGAGACGCTGATCGCCGCGCGGGTGATCCTCGGTCTGGCGATCGGCCTGGCCACCTTCACCGCGCCGCTGTATCTGGCCGAGGTGGCCGAGCAA
>Ga0134126_10010115_pt1 | contig 11887 bp, 17 predicted proteins | sample KB31752_FD_96881 | JGI IMG/M metagenome (GOLD analysis project Ga0134126, IMG submission 96881) | Terrestrial soil microbial communities with excess Nitrogen fertilizer from Kellogg Biological Station, Michigan, USA - KB3-175-2 | ecosystem: Environmental > Terrestrial > Soil > Unclassified ...
ATGGGAAATGAGTTGCACCGCCAGAACGTGCAGACCTCGATTGCGAACCTTACCAGCGTCGAGATCACCAGCGGAATTCACGAGAATGCGCTGGTCGCCATCGGCTCGACCAACGCAAAGCCTCTTCGTGATCGTCTGCCGGTGAAGGTGATCCACTGATGATTTCTAGATTCATAGTTAATCTCGTCCTTGCTCTACTCATCGCTATTCCGGCGCTGGCCGGCGCTGACGAAAGTGCGCCCGCATTGCTGGCTTCAGGACGAGTGGACGAAGCGATTGCTGAGCTACACGGCCAGATCAATTCTTCCCCGAATGATGCGTTAGCTCATAACCTGCTCTGCCGCGCTTATTTCAGCCTCGGGGAATGGGACCGCGGAATTGCCGATTGCGAAAAGGCCGTTTCGCTGGCGCCTGAAAACAGCAAATTTCACCTCTGGCTTGGGCGCATCTACGGAGAGAAGGCCGACAAAGCCAGCTTTATGACTGCTGCTGGGTTGGCGCGTCGCGTGGCGCGCGAGTTTGAAGCCGCAGTGCACCTGAGTCCGCGCGACGTGGAGGCGCGGACCGATCTGGCGGAGTTTTATCTGGAGGCGCCGGGAATTGTCGGCGGTGGACGCGACAAGGCCGAGCAGCAGGCAAGCACGCTCCGCGAGCTGGATCCCGCCAAAGCGCATTGGGTAAATGCACGAATCGCAGAGAAGAAGAAAGATTTTCCGCAAGCTGAGAGAGAATACCGAGCTGCCATCGAGGCCAGCCATGGCGCCGCCAGCGCATGGTTGAACCTCGGTCTGTTCTATAAGCATAGGGAGCGTTGGGACGACATGGTCCATTCATTATTGCAAGTGCGTTCGGCGGCCCTCGATCGTCCAGATGCGCTAGTGGATGCGGCGGAGATCCTGCTCCACGCGAAACGCGAGCAACCGGAAGCGGTACAGCTGCTGCGGGCGTATTTGCGATCAAATGCTCAGGTGGAGCAAGCCCCGGCTTTCAAAGTGCATTACCTGCTCGGCTCTGCCGCCGAACAATTAGGAGATAAGCAAAACGCGGTATCCGAATATCATTCAGCGCTCGAACTCGCAAAAGAGTTTCAGCCCGCGCAACAGGCGCTGGCGCGCGTGAACCGTTAGCATGATCATTTGCCGGGTCGGCCAGATTTTTTCTGTACAACCCATGTTTCCCGGTAAGGTGGAGCTATGAAACCTGCCTTGCAGCCATCATGCAGGATTTTATTTTCGCTCCTGTCGGCTATTATTTTTCTGTCACCCTGCGCAGCTGCTGAACCGCTGACTCTAAAGCATGCGGTGGAACTGGCACTCACGCACAGCCCCGCGGCGGGGCAAACCAGCGCCGACCAGCAGCGCGCTTACGAGTCATTTCGGGAGGCCCGCAATCAGTACATGCCTCAACTCACAGTGGGGTCCGGGCTGGGCGACAGTTGGGGTTATCCGCTGAGTCTGGAAGGTTCGGCCCCTTCGCTGGTCAACGTTACCGCGCAGTCTGCGCTTTTCAATCCCGCGCTCCGAGACTACATTCGGGCCGCGCGCAGTGAATACAAAGCGAGCGAGGCTGGCAGCAAAGACCAGCGCAATCAGATTATGCAGGATACGGTCCTTGCCTATACCGAGTTGCTGAAATGGCAGCAGCTCATCGGACATCTGCAACAGCAGCATGACGACGCATTGCACACGCAGCAAATTATCGATCAGCGCGTCCAGGAAGGCGTGGACAATCCGCAACTTCGCAATCAGGCGCGACTTGCCGCGGCGCGCGCGAATCTGCACATGGTGGAGGCGGAGAGCTCGGTTCACGAGCTGCGCGCATTGCTTTCTCAACTGACCGGATTGCCCGAGGCTTCCATCGAACCTGCGGCCGATTCTGTTCCCGCATTGCCTGAGATTCCGTCGCAAGCTGAATCCGCCGATATTGCAGCCGATGCCAGTCCTGGCGTTTTGTTCGCCCGCGAGCACGCTGAAGCGCAGAGCTTTCGCGCCCGCGCCGAGCATCGCCTGCTTTGGCCGACCGCCGACTTCGCGACTCAATATGCCGTTCTGGCCAAATACAACAACTGGCAGAAATTTTTTATCAGCAACGCTTTTGAGCGAAATAACGCGACGGTGGGCGTAGTGCTCCGCTTCCCGATTTTTAATGCGGCGCAGCGGGCGCACGCCGCGGCCGCGGATGCGGACGCCGTTCATGCAAAGAAGGAAGTTGAATCAATCAAGAACCAGGCGTCGCAGCAGGTGCTGAAAATACAGGACTCGGTGCGGCAGCTGTCAGCGGCGAAAGAGGTTTCGGACCTCGAATTTGAGATCGCAAAATCGAACATGGACGCCATTGAAGTCCGTCTTAATGCCGGCAGTGCCACCGTCCCTGACGCGGCCAATGCGCGGACTGAAATGTTTGAGAAATATAACGCTGCCCAGAATGCCGATTTCGCCTTGCTGCGTGCCCGCATCGGGTTACTGCGGCTCACCGGCGACCTCGAATCCTGGGTCAAGAACGGTCTGTAACTTTTCCAGTTGTTCCGCCGGTTGTGGCGGTCTCGCCCTCCATTCAGGTGTAGAATTTCTCCGCTCGCGCCAGGATAAAAAACGAGGAGAAAATATGAAGAGTCCAGCTCGCCGAATTTTTGAAGAACTTTGGAACGACAGAAATCTCACTGTCATTGACGAAATAATCTCGCCTGATTACATTCATCATGATCCGCAGGCCGTGGACATCCCTGCCGGAATTGACGGATATAGACAATTCGTCGACCGGTATATCAATGCCTTTCCGGACTTGCACATGACGGTGGAAGATGAAATCGTGGCGGGTGATGTGGTGGCTGTCCGCTGGACCGTAACCGGCACGCATCGTGGGCAATTGCCCGGACTTCCGCCAACCGGGAAGAGCATTTCACTGACCGGAATGTCAATCGCTCGTCTGCGCGACGGCAAGTTCGTCGAGAGCTGGAACAACTGGGATGCGCTTGGCATGATGCAGCAGTTGACTTCGGCGTCGGGGAAGGCAGCATAAGTTTTCGATATGACTCTGCCGAACGGGCACTGGCCGAGGCCGAGAGCACACAAAGGCACCTCCCTCAAGAGCTAAAGCCGCTCAGAGTCGGCCGCTTTATCGCCATGCGACTGACCACCAAACACTGATCGGCGAGAGAAATTTAGCTTAATCGACAACTCCGGTTGACAACCAAATCGTTTCTTTTATAGGTTGTTGGCCCATGACGCGAAACCAGCAACAGGCGCTGACGGCGTTTGCCATCGGAATGATTGGGCTTGGCGTGCTCGCGTTGGTCTACGGCGACTTTGCGATGGTGTGGCAGCCGGTTCCGGCGGGGCTGCCCGGGCGCACGATGCTGGCGTATGCTTCGGGCGTCGTCATGCTGTTGGGCGGGGCGGGATTGCTGTTCAGAGCGACGGCGGCGTGGGCCGCGCGAGTTCTCTTTCCGTATCTCGTAATCTGGATGCTGCTGAAGCTTCCGGCGCTGTTTGTGGCTCCTGGAATGGAAGCGGTGTGGCTCGGCTTCGGCGAGCTGGCGGTCCTTATGGCTGGAGGTTGGGTTTTGTTCGCCAAGGTGGCGCAGCTGCCTGAGGGATCGCCGTTAAGGGGGCTGAGCAGCGAGAGAAGCATACGGTTGGCGCAACTGTTTTTTGCGATATGGCTGATACCCATCGGCCTCTCCCACATTTTTTATGTACAGGCTACGGTCGACCTGGTTCCGGCCTGGCTGCCTTATCGCGAAGGCTGGGCGTATCTGACTGGCGCGGGACATATTGCTGCCGGGCTCGGCGTGCTGTTCTCGGTTTTTCCCCGACTGGCCGCTTCTCTCGAGGCGGGGATGATCGGTGTATTTACTCTTCTGGTTTGGGCACCCCGGATCGTGGCTGAACCGAAGGCACGGCTGCCGTGGACAGCATTCTTTATCTCGTGGGCGATTGCGGCGGCGGCTTGGGTTGTATCCCTGAGCATCGCGGCGAAGCAGCCTGCCAATGAGACGATTGCCTCCAGGAAGAGTGCGGCGGTGTAGTTTCTAAATATCTGCAATTGAAAATGCCCACCCCGGTCGCAAAAAATGCGCGTAAGGGCGGGCACTCTTTTTCCAAATCCTTCAAATTCAATTTCAACCTAAAAGCAGACTCCGGGCTAAGCGGCTTCAAGAACGGACAGAATATTCCCCGCCGGGTCCTTGAACCAGGCGATGGTCGGTCCGTTGCCACGAGAGATCCCCCGAGCGTCGGTCTTCAAATGCGGTTCGTTATAGACTTCAAACCGCACGCCGCGCTGGTTGAGTTCGTCGACTGTTTTTTCGACGCTGTCCACGGGGAAGTTGAGGACGGTGAAAGTGGCGGGCTGGTGATTGGGTTTCGGGTACATAAGTGCCTTGCCGCCGGCGAGAACCAGGGTGCCTTCGGGGCCAGAGGAAACCTCGACGCCGAGCGTTTTGCCGTAGAATTCCCGGGCCTTCTGAATGTCATTGACTGAAAAGCTGCTGAATGCCTTGTTTGGGTTTAACATTCTGATCTCCTAAGTTTTTGGTGTTTTATTTTCGATGCCGAATTGGAGTTTGGGTGGCCCAGGTCGCAGGCGGGTCACCCTGGAAAAGGTTAGAAAAATGGGAACTCAAGAATTGACCGCGAGTCTAGGAGAATTCCTGGACGGACGGCATATTGCAACTATCGCAACCGAGAATTCGGATGGCAGCGTTCACATGACCGCGGTGTGGTACATGTTCGAGGACGGCCGGCTGTATGTCGCGACATCTTCGAAGACGAAGAAGGCACGTAATCTGGTGGCACGACCGAAGGCTTCACTGATGATTGATTCCCGAAAACCGGGAAAGGAACGCGGAGTCACCGCTGCCGGAACGACAGATCTGATCTCCGGGCGCGAATCACAGGAAATCAATCACCGCATCCATGCCCGATATCTGAGCGTCGAAGCGCTAACCGATCCGGGCATCGGCGCGGTGTTGGCTGCATTTGATGATGTGACAATAAGACTAACGCCGGCTTCGTGGATCTCATGGGACATGGCGGTACTTGATGCCCAGGCATTTGGGGGACGATTGGGCGGAACGCCCGGATATATGCTGCCGGCGGATTAGTTCCGGCGTCCTTGCCTGCAGATATTTCCGCGAATAATTCCCTTTCGCGCGGCGTAAATGAAGACGGGGCATCATGCGACGAGAGCGCGCGCTGCAAGTTGTATTAGTGGTGGTCGGATTGATTTTCCTGGCCGGAAGCTACCCGCTATTGATGTTCTTCTCGCGAGATCCCGGAGTAGCGATGATCATGAGTATCTACGTCACTATGGGAATCTTCCTGTTTCTCTCGGTGAGTAATCCTGCGGCCAACCGTACTCTTATCGCTTTTGTTGGATGGGCGAATATAGCTCATGCTGCGGTGATGGCGGTGCAAGAGTATCGGCACGTAATCGAACCGCGAGAACTGCCGGGAGTAGTGCTATTCCTTTTAGTTGGAATATTGCTGCTGGCGCTACTTCCGGCGAAGCCTGCTCACGCGGCTTGAGACTGAGATGCGGTGTGACTAGAATGCTGGCCAGTTGTGTTTGCAGAGGCATCTATGAAAATCGGTTTTTCCCTTCCTAACATTGGACCGATAGGCACTGCCGAAGCGGTAACGAAAGTTGCCCAACGCGCCGAGGCGCTGGGATACCAGAGCTTGTGGACGATCGAGCGCGTGCTCTATCCAGTGCAACCGCAGCGGCCGTATCCTGGCACTCCGGATGGTTCGTTGCCGGAAGTTTATAAACACGTGCTGGATCCGTTGGGGGCGCTTACGTTCGTGGCCGGCGTGACCAAGAAGATCAAGCTGGGGACAAGCGTGCTGGACATTCCTTATTACAACCCGGTCATGCTGGCACGGCGGCTGAGTACTCTGGACTTGCTTTCGGGCGGCAGGCTGATCGTTGGACTTGGGCTGGGCTGGTCAAAAGACGAAATGGATGCCACCGGCGCCGACATGACTAAACGCGGCGCGATGGCGGATGAATTTATTCAAGCGTTGAAGAGTATCTGGACGACGAATCCAGTTGAGTTTCATGGCAAGTTTTACAACATTCCCAAGTCGTACATAAATCCGAAGCCGGTCCAGAAGCCGCATCCGCCAATATATATGGGGGCATTTGTGCCAGCGGCATTGAAACGGGTGGCGACCATGACGGATGGCTGGAATCCAGTTTTTCTGCCGATACCGGTGATGTCACAGATGTTCGACAGCATCAAGCAAATAGCGACACAGGCTGGGCGTGACCCGTCAACCCTGGGCATGATTGTGCACGCAATTGTGGAACTTACTGATAAGCCGTTGGGAAGCGAGCGGCCGATATTCTCCGGATCATTTGAGCAGATCGCGGATGATGTGCGCGGCTGCGCGAAAATCGGTGTCGGTGAAATCTTTTTCGATCCCGGGTTTTCTCCAGGAGGCCAGTCGCTTGACCGTTGGTTGGCGCTTCTCGACCAACTGAAGGGAATGATGAATGTGAGCTAACGCTCAGGCTCAGCGGCCGTGTTCGTCAATTTGCCCCAGGTGCTGATCCGCAGAGGCGTAATGCGCAAAATTGGGCCGTCATCGGCAAGCATGCCGGAGCGGTACTGCGGATACTTTGCCTGCAATTGAGCAAGAGCATGTGCTCGTTCCGCAAGGCTAGAGACGAGCTCAGCTTCTCCGCGTACCAGCACATACCAGAGACGAGTCCAGTCCTCATCGTATTCATCGATGAGCAACGCCACTTGCCGATTCATCTGGATGTTTTTCAGACGGGCCAGTTGCCCAGGTGGCACGTTCTTCGGCTTGCGATCGATTGCCGTGTAGAAAAGAGAGCCGTCGTAGCTGAAGCAGATAGGAACCATGTGGGGCGTACGATTGGCGTCAATTGTGGCAAGGCGCGCAACGCGTGCAGCTTTCAATTTGGCGCGAGTCTGGTCTGACATCAGGGGCGATTTACCAGCCATGATTCGGATGCTGACCTCGATCTATTTTAGGCTCAGGTAGCATTCTGGCGTTTAGGTTGTAAGTTTTCTGTTTTGCTATTCAGCAGGAGGCGGACAATGTGGCGAGAGCGAGCACTCAAGGCCGTAATGGCTGTAGTGGGATTACTGTTTACGGCGGGGATTTATCCGGCGAGCATGATCCTGTTGCATCGCGACCAGCCCGGGTACACCGATGCGATGATGTTGAGCCTGTATTTTGTGCTTGGAATTCTTTTGTTGCTGGCGGTGCGGAACCCGGCGGAGAATCACAGCCTAATCGCCTTTGCTGCATGGTCGAGCGTGGCCCATGCGGCCGTTATGGCGATCATGGCGCTTAGGGACGCTAGCCAGCGTGGATTTCTTCCGGGCGTGTACATTCTGGTCGTCATCGCCGTGGCGCTCCTCGCGTTATTTCCGGCGAAGCAATCGGCAGAGCGGACAATCTCCGGCGGTGCCTAGTGTCAGTTCAACTCTGCCGGGGTAACGGAACTGTAACGCTTCTGGCCATGGTCACACTATTTCTCAAGGAGGAAGACCAATGGCTCATTTTGCAACTTTCAACATTCTCGCCGGAAACGGTATCTTCGAAATCTATCGCGGATCAGACGGTAAACTCCACATTCGCTGGATTCTGCCTGACCCTACACCGGACTTGATGGCCGAGTTGCGGGCGGTCGCAGTGGTACTGAATGAAGCTTCTCAATTGAAGAACAAAGCAACGGCAGAAAAGTTCCAGCAATTTGCGGAAGGGCTACTTAACGCGCGGGCGGCGGAGTTGCGCGGGGTAATGGAGCAGGCGACAGAAGTGGCTCGCGCTTCGTAGGGTGCGACACAAGCTTTTTTGGAAAACTAATTCGGCACCCGAAGATTCCCGCTCAATTTGAACCTTGGGCGGGATTTTTGTCCTTAATTTGTCTCCAAGACTCCTGCCGCAACCTTTGTATCGTCAGCGCATCTTATCGGCAAGGAAAGCGAATTCTGAAATCCATCGAGAATTTGCGAGGAGACTAAGATGGCTGAGTCTGTAAAGGTCGCGCTCTTTGTTCGTCTGGAAGCGAAGGCGGGAAAAGAGGCGGAGGTGGAGCAGTTCTTGCGCGGAGGACTTGCGCTGGTACAACAAGAACCCGCCACCACGGCATGGTTTGGCATTCGACTGGGACCGACTACATTCGGAATTTTCGATGCGTTTCCCAACGAGGCGGGGCGGCAGGCGCATCTCTCCGGACAAGTCGCGGCAGCCCTGATGGCAAAGGCGCCCGATCTTTTGGCCGAGGCTCCCAGCATTGAAAAAGTTGATGTGCTGGCGGCGAAGCTGCCTGCTTAGGGCTTGATCGTCTTAGCGTTGTTTGAGCATCCGCACCAGGGCCCGTCCAATCGTCAGGGGATGCGTCAGCAAGATGAATGCTCGTCCAAGCAGACTCTCTGGCTCGTGAAAGACTCCGAGTTGTCTTAGGACTGTCCCCCGATCGTAGTAAATTTTTTCCCCGGCAAGACGATCATCGGCGTCGAAGGTGTATACGCCGCATAGTGGAATCTCGAGCTTGCGCCCCGTGGCCGGAAGACCACGCCATGGGCCAAGGTGGGTGCCGCGTATGATGACTTCGAGCACAATGGAGTCATCGGTGAGATGCCTTCGCTGCACGTCAATCTGCAAGTCGGGCAGAGCGGCCATCAATTGTTCGTAAAATGAGCGAACGCCGCTGCTGCCCTCGAAGTGTTCACCCCAAGCCTCGTCATCGTATCGTGCGGTGCTGCCGAAGGTGCGAAGAACGCCCTCGAGATCGTGAGCGTTCTCCAGCCGGACATGTTCTTCGACGAGTACGATTCGGGCTGCGCGAAAGTCATTGTGTTCTGGAATACCTCCGCTTGCGATAGCCATCACGCGTCTCCAGCTCAATAAACCAATTCTAGAAACAGTTATTCAGCGATCGGCTGATCTCCACTCTCTAGCAACAACGAACTGAAAATCCGGGGTAAAGTTATGGTTAACAGGGTTTTCCTTGAAATTCCCGCGCAGCCTGAACTCAGCATGGTAGAAACCGTCCGACGGGCAACATTCAGGGTCCTTGGGCTTATAAATGCCTGCTGAATAAAGGAAGCCTGAGCCATCAAACTCCAACTGTCCATTGCGCAGCTCCTCGGGGGCATTAAGCACGTTGGACTTGCTTACATCTGCAAAGGGAATCGTGGAAACGATATTGTCGCTTGAAATCGTGTAAACAGCGTGTTCCGTGATGCCACCGGATCCGGAAATTCTATTGCGGACATATAGAAAGCGCAGGCCATTTATGGAAATGAAATCCTGTTCGAAGTCATTTTCGGAATACAGTTCGCCGTTCACGATGCCGGCGTCAGAATCGAGAATCTTCAGGACCTGATATTTGTTGTTTTCAGGCGCGGCAATGACGATGGCATCGTCGTTCATGCCGGACTTTGTAGTGGGTGTCGCACGATAGTGCACTGAAAGTAGCGTCTTGTTATTTGGCTGACAGCTAATCTGTTCCTCCCGCGCATTGATTACGGCCCGCGGAAAAGGGTGGTCTTCCTCGGCGGGCAACGCTCGCATCATGACAGCTCGAGAGACGACCTGGCCCTCATCGAACGATGCATTTTGTGTTTCTGCAAAAAGGGACGTGACTACCGAGAATGCAAGCAGGAGGGCCGCGCATGTGAATGCCGGACAAAATGCCTGCCGTCTGATTGAATCCATCATTTGTTTTTCGGACTTCCGATATTAGGGCGCAGAACTCACCTATACAACTTCAAAAATGGCAATGGATCGGCCGAGAGGGAAGGGAGCACGTGTGTATTGACAAATCTTTACGTAAACCGTGCGGTTGCAAACAGTTGCCGACAGCGTCGCCGCAACTTTCTTCGAGCAACAGTGTTTCCAATTATGTAGCTTGGAGGTGATGGAGATGAAGAAGACAAGCTTACTGATGGTTCTGGGATTGGCCCTGGTTGCGGCTTCTGCCGCTGCGCCGAAAGCGAATGCGGGCGTCGTAGTTGGAGTTCAAGTGGGAGCTCCGGTTTATGTTCATCCCGCTCGTCCTTATTTCTACGGACCCCGGGTTTATGTGGGGCCGCGCTATGTTGCGCCCCAGCCATATGTCGGGTATGTGCCGGCACCGCTTTATCCGCGCGCCTACGTGGCGCCTGGGCCGGTGTACTACCGGCACTGGTATCCGCGAGGCTACGTCGGACGCCGCGACTTCTATCGCCATCGCCGGTAACGGGAACGCGAACCACACGACTTAGAAGCACGGGCTGTTCGTGGCGCAGGTCCAGGCTATGAGCGGCCCGAGTTGTCTCTGATGAAATCTGGATCCGAATTTGAATTGAGAAAGAAGAAAGAAAGAAGGAAGGTTGAAAACATGAAACTCCGAACGTTGGTTCTTGGTTTAGGAATGGTTGCTTCGACGCTATCGTTCTCGGCACAGAATGCACTTGCGTCTGCGCGGGGACCGAAGACAATCAACGATAGAGTCAGACACGAATTGAACATGCTGCCCTACGTGAATGCTTTTGATTACATGTCATTCACCACGGATGAAAATGGCAACGTGACGCTTATGGGGCAGGTGACCAACCCGACCCTGAAGAGCGATGCGGGCAACGTGGTCAAGAAAGTCGAAGGCGTGGAGCACGTAGATAATCAGATTCAAGTGCTGCCGGTGTCGTTCTTCGATAACGGATTGCGCGTGAGGCTGTTCCGTACGATTTACGGCTATCCGGTGCTGCAGCGATACGCTTTGGGCGTGAACAAGCCGATTCGCATCATCGTGAACAACGGCCACGTAACTCTGATTGGGTTTGTGGATAATGAAGCCGATAAGAACATTGCCGGCATCCGGGCGAACGGCGTGCCTGGAGTGTTTTCGGTGGATAACCAGTTGAAGGTTGTAAAAGGCTAAGTTTGCAGTTAATGTTCGTCGACTAGCGGGTTCCCGGTGGCTGCTGCGGAACCCGTTATTTTTTTCGTTGTGGATGTCTCGCAAGACTTATTTTTCGGATTTTCGCCCCAGGCTTTGGTGATTCTCTGAAGCGCGCAAGTCGCGCGGTCAAGCCTACTCGATTGACTGCAACTCTTTCCCCGGCTTAAAACGTACAGCCTTGCCAGGCGGGATGGAAACTTCAGCGCCGGTGCGCGGGTTGCGTCCGATGCCGGTCTTGCGCGGACGTACGTTGAACACGCCGAAACCGCGCAGCTCGATGCGATCGCCCTTAGCCAAAGAGCGCTTCATGCTCTCGAATACGGTTTCGACCGCCATTTCAGCCTTGGTCTTGGTGATGCCGGTGCGGTTGACCACTTCGTTGATGATGTCGAGCTTGATCACGGGCGCCTCTTCGCGTGGGAGTTTTGAGAGACCTTCAAGTGATTGATGCTAAGAGAGATATGGAAGATTGTCAATTGCCGCCAGTATCCCGTAAGATGCTCATTCCAGCCATCTAGCCCTTAGCTCTTAGCCTTTAGCTTTTAGCAAAGCCCGGCAGATCAGCGCCGGACATTTGAGCTAAGAGCCAGAAGCTAACAGCTAAAAGCTGTGTTAAGGAGCTTCATGCTAAAGAGCGACCGCTGGATCCGCAAAATGGCCCACGAACAGGGCATGATCAATCCCTTTTCCGAGAAGCAGGTGCGCGAAGGCGTGATTTCCTACGGCCTGTCTTCTTACGGCTACGATCTTCGCGTTGCCGATGAGTTCAAAATTTTTACCAACGTGAACTCCACGAACGTGGATCCGGAGCACTTCGATGAGCGCTCGTTCGTAAATATCACGTCGGATGTTTGCATCGTGCCACCGAATTCGTTTGCGCTGGCGCGTTCAGTCGAATACTTCAAGATACCGCGCAGCATCCTGACCATTTGCGTGGGTAAGTCAACTTACGCGCGCTGCG
>Ga0134126_10010116_pt1 | contig 11886 bp, 8 predicted proteins | sample KB31752_FD_96881 | JGI IMG/M metagenome (GOLD analysis project Ga0134126, IMG submission 96881) | Terrestrial soil microbial communities with excess Nitrogen fertilizer from Kellogg Biological Station, Michigan, USA - KB3-175-2 | ecosystem: Environmental > Terrestrial > Soil > Unclassified ...
AACCGCATCTGGGCGGTGTGGCTCACCTCGCGCAGTGACACCACGAATTTGCTCATGATGCGGGTGAAGACCGCGGTCGAGGCGAAAGACGACGATGTCGCGCTCAAGTTGCTGACCGCGATCATCAAGATCAAGCCGGATTATGTCGAAGCGTGGAATCGGCGCGCGACGATCTATTACACACGCAAGGACTACGGTAAGGCGCTTTCCGATATCCACGAGGTGCTCAAGCGCGAGCCGCGTCACTTCGGCGCGCTCGCCGGCCTTGGGCTGATCCTGCAAGACCTCGGCGACGACAAGCAGGCCCTGGAAGTCTATCGCCGCGCGCTCGCAGTTTATCCGCGCCTGCAAAAGATTCCGGATATCGTGAAAACGCTTCAGGAAAAAGTCGAGGGACGGGATATTTGATCACGAGTCTGAGGATCAATCTTCCGCCGCTTCGCTGCCGACAAACGTGATGCGCAACATATTGGTCGCGCCCGGTGTTCCGAGCGGAACGCCGGCGACGATGATCACGCGCTGACCGGCTTTGGCAAAGCCTTCCTTGAAGGCAATCCGGCACGCGCGCTCGACCATATCGTCCTGATCGTGCGCATCCTCGGTGACGACGCTGTGCACGCCCCACACCAGCGACAACTTGCGTGCAGTCGCATCGCTCGGCGACAGCGCTACGATCGGCGATTTCGGCCGCTCGCGCGCCACGCGCAATCCCGTTGACCCCGACGAGGTCCAGCAGACGATGGCCGACAGATCGAGCGTTTCGGCAATCTGCCGTGCGGCGTCGGCGATGGCGTCGGCGCCGGTCGCTTCGGGCTCGGCGCGCTGGGCGCTGACGATGGCCCGGTAATTGGGGTCGTGTTCGACCTCCTCGGCGATGCGGTTCATGGTCGCCACCGCTTCCACCGGAAATTGCCCGGCCGCCGATTCCGCCGACAGCATGACGGCGTCGGCGCCTTCATAGATCGCGGTCGCGACATCGGAGACTTCCGCGCGTGTCGGCACCGGCGCGGAGATCATCGATTCCAGCATTTGCGTCGCCACGATCACGGGCTTTCCGGCAAGCCGCGTCGCGCGCGTCATCTGCTTTTGCACGGCGGGAACCTTCTCCAGCGGCATTTCCACGCCGAGATCGCCGCGCGCCACCATCAATGCGTCGGCGGCATCGATGATTTCGGCAAGCCTGCTCACCGCTTGCGGCTTCTCGATCTTGGCCATGACGGAGGCACGGCCGCGCGTGATCTTCTTGGCCTCGGCAATATCCTCCGGCCGCTGGATGAACGAGAGCGCCACCCAGTCGATGCCGGCTTCGAGCGCGGCTTCGAGGTCCGACCGGTCTTTCTCGGTCAAAGCGGAGAACGGAATTGTCGAGTCCGGCAGGCTCACGCCCTTCCGGTCGGAGAGCTTGCCGCCGACCTCGACGCGCGCGTCGATGCGCTCGGGTGTTGCCGCCACCACGGTGAGCCGCACCTTGCCGTCGTCGATCAGCAGCGTATGGCCCGGTTCGACGGCCGCGAAAATTTCCGGATGCGGCAGCAGCACGCGCGCGCCGTCGCCCGCTGCCGGATTGGCGTCGAAAACGAAATTGTCGCCCTTCTTCACCATCGCCGATCCGCCGGCGAAAGTGCCGAGCCGCAGTTTCGGGCCCTGCAGATCGACCAGAATGCCGATCGGCCGGCCGTAATCGCGCTCGACGCCGCGGATGGTGGCGACCAATTCGCGCATGCGGTCGTGCGATGTATGGCTCATGTTGATGCGAAACACGTCGGCGCCCGCCTCGAACAGGCGCGCGATCATGACGGCGTCCGATGACGCCGGTCCGAGTGTCGCGACGATCTTGGCGCGGCGCAGGCGTCTCATCGCTTGGGACTTTCTGCTGCGGGCGGATTTGCCGCCGGAGGCCGTGGCGTTACCGGCAGCGTGCGCGAGGGCAGGGGCCGGTCCGGAGTTTGCTCCGCGGTGTCGGTGAGTTGCACTGTCCAGGACCGTTGCTGCCCGGTATCGACTTCAAAAAACCCGGTGCGGTCAAAGCCGCGCGCCAGGCAGTTGTCGATGCCGCGGATCGTGAATTCCTTGTCGCGTGAGCACATGAAGGCGTGACCGGACCATTCGCCGCCACGGTCGTAATCGACGGCGTAGATGTAATAGTAGCGCGCCACAAGACTGCCGCGCAGCAGCGTCTCGCATGATCGCCCCGCGATATTCCACCAACCCTCCGTCGTCCAGCCGTCGGCATCCTTGTAGCCGATCGATACGCCGACGCGGCTGCCGGTGTTGTTGCATAGCCGGAAGTCGGCGAAAGCCGGATGACAGAAAGCGGCGAGCAGCGCAGCAACCCCGACAGCGCGCGCGAGCGCGCGGATGGAGCAGAGGCTGACGGTTCGGGAGAGCAAAGAGGTCACAATCGCGTTGGTTTCGATTCGACGCGGATTTCGCGTCATCCCTCACGCCCTGTCAACGACGATAGCCCGAAAGTCGTTGACGTTGGTGAAGGTGGGTCCGGTGACCAAAAGGTCGCCGATTTGGGTAAAAAACCCAGTCGAATTGTTATCGGCCAGAAACGCGGCGGGATCGAGGCCAAGAGCCTTGGCGCGCGCGGCGGTATCGCCGGCCGCATAGGCGCCGGCGGGGTCGGCGGCGGAGCCAGCGCCGCCATCCGTGCCATCGGTGTCGCCGGCGAGCGCCATGATGCCCGTGGTGCCGTCGAGCGCGATGGCCAGCGCCAGCGCGTATTCCTGATTGGGGCCACCGCGCCCCTTCCCGCGAATAGTCACCGTCAGCTCGCCGCCGGACAGGATGACGGCGAGCTTGCCTTGCGCCCGCAGCTCGCGTGCGAGCTTTGCATGGCGGGTTGCGATCTCGCGCGCTTCGCCTTCGATCCGGTCGCCGAGCGCGACGCAATCATAACCGGCGGCGCGCACGGCCGCTTCGGCGGCACGCATGGCATCGTCAGGCCGTGCTGCGATGGTGAATTGCGTGTTCGCGAACACGGGATCGCCCGGCTTCGGCGTTTCGTTGACCGGATCGGTGAGCGCGCGCATCACTGCCTCCGGCAAATCGAGTTTGTAACGCGCGACGATAGCGCGCGCATCGGCGAGCGTGGTCGGGTCCGGCACCGTCGGGCCTGAGCCGATCGCAGACGGCTCGTCGCGCGGCACGTCGGAGATCGCGAGAGTCACGACGCGCGCCGGATAGGCGTGACGAGCCAGCCGTCCGCCTTTGATGCGCGAGAGATGTTTGCGCACGGTGTTGATCTCGCCGATGACGGCGCCCGAGCGTAGCAGCGCGCGCGTCACGGCCTGTTTGTCGGAAAATGACAGCCCCTGTGCCGGCGCAATCCAGTTGGCGGAGGCGCCGCCCGACATCAGCACCAGCACCAGGTCGTCGCTGCCCGCGCTGCTGGCCAATTTAAGCGCGCGCTCGGCGGCGGCAAGGCCGGCAGCATCGGGAATCGGATGGCCGGCTTCGATCATCGTCACCACCCGCGCCGCGCGTCCGTAACCGTGACGCGCGACCGCGACGCCGGCGATGCGGTCCACGGGAAGGCCCAGCGTGTCGAGATAATGGTGTTCCGCTGCTTCGGTCATCGAGCCTGCGGCTTTGCCTGCGGCAAGGACGATGAGTCTGCCGGCGGGCGGCGGCGGCAGCAGCGGCGGCAGAAACGTCGACGGATGGGCGGCCGCGACCGCGGTGCGGAACAGGGATTCCAGGAATATGCGTTGAGCGACGCTCATGGCCCGATACCGCCGGTTTTTTTGCCCTATGGCAAGCGGTCGCGGCTCTCACTATCTTCAAGTTCCGATGGAGAATCTTATGGACGACAAAACCCGCACCGAACTCGAAGCCGCGGTTTACCGGCGTCTGGTCGAGCATTTGCGTGGCCGTACCGACGTTCAGAACATCGACATGATGAATCTGGCCGGCTTCTGCCGCAATTGTCTCTCGAACTGGATGAAAGACGCCGCCGACGCCAAGGGCGTCCCGATGACGAAGGATCAAAGCCGCGAGATCGTCTACGGCGAGCCGTTCGATCAGTGGAAGGCGAAATACCAGAAGGAAGCCTCGAAAGAACAGAAGGCGGCGTTCGAAAAGTCCAGTTCCAGCCACTAACGCTGTGAACAGCGTGGATGACGCGCCGCTTTCCTTGACCTGAGGCCGCGGTATTCCGAAAGCTCCTTGGCAAGAAATGGCGGCGTACCGCCATGACCACCAGGAGAGTTCAATGTCGCCCGCCACCGCTGCCGCCGCCGAAAACCCTGAACAAGCACACACGCGCTTCGCCAAGGACCAGCTCAAGGCCTTCGTCGAGCGCATCGAGCGGCTGGAGGAAGAAAAGAAGGCGACCTCCGACGATATTCGCGACGTCTACGCCGAAGCCAAGGGTAACGGCTATGACGTGAAGGCGTTGCGCTCGGTGGTGCGCCTGCGCAAGCTCGATGCCGACGAGCGGCGCGAGGAAGAGGCCGTGCTCGAGACCTACATGCACGCGCTCGGGATGTTGAACTGATTCCCGTCGCGCGTGCCGTCCGCCGCGCGGTCATCGCTTGCTGTCATCGCCCGGTTTAACCGGGCGATCCAGTAATCACGGCGACGATCGTTTGTACCGAATGCCCCGCCGGAGCCAGTACCCGCGCAGGCGGGTACTGGACGTGACATCCAAATCTTCAGCCGAGATAAAATCGTTACCGCAGCGACGCCGTGCGGTTGCTGAAGCTCGTGGTCGCCAGGAATACGATGGCTTGGCCGCTGAAGCGGTCGGCGAACAGGCCCGGCTGCGGATCGGCGGAGAATGTCATCGCCAGCGCCGAGTCCGGCTTGCGCATGAAAAGAGCCATCGCCTGCATGTCGGCTGCGCCGAGGCGCGTCGTGGTCATGTAGCTTGCGCTCGGGGTCAGCACGGTCGCGCGCAGCCAGGGCTGATCGAACGACGACGCGCTGCCTGACGCGACGTGCATGGCGCGTCCCGGCGTCAGCACCTGCTTGACGATGACGGTGGTGTTGGCGGCTGGCTGAGGCATCAGCGATTCACGCGGCACGCGCGGCAGCGATGTGCCCATCGGATGCGCGCGGGGCGCTGGATAAGAACCGTTGCCGGCATCGTAGGCGAAAGCGGAGAGAGCGGTGCTGCCGGTGGCGGCCGGATCGGCGTCGGCGACTTCAATCGGCCGCGCGGGTGCCGGAGCAGGGCCGGAGGTTGCGTTGGCATTCCAGTAGCCGCGCTTGTCGAACATGTTGCCCGCGAGCGATGCGGTCATGACCGGACGCTGCGTTGGCCGCGGGGAAGGTAACGGCGTCGCGGCGGCGACTGCGAAAGTCTTCGGCCGCGCCGACGGCAGCGGCACGACGTGCTCGGTCGCGATCGTGATCGGCGCGCTCAGACTCGCGACGGCAATCGGCGCGCGGCTATGCTTGGGTGCCGGGTGCTCGCTCTCGTCGTCGGCTTCCCTGTTGGCAGGGCCGAATAGGCTCGCAAGCAAGCCGGGTTGCCGTTTCGGCTGCTCGGCGACACGCACTTCGCTGGCCGTGATCACGCCGGCATTGCGCGCGGCCACCAGCGACATTTCGGACGGAACGCTGCCGTGGCGCTCGACGTCGGCCAGCGCCAGCGCATATTCCGGCAGCGGATGACCGTCGGTCGGAATATGAACGGTGCGGCCGTTCGGGAACACCCTGACCAATTGCTCGCGCGTCATGCGCGGCCAGTGGCGGATACTGCCGGTGTCGAGATGCACGAACGGCGAGCCGGAGGTCGGATAGAATCCGACGCCGCCGCGCTGCAGCCGCAGGCCGACCGCGCGGATTTCCGCGAGCGGCACGCCGGGAATGTAGAAATCCATCGCCTGGCCGTGGGTGTGCTGGCTGAACTGCGCGACGCCGGTCGAGCGCTCGCGCAACATGGCGTTGGTCTGCGGCGAGCGGTAGCCGCAAACGACGTCGATCGGCTTGGTGGCGCCGACTTCGCGATAGACCTCCCACAACAGGTCGAACAGATGCGGGTCCATGTGGGTGGACTCTTCCTTGCGCCAGTCGCGCATGAACCAGTCGAGTTTCTTCAGCGCGGCTTCGTCGTAACGGCCGTCGCGCTTGTAAGTGATGGTGATGTCTTCGTTGGTGTGCAGGTGATGGAAGGAAAGCGTGCGGGTGTCGCCTTCGGCGACCGCGGTTTGCAGAGAGTCGATACCGGCGATGAGCAGGAGAGCGGCGATGCCAAGGCGCAGAATGGCACGCGTCAGCTTCACGATAACGGTACGCTTGCGCGCGCTACCAACCGACACTGCAAAGTTCCGTGACTGACGCCGTCCCGCACTGGCCCCCGAGAGGCGCTTCCATCCCGGATGCAACGATCATGCAGTTTTATCGCGTCTGGTTAACGGGAGCTTAGCGAGAGATCCCCCTGGCTCCATAATAAACCGGTCCACTGTGGCAAAAAATAGCTCGACCCGGGGCGCCGGTCGGGCGTCACGGGTCGATGAAACGGCGCTCCGAAAGTTCCGCCGGATATGGAACCCGGCGGAATATATGGCTTAGAACATGATTCCGGAAAGCGGAAACCGGTTTTGGGAAAGGGTCATGCGCAAACAAAAGACTGGAGTCTGATCCGATTCAGTCTGATCGGATCAGGCGCTAGCGGAAGAGACGCTCGAAGAAATGAAGCGGGTTGGCGGCTTCGCGCCGCTCGACGCGCATGAGGATTTCCTGGTTGCTCTTGGCCGTGTCGGCGTCCCGTTTAGGGTCCGGCGGGGGTGCGATTTCCGCAACGCGGCGTTCGTCGCTATGCATGATGTTATGGATGCGCGCGTCGAAACCGTAGATGTCGTCGCGAATCTGCAGCTTGCCGGCGTCGTCTACGAACGCGGTCTGATAGGTCAGATGCACGGTCGGATGATTGACCAGTTTGAAGGTTTTTTCAGCCTTGCCGAACATCGCGTAGATCTGGCGTGAATCCGGCGTCGGCCCGTTCATCGCGAGATGCAGCATGATCTCGCCGAACTTGGTCGGATCCTCAACGCGCATGCAGCCATGGCTGAACGCGCGCTTGTCATAGGAAAACAGCCTCTTCTCCGGCGTGTCGTGCAGGTACACCTGGAACTTGTTCGGGAAGTTGAATTTGATGCGGCCGAGCGCATTGGCCGCGCCCGGCGGCTGCACGACGTTGATGTGTCCGTCCGGGCCGCGCTTCACTTCGAGTCCCAGACGATCGAAAATGTTCGGATCGCTCGCGTACTGCGGCAGCAATTCGTTCTGGATGATCGACTGCGGTACATACCATGACGGATTGATGATGACATTATCCATCGACGCGGTGAGCAGCGGCGTTGCGGTTTGCGGCTTGCCGGCGACGATCTTGGTGCGCCACACGACCTGATGATCGTGCACGACCTTGAGCGTGAAATCCGGAATGTTGACCATCACATAAGTCTGGCCGAGATCGCGCGGCAGCCACCGCCAACGCTCCATGTTGGCGAGGATGATGTCGATCTTCTGGCTGTTGGACGGGCCGTTGAGCGCATGGAGCGTCTTGCTGTCCATGTCGCCGGATGCGCGAATGTTCGAGCGTTTCTGGAAGTAGCGCACGGCGTTGAACAACCGCTTGTCGTAAAGAATGTCGTTGGGCTTGCCATTGACGCCAAGTTTCTGGCGCAGCGCAGGCACGCGCGCGTCCTTCATTCCGTATTTGAGTACGGGGCCGTCCGGAACGCGGGCTTGCGCCTCGTCGTTCACGCCGCGCAGTTCGGCGAGCTTGGCCTTGAGCGCCTTGAATCCTGCCGCCGGCGGATTGAAGCTTTCGATCGCCGCGTTGGTGTCCTGCGCGTCGACGATAGTCTTGAGCAAATCTGCCTGGTCGGTAGCGTGGTTGCCGTAGGAAACCTCCGACAGCACGCGCGTCGGCGCGATGCGCCCGACTTCGAGATTATGCGCGTAAGCCACGACCGAACGGCTGAGCTTCACGTCGCCCTCCGCCAAAGCTTCGGCGCTGGAGAGCATGCCGAATTCCGGCACCGGATAGTCGGACGCGTCGAGGCCGTCGGCGGCGGCGTCCTTCAGCCGCATGATCGCGGCTTTGGCGCGGGCGTTGAGGCGGCCGTCCTTGATCCAGATCGGCTCGTAGTTGCGGCTTGCGTAAACCTGTTCGATGCCGCCGCGCTCCGCCTTGTTGTCGCGCTCGGTCTTGCCGCCGCGTGTGGCGATTCGCTTGCCGGCCATCATGTCGTGCAGCTTCTGCGCGATCTGCGAGTCGTTGGCGGCGAGCAGCTTGTCGAGCGCGCTGCTGCGTGGGGCGGCGGCCTCGTTAATGTCGGCGTTGCCTTTGCTGGTGTCGTTCCGTGCGTCGTTGGCGGACGGCGGCGGAACCGGCTCGGCCTGGCGTTCGACCGGCTGCTGCTGTTGGTGCTGTGGCTGCTGTTGCGGCGGCGAAACGGCCTGACGGCGTTCGCCGATCATGCGCGCGCGCGGCGTTGCAAACTGCGCCTGGTCGGGCGCCGCCAAAACGCTTGCAGCGGGAATGCCGACGACCGCCGCCAGAACCATTCCGCCGGCAAGGCGGCCAAGCTGAATGCTACGCATTACAAACACTCCACGAATAACGAGTCACGCACGCGCCTACGCCGCGCGATGTCCGGGCACTATTATGATGCCGGACGCGCAGCGTTACGATCAGTTTTGCGGATCAATTGGGTTTAGGGCTAACGCGCGCAGCGCAATGGTTACCGGCGCAATCGTTAATTCACCTGGCCGGGACGAAATCCTTAACGCCGGAGGAATCATCCTCCAAACCGAGCCCTTCCAGCTTTCGGTAAAGCGTCGAACGCCCGATTTGCAGGCGGCGCGCAACTTCCGACATCTGCCCCCGATAATGGCCGATCGCGAAACGGATCGCTTCGCGTTCGATTTCTTCAAGCGGACGCACGTCGCCGTTTGCATCGATCAATTGCAGGTGAGATGCGGGTGTAGTTAACGCCGCCGCGCTCGAGCCTGAAATGTCGATGCCGGCGGGCCATTGCGCGGCGATTGCGGGGGCGTGCTCGCCCGGCGGCATATGGAGCGATGTGCCGTCCTGACTGATTTGCGCCGCGATCTGCGGAAATTCCGCGACGCCGATCGTGTCGGCTTCGGCGAGAACGACCGCGCGGAAGATGGCGTTCTCGAACTGGCGCACATTGCCGGGCCAGCGATAGGCGGCGAGCAGATCCAGCGCATCGGCACCGATGCTCGTCACGCGCTTTCCTTCTTCGGCGGCAAAGCGCGCGAGGAAGTGGCGCGCCAATTCCGGAATATCCTCCGGCCGCTGGCGCAGCGGCGGAATCGTCATCGGGAAGACATGCAGGCGGTAGAACAGATCTTCGCGGAAACGTCCGGCTTTCACGTCGGCGATGAGATCGCGATTGGTCGCGGAAATAATGCGCACGTCGACCTTGACCGGCTTGCGCGCGCCGACCGGATCGACTTCGCCTTCCTGCAAGGCACGCAGCAATTTGATCTGTGCCGCCGGCGGCAGTTCGCCGACTTCATCGAGGAATAGCGTGCCGCCGTTCGCTTCAACGAATTTTCCGGTGTGCTTCTCGGTCGCGCCGGTAAAGGCGCCTTTCTCGTGGCCGAACAAAATCGATTCGACCAGGTTCTCGGGCAGCGCGCCGCAATTGACGGCGACAAAAGGCTTGGCGCGGCGCGCGCCGCTGCCGTGGACGGCACGGGCGATCATCTCCTTGCCGACGCCGGATTCGCCTTCGATCAGCGCCGGGATGTCGGACGCGGCGGCCTTCTCGGCCGCGCGAAGAGCCGTCCTCATCGCAGGCGCGCGCGTGACGATGTCGGCGAAGGTGAGAAGGCCGTCGCGGCTGTGGCGAAGGCGTTGCAACTCGCCCGCCAGCGCCTTTGACGACAGCGCGTTGCTGATCGAAACCTGCAGGCGCTCGGCGCCGGCCGGTTTGACTACGAAATCGACCGCGCCTGCGCGCATCGCGGTAACGACGTTGTCGATGCCGCCGTGGGCGGTCTGCACGATGACGGGAATATCGAGGCCGGCCTCGCGCATGCGCGCGAGCACGCCGAGGCCGTCGAGATCGGGCATCACGAGATCGAGCACGACGCAATCGACGCGCGCGGCATCGGGGCCGGTGAGCAGCTTTGCCGCCGCGTCGCCGCCGTCGGCTGTGAGCGCTTCGTAGCCAAAACGCTGCACCATATTTTCGATGAGCCGGCGTTGAACCGGATCGTCGTCAACGACAAGCACGACTTCTGGCATGGCCACTCCAGACACAAACGATTGTGCCGATTTGGCGCACTGTCGCCGAGTTGACTTAATGCCTTGTTAAGCCAGTCGTATACGCAAAGGCGCGCAAGTGCATGGTTGAATATCGCGACCCACGCGCAATATGGTGAAAAGCCAGCATTTGCTTCCGATTTCTTCGTGAGCCGCGCCGCCAAAGGACGCCAGGACCTTAAAGATGCCACCTCGTTCCGCCGCCAAACGATCCGTCCGCCCCACATCGAAAACAGCGGCCAAATCGTCCGCCAAGGCAGGGACCCGGTTGGGCACGCTGCCGGAATGGAATCTCAACGATCTTTATCCGGGCATCGACAGTCCGGCATTGAAGGCCGATCTGGAAAAGGCCGACGGCGCCTGCGCCACCTTCGAGCAGACTTACAAAGGCCGGCTCGCGGACATGGCGGCAGGTGAAGGTGGAGGCCGTACGCTGGCCGGCGCGGTCAAGGACTATGAGGCGCTGGACGACGTAATGGGGCGGCTGTCATCCTATGCTTCTCTGCTTTACGCCGGCAACACCACCGATCCGATCCGCGCCAAATTCTACGGCGACGTTCAGGAACGGCTGACGGCGGCTTCGTTGCATGTTCTGTTCTTCACGCTCGAACTAAACCGCATCGATGACGCCGCGCTGGAAAAGGCGATGACCGATCCGGCGCTGGCCCATTACCGGCCGTGGCTTGACGATGTGCGCAAGGAAAAGCCCTACCAGCTTGAGGACCGCGTCGAAGAGTTGTTCCACGAGAAGTCGGTCACCGGCTATTCGGCCTGGAACCGGCAATACGACGAGAGCGTTGCGGGCTTGCGATTCAAAATCGGCGGCAAATCGCTGAGCATCGAGCTTGCGCTCAATCTGTTGCAGGACGCCGACGGCAAGAAGCGCAGGGCGGCGGCGGAAGCGCTGGCCAGGACTTTCAAGGAAAATTTGCGGCCATTTACGCTGATCACCAACACGCTCGCCAAGGACAAGGAAATTTCCGACCGCTGGCGCGGCTTCAAGGACATCGCCGACGCGCGGCATTTGTCGAATCGCGTCGAGCCCGAAGTCGTCGAGGCGCTGGTGTCGTCGGTGCGCGCAGCCTACCCGAAACTCTCGCACCGCTATTACGGGCTGAAGGCCAGGTGGTTCGGCAAGAAGAAACTGCCGCACTGGGATCGCAATGCGCCGCTGCCGAAGGTCGAGCAGCGCACGATCCCGTGGACGGCCGCGCGCGCGACCGTGCTCACGGCCTACGGCGCGTTTTCGCCGAAGATGGCCGACATTGCCGACCGCTTCTTCGAGCGCAACTGGATCGACGCGCCGGTGCGGCCGGGCAAGCAGCCGGGCGCCTTCGCGCATCCGACAGTGCCGTCGGCGCATCCTTACGTGCTGCTCAATTATCAGGGCAAGCCGCGCGATGTGATGACGCTCGCGCATGAGCTCGGCCACGGCGTGCATCAGGTGCTGGCCGCGCCTAATGGGCCGCTGATGGCGCAAACGCCGCTGACCTTGGCCGAGACGGCTTCCGTATTCGGCGAGATGCTCACCTTCCGCAAATTGCTCGCACAGATCACCGACAGGAAGCAGCGCAAGGCCATGCTCGCCGCCAAGGTCGAGGACATGATCAACACGGTGGTGCGTCAGA
>Ga0134126_10010117_pt1 | contig 11885 bp, 7 predicted proteins | sample KB31752_FD_96881 | JGI IMG/M metagenome (GOLD analysis project Ga0134126, IMG submission 96881) | Terrestrial soil microbial communities with excess Nitrogen fertilizer from Kellogg Biological Station, Michigan, USA - KB3-175-2 | ecosystem: Environmental > Terrestrial > Soil > Unclassified ...
CGAGCCCCGCCTGGGCGGCGTTCAGCGCCTGGGCAAAGTCCAGGTCCTGGGTCTTATACCCCGGCGTATCCACATTGGCCATGTTGGAGGCGATCAGCGACTGCCGCGTGGCGGCGACGTCGAGATAGCTCTCCAGGCCGTTCAACATGGGTGGGTCAAACGAAAGCATGAGTGCCGGTGGCCTCCGTCCATTGCTCTGCACGGCGAGGGCCAATCCCCCGCTTCACCTGCCAGGCGATGGCCGCCGGGAAGTGGGTCGGCGCCAGCGTCCGCCCTCCCGCCAGAATGTAGGCCCGCTCCAGCCCGTGCTGCAGCTCGCGCACATTCCCCGGCCAGGGATACTGCTCCAGCAGGTCCATGGCCTCAGGCGAGATCTGCGGCTGCGGCGTCTCCGCCCCGGCGTGCAGATGCCGCAAAAAGTGGCGTGCCAGCGGCACGATGTCCGCCGGCCGCTGCCGCAGCGCCTGCAGCTCCACCGGAAACACCGCCAGGCGGTAGTAGAGGTCGCGGCGGAACTCCCCCGCCTCCACCTTGGTCTCCAAATCCACGTTGGTGGCGGCGATCACCCGCACATCCACCTTCTGCGGCTCGTTGCTCCCCAGCCGCTGCAGCTCGCCCTCCTGCAGAAAACGCAGCAGCTTGGACTGCAGGTTGAGCGGCAGCTCGCCGATCTCATCCAGAAACAGCGTGCCGGTATGGGCCGCCAGGATGCGTCCCGAACGCGACTGCACCGCGCCCGTGAAGGCGCCGCGCACGTAGCCGAACAGTTCTGACTCCAGCAGTGACTCGGGAATCGCCGCGCAGTTCACCACCACGAACGGCCGATCCGCCCGCGTCGAGGCCTCGTGCACCGCGTGGGCGATCATCTCCTTGCCCGTCCCCGTCTCTCCCAAGATCAGCACCGGCGTGCGCCGCGGCGCCACCAGCCGCACCAGGCCGCTGATGTCGCCCAGGTGGGCGCTCCGCCCCACCATGCCCGGCAGCAGCTCCACCGCCGTCCCCGCCCCCGCTGCCCCCGCCGCCCCCGGTGCGGGCAGCGCCGCCGCCGGCCGCACCACCGCCGCCGGCAGCGGTTCGCTCGCCCGCGGCAGCCGCAGCGCCTGCATCAGCGCCCGAAAATCTCGCGCCGTGCTGCCGCCGTCGGCCGGCGCCGGCCAGGCCAGCGGGCTCAGCTCGCTGTCCAGCATCTCCACCGGCAGCTGCGGGTACTGCGCCGCCAGCATCACCACCAGCTCCTCGGCGTCCAGGTCCGGCAGGTTGCGGTCCAGCACCAGCCCCGCGCACGGCCCGCTCTCCAGCTGCAGCAGCGCCTCGGCGCCGCCACAGACCTCGATCCCGTCCTGACGGGCGGCGGTCAACGCCTCCAGCACCTGTTTGCGGAAGCCGGGATCGCCGCTGGCGACCATGACGGCGGAGTGAGTAGTCGATTGAGTCAAAGTGGCATCTCCTGAAACACAGTAGGCAGATACTACGGCCTGAACCTTAGAATTCGATTAGGCCGGCATTAATTTCTTCTGTTCCACGCTGTTTACTCTCAAGGCTCTCGCGCCCCTCGCCGATAGTGCATTGCACGCGGCCTGCCGCGCGGCGATGGCAGCCCGCTTGCAGTCATCAGGCTGCGCCGCTGTCCGCGCCGGAGAGTTTTATGGCCCTGCATGCCGTCGAGATCGCTACCTATCGTGCCCGTTCCCGCTACGACCACAGCCCCTTGCTGTGCCTGCTCACCGACGAGACCGATCTCGCCCGCCTCCCCGCCGTCGTCCGCTCCCTCGCTGATCAGATTTGGCTTAACCGGATCACGCCGCCGCCCGCCGGCGACGCCGCCGGCGCCTGGATATGGCGCCGCGGTGAGCGTCTGCTGAGCGGCACCGCCGCCCAGCTCCGCTTCGCCTTCTCCGCCCCCGCCCGCCGCACCTTCGTCCCCCTGCATTACGACACCGGCGGCGATCTCGAGCTCATCGGTCTCGAGCCCCGCGGCTTCGCCCCCCGCGCTCCGGAAACGCAATGGAGCGACAGCCTCGATCTGCGCGTCCGCATCCAGGCCGCCCCGGAAGAACCCGATCCCCCCGCCGCCTCCCCGAGCCCCGACACCGAGCCCTGGCTGCGCATGCGCGCCGCCCTGCGCGCCGAGTGTGCCCAACTGGGCGCCGGCATCCCGCTGCTGGCCCAACTCGCGCAGGAGAGCGGCCTGCATCCGCTGCTGCACTCCCTCTCGCTGCGCAATCTGGCGGTCATGCTGCTGCGTCAGGGAGGCATCGAGGCCGCCGCCGCGCTCCTAGTCCAGGCCAAGGCGGCCTACCCCGAATACCGCGAACTCGACTATCTTCAGGCCCGCGTCGCCTTGATGCAGGGCAAAGCGCCGGAGGCGATCGCCGCGCTCAAGCGCGCCACCGCCGAGGCCCATCCCGGCGCCGCGCCGATCTTTGTCGGCAGCGGCGGCGAGGCCGGCTACCGCTCCCACCACCTGCTGGCGGTGATGGCCGAACGCACCGGCCGGCAGACCGTGGCCCTGCACCATTACCTCAGCGGCGTCCGCTCCTCCCCCGCCTACGCGCCCGCCGTGGCCGGCCTGTTGCGCCAGCGCGTTCCCACCACCCAGTGGACCGCCGTCGAGGCCGCCCTCCTCCGCCTCGGCCGCCTCGAGGCGCGCTACCAACCCGAGGTGCTCAACTTCTTATTCCTGCACCGCGCCTTCGAAGCCCTGCAGCGCGCCCTGGAAATCTGGACCCTTCCCGCCGATCTGCGCGCCGCCACCGAACAGCGCCTGAAGGCTCTCACCCCCCTGCAGTTGGCCACGCGCCGTCCCCCCGGCCAGCGCGCCGGCGTGGTGCTGCGCGGACCTTTTCAGATGCACGCCTCCACCGCCCGCATCAACCGCTACCTCGCCGCCGCGCTCGAATCCGATGCGCAGTTGGAGCTGGCCCTCGAACCCACCCTCGCCGCCGAGGAACCCGATGCCGCCTTCTCCCGCCCCGCCGCCTGGGCGGCCGGCATGCGCCGCCTGCCGCAGCGCCTCGACCTCACCGTCCGCCATGGCTGGCCGCCCGAGTTCGAGCCCCCGCCCACCGGCAAGCTCTCGCTCATCCTGCCTTGGGAATTCGGCGCCATCCCGCGCGCCTGGGTCAAGCCGCTGCAGCGTCTCGACGAGGTCTGGGTGCCTTCGGAGTTCGTGCGCCAGGTCCTGCTGCGCGCCGGCGTCAGCGGCGACAAAGTCGTGGTCGTCCCCAACGGCGTGGACCTCGAACTCTATCAGCCCACCGGCGACGGGGTCCGCCCCGACGGCGTGCGCGGCGTCTGCTTCCTCTTCGTCGGCGGCGCCATCAAGCGCAAGGGCATGGACGTGCTCCTGCGCGCCTGGCGCCAGGCCTTCGGCTCGCGCGACGACGTCAGCCTGGTGATCAAGGACATCGGCGCCCACAGCTACTACAAGCATCTCAACCTCGCCACAGAAGTACGGAAGCTGGCCCAGGATCCCGCCGTCGCCCCCGTCCTCTATCTGGATGAGGACTGGAGTGAACAGAAACTGCCCGCCCTCTACCGCGGCTGCGACGTGCTGGTGCTGCCCTATCGCGGCGAGGGTTTTGGCATGCCGCTGGCCGAGGCGCTGGCGTGTGGCAAGCCGGTGATCGCCACCGCGCTCGGCCCCGCGGCGGAGTTTTGTCCGGCCGAATCCGGTTGGCAGGTGCAGGCCCGGGAGCAGGAAGTCCCGGCGGAGCTCCGCCCCCCCGGCGCCATGACCGGCCGCTTCACCTGGTTGGAACCCGACGTGGACAGCCTGGTCTCCGCCCTGCGCGCCGCCGCCGACGCCGGCGCCGCCGAGCGAACCCGTCGCGGCGCGCTCGGCGCCGCCCACATGCGCGCCGCCTACGGATGGGACAAGATCACCGCCCAGTACCGCCGCCGCGTCGCCGCTCTCGTCGGCGCACCCGAACGTTCTTCCGTGGCATAATCCCGCGCGCCCCTCTACACTGGGGCCAGGCATGATCTACTCCGTGATGGGCGTGTCGGGAGCCGGCAAAACCACCGTGGGCCGCGCTTTGGCGCAGGCACTGGGATGCGACTTCCTCGAAGGCGACTCCCTCCATCCGCCGGCCAATGTGGATAAAATGGCGCACGGCATCCCGCTCGACGACGCCGACCGCGCCCCCTGGCTCGCGGCCATCCGCCTGCGCCTCGAAGCCGCCGCCCGCGCCGGCCAGACTCTGGTGGTCGCCTGCTCCGCCCTCAAGCAGCGCTACCGCGACCAACTCGACCACGGCCTCGATGTGCGCTGGGTGTACCTGCGCGGCGACCCCGCCATGCTCCATGAGCGCTTGCAGGAGCGCCAGGGCCATTACATGAAGGCCAACATGCTCGCCAGCCAGCTCGCCGACCTGGAAGAGCCCTCACCCCGGTCCGCCCTCATCGTCGACGCCGCCCTCCCCGTCCCCTCCATCGTCGCCCAGGTTCTCGCCTCGCATTGACGGGCGCGCCCCCCGCCGCGGCTACCGACTTTTGGGAAGGGGCGAGAAGCAAGTGGCGCGAGGCGGAGCCGGAAACGGCGAGGGAGCGTACACGGGATGTACGTGACCGAGCCGGCGACGGCGACAACGCAGAAATGCCGCGCCACGCCGCTCACCGCCCCGCCCCTCTCAGTGTCCGCTCAAGGCCTGCTTGAGGGCGTCTTCGGCGGCCTGCAACTCGGCGCCCGCCTGGGCGAACTGACCGGCGGCGGTGAGCTGGCGGTAGCGGCTGAGGTGCTGCTCGATCTGCTCCAGCACCGCCCGCGGCACCTTCGCCAGCGCCTGCGTGGCCTGCGCTTCCGCACCCGTCGCCGGCGCGCCGGCCGCGGCGGCATTGCGGCCGCTTCCGGCCACAGCAATGCTGGCGCCCGCCTCCTGGCCGGGCGGCTGGGCGAGGGTGGCGATGGCCGAAGGCAGGTCGTCGGCGTAGACCAGCCGGTTGCCCACCGCCAGCACCACCTTCTTCAGCTCCGGCAGCCGCGCCTGCGGCGCTTGAATATAGATCGGCTCCACATACACAAACGTCCCACCCACCGGCAGCACCAGCGTCGTGGCCCGGATCACCCGGCTGCCCTGCTGGTTCCACAGGCTCAGGTCCTTGCTGATGTTGCGGTCCTGATCCACCCGGCTCTGAATTTGCAGCGGCCCGTAGATCAACTGTTCCTTGGGCAGACGATAGAAGATCAACTCAACGTAATGCCCGGGATCGCAGCGCGCCGCCACCCAGGCGATCAGGTTGTCGCGGCTGTGGCTGGTAAAGGGCACCAGCAGCACGAACTCCGCCTGGCTGTCGCCCGGCAGCCGCAGCATCACGTAGTACGGCTTGGTCGGCTGGCTGTCTTCCTGCGTGACCACCTGCTTGGCAATGTCCCACTGGTCTTCCTTGTTGTAGAAAACCTGCGGGTCCTGCATGTGATACAGCCGGTAGGTCTCCGCCTGCGCCTCAAACAGCGCCTGCGGATAACGGATGTGCGCCAGCAAATCCTTGGGCATCGCCTCCCGCGGCAGAAACAGGTGCGGGAAGACGCGGCGGTAGGCGGCCAGAATGGGGTCCTTTTCGTCGAAGACATACATCCGCACCGTGCCGTTGTAGGCGTCCACCGTGATCTTGACGCTGTTGCGGATGTAGTTGACCTCCTGGTCGCCGATCACCAGCGGCTGCGCGTAGGGATGGAGGTCGGAGCTGGTATAGGCGTCCAGCATCCAGAACAAATGCCCGTGGCTGTCAATCACCAGGTACGGATCGGCATCGAGCGACAGGAATGGCGCCAGGGTCGAGACCCGGTCGGTGATCTCGCGGTGCAGCAGCAGCCGCGTCTTCGGGGTGAAGTAGCGGGTGAGGATGACGTTGGCGTCGTTCTGCTGGATGGCGGCCGCCAGCCGCAGCAGCGGGTTGGCGAGCACGATGCCGGCCGTGCCGGCGTAGCTGGTGTAGCTGTTGTCGTCGCCCTTGGGATAGTCGAACTCATCCTGCTTCGTATCCACGTACACCGGCCGGGTGGTGTCCTGGGCGAAGTAGAGGCCGGGGCGGGTAATCTGAAAATCCTTCAGCGGACCCACCGGCGGAGCATCCTTGAGGATCATCTCCGGCTGCCCCTCCGGCGTCGCCGTGTTCACCATGGCGGCCACCGCCCCATAGCCGTGGGTGTACTGCAGGCTGAGGTTGACCCATGACTGCGCGGTTTGCGGCAACAGGCCGGTATCGAGGGCGCGGGCGGCGATCATCACCTGGCGCGTCTGGCCGCCGATGGGATAGCGATCCACGTCCACATGCGGAAAGGCATAGTACGGTCGCAGCGCCTGCAACTGGGTGGCGTCATCCTGGAAGGGTCCCTGATCCCACAGACGCAGGTTGCCGGTGGTGTCGGGGAACTGGGTGAGGTCCAGCGTGTCGGTCTGCTTGGGGTTGAACGCCTCCTCGTGCGAGGTCTGCTCGAGGTTGAAGGCCATGCGCGTGGCCTGGATGTGGTCGGTGATGTAGGGACGTTCGAGCGTCAGTTCGTTGGGCTGCACATAGACACTGCGCACCGCCGCCTGCACCAGCGCGGGCGCGATGGCCAGCACCAGGAACACCCCCACCACCGTCGGCGGCAGCCAGCGGGGGGCGTTGGTGGGCACCCAGGGCGCCAGCGCCTCTTCCCAGGCGTGCGCCTGCGACGCGCCCCAGTGGCGGTCCGCGGCGGGGCGCGGGCGGCGGCGGGCGACGGCGATCACCAGCGCCAGCGCCAGCGCTCCGCCAATCTGCACCCACAGCAGGGGAATGCCCAAACGCACGTCCACGTAATCGGCGCCGGTGAGGAAGCGGTGCGAAGAGTACAACAGCGCGTACCGCGCGAAGAACTGGGCCACCGCGAAGATGACCAGCAGCAGCACCGCGGCGGCGCGCACCAGCCCGGCGATGGAGGCCGGCGGCGCCGGCCGGCGCCCTTCGCTGGAGCTGCCCGCCCACCCGCGGCCCTCCATCTGCGCCGTCACCCGGGCGCGCAACTCGGCCATGCGCTCCGCCGAACTGCCCGCCAAAATGGTCACCGCGGCGATCACCAGTCCGGCGATGGCCAGCCCCGCCACCCACTCGAACGCCATCTCATAGAACGGCAGGCGGAAGAGGTAAAACGCCAGGTCTTTCTGGAAAATGGGGTCGGTGTACGCCCCGGTGGGCTGCGCCCCCAGAAACAGCGCGATGATCCAGGGGTCAATCAGGTTGACGGAGATCAGAATGCCCGCCAGGCCGCTGATCAGGTACCCCAGCCATCCGAACAACCGCGTGCGCGCCGCGGCGGCGGAGGCGTGGCGGACAATGTGGCGGCGGGCCAGCGCGAACACCGTCATCAGCACCGCCGCGGCGACCACCGCCAGCACCGTCTGCGGCAGCCAGCGGATGCGCAGGTACTGCCAGAAGGTGGGCGTCTGCCCCAGGCTGCGCCACCACGCCCAGTCGATCCAGAAGCGCGAGCCTTCGCTGGCCAGCAAAAGCAGCGCGGCCGCCACGCCGATGTCGCGCGCCAGCCGGCCGCCTTGGATCACGCCGTGATGTCTGCGCGTGCGCCACTGGGTGGCGCCGGCCACCGCCGCCAGCGCGATGAAAAAGAGGGCTGCGATCATCTATTCTGCCGGCCGGGACGCGGTGGGCATCAGCGCGCGCAGCACTTCCGCGCGCATATCCGCCACCGGCGCCGGTTTCCCCGTCCACAACTCGAACTGCCGCGCTCCCTGGGTGACCAGCATCTCGATGCCGTGGATCACCTGCGCGCCCGCCGCCCGCGCCCGCCGCGCCAACTCCGTCTCCAGCGGGTTGTAGACCAGGTCGTACACCAGCGGGGCGTGAATCTCGTCGGACTCGAGCAGCGACTCTCCTATCTTAGGATACTGCCCCACCGGCGTGGCATGCACGATGGCCGAGAAGCTCAGCTTCTTGAGGTCGGGTTTGGTCACTACCTTGGCTTTGGCGGCGGTGGCCAGCGCCTGCGCCTTGGTGCGGGTGCGGTTGTAGATGAACACCTGCGCCCCCTCCGCCCGCAGCCCAAACACCGCCGCCCGCGCCGCTCCGCCCGCCCCCAACACCAGAATCTTCGCCCCCCGCAGCGACAGCGCCTGGCTGAGCGGCTCCACCACCCCCACCACGTCGGTGTTGTAGCCGAACAACTTGCCCTGCACCCGCACCACGGTGTTGACCGCCCCCACCGCCGCCCCCAGCGGGTCCACGCGCTCCATGTACTCCAGCACTTCCTGCTTATAAGGATGGGTGACGCTGATGCCGCTCAGCGGCACCGCCTCCGCCATCTCCAGCACCTCGCCCGGCTTGCGGCTGGCCAGCGGCAGATAGATGGCGTTCATCCCCAGCCGCCGGTACGCGGCGTTGTGCATGCGCGGCGAAAGCGAGTGCTCCAGCGGATACCCCAGCACGCCGTAGATGCGGGTGGCGCGGCTGATGTACTCGGTGCGGTACTCCTCCCGCAACTGCTCCAGCGTCGGCTGTCCGGGCGCGGTGGCCGCATTCGCCTGCAGCGCCGCAAAGGTGAAGACTCCGCCCCCGCGCAGGCTGAGGATGCGGCTCAACAGTCCCGCTTCGCCCATGGCAAAGCCCACCAGCGGGTGCTCGCTGCTATGGGTCTCGACAAAGCGCAGCGTCTCGATGTTCTGCCGCCAGGTGTTGGCGGTGGGGATGATCTTATAGATGTCGGCCTCGATCGCCTGCATCCGCTCCCAAATGCCCCCCAGCGCCGGCGTGGTCTTGAAGTCGTGGTAAGAGAGAATCAGGCCCGCCTTCTGCCGCAATTCCTCCAGCGCGGCGGCCGAGAGGCGTTCGGCGCTTTGCAGTTCCAGGTCCACCACGGCACAGCCGCTGGCGATGGCGTGGCGCAGCACCCCCAGTTCGGCATCCACCGAGCCTTTGAACGCTCCCCCGTAGGCGGCCTTGCGGCAGGTGGCGATGGCCAGCAGCCGCGGCATGGAGCGCAGAAACTCGCGCAAGGGACCGGGTGCGGTCGAGGCTTGCTTGAGCGCATCGAGACGAAACTCGATCAGGTCCGTCTCCCGTGCCGCGCGTTCCGCCATGGCCAGCAGGTCGCCGATGTTCTCGGCAGAGACGGCCACACACACCCGCGGCATCCGGCCGGGAGAGATCCGGTTTGTATACACCCCACGGGCACTGGAAGCCGCCGTAACCATTCGCGGGGCGATAGTATCGGGACTCCGTGTGGCTTGCAAGAGCTATTTTATTTTTTAGTGCCGCTAGATAAATATTTGTCCGCCCGGGCGGCGGCCAGCAGCGCGCGATACAGACGGCGAAGTTCCGCCGTCGGCACCTGGCGCAGGTGCCGCGCCACGGTCTGGCGATCACCCCGCGCCCACGGGCCGGTCCAGGCAGCGAGCAATCCGTCTTCCAGATTCGCGGCCGTGGCGCCCAGCAGGCGGCGCAGCCCTTGCCGCGCCCTGGCCAACTCTGCCCCGCGCAATCCGGCTCGCCGCAGCACCGTCTCCGCGGCAGCCATTTCCACTACGGCGCCGGGGCCGACCAGTGTCGCCGCCAGATGATAGGCGGTCTTCACCCCGGGAGCCAGCGGCAGCGGCAACCCCCGCCAGCCGCGGATGAGCGCCGCCGCCGCCCGCCGCGCCCCCGCATCGCCTTCGTAGCTGAATACGATGCCTTCCGGCACCGGTGCCGGCCGTCCGGCGCGCGGAAACGTCATCATAGGGTGCAGCGACCCGACCGCCGCCCTGCGGCGCTGCAAGGGCGCCAGCACCGAGCTGTCCAGCCCGCCGCTGGTGTGCAGAATGCGCCACCCCCGCCACTCGGGGCGTGCCGCAGCCAGATCGCGCGCCAGCCCGGTCAGCGCATCATCGGGCACGGCGAGCAACAGCCCGCCGGGCGCTGCGGCCCGCAACCCGCGCCGCCAGGCGGCCACCCCGGCATGGCGCACCACGGTGGCCGGAACGCCGCTCTGTCCCAACCACTGCCGCAGCGCCGAACCCAGCCGTCCGGAACCGATAATCGTCCACGGCGCCGGCATCAAGGGTTCGCAACGCGGGTATCGGTGTTGAAGTGTTCGCCGGTGTGCAGGTAGTAGTAACCCTTGCCGTCGTGATCCTTGCCGTCCCACACCGCCACCCGCCCGGGACCGTTGACCACAAAGCCGTCGCCGTGCACGGTGATGGAGGTGCCCTGGTCAAGCCCCAGCCCGAGCAGCTCGGGATGGGCCTTCATCACCGCCGCCAGGTCGTTCTCGCGGTGGCGCACATCCACATGCTGGTCAATGGCCACGTTGGTGAACAGTCCGAAGCCGGTCTCGTGGCCCGGCGCCATCATGATGTGGTTGTCGTCGGGATGCTCCGACCCGCGCACCATAAACGATGCCTGGATGCTGGCGCCCGCCGAGCCGCCGCCCACCACCCCGCCGCGGTCGAGCAGCGCTTTGATTTCCTTGAGCGTCCGCGTGCCGTTGTAGGCATCGGCCAGCCGCCACTGCCGCCCGCCCACCAGCCACACGCCGGTGGCGCTTTCCAGCGGCTTGACGAAAGCTTCGCTGTCGGCCACCGCCCGGTCGGTGGTGTGCAGCACGGTGCAATGCGTGCCGCCAAACGTCTTCGGGTCGGTGCAGTATGTTTCCAACTGCTCCGCCGTCTCCGGACGGGTCACCGACGCGGTCGGTATCACCACAATCCGCGCCTTCTCCCGCCCCCCCGCCATTTCAATCAGCCGCGGAATGTCGAGGTGATAATCCGCCCCCCCGCTGATGATCAGGTACCCTTTCTTCGGTCCATGCGCCGCCGGAAACGCCCACGCCTGCACCAACCCCACCGCCACCACGGCCAGTAAGGCGCGCACGGCCCTCCCTGTCCCCTGTCCCCTGTTCCCTCTTCCCTCTCTCCTCATTTCACCCCTCCCGGGTACAACGACAGATTATGCGCGCTGTTGAGCAGCGCCATGTGGGTAAAAGCCTGGGGATAATTCCCCAGCAGGTCTCCCGAGGCCGGGTCCACCTCCTCCGAGAACAGCCCCAGCGGGCTGGCGTGACCGCGCATGCGTTCGAACAGCGGACGCGACTCGCTGCTGCGGCCCATGAGCGTGAGGCAATCCACCAGCCAATACGTACAAATGGAGAACGCCCCTTCCCGGCCTCCCACCCCGTCCTCATGCACGTTCTCATACCGCGCCACCAGCGAATCGGTGGTCAGCCGCTCCTCGATGCGGCGCACCGTGGCCTCCATGCGCGGCTCGTGCGGGGAGCAGAAGCGCAGCAGCGGCAGCACCAGCAGGCTGGCGTCGAGCACGTGCCCGTTGAGCGTCTGGGTGAAGGCATGGATCTGCTGGTTGTAGCCGTGCTGCATCACGGTGGCGTGGATCTCGTCGCGGATGTGCTCCCAGGCGGCCAGGCGGCCGGGCAGATGATAGCGCTGCGCCAGTTTGATGCCGCGATCGAGCGCCACCCAGCACAGCACCTTGGAGTAGGTGAATTGTTTGGGTCCGCCGCGCACCTCCCAGATGCTCTCGTCGGGATCGCGCCAGTGCGCCGCGGCGTACTCCACCAGTTGCGCCAGCGCCTTCCACTGCTGCGGCTCCAGGCCCTTCCGCCATTTGGCGTAGGTGTAGGCGGCGTCGAGCACCTCGCCGTAGATATCCAGTTGATGCTGCTCGGCGGCGGCGTTGCCGATGCGCACCGGCCGCGAATTCTGGTAGCCGCGCAGATGATCGAGCTCATACTCGGGCACCTCGGTCGAGCCATCCACCCGGTAGCAGACCTGCAGCGGCGGCGGGTTCTGGTCGCAGATGCCGGTGAGGAACTCCAAAAAACGCCCCGCCTCATCGTGATAGACGAGCAGCGACAGCCCGTACAGCGCAAACGTCGCGTCGCGCGGCCAGCAGTAGCGGTAATCCCAGTTGCG
>Ga0134126_10010118_pt1 | contig 11885 bp, 9 predicted proteins | sample KB31752_FD_96881 | JGI IMG/M metagenome (GOLD analysis project Ga0134126, IMG submission 96881) | Terrestrial soil microbial communities with excess Nitrogen fertilizer from Kellogg Biological Station, Michigan, USA - KB3-175-2 | ecosystem: Environmental > Terrestrial > Soil > Unclassified ...
CGCGCGTTCCTTGGCCGGGCAGTCCGGTTCCTGGCCGGCGAGGCGGGCATCCGGCAGTTCCTCGACATCGGTACCGGCCTGCCGACCGTGAACAGCGTGCACGAGGTCGCCCCGGCGTCGCGCGTGGTGTATGCCGACAATGACCCGATGGTCCTAGCGCACGCGCGGGCCCTGCTCACCAGTTCGCCGGAAGGACGCACCGCCTACATCCAGGCCGACCTTAGGGACCCAGCAGCGATCCTCGCGAGCCCGGTGCTCCGCGAGGTTCTTGACTTCGGCCAGCCGGTCGCGCTGATGCTCATCGCCGTCCTGCACTTCATCCCCGACGAGGATGGACCGGGGGAGATCATCGCCACCCTTCTGGATGCCCTGCCGCCCGGCAGCTACCTCGCCGCTTCGCATACCACTGCCGAGCACGACCGGGAGCGGTGGGCGATCTTGGAGGCGGGCTACCGGAGCAGCGGCATCCGCGGTCAGCTGCGGGATTCCGACGAGTTCGCCCAGCTGGCGTTCAACGGCCTCGAGTTGGTGCCGCCAGGGGTAACGCTGGTATCGGAGTGGCGCAACGAGGGCCACGGTCCGCCCCTGACCCCAGCGGAGGTAAGCACCTACGGCGGCGTCGCTCGCAAGAAGTGACCACCGCCGGGCCCACCGGGTTAGGTGGGGTCGGGCACGGTCGGTTCTGTGCGCGTGAAGGGCCAGCGCAGGCCGATGCCGACGTGCAGGATGATGCCTGCCCCGGCGAAGCTGAGCGACGCGGTAGTGACCCAGTCGTCGGCGGTGGCTCTGGTCCAGTGGACCCCGTTGGCGTAGGCGGTCAGGCCAAGGTCGAGCGCGATCGCCAGGGCGGCCGTCAGGCCAAGGGTGACCAGGCGTCTCGGCCCTGGCGACAGCAGCGTGGCTGGCCAGCCCTCGAAGAGCAGCTCGACGATGAGGGCCGCGCTGATCACGCACCCGCAGATGGGGGTAATGACGTCTGGTGCCAGGCCCGCCAGGTCGTGCAGCACCATGTAGGTGGCCGCCCCGAGGCCGGCGACCAGCACATTCCCGGCGGCCAGCCGGACCCAGCGCGTGGTGATGAGGCTGACGGGCCAGCCGCGCAGCGCGATAAACAGCACGGCCTGCCACATCCCCACCACGATGAGCGCGGCACCGAAGTCCCGTAGGGCGACCGGACCGCCGGGATCGTGAAGCCCGTCGGCGGCCCGCACGGCGGCGGGCACGTCGCTGACATTGACGAACAGGAAATAGGCGCCGGCCCCGACAGCCCACGACACCAGCAGCGCGGCGACGCCGGCCCGCACCCGCCCGAGCCTGTCAAGCGGGTAGCGCTCGCAGACGAAATAGAGCTGCGGCATCGCGGTGAAGACGGCTCCGGCCAGGGCCATCGTCGCGGGGAACGTCGTCGGCACGCCGGGCCCGGGGGCGGCGAGGAACACCGCGCGCAGGTCAGGCCGCTCGGCAATGGCCTGACCGGCGATGGCCAGCGCGACCCCGGCGACGACGACCAGCACGGTGTTCACCACGCCCGTCCACGGGGTGCGCAGCCGGGTGCCCGGCCAGTCTTTCCACCACAGCGCGACGACCGCGACGGCGGGTAGCGCGAACGTCGCTATTGGCCCGAGGACCAGCAGCGATGTCGCAGCGCCGCCCGCACTAAAGGCGAGGATGAAGAACGCGGCCGCGGCGAACGCCAGCCCGCCGAGGCCCCGCCACGGTTGGGTCATGTTAGGTGGGCCAGCACGTTCTCGACGCTGATCGGCAGCTCGCGCACCCGGTACCCAGTGGCGTGCCAGACCGCGTTGGCGATCGCCGCCCCCGAGCCGACCTGGCCGATCTCGCCGACGCCCTTGACACCCAGCGGACCGGTCACCTGGTCGTCGACCTCGATCAGCTCGACGTTGACCTCCGGTGCGTCGGCGTTCACCGGCACGAGGTAGTCACCCAGGCTGGCGTTGGCCCACCGGCCGCGGACCGCGTCCATGTGCGTGCCTTCGAGCAGCGCCTGGCTCATCCCCCAGAGCATGCCGCCCATGAGCTGGCTGCGCGCGGTCCTGGGGTTCAGCACCCGGCCCGGCGCGAACACCCCGGTCAGCTGCCGGACCCTGATGAGGCCGAGGTCCGCGTCGACCGCCACCCGCGCGAACTGGGCGCCGAAGGTCAGCAGCCCGTGCGGCGTGTCCAGCGGCGGCGGGTCCCAGGCGCCGATAGCCTCGGCGTCGACCATGCCGTGCCGCCGCAGGAGGTCAGCGTAGGTCTCGCCCGCGGCAGGGGTCCCAGTCAGCGCTACGATCCGGTCGCGGAGGGCGACGCAGGCGTTGTGCACGGCGGCGCTGACCATCATCGCGCCGTTTGACCCGACTGGCGATCCGGAGGCCGGCAGGCTGCTGTCGCCGAACTCCAGCCGCACATCGTCCAGGCTGACGCCGAGCGCGTCGGCGGCTACCTGGGTCAGCACCGTGGGCATGCCCGTGCCGAATTCCTGCGTGGAGGTCTGCACGACAAGCGAGCCGTCGTTGTACAGCTGGGCGCGGGCGCGCTGGGGACGCATGAAGAACGCCACCGGGTAGGCGGCGAGCGCCATGCCCGTGCCGATGAGCCAGTTCCCGTCCCGCTCCGCGCCGGGCCGCGGGTCGCGGTTAGCCCAGCCGCTGAGTTCCGCGCCGCGCTCGATGCACTCCCGCAACCCTGAGCTGGACCAGGGGTTGCCCGTGTTGGGCTCGACGGCGGAGGCGTTGCGCAGCCGCAGCTCAATCGGGTCGACCCCGAGCTTGGTGGCCAGCTCGTCCATCATGCATTCCAGCGTGAACACTCCGAGGGCCTCACCAGGGCCGCGGGTGAACGTGGGCGTCATCGTGTTGCCCTTGACCAGGTAGTGGATGCCCTGGTAGGCGGGGCTGGCGTAGAGCTGGGACGCCACGCCGGTGGCCGGCTCGGCCCAGTCGTCGAACGGCGAGGTGATCGAGATCTTGCGGTGCCGGATCGCGGTGAGCTGCCCCTGCCCTGTCGCGCCAAGCTCGAGGTGCTGCTCTTGTTCCTCCCGGTGCCCGCAGGAGGTGAACATCTGGCCGCGCGATACGGTGAGCCGGACCGGCCGTCGCACGTACTGGGCGGCCAGCGCGGTGAGCGTGACATGCGGCCAGACCATCGCCTTGCACCCGAAGGCGCCGCCGATGAAGCGGGTCAGCACCCGCACCCGCGACGGCGACATGCCGAGCAACGCGGCGACGGTGAGCTGGACGGCCTTGATGCCCTGGCAAGAGTCGTAAAGGGTGAGCTGGTCGCCGTCCCAGGCCGCCATGGTGGTCAGGACTTCCAACGGGTTGTGATGGTTGGCGGCGAACCGGAACTCGCCGTTCAGCCGGATGTCCGCCGCCGTGAGCCCGGCTTCGGCGTCCCCGCGCTCAACGCGCCCTGGCATCAGGCCGCCGAAAAGCTTCTCCGCTTCGTAGGCGTCGCTGCGGCCTTGGTCGATGGTGGTGACGGACGGGCTTTCTGCGTACCCGACCTGGACGAGCGTCGCGGCATACCGCGCCTGCTCGAGGCTCTCGGCCACGACGATCGCGACCGGCTGGCCGGCGTAGTGGACCACGTCGTCCTGCATGGGGAAGAACGTCTCACCGGGCGCAGGGAAGCCCACCAGCGAAGGCAGCAGCGGCACCTGGTTGACCTTTGGCATGTCATGGTGCGTCAGCACCGCGACTACGCCGTCGGCGTGTTCGGCCGCCGCCGTCTCGATCGAACTGATGCGCCCGCTGGGGATGGTAGCGCTGACGATTTCCGCGTAAGCAAGGCCAGGCAGCCAGATCTCGCCCGAGTAGTGCGCAGCGCCCGTGACCTTCGCCGGGCCGTCAATCCGGGGGACGTCCTGCCCGATGTATCCGCTCACCTCAGGTCTCCGTTCACGAGGGTCGTCAGCGCCCGGATGATCGCCCGCCGGGCGAGTTCGACCTTGAACGCGTTCTGGGGATGGGGAACTGCCTGCGCGAGTTCCGCGTCGGCCGCCTCGGTGAAACTGTCCCTAGTGGCCGCGCGTCCGCGCAGGCTGGCTTCCGCGTGACGGGCGCGCCACGGCTTGGTCCCCACGCCGCCAAGCGCCAGCCGGACATCGGTGACCCGCTGGTCTTCGACGCTGACCGCCGCCGCGACCGACACCAGCGCGAACTCGTAGGACTCGCGGTCGCGGAATTTCAGGTACACGGAGCGGGCGGCGACAGGGGCAGGCGGCACGTCGATCGCGGTGATCAGCTCACCGTGCGCAAGCGGGTGCTCCCGGTCCGGGGTGTCCCCGGGCAGCAGGTAGAAGTCGTCGATCTCGATGGCGCGCTCCCCGTCCGGCCCGTCGGTACGCACTACCGCGTCTAGCGCGACTAGGGCGACCGCTACGTCTGAGGGGTGGGTAGCGAAGCAGTGCTCGCTGCCGCCGAGAATGGCATGCCCGCGGTGGAAGCCGTCCTGGGCCGCGCAGCCGCTGCCCGGGTCTCGCTTATTGCAAGGCGACGCCACGTCGCGGAAATAGCCGCATCGAACCCGCTGGCAGAGGTTGCCGCCCATGGAGGCCATATTCCGCAGTTGCGCTGACGCGCCAAGCACCAGCGACTGCGCGATGACCGGGTACCGCTCCCTGACCTGGGCGGCTTCGGCGACATCGCTCATCCGCGCCAGCGCGCCGATCCGCAGTCCGCCGTTCGGGAGGTCGGTCACCTCCGCCAGCGGCAGGTCGTTGATGTCGACAAGCAGCCCGGGCTGCATGACGCCCAGCCGGGTGAGATCCACCTCGGTTGTCCCGCCCGCCAGGAACGCCCCGTCCGGCTGCCCGGCGACCAGTTCGATCGCGGTGGCCGCGTCGGCGGCCCGCGCGTAAGTCAGCGGCCGCATGCCTACGCACCTCCCGCCGCAGGCTGGGCGTCATGCTGGGTGTCGCGGACGTCGCGGATGGCGGCCCGGATGTTCGGGTACGCCGCGCACCGGCAGATGTTCCCGCTCATCCACTCGGCGATCTCCGCGTCATCGGTGGCGTGGCCCTCTTCCAGCAGCTTCACCGCGGACATGATCTGGCCTGGCGTGCAGTACCCGCACTGGAAGGCGTCCCGGCTGACGAACGCCTGCTGCATCGGATGCAGTTCGCCGTCGTTCGCCAGCCCTTCGATGGTGGTGACCTCGCGGCCTTCGCAGGTGACCGCAAGCGTCAGGCACGCGAGCACCCGCCGTCCGTCCACCCACACCGTGCAGGCGCCGCAGGTGCCCTGGTCACAGCCTTTCTTGGGCCCAGTCAGCCCGAGGTGTTCCCGGAGCGCGTCCAGCAGGCTGACCCGGGGGGCCAGCGAAACTTCGTGCGTGCGACCGTTCACGCGCAGGACCACGATCCCTGCCTCCGGCCCGCGCGCTACTTCGGGTGACCTGACGTCAGTCCGCATAGCAACATCCCTTTCACACTTCCGGGGCGCCAGCGCCGGAGACGACGTGGGGCCGCTTTCCGCGGGCCATGCGTCCTTTTTACGCACCATGTCCCTCTACTGGCTTGAGGCATATGACCCCTGGCCCAGGAACAGCGTGTGACCATGCGGGCTGGTGCCGTATCCGTCAGTTGGCTAGTGCGAATGCCTAGTCACAATGTGCACACCCCGGCCGGCCGAGGGTTGACCAGAAAGCGCAACGGGGGAAACTGAATGGGGGAGTGGTCTCAACCCTGAATCTCGTCGGTGCAACACCGGACAGTAAGGCGGCGGGTTTGGCAGAGCGACGGATCGCGATTTCCGGGCATCGCGGCCTGCCCGGGCCCACGGCCGATCTGGTCGAGAACGCCATCCGGGTGGCCCTGGAGGAGGCCGGGTCAGGCGTGACCGGCATCTCCTGCATGGCTGACGGGGCGGATCAGATCTTCGCCCGTGCGGTCACCGACCTGGGCGGCACCCTGGAGGCCATCATTCCGGCGGCGCCGTATCGCGGCGGCCTGCCCGCTGACTCCCACACCGAGTACGACCGGCTCCTCGCCATGGCCACGGAGGTGTGCCGCCTGCCGTTCGACGAGCCGACGCCCGAATCCTTCATGGCCGCCAGCGAGCTGATGATCGACACCGCCGACGAGCTCTACGCCGTCTGGGACGGCGAGCCCGCCCGCGGCTACGGCGGGACCGCCGACGTCGTCGCCTACGCCCGCGAGCACGGGAAGCCGGTCAGCGTCTTCTGGCCGGACGGCGCGCACCGCGACTGATCGCAGCTGATTAGGAGAACGGGTGCGGGACCACAGAGGTCCCGCACCCGCTCGCTCAGTCGAGCAGGGCAGTGACCGTGCCCGCGCCGACCGTCCGGCCGCCCTCGCGGATCGCGAAGGTCTGGCCGGCGTCAAGCGCGACCGGCTTGCCGAGCGCGACCGCGACCGGCACCGTCTCGCCCGGCGTGGCCGAGGCCACCGCGTCGAGGTCCAGCACGCCGACCACGTCCGTGGTGCGGACGTAGAACTGCGGGCTGTACCCAGAACGCACCGGCGTGCGCCGGCCGCCTTCCGCTGCCGACAGCAGGTGCAGCGTGGCCGTGAAGCGCTGGTGCGCGCGCAGGCTGCCGGGCGCGGCGAGCACCTGGCCGCGCCGCACCTGGTCACGGGCGACGCCGCGCAGCAGCAGCGCCGCGTTGTCGCCCGCCTGGGCGCAGTCCATCGTCTTGCCGAACGTCTCCACGCTGGTGACGACGGACTTCACTGTCGCGCCGAGCCCGATCAGCTCGACCGCGTCGCCGACCCGCACCTGGCCGCGCTCGATCGCGCCGGTGACGACCGTGCCCCGGCCGGTGATGGTCAGGGAGTTCTCCACGGCCAGCAGGAACGGCGCGTCGACGTACCGGTCCGGTACGGGCACGGCAGCGTCGATGGCGTCGAGCAGGTCGAGGATTGACCTGACCCAGCGCTCCTCGCCCGCGAGCGCCGCCAGCCCGGAGACCCGCACGACGGGCACCTCGTCGCCGGGGTACCCGTAGGCGGACAGCAGCTCGCGGACCTCGAGCTCGACGAGCTCCGCGATCTCCCCGTCCGCCGCGTCGGCCTTGTTGAGCGCGACGACAACGCGCGACACGCCCACCTGCCGGGCGAGCACGACGTGCTCCCTGGTCTGCGGCATGACGCCCTCGAGCGCCGAGACGACGAGGACCGCGCCGTCGACCTGCGCCGCGCCGGTGATCATGTTCTTCACGTAGTCGGCGTGGCCGGGCATGTCGACGTGCGCGTAGTGCCGCGTCGCGGTCTCGTACTCGACGTGCGCGATGTTGATCGTGATCCCCCGTGCGGCCTCCTCCGGCGCCCGGTCGATCTGCCCGAACGGGACGTAACTGCTCATGCCGCGGTCCGCCAGGACCTTCGTGATGGCGGCAGTGAGCGTGGTCTTCCCGTGGTCGACATGGCCCATGGTGCCGATGTTGAGGTGCGGCTTGTCGCGGATGTATACCTGCTTGGTCATGACTGGTTGCTCCTGGTTCCTCCTGTCGCGCTCGCTGACCCGCGCGCGCTGATTCCCGCCGCGCGATGCGCCACCCTCCCCCGCCGGGTCAAGGAAGCGAACGGGGAAGGGTCAGCGTCGCGCGCCGTCGGGGGCCGACAGCCCAGCCGACGACAGCAGTGCCGACGACAGCAGTGCCGAGGAAACCAGTGCCGGGGCAGCCGTCATCGCCGCGCGGTCAAGCACGCGGTCGGCGAAGACGGAGAACCGGAACACGCCAGTAAGCGTGCGGCATCGGCAGTCCCGCCCGCAAAGGGTTTTCCGGGAATCGTGCGGTCGACGACCCCGATCCCCCGGCAAACTATCTCCAGAGTTCGCTAAGAGGGAGGATCCAGATCCATTCGTCGTGCTGGTAGGCGTACTCTCCCGTATACAGGACGATAGCCTCCTGCAGGCGAGGCCCTAGGCGGTCCTTGAGGAGGCGAAGTCCGCGTAGATCTTCGCTGCTAACACGGGTGCCCGCCTTAATCTCGAAGGCGATGACCTGACCGTCGTCGCGCTCGAGCACCAGATCCACCTCATCGCCAGCCTCAGTGCGGAAATAGCCGATGGTTACTGGGGCGTCGGACCAACTGGTCTGCTTAAGGATCTCGCCGACCGCGAAGGTCTCCAAGAGGTGGCCGTACTCGGTGAGGGTTGCTGGTACCGCCTGCGCGATTTTTTGCGGGGTGAGGTTGAGGAGCCAGGCCATTACGCCTGAGTCAGTTAGGTGCACTTTGGGGTGCTTGACGATTCGGCTGCCGAGGGTGGTCCCCCAAGCGGGGAGGCGGTAGATGAGGAAGACGGCTTCCAGGAGTTTCGTGTAATTCTCTGCGGTCGACCTGTCAAGTCCGATCGCTCCGGCGGCGGCAGCTATGTTCAATACTTGGCCCGACCGGGCGGCGAGTTGGCCGAGGAGCCTGGGCAGCATCTCACGCTGCCGGACCCGCGAAATGTCCATCACGTCCTTGTCGACAACCAGGTCAACGTAGTTGGCGAACCAACGTGAGCGTGAGCGGCCCAGCGGTCGGCGAAGGGCTACCGGCATCCCCCCCGACGTGGAGCGCATGGCATACTCGTCCCGAGCCACGGCTATGACCTGAGCAGGCGTTTCGATGTCCGCGCCGTCAAGAAGTCTGGTCACGAATGCCTCGGGGATGCCGTCGATCTCTCCCTGGGTCAGCGGAAGCACGGGGATGATGTCCACTCTCCCTGTCAGAGCCTGGGCTGCCGCTGGGATCGAGGCGTACCGCGTCGAGCCAGCGAGGACGTACCTGCCCGGCCGAAGGTCCCGGTTCAGCTGCGACTTGATCGCATCGAGGATCTCCGGGACGTGCTGGTACTCGTCGATCAGCACCGTGTCATCCGATTCGATGAACCGGCCGGGGTCGGCGCGTACGGCAGACCTGGTCGCGGGGTCGTCGCAGTCGATAATCGGCCTGCCGAGGCGTCCGGCCAACTGGCTGAGCAAAGTGCTCTTGCCCACGGTCCGTGGCCCGTTTAGAACAAGGACCGGTTCCTCAGCGATCCGCGCCACGGCGACATCAACGAGGCGGCGCTTCGCCAGGCCGGTCAGAGTCTCCTGCATACCTAGACGCTACCGGGAGTTTTCGCGTTTTCCGGGTCAACTCTTCCGCGTTTCCAGAAATTTTCTTCCGCTTTTTCGCCAACTGAATGCCGCAACTCCTGTACCTCTCGCCTCCGCTCGGTTGCCCCAAGCCGGATTGGCGGGCGCGTCGCTGGCCCGATGACCCATCGACTCACCAGAATGCAGTCGACTATACATGCACCTAGTCGACCTCGCGTATGTTATCGCATCACGGAGTTTTCCTGTGGGCGCTGTGGTGTCAGTGAGGCACTTGACGGGCAGCTTGATTACTGTCCGGATTATTACTGTCACGTACAGGATAAAAAGGTGCCGTCAAGATCTTCCGTTGCATTGATGCCGGTGATATAAAAATGCTGCGCGCGCATGCTGTAATCATCGGATACTGGGAGTGACAAGTGCGTCGATCCCGCATGCTCGCTATCGGCGTTACCGTGCCAGCCCTCGGGCTCGCCGCCGCCATCATCGGAACGGGAATTCCCGCTCAGGCCGCCTCGGCCGTGCATTACGTCGCCCTCGGCGACTCCTACTCGTCCGGGCTCGGCGCGGGCAGCACGAGCGGATCCTGCGAGCAGAGTCCCAATGCCTACGCGCCGCTCTGGGCGAAGGCGAACTCTCCCGCATCGTTTACCTTCGCCGCCTGCGGCGGCGCGACCACGAGCGACGTTATCAACAGTCAGCTTTCGTCGCTCAACTCCTCCACCACGCTGGTCAGCATTACGATCGGCGGAAACGACGTGGGCTTCGCCAACATTATGGAAACCTGCGTCCTGGACTCCACCAGCTCGTGCGAGAGCGTTGTCGCCGCAGCTGAGAATTACGCCAACAACACGCTGCCGGGCCAGCTCGACACGACCCTGAGCGACATTCGCGCGCATGCGCCTAATGCGAAGATCGTCGTTCTCGATTACCCCGTTTTCTACGACCTCGGCGCCTGGCTCTGCGTCGGCCTTTCTAAGGCCGACCACCAGACGCTCGACGCCGGCATCAACGACCTGGACAGCGTCATCCAGGCCGCCGCCGCGCGAAACGGCGACACGTTCGCTGACGTGCGCTCCACGTTCTCCAGCCACGAGCTGTGCAGCGGCTCGTCCTGGCTGAACTCCGTGACCATCCCGATCAACAACTCCTACCACCCGAACGCGAGCGGCCAGAAGAGCGGCTACCTCCCGGTTATGTCCGCCGCGGCCGCCGCAGTCGGCCAGTAAAGCGGCAAGAGCCGCAGGTGACCGGTGGCGCGTGTCCCCAGTCGCCTGCGGCTCAGCCATTGGCGCAAGACATTCATCCAGAACGGTCCGTTGGTTCCCCCGGTAACCCCACCGAGCACGCTGGAACCGTGCGTAACGCAAGAGGTCTGGCCGCCGCGTTCCGCTAGGAATTAACGTGTAAGTCTTTTGTCCGCCGAAGGAAAAATGCGCCCCACACGCATTTTTCTTACCTCCGGCAAAAAACTTACCTGCTAATGCTCCAACTTCCTTGCCCCGGGCGGCGCGGGCTGGCATGTACCGTTGTATATGTGCAAGCCGGGCAACCGAAGAACGTGAGTCCGCCTGGGGGCCTGCGGCCAGCTCAGCTGGGGATCGTCTTGCGCGGCCGGGTTATCCTCGGCCACGTCTCCGCCACGCTCGTTGACCTCGCCCAGCGTGGCTTCCTCGATATCGAGGAAGTTGACGGTAGTCCTAACCCGGACTGGCGACTGACTGACCTCCGCCACCAGGCAGCCGGTGAATGCCCGCTGTTGCCCTTTGAGGTGACGTTGCTGGATGGCGTGTTCGCCCGGCAATCCGTCGCGCTGCTGTCCGAGGTCGACAACGCACTAGTTCCAGTCCTCGACCGGTTCCGGGTGCTACTCCGCCGTGATGCTGTCCGGAACGGCCGGCTGCGCCGCTGGCGCCGCGGCAAGCGGTCCCCGGGTGGTGAGCAGCTACTCCGGCAGACCCAGGAATTCCGCCGTGAGCTGCGTGCGCTGGCCGCCTCCAGCGATCCAGCGGCACTGGCGGACCTCGTACCTTACGCGATGATCATGGGGCGTGGCGTGCCATCACCGGCTGGCTTGAATGACAGGCCCGATACCGGGACGCCCCAGGGACGCGAAGCCGATATCCCACGGTCACGGTGGTCACGGTCTGATCTGTTCGCTGCGGGCTGGCTAGCCGCCTGCGCTCAGCTTTCCTACCACCCCGGCCACGGACACCAACCCGATTTCGCCCACGACTGGTCCGCGCCGGGCGGCCATGACGGCCACGCCCACCACCCGGGCCACGGGGACCATGGCGGCGGCTACGGGCATGATGGCGGCGGCTACGGGCACCATGGCGGCGGACATGACGGCTTCGGCGGGCATCATGGCGGCGGCACGTTTTAGCGTCCTGCACCATATCGGCTCAGGACACTAGGGGTCGCCGACCAGCTGGCGTATCTCACGGGCGACTTGGCCGGGTTCGGTCAGCAGCGCGAGGTGGTGGCTCAGGTGCTGCCGCACCGGCCAGCCGAGTTCACGTGCCTCGGCCGCATTGCCTTCGTATGCCTCGCGGAGCTGGAGATAGCCGCCAGGAGCGGCTGGCCACCCTGGCGCGGGCGGAGCCGTTTCCTCAAGCATGGCCAGCGGCAGCCGGGGACACTCAGCGGCGAAACGCTGCCGGACGGCCGGATCAGGCAGAAGCGCGGCAAGTTCCTCCTCGCCCCACCACTGTGACCATGGCGGCAGCCAGCCCTCCGGGCCGGCCATTGCGCGCAGCCGGCCCGCGAGATCGGGCTGCACGGTCTCCATCCAGGAGCGCCCCGGCGCCGGCAGCCGGGCATCGACGAAGACG
>Ga0134126_10010119_pt1 | contig 11884 bp, 8 predicted proteins | sample KB31752_FD_96881 | JGI IMG/M metagenome (GOLD analysis project Ga0134126, IMG submission 96881) | Terrestrial soil microbial communities with excess Nitrogen fertilizer from Kellogg Biological Station, Michigan, USA - KB3-175-2 | ecosystem: Environmental > Terrestrial > Soil > Unclassified ...
CCGACCAGTACGCGAAGCTGCGTCAAAACCCCGACTTGATCGATTCCATGGTGCCGGAGGTGATCCGCTGGCAGACGCCGCTCGCGCACATGCGGCGCACCGCCAAGGCCGACTTCGAGCTCTCGGGCAAGAAGATCCGCGCCGGCGACCTCGTCGCCATGTGGTACGTCTCCGGCAACCGCGACGAGACGGTGATCGAGAATCCGAACGCCTACGTCATCGACCGGCCGCGGGTGCGTCAGCACCTGTCGTTCGGCTTCGGCATCCACCGCTGCGTCGGCAACCGCCTCGCCGAGCTGCAGCTGCGGGTCATCTGGGAAGAGATCCTGAAGCGCTTCCCGACCATCCAGCTGCTCGAAGAGCCCAAGCGCACCTACTCGACCTTCGTGAAGGGCTACGAGCGCATGCAGGTGCTGATCCCGACGCGGAACTAGCGGGGTTGAAGCGGGGCTACTGCCGCGACATGGCGGCGGCGAGATAGGCCTTGATCCTGGCCTCCTCGTCCTCGATCGCTTCGCCGGTGATGTCGACCAGCGCCCGCTTCACCGTGCCGGTGAACGCGAACGGCGGCTCGTCGCCGGGCATCACCGGAGATCCCGTGTAGCTGCCGAGCGACACTCCGCCGCCGAGGCCCAGCAACAACGGGACGGTCACCGGCAGCTCGCCGGCGCCGACCCGCTCGCCGTCCACGAACAGCTTGATGCCGGCCGGCACGCCCTTGCCGTGCGGGATATCGGGCTGGCCGGTCGGGGTGAACTCGAAGCTGAACACGTGATCGCCTTCGGGGACGGCCCCGTCGGCCTGCACCTTGAAGTACTGCGCGGCCACGTAGTTGTAGCCGTAGGTCAGCTTGCCGTTCTGGACGTAGAGCGCAAAGCCGGCGTCGACGCCGCCCATGGCGAACAGCACACCCTCGGCGTCGCCGTGCGGCACGCTGGCGTGAACGGAGACCGAGTGCGGCACGTTCAGCAGGCGCGGGGCGGCGAACGGCGGCACGACCTGGGCGCCAGGATAGTAGACGTACCGCTTGCGCGCTTCGGCGATCTGCGGGCGCTCGTCGACCATCCGCGCGGTGCCCCGGCTGTCGATCGGCAGCACGTCGTACTTGCCGGCCTCGACGTACCACATGCCGATCATGGCGATCAGCCGGTCCCGCTGCTGATCGGCGAGGTTGTTGGTCTCGGCGGGGTCGTCCTTGACGTTGTAGAGCTCCCAGCCGTGCGCATCGAGCTTGATCAGCTCGTCATAGTCGATCGGGGCGCCGAACGTACGGCCGGACTCGGTGAACGAGGTCCCCGGCCACGGACAGACCGCACGCCAGCCGTCATGATAGAGCGAGCGGTGGCCGAACATCTCGAAGTACTGGGTGATGTGCAGCGCCGGGGCCGCCCCGTCGTCGAACGACGACTTCAGGCTGAAGCCCTGGATCGGTGATTGGGTGACGCCTTTGAGCTGCGCCGGCGGCTCGACGCCGAGCGCGTCCAGCACAGTCGGGACCATGTCGATCGCGTGGGCGAACTGGGTGCGGACCTCGCCCCGGGCCCTGATGCCCTTCGGCCAGCTGAGGATGAACGGATCCGACGCGCCGCCGCGGTAGGTCTCGCGCTTCCAGCGGCGGAACGGCGTGTTGCCGGCGTGGGTCCAGCCCCAGGGGTAGTGGTTGTAGCACTTGGGCCCGCCGAGGTCGTCGATCGCCGCCAGGTTGGCCTGCAGGTCGTCGGGGACGTTGTTGAAGAACTTGGTCTCGTTCACCGAGCCGACCGGTCCGCCTTCGGCGCTGGCGCCGTTGTCCGAGATCACCATGATCAGGGTGTTCTCGTATTCGCCCAATTCCTTCAGGAAGGCGATGAGCTCGCCGATATAGTGGTCGGTGTGCTCGAGGAAGCCGGCGAACACCTCCATCATCCGCGCGAACAGCCGCCGCTCGTCGGCGGGCAGCTTGCCCCAGTCCTGCACGTCGGGATCGTGACGCGAGAGCGCGGCGTCGGCAGGCAGGATTCCCAGTTCCTTCTGCCGCGCGAACACCTTCTCGCGGTAGGCGTCCCAGCCGTCGTCGAAGGCGCCTTTGTACTTGTCGGCCCACGCCTTCGGCACGTGGTGCGGCGCGTGGGCCGCGCCCGGGCAGAAGTACATGAAGAACGGCTTCTGCGGCGCGACCTGCTTGCCGTCGGCGATCATCGCCTTGGCCTTCTCCACGAGGTCCGGCGTCAGATGGTAGCCCTCCGCCGGGGTCTTCGGCGGCTCGACCTGATGGTTGTCGTAGACGAGCTCCGGATACCACTGGTTGGTCTCGCCGCCGAGGAAACCGTAGAAGCGCTCGAATCCGCGGCCGACGGGCCAGCGGTCGTAGGGGCCTGCCGCTGACTGCGCTTCCGACGGCGTCAGGTGCCACTTGCCGAGGGCGTAGGTGTTGTAGCCCTGCTCCAGCAGGATCTCCGAAATCATGCCGTTCTCGAAGGGCATGTAGCCGTTGCCGCCCGGATAGCCGGTCGCCCCCTCGGTGATGCAGGCCATCGCGTTGGAGTGGTGGTTGCGGCCGGTGATGATGCAGGCGCGCGACGGCGAGCACAGCGCGGTGGTGTGCATGTTGTTGTAGCGCAGGCCATCGGCGGCGAGGGCGTCGAGGTTGGGCGTGCGGATCTGGCCGCCGAAGCAGCCGAGGTGTCCGAAGCCGGTGTCGTCCAGCACGATGAAGAGCACATTGGGAGCGCCTTGCCTGGCGCGCAACGGCTGCGGCCACGCGGGCTTGGAGACGTCGAAGGTGCGGCCGATCACGCCCGGGAACGCCTGGCCGGGCTTGTATTCGGTAAGGGGCATGACGACGGGACCTTTGTCGAGCTGCGAGTCCCGCACGCCTGCGGGACGGTCCGAGGCAGATGCACCGGCGCGCGGCTACGGCGTATCAGGTGTTTCCCGCCACTCGTCGGCGCGGTTGGTCGAGAGCGCGCTGCCGCCTTAGAGCGCGCGGATGGATCGCCGCGGACGCGGTCCTACAGCAGCCGCCCCAGCATCATCACCAGGCCGACCACGCTGACGCCATATGCGAGGGTGCGCAGCCACGGCACGCCGAAAAGGTAGAGCGGTATGTAGACGATCCGCGCGCCGAACCAGAGCCAGGCGCCGGTGGCTCCAAGCCCGCCGCTGCGGTCGGTAGCGGCGAGCGCCAGCGTCAGCGCGATGAAGAGCGGGTAGGTCTCCTTGAAATTGTTGAACGCGCGCTGGGCGCGGCCGGCGAGCACGCCGACCGGCCTGTGCTCGTCGCGGGGACCGGCGTTGTAGACGATCCCGGTGTCGCGCAGCGCCGTGGCGGCCTGGATGATCATGTGCGCGAAGAACAGCACGACCGACCAGGCGAGGACGGTGAGCTCAGGCGTAAGAGCGGTAGGCATCGGACGCATCCCCCGGCTGACGGCGCCGGCAGCAGCGCCGTTGCCAAAGGAAACCATCCAGCGGCGCAAGGTCAACGACCTCCGTGGTAGGCGCGCCGGCGCGCCGCCGCTTGACGACGATTCACCGGCGCGGATGATCGGCCGGCGTGGCGCTCGCGCGCCGCCGGCTCTTTGACATCGTTGGACGCAGGAAAACTGAAGGCCGCCCTCGGCGGCGCCACAATCAGGGCGCCGTTGTTAGCGGTGTCTTTGCGGCGAGATCTGCGGCTGTGCGCCTCGCCGTGTGTCGAAGGTCGTTCAGGAAAGCTGCAAACGCGGCGCTCGCCGCCTCACCGCGAGGCGGCGAGCCACTCCTCGAGCCAGTGGATGTGGTAGCGGCCTTCGAGGATGTCCGGCTCGTTCATCAGGTCCTGGAAGAGCGGGATGGTGGTCTCGATGCCGCCGACCACGATCTCGCCGAGGCAGCGTTTCAGACGGGCGATGCACTCGGTGCGGTCGCGTCCGTGCACGATCAGCTTGCCGACCAGGCTGTCGTAGTAGGGCGGGATCGAGTAGCCGGCGTAGATCGCCGAATCGAGCCGCACGCCCAGGCCGCCCGGCGCGTGGAAGTCGGTGATCAGGCCAGGGGAGCCGGCGAAGGTGCGCGGGTTCTCGGCGTTGATCCGGCATTCGATGGCGTGGCCCTCGAACTGCACCTGCTCCTGGGTGAACGACAGCGGCATGCCGGCGGCGATGCGGATCTGCTCGCGCACCAGGTCGATGTCGGTGATCGCCTCGGTGACCGGATGCTCGACCTGCAGGCGGGTGTTCATCTCGATGAAGAAGAACTCGCCGTCCTCGTAGAGGAACTCGATGGTGCCGACGCCCAGGTAGCCGAGCTTGCCGATGGCGTCGGCGACCGTCTTGCCGATCTTCGCGCGCGTCGCCGAATCGATGGCCGGGGAGGGGGCCTCCTCCATCACCTTCTGGTGGCGGCGTTGCAGCGAGCAGTCGCGCTCGCCGAGGTGGCAGACCGCGCCGAAGGCATCGGCGATCACCTGCACCTCGATGTGGCGCGGCCGGGCGAGGTAGCGCTCCAGATAGACCGCGTCGTCGCCGAACGCGGCCTTCGCCTCGGCGCGCGCGGTGGCCAGCGCGATCGGCAGCTCCTCGGGCGTGCGGGCGACCTTCATGCCGCGCCCGCCGCCGCCGGCGGCCGCCTTGATCAGCACCGGGAAACCGATCTCGGCGGCCGCCGCGATGGCGTCGGCCTCCGAGCTGAGCGCGCCTTCGGAGCCCGGCACCACCGGGATGCCGGCGGTCTTCACGGCGACCTTGGCGGCGATCTTGTCGCCCATCATGCGGATGTGCTCGGGCTTGGGCCCGATGAAGGTGTAGCCGTGCGCCTCGACGATCTCGGCGAAGCGGGCGTTCTCGGAGAGGAAGCCGTAGCCGGGATGCACGGCCTGCGCGCCGGTGATCTCGCAGGCGGCGATGATCGAGGGGATGTTCAGGTAGCTCTTGGCGATCGGCGCGGGGCCGATGCAGACGCTCTCGTCGGCCAGCCGCACGTGCATGGCGCTGGCGTCGGCCTCGGAGTGCACGGCCACGGTGGAGATGCCCATCTCCTTGCAGGCGCGGTGGACCCGAAGCGCGATCTCGCCCCGGTTGGCGATGAGAATCTTGTCGAACATGACCTAGCCGATGGCGACCAGAGGTTCGCCGAACTCCACGGGCTGACCGTCGGCCACCACGATCTCGAGGATGCGGCCGGCCCTGGGGGCCGGGATCGGGTTCATCGTCTTCATCGCCTCGACGATCAGCAGCGTCTGGCCCTCGCTGACGTTGTCGCCGACCCGCACGAACGGCGGCGCGCCGGGCTCGGCCTGCAGGTAGACCGTGCCGACCATCGGCGAGTTGACGAGGTCGCCCTCGCGTTGCGCCGCGGCGGGTGCGCCGGACGAGGCGGGCGCTGCCGCGGCTGCGGCCGGCGCGGCGGCGGCCGGGGCCGCGTAGATGGCGGGGGCGATGGCCGGGCCGCCGAGGTTGCGCGCGACCTTTATCCGCAGATCTCCGCGCTCGACCTCGATCTCGGTGAGACCGGTGTCGTTGAGGATGGCGGCCAGACGGCGCACCAGGCGCGCGTCGATAGGATCGGCGGGAGCCTTCGGGTCGGGCATTCGGCTTCGATACCTCGGTTGTTGCGCCGGCGTCTTCAAGTCAGGTCAGACGGCCGCGAGGCCGCAGGCGGCCTCGACCGCCAGTTCATAGCTCATCGCGCCGAAGCCGGACACCACGCCGGTCGCCGCAATCGCGACGTAGGATGCGTGCCGGAACGCCTCCCTCGCCGCCGGGTTCGACAGGTGGCAGTCGATCACCGGGATGGCGAGCATCTTCAGCGCGTCGTGCAGCGCGACCGAGGTGTGGCCGTAGCCGGCCGCGTTGATGACGAGCGCGGCCGCGTCGGTGCGCGCCTCCTGCACCCAGTCGATCAGCTCGCCCTCGTGGTTGGACTGGCGGAACACGATCTCGCGGCCCTTGGCGGCGGCGCGCGATTCGCAGCGTGTCTTGATCTCGTCCAGCGTGGTGCGCCCGTAGATGTCCGGCTCGCGCACGCCGAGCAGGTTGAGGTTCGGGCCGCTCAGCACATAGATCGGTTTCGACATCCGGCCCCGCCGCCCAAGAAGTCGGGCGCTTGTAGCGGCGCCCGCCCCCGGTCACAAGTTTGGGCACAAGTTTGAGACGAGCGCGGAACGTCGCAGCGTCAATGGGGCCGCGTCACATCGAACACCAGGTTCTCCGGCGCCGGGCCGAACGAGGCCCAGGGAACGACGCCCGTCTGCTGGGCGCCGGGCTTGCGCCAGTCGCAGACGCCTGACGGGAAGATGCGCGTCAGCCGCGCCCACTCCGCCGGCGTGAAGCGCGCCGGATAGTCGGCCTTGTCGAGCGGCTTCAGCTCGCACTTGAGGATGTCGGCGGCGAGCGGGCCGCCGGCGACCAGGCGCGGGAAGCCGTAGGAGGGGAAGCGGGCATTGCAGGGCGCGGCCGGCTGGCGCGAGAAACCCTGCGGCTCGTCGATGAAGTCGGTGGGCGAGGTCCAGCAGCCGTCGACCGCGGCGACCGGGCGGTCGCGGATGGCCTTGGCGCGGGCCGGCGCGGCCGAGCCGTCGGCGGCGATCGCCTCCATCCAGGCGGAGAAGGCGGCCCAGGCCTTGTCGAAGGGCACGGGGCTGCCCCGCCACATGACGTGGTTCTTGGTGTCGCCGTTGGCCTCGCGCATCCGCTCGCGCAGCGCGAAGTGGAACCACTGGTAGTGGTAGCCGCCGTCGTCGTTGTAGATGCCCGAGATGTCGAACACCGGGATCGCGGCGAGGCCGCCTCCGCCGGAAAGCTCCAGCCCGCTCTGATAGGCGCGCCGGATCGCGCCTGCGTCGCCGACAGATCGGGCGGCGACGTAGTTGGCGTCCGCGTCGTAGCCGCCGACGCCTTCGTTGAGATCGAGGAACTGCCTGGGTGTGATCACCCCGGCTTCGAGGGCGCCCAGCCCATACTGGACCCCGACATTGTCGAACGTACGCCGGGCAAAGCCGTTGGCCGGGTCGACGCCATAGATGTTGCGCGCGTGGTCGTAGATCGTCGGCCGTGCGCCGCCGGGGTTGGACTTCGGGTCGTAACGCAGCGCGGCTGGGACCGCGTCGTTCCAGACCGCCGACTTGTAGCCGGGCTCGTCGGCGCGACCGGGGACCGGATCGGTGCGCTCGGCCTGGTTGGCGGCGTCGATGAACGCCTTTCGCCCCTTGTAGCCGCTGATCGCCACCTGCTGCGCTTCGGTGAAGGCGCCCAGCGCGGTCACGTCGAAGTAGTGGGCCAAGAGGTGGGCGTCGAGGCCGGAGGAGGCGATGGCCAACGGGTCGGGGAAGGTGCAGGCGATCAGCACCCCGTCGTAGAGGCCGGGCAGGGCGTCGGCGAGTTGGGCGCTGCCATACGAGCCGCCGGAGCAGCCGATGCTGACGGTGAAGACCGGCAGGCCGAACGCCTTGATGAAGTGCTCCTTGCCCATCATCGCCGCCTCGCCCTCGAGCACCGAGTTGCAGTTCTGCGAGGCGTTCTGGAGGGTATTGCCATAAAGCGCGTAGCCCTCGCCGAGGCGCTTGATGCTGTAGAGGCTGGCGTCCATGGCGCCGAGGGGGCGCGCCGAGCTGCCGCCGACCACGCCCTGGAAGTACCAGCCGCCCGGACAGCCGGCGCCCTGGATTGCGATCAGCCGCCGGTTCCAGCCGCGCGGCGGCGTGCGCCAACTGGGCGGCGCATCGTGGGTGGGATCGAACAGCACGGTGCTCTGGTAGATGCCGCGGTCGATGACGGCGGTCTCCACGCGGACCACGAAGGGCAGGGTCTGGCCGGCGGTGGTGGTGGTCCTCGCGACGTCGGCGGGCAGGTGGGCCGGATCGGGCAGCGGAACCAGCGCCGCCCCGCCGCTCGGCAGGTAAAGGTAGGTGACCTTGGTCTTCGCCCAGCAGTCGGGCCCCTCGGAAGGGCCGAGCGTCTCGTCGCTCGCCACGGCCTGGCCGCCCAGCGCCGCGTAGAGCTTGAACTGGGCGGTCGTGCAGATGAACGGCGTCTCGTGCGGGCCTGACGTGATCGGCCCGGCGATCGGGTAGTCGCGAACCTCGAGCTTGACGCCGCCCGCGGCGATGACGTTCGGGCCGAGCTTCAGTCCCTCGACCAGGCCGACGCGGGTGTGGCCGGGGCCGGGCTGGAAGGCGGCGGTCACGTCGTCGCCGTTCAGGGTGACGGGCGTCGCCGCGTCGTTGTCCTGGCGGACTTCGACCAGCACGTCGCCGCCGCTGACCCGGTCCGGCCGCGACGACAGCGTCACGATGCTGCGCACAGCGGCGGCCGCGCCGAATGCGGCCGTGAGAGCCGCCAATGTGGCGACCAGCGCCAGCGCGGCGCGCAAGCCCAAAGCGATGCGCAAGCTTCGTCTCATCCTGACCCTCCCGGCCCTGGCCCCTGGTTTGCACCCCAGCCCGCCAATGGGGCAATCGGTTCTGATTCACGCCAGGTTCCTGGCCGCCGCTGAGGTCCGGCCGGACGCGCTCGCCATCGCCAGCGCGGCGGGCAAGCTCAGCTACGGCCAACTGGCGCGCCTCAGCCGCCGTTTCGCCGCCGAGGTCCGCGCCGCCGGCGGCGGGCCGGGCAGGGTGGTCGCCATCCTCGCCGAGCGCGGGCCGAGGGCGGTGGTCGCCGCGTTGGCCTGCGCCCAGGCCGGCGCGCCGTTCGTGATCCTCGACCTCGCCTACCCGCGCGAACGTCTCGCCGCGCTCGCCGCCGTTTGCCGCCCAAAGCTGCAGCTGCTGGCGGGCGGCGCGGGGGGGCTGGCCGACTGCGGCCCCGCCATCACGATCGACCTCGACGCAAGGCGCGCCGCGCCGGAGGCGACGTTCCCGGAGGTGTCACCCGACGCGCCGGCCTACCTGCTCTTCACATCCGGCAGCACCGGGGCGCCGAAGTGCGTGGCGGTCTCGCACCGGCCGCTCGTGAACTTCGTGGACTGGCAGACGCGCACCTTCGAGCTCACCGCCGCCGACCGCTTCACGATGCTCTCGGGCCTGTCGCACGACCCGGTGCTGCGCGACATCTTCACGCCGCTGAGCCTCGGCGCCTCGCTGCACATCCCCGCGCAGCGAGTGCTCACCGAGCCCGGCGCGCTGGCGGCCTGGTTCGCCAAGGTGCGCCCGACCGCGACCCACATCACCCCGCCGCTCGGCACGCTGCTGACCGCCGGCCGCACGAACAAGCCGCTGGCCGATCTGCGCTACGTTTTCTGGGGCGGCGACGTGCTGCGGCGCAGCCACGTCGAGGCGCTGGCGGCGCTCGCCCCGAACGCCGAGAGCGTCAACTTCTACGGCGCCACCGAGACGCCGCAGGCCGCCAGCTGCTTCCGCGTGCCGAAGGACTTCGCCGAGGAGCGCGCGCCGATCGGCGAGGGCATCGAAGGCTTCACGCTGGAGATCCGCGACGATGACGCCAGCCCGGTGGACGCCGGGGGGGCGGGGGAGATCGTGGTCCGCTCGCAATTCCTGACGCTGGGCCCGGTGCAGAATGGCGCGCTGCCCTTCGGCCGGGTCGCCGCCGAAGGCTACTACGCCACCGGCGACGTCGGCCATCGCCGCGCCGACGGCCAGACCGCCATCCAGGGTCGCCGCGACGACCAGGTGAAGATCCGTGGCTATCGCATTGAACTGGCAGAGATCACCGCGTGCGCCCTGGCCGCGCCGGGGGTCGCGCAGGCGATCACTCTGAACGTCGGCGAGGGGGACGATGCGCGGCTCTGCGCCTTCCTCGAGCCGTCGTGGCTCAGCCTCGACGCCGACGCCGTACGCGCCCACCTCGCCGAACGGCTGGCGGCCCACATGGTCCCGGCCGAGATCGAGGTCCTTGCGAAGTTGTCACTGCTGCCGAACGGCAAGATCGACCGGCAGGCGTTGATCGCCGGCCGGCGCGCAGCCGCTGCTGCTCCCATGCCAACTGCGGTCGCGGCGACGGCGCCGGTCGGCAAGCTCGAGGGCGAGCTGATGGCCAGCTGGCAGGCATTCTTCGGCCGCCAGACCGTCACGCCGGCCAGCAGCTTCGCCAGCCTGGGCGGCGACAGCCTCAGCTACGTCTCGGCTTACCTCTCGCTCGAGGAGACGCTGGGCGAGGTCCCGGACAACTGGACCACGATGACCGTCGCCCAGCTGGCGGCGGCTGCGCAGCCGGCCGACGCCAGGCGCAGCGCCTTCGTCACCATCGAGAGCGCCATCCTGATGCGCGCCGCCGCCATCTGCGTGGTGGTCGGCAGCCACTTCGGCCTGTTCTTCTCGGGCGGCGCCGGGACCAGCGCGCTGCTCTGGGTGTCGGGCTCGATCTTCGGCGCACTGCAACTGCGCGAGATGGACCATGACAGCAAGCTCGCGCCGATCGGGCGGCTGCTGAAGAGCATACTGATCCCGCTCTACCTGATCGAGCTGCCGCAGTTCTTCGTCAAGCTGGCGCTGCACGCCCACGCGCGGCTCTCCAGCGTGCTGCTGACCACCGACCTCCTCGACTACACAGGCACGCCGAACTCCGGCCCGGACGCCTATGGCGGCCACGAGTACCTGCTCTGGTATATCCACGCGGTCGTCCACATCCTGATCGCCTACGCAGGCCTGCTGCTGCTCGCGAAGTACGTGCTGCGCGCCCGCCGTCCGGCCACCGCTGCGGCGATCGCGGCGATTGGCCTCGGCCTGGCCGGCCGCTTCCTGGCGCCGGCGCTGTTCCAGCCCGGCTTCTGGGCGCACCCGGTCGACCCGATGTCCTACTTCAACCACGCGCCGACCACGCACCTGGCCACCTTCGCGCTGGCCGCGCTCGGCGGCCTGACCGCCGGCCGCCGGCGCTGGGCGATCCTTGGCGCCGCGCTGGCCTACGCCGCGCTCAGCGTGCCGATCTACGGCGCCGCCGACTCGCTGCCGATCGCCGGGATCGCCGCGTTCCTCTGCTTCGCCCCGAAGATCAGCGTGCCGCGCGCGCTGTCGACGCCGATCTACATGACCGCCGGCGCCTCGTTCTTCATCTACCTGCTGCAGTTCAAGTTCTGGGCGGCGGCGACCCATCTGCACGTTCCGGCGCTGATCGCCTGGCCGGTCGCTGTGGCCGGGGGGGTCGCGTTCTGGGCCGGCTGGAACTGGATCTCGCAGCGCGCCGGCGGCTGGATGGAGACGCTGCGCACGCCCATTCGCGGCTGGCGCGTGGCCGGGCAGGGCGCCTGATCCCGCCACGCTTGACGCCAAGGCGCCCGGGCGTAGATTGCGACCTTCTCCGGGGAGTCCGGTCAACGGACTGAGAAACCGCTGTTTTGCGCGGTGACCCGCTGAACCTGATCCGGGTCATGCCGGCGAAGGGAGAGAGCCGGACGCGGGCCAACGGCCCACTCGAAGTCCGCTTTTCCACCGACGTCATGGCGGGCCACGTGTGTGTGGAGCGGCGTGCGCGATGCGGCTGACGGTCAATGGCGAGGCGAGGGACGCGCCGGCGGCGACCACCGTCGCCGCGCTCGTGACCCTGCTCGGCCTCGACAAGCGCAAGCTGGCGGTGGAGCGCAATCTGGAGATCGTGCCGCGCTCGCTGTTCGCCTCCACAATGCTCTGCGAGGGCGATCGGATCGAGATCGTGGCGTTCGTGGGCGGCGGCTGAAGGAGATTGACGAGATGGACGGCTCTCAGGTCGCCGGCGAGGAGACGTGGACCGTGGCAGGGCGGACCTTCCGCTCGCGGCTGATCGTCGGCACCGGCAAGTACAAGGACTATGCGCTGAACGCCGCCGCGGCCGAAGCGGCCGGCGCGGAGATGGTCACCGTGGCGCTGCGCCGCGTGAACCTCTCCGACCCCAGCCAGCCGATGCTGACCGACTTCGTGCGGCCCGACCGCTTCACCTATGTGCCGAACACCGCCGGCTGCTTTACCGGCGAGGAGGCGGTGCGCACGCTGCGG
>Ga0134126_10010120_pt1 | contig 11884 bp, 9 predicted proteins | sample KB31752_FD_96881 | JGI IMG/M metagenome (GOLD analysis project Ga0134126, IMG submission 96881) | Terrestrial soil microbial communities with excess Nitrogen fertilizer from Kellogg Biological Station, Michigan, USA - KB3-175-2 | ecosystem: Environmental > Terrestrial > Soil > Unclassified ...
AGCACAGAAGAGTAGATCGCTCGGTTATCGAACGCTGATTCTTTCGAGCAGTATGCAGGGTGAAACACGCGAAGTGGCACGCGTACACGCTCAGATCTTGCGTGAAGTTGGGTTCTCGGGGCATCCGGTCCGGCCTCCGGCCTGTATCCTGTCTGGCGGAGAAACGACCGTCACGGTGAAAGGCGCCGGTAAGGGAGGCCGCAACCAGGAGTTTGCGCTCGCGGCGGCGATCGAGATCGCGGATTTGAGCGATTCCCTTGTATTGAGTGCAGGCACCGACGGCACCGATGGACCAACCGATGCCGCAGGCGCGATTGCCACAGGAGAGACGCTGAGCCGCGCCGCTGCGCTGGGGCTCAATGCTGCAACCCATTTGAAAGGGAACGATTCCTATCCGTTTTTCGACACGCTAGGCGATCTGATCCGTACCGGAGCGACCGGGACCAACGTGATGGACATTCATCTGCTGTTAAAAGGTTGAATCCTGGATCCGTTCATAGAAGCTGAGCGAGTTGTCTCCCTGCTTGAGTACGCGCGTCTTCACCAGTTGCTCGTAGCTTTCTTCGAGGCTCATGCGCGAGGCATGCTGCGCGATCACGAGCCCGCATTCCGTTCCCGACAAGGCCAGCAAGGCTCCGGCGTACTCGTTGGCTTGCTCATAAGGCGGATCGATGAACGCGATATCCGCGCTGTAGTTGGGTAGAAAAATGGCGGCCCTGCCGCGCACAACCGTAACTTCCTGGGCGATGGCCAATGATGCCAGGTTGTCGCGTATGACCGCTATCGCGGCGGCCTTCCGTTCAATCAGAATGACTCGTTTCGCTCCCCGGCTTAAGGCTTCAATTCCGACCGCCCCGCTTCCTGCGTACGCATCGAGAAACACCGTTCCCGGAATCCGCGGCGCGAGCGTGTTAAACAACGCCTCACGCAGCCGATCCGGAGTCGGGCGAACGTCCATGCCCGGAACACTCTTCAGTTTCCGGCTGCGAAACCGCCCTGCAATCACCCTCATTTCAGCCGACCTGCACGAAGCCGTATTTTCGCTGCCAATGGTCCTGGATGTAGTGAACTACGGCGCGCAGTTCTTGTTCATCGCGGCTTTCAATCACTTTCTGCGCTTCTGCTCGCGCCATCTCCAGCACATCCGGGTCGCGCAACAGGTCTCTCATGCGCAGTCCCGGTATCCCCGATTGTTTGGTTCCGAAAAATTCGCCAGGCCCGCGCAGCCGCATATCCATATCGGCGATGTAGAAGCCGTCGTTCGATTCGACTAGCGTGCGGATTCGCTCGCGCGCAATATCGTTCAGCTTCCCCGTGACCAGAATGCAATAGCTCTGGTACGGTCCCCGCCCGACGCGTCCGCGCAACTGATGGATCTGCGCCAGCCCGAAGCGCTCGGCCTGCTCAATCACTATCACGGACGCATTCGGTACATCGACTCCGACCTCAATTACGGTGGTTGCCACCAGGATTTTCGTGTGCCCGCTTTGAAAGCCTCGCATGGCTGCATCCTTATCCTCGGCGCTCATCTTGCCATGCAGCAGTCCAACCTGAATACCGGGAAACACCGTCTTGGATAAATGCGCGAACATCTTTTCTGCGGCTTTGACGGCCTCCGTCTCTGATTCTTCGACCACGGGATATACGACATAGGCCTGCCTGCCGGCCTTGATCTGCTGCGCGACAAAGCTGTAGACGCCCTCCACGGCCGATTCCTTTACGTGCTTCGTAACGATAGGCTTCCGTCCGGGCGGAAGTTCATCGATGGTTGATACGTCCAGATCGCCGTAGATAGTGAGCGCCAGCGTGCGCGGGATGGGGGTTGCGGTCATAACGAGCACATCCGGCTGCTCGCCTTTCTTGAATAGCTCCAGACGCTGCCGGACACCGAAGCGGTGCTGCTCATCGACAATCGCGAGTCCTAACTTTCGAAAGCTAACGTCTTCCTGGATTAGCGCGTGCGTGCCGATAACCGCGTGGATCAAGCCTTCGGCGAGCATTCGTTTAATCTGCTGCTTCTCGTGCGCACTCGCCGAACCGGTTAGCGAAGCGACAACGTAGCCGAGCTTCTCCAGCAGGCGTTTGAAATACGAGTGATGCTGGGTGGCGAGGATCTCAGTCGGCGCGAGCACGGCTACCTGGTAACCGTTTTCAATCGCGATTACGGCCGCTTGTGCCGCAACGATCGTCTTTCCACTGCCTACATCTCCTTGCAGCAGCCGGTTCATAGGATGCGGCTGCTTCATATCGTCCGCAATCTCTTGCATGACACGGCGCTGCGCCGCGGTCGGCTTAAAGGGCAGCATCTTTTTGATCTGTTCGCGTGCTCGCTCAGTGACCACAAAAGAGACGCCCGTTGCGGTCCGCGCTTTTGTTTTCTTCAGAGCCAGGCCGCACTCCAGCCAGAAGAACTCGTCGAAGATCAACCGGATCTGCGCGGGCGTCCGGAAGGCGTTGAGGAGCTGTAATGCGGTGTCCGCGGGTGGAGCATGCAGTTCGAGGATAGCCGTTGCCAGGTCCGGAAGCTGGACGCGCGCACGAACGCTTTGCGGCAGTGCATCCTCCGGCATGGGCGCCTGCTTCAGGAGGCGATCAATCAATCCTCGAAAAACCCGCGTCGAGACTTTTCCGGCGGCCTCGTAAACCGCAACGATCCGTCCGGTGTGAAGCATCTCATCCTCATCCTGCTCATCGGAGAGGATCTCCACTTCCGGCTGCACCATCAACCGGCGGCCGCTCGAGCGATTCAACTCCACCTTTCCGAATAACGAGACGCGCCTGTCCGGGATGAGACTCTCGGCATAGCGCTCGCCATGGAACCAGCGGCCTTCCAGGGCAGGCCCGCTCCCGTCGCGAAAAGTAACTTCGAAGAGTCCCAACCTGCTGCGCTTGAACCCAGCCAGCCTGGCGCTTTCCACCCGCGCGATGACAACCGCCTTTTCGCCCGGCGCAAGCGCCGCAATGGGCTTCACGTTGGTGCGGTCTTCATAGCGAAACGGAGCGTAGTACAACAGGTCGGCAACGGTTTGTAATCCCTTCGCCGCCAACATCTCCGCGCGCGCGGGCCCAATGCCTTTTACGTACTGCAGCGGAGTGGAGAGATCCAATTCCTTAGACTACCGTTGGGAGCATAAGCGGCCAGTCTGTAAGACATTGTCGACGAATCCATGTCGATAACCCCACGCACCAAGTACCAGGCGGTGTCTGACTACCGCGCGATGTGCTATCGTCAAACGGCTCCAAGAAAACTGGAAAGTAGTGAAGTTGAGTCCCAAAGGGGTGAGCGGGACCGGCCGCGAACCTCTAGGACGTGACCAGTGAGCGAGAGCAATACAAGTTCGAAAGAGTGCCTGATCGTCGCAATGGGCGCTTCTGCGGGCGGCCTGGAGGCGTTCCAAGGATTTTTCAAACACATGCCGGTGGACGCGGGCCTTGCGTTCGCAATCGTCCAGCATCTTGCGCCCGATGTTAAGAGCGCGTTGCCGGAGCTATTGACGAGATACACCCGGATGCCGGTGGAACAGGCCCGTGATAGTACCAAGGTTCTTCCCAACCAGGTCCACGTCATCGCACCCAACAGCACGCTGACCGTCAAGGATGGCGTGTTTCGCGTGAAGGTTCCGAGTGAGCCTGCCGGCCATCGAACGCCCATCGATAGTCTCTTCCGTTCCGTGGCGGAAGATTGCGGGGAAAACGCGGTCTGCATCATGCTGTCCGGGAATGGCACGGACGGCACACTCGGGCTTCGCGCGATCAAGGAGCACGGCGGCATGGCCATGGCACAGACGCTGGAATCCGCCAGGTATGATGCTATTCTTCGCAGCGCGATTGCTACAGGCCTTGTTGACCACGTGCTGCCGGTGGAGGAGATGCCCGCGAAACTCCTGGAGTATGCCGCGCACCTGCGTGCGCTCAACGACGGCGCCCCCCACAGCATCCGAGAGCAGCTCCGTACGCATATGACCACCGTCCACCGATTGCTCCGGAGCAGCGCCGGGCACGATTTCAGCGAGTACAAAGAGAATACGATTGCGCGGCGGCTGGAACGCCGAATGAAGATCTCACAAATCGAAACGGTCGAGCAATACGTCGCGGTCCTGGAGCGCCAACCGCAGGAAGTCAATCAGCTTTTCAAGGATCTACTCATCGGGGTGACCCAGTTCTTTCGTGACCCTGACGCCTTTGATGCTCTGCAGAGGGAGGTAATTCCGAAGCTGTTTGAGGAGAAGGACGCCGGCACTGCAATCAGGGTTTGCGTTGCCGGGTGCTCATCCGGAGAAGAAGCGTACTCGATCGCGATGCTGCTATGCGAGCATGCCTCCACGTTGCACAAGCCTCCGAAGATAAAGATCTTCGCCACGGACATCGATGAACGCGGACTGGGAATCGCGCGAAAGGGCCGGTACGCGGAGAGCGTTGCCGAGCAGGTGGGGCCAGAACGGCTGCAGCGCTTCTTTACCCGGCACGATAACGAGTACCAAGTGAAACGAGACCTGCGCGAGATATGCATCTTCTCAAGTCATAGTTTCATCAGGGACCCCCCTTTTTCGCGTCTCGATTTGATCTCCTGTCGCAACGTAATGATCTATCTGGGACTGGATCTGCAACAGAAGATCATTCCACTTTTCCATTACGCGCTGCGTTCCGGTGGTTATTTGTTTCTCGGCCCCGCGGAGAATGCCACCGCTCATCGCGAGCTGTTCTAGCCTGTCGACAACAAGCATCGCATTTTCCTGCGCAAAGAGAGTTTGCCTCGCCCCGCGATTAGGTTTCCCCTCGGCGAGATTAGCCGTCGCATGCTGCCCGGCCGAAGGCAGCCGAAAACAGAGGATCAGAATTTCGCGAGGCAGCTCGAACGTATCATCCTGCAGCGATTTGGGCCCGCCTGCGTCACGGTCAGGGAAAACGGCGATGCCGTCTACTTCTCCGGCCGCATTAGCCGCTACCTCGAACAGCCGGCGGGCGGCCCGGAAACGAATGTGGTTCATATGGCGCGGGAAGGTCTGGGAACTTTTATCCGCACCGCTCTCCACAAAGCTGTTAGCTCCGGGGAACGGGTGGTTCAGAAGAATGTTCAGATTCAAACCAATGGCGGCGTCGGTCATGTTGATCTCACGGTCGAGCCACTCACCGCGTTCGGCGACGCTAACCTTTTCATGATCGTCTTCGAAGAAGTGGTGCCTGGCGCCAGCCCGGAATACGGGCCATCACCAGCGTCACCGGCCGGCGCTGAACAGACAATCCGTTACCTCGAAAATGAGCTCCGGTCCTCGCAAGAGCACCTGCAAGTGACGACAGAAGAGCTGGAGACTTCGAATGAGGAACTCCGGTCTGCAAACGAAGAGTATCAATCCACGAATGACGAGCTCGAGACTTCAAAGGAGGAACTCCAGTCATTCAACGAAGAACTGGAAACCGTCAACTCCGAATTGAACCGCAAGGTTGCTGAACTCGATCACTCCAATAGCGACCTGCAGAATCTCCTCGATAGCACGTATATTGCCACGATCTTCCTCGATCGCGACTTGCACATCAAAAATTTCACACCCGCCATTCAGAGCGTATTCCGGCTGATTTCGAGCGATATCGGCCGCCCCATCACCGATCTTGCAGCTCAATTTGCTGAGCCGAACCTGGTCGAAGACATCAAAGAGGTTCTCCGAACGCTGTCGCCGCAGGAGCGCGAGTTGACGGGAGTACAGGGACGGCATTACCTGATGCGCATCCTGCCTTACCGCACGATCCACCACGTGATCGATGGCGTGGTCATCACGTTCGTGGATGTGACACAGCTAAAAAAGGCCGAGCAGCGCGCGGAACACGCGAAGATCTATGCCGAAGGCATTGTAGCCACCGTGCGCGAGCCATTACTGATTTTGGACGATGACCTGCGCGTAACGTCGGCGAACCCGGCCTTCTACGAGAAGTTTCGGATTTGTGCGTCCGACATAGCGGGCCAACATCTCTATGAGCTTGCCAACCGGCAGTGGGGTATACCGGAACTACGGAAATTGATGGATGAATTGCTTCCGCGGAACGAAATCGTGGAAAATTTCGAGATGCAACATAACTTCACGGACATAGGATCGCGAACGCTACTGGTCAATGCCCGTCGTATCGACCATGTACAACTGATCCTGCTCGCAGTGGAGGACATCACCGAGCGGAAACGGGCCGAAAACCTATTGCTGAGCCTGAACGAGGACCTGAAGCACTTCTCGTACGCGGTGTCCCACGACCTGCAGGAATCTCTGCGGATGGTGACGAGTTACACTCAGCTGCTCTCTCAGCGATATAGTGGCAAGCTCGATCGCCAAGCCGACGAATTCATTGCTTATACGCTTGAAGGCGCTCAGCGGATGAGGTCCTTGCTCGGGGAGTTGCGTGAGTATTGGTCGGTGAATGAACGCAGGCTCGAAAAACGCGTCCCGGTGGACTCCGATCTTGTTCTCGAGAGAGCTCGCCAGTCTCTTCATATGGCCATTGAAGAAAGCGGCGCGACCGTAAACCACGATCCCCTCCCAACCATCATGGCTGAGGAAGTCCCGCTCGCGATACTCTTTCAAAACCTGATTGGGAATGCGATTAAATATCGCCGGCTAGACGAGCCGCCGTACGTCCATGTCTCTTCTCAAAAAAACTCTGACGCGTGGTGCTTTTCTGTGGAGGATAACGGTCTCGGGATCGACGCGAAATACCTGGACGAAATCTTTCTTCCGTTTCAACGCCTTCATGGAGCGGAATACGCGGGCAATGGTATCGGTTTGGCTCTGTGCAAGAAGATAGTGGAGCGTTATGGCGGGCGGATTTGGGCCGAATCGATGCCCGGTCTGGGATCGAGGTTCTTTTTTACAATTCCCGGTTAAGCTGCAAAATTGGCATCTTGGGCAAATGGCGCAACCGCGTGCTATCACTGCCCGGAAGGACTTTGCGGCGGTGTCATACGGTTCAGCCAGTCCAAGCCACGCGGCTCTGTATTGATCAATGGTACGTGCGCGGTGGTTAACTCAGCTTTGTGCTTTGCAACTGACAGAAGCGTGTTGTAGGTCGTGAAGAAGATGTTCGATCTTACAAGATCGTCTCGAAACGCAGTCAGGGTGCGAGTTACCCGCCCGCCTTCCTGCAAAGGGGGCGTTCCATCCACGCCTGCCATAAGTTTGGGATGAATACAGTCGTTCAACCGAACGGCTGCGACCTCTCCATCCGTCGCGATTGGGTGTTCCGCTTTCGGATCTTGCACCAGGTCCGCAGGAGTTCGGGGCAGCAGACCGGCTGCGTCGACGCACCCGGTAAAAGCCAGATCGTTCACTACTTTGGCCCGTTCGCTATCGATATTGGGATCGGTGGAATGTGTCCAGTGTGCCCCTTCAAATCGGAACCCGATATCTTCCGCGGCGGCGCCCAGCCAGATGTTTGCTCGTCCAGGATACTGCCAGAAGCGCACGTGGTGACGCTTCTGAACTGTGTCCAGGCTTTTTTGGTGCACAAACGCGGAAGGCACTCCGTTTAAGGTCAAGCTGTTCATTGGCGCGCTCGGATAACCCATTCGCTTAGTGAGGGCGTGGTACATCCGATACAGTGACATCGGCGACTTTCGCTGAGCCTGCGACCATCCGGAGGCATGGAAAGCGCGATCCAACTGCTTACGGCTGCCAATCAACAGCACGTTTACTATGTCAGACGGGCGATTTCCCATATAGGCTCTTGGCGCAGAACTTTTCAGCAAGTGGTGAAGCTCGGTCAGATCGCCCGGCGAAAATGACCTGATCGGAACGAAAGCGTTAAGCGGAGGAACTGTCGCGGCCGCGGTCAACCGGAGAACAAGCTCAGTTCCCGCCGGGAAATGTATCTCTGGATTTGCGGGCGGAACAATGAGGGATTTTATACACCATACCGGGACGCCAACCGCGGGATCTACAAGCAGCAAGGGAACAGTGTAAAAGGCCAAGCCCGAGGAGAGGCTTGCTATCGGATGTATCCCGTGCACTGTACCGGAATCGTCAACCTGTTCCTTTGCAGTTTCTACTTCAACTAGTTGTGTGCTGAACGGGATTGCTGTGCCACCCGGTAGCTGGAGTGTATGGAAGGTGTAAGCAATGCTCGCTGTGGAGTGTTTGAGACCGAAGCCGAAAGCGGTCGCATTTGCTACGGATCCGAGCAGGCTCGATCCTTGCGGAACAAGTATCCGTCCGTGAACGCTGACCGGAGCGATAATCGTGGCTTCAATTGGATCTCCGGAATGGGAGATATGGGAACCGGTAGGACCCGACAGCCGCACTTCCAGGGCCGTCCCCGCAGCCAACTCATCTGCTGATATCGGCAAAGATAACAGGAGTATTGAACAGGCAAGAAAGCAGAACTCGCGGAAAGCAGTAGTAACGATCTTCGGCCAGTGTAAGAACTTTCCCACAGTTTCTACATACAGTATGAAATGGTTTGCCAGCGTAGGATTTGGGCGGATGCCCGGCAACGATCCGGTCACAAAATCCGCATTCCGCTTTCTCCATCCCCTGCATGAAGTTACATTCAGCTTTACCGCTCCTTCTCGCTGCCATTTCCTCCAATGAGGTTGATGACTTCACGCAAACTCCGCAATCAATTCCCTCTGCAACAATTTCCGGTCCTACCGGTCCCTGCGCTACCAGACCACCCACGAGCGCGCCTTCTACAAAGCTCTGAACACCCTGACGAAGTTGAAACTGAGCCGCGCGCGGGAGCAAGCGGTTTCTTCGCGCCGCAAGTCTGATCCCGAGCTCGTTTCGCAGGCCCGGCCTCAGGCCCAGCGCAAAATTGGGTTCGTTTCGCAAAAAACGAAAACCGCAACCCCGCTCTCCCCCTCCGATATGCCCCAACTCGACCCAATTGGCCGGTTCGAAGCAGGCGAAAGGCATATGATGTCGGAACAGATGCAGCAAGCGACAATCAGTTCACAACGAGAGGATTCAACCGATGAAATGGCTAGTATTGATGCTAACCGCGGCGACGACGCTGATGGCGCAAGGTGAAAAAGTTCGTATTATTGCGTTCGGGGCGCACCCGGATGATTGCGATATCCGCGCCGCGGGAACGGCAGCTCTGTGGGCGAAGATGGGCGATGCGGTCAAGTTCGTGTCTGTCACGAATGGGGATGCAGGGCATCAGACCATGCGCGGCACGGAACTGGCAAAACGACGCCTCGCGGAAGCAAAAGAGTCGGCACGGCGTTTAGGAATCGAATATGACGTTTTAGACAATCATGACGGGAAACTGCTGCCCACGCTGGATGTGCGCGAGGAGATCATTCGCGAAATCCGCAACTGGAAAGCCGATGTGGTGCTTTCGCCTCGTCCAAACGACTACCATCCCGACCACAGGTACACGGGTGTGTTGGTGCAGGATGCTGCTTACATGGTAGTGGTTCCGGACCTGCTGCCCGATACACCGGCACTGCGCAAGAACCCGGTCTTTCTCTACTACGAGGATCGTTTTCAGCGACCGAATCCGTTCAGTCCCGACATCGCAGTGGACATCGATGACGTGATCGACCAAAAGGTTAGTGCGCTGGATGCGCACGTATCGCAGTTCTACGAATGGCTGCCGTGGGTAGATGGAAAGCTGGCGCAAGTTCCGAAAGATCATACGGAACGCAAGGCCTGGCTCAAACGCACCTGGATCCCGAAAATCAGTCCACCGGTTCGCGCGTCGCTGGTGAAATGGTACGGTCCGCAAAAGGGAAATGCGGCGAAGTATTACGAAGCCTTTGAAATCTGCGAATACGGCGCGCAGCCGGATGAAGCGCGCATCCGCCAATTATTCCCCATGCTCCACTGAACACACCCCGGCGGACGCATGTTCGATTTCAGCGGAAAGCGGGCGCTTGTCACTGGCGGCACAAGTGGAATCGGCCGCGCCATATCGGAAGCCTTTTCGCTCGCGGGTGCGAATGTAATCTCGGCCGGTCTGCCAACAGATGAAGCGCCGGCCGCCTCGGGGAGAACGGAGATTATGGACGTAACCGATTCGGAAGCCATAGAAAAACTGATCGACGGCCTTTCTGAACTTAACATTGTTGTGAATGCCGCGGGCATCATCCGCCGGGACGAGGAGTTCAATCCGGATGTTTTCGCCGAAGTGCTTGACGTGAATCTTACCGGCGCCATGCGCGTGTGCATGGCGGCTCATTCGAAGCTGATCGCATCAGCGGGATCTATAGTCAACATCGCATCGATGCTCAGCTTTTTCGGGGGAGGGCGCGTGCCTGCCTACAGCGCTAGCAAGGGCGGCATCGTTCAGCTCACGCGCTCGCTGGCGATCGCCTGGGCGGCCGATCGCATTCGAGTGAATGCAGTGGCGCCGGGCTGGATCTCCACCCCGTTGACACGAGTTCTTCGGGATGATCCGCAGCGTTCAGCCGAGCTTGTCTCACGAACTCCAATGGGGCGTTGGGGCAGGCCCGAGGAAGTCGCCAGCCCCGTGTTGTTTCTGGCTTCCGACCTGGCCTCTTTCATTACCGGAGCCGTGGTTCCGGTGGACGGAGGCTATTCGGCTTCCTGAGTTTGATATCAAAGTCCCATGCAAACTACCCATCCCCTCTCCCCCGACCAGATTGTCACTCGCGCCATTCCGGACGATGAGCGTGTCTGGGTGCCACAGGCGCCCAACGTCTGGTTTCGTCCGTTGATGCTGAATACGCTGAATGGACAATGGCTCAATCTGCTGCGCGTGCGCCGCGCCGGAATCCTGAGCCGGCACCGCCACCCTGCCCCTGTGCATGGATACGTTATCAAGGGATCATGGCGATACCTCGAGCACAACTGGGTTGCGCGCGCCGGTGATTATGTCTTTGAGCCACCGGGTGAAACCCACACGCTAACGGTGGATGAGGACGTTCCGGAGATGATCACGTTCTTCAATATTTCGGGTTGTATGTACTACGTCGATGAGCACGACAAGAACACCGGCTTTGAAGATGTCTTCACCAAGATCGACATGTGCCGGAAATATTACGCTGAAGCCGGACTCGGCGCGGAGTATGTGGATCAGTTCGTGCGGTGACGAGAAGAAATCCGCTTGCTTACGCGCGCGGCTCCGTCATCACTGATTGATTACGGTGCCGTCCGGGCGGCGGACAACACCCCAACCGCCGTTCAGCTTTTTGTGCTCGCCGCGTTCGGATGATCCAAAGGGATATTTCGCAGCAGCCTTTTCATTGATCTCGACGCCCCATCCCGGCTTCTCGTTCACGTATACGTAGCCGTCCTTGACAACCGGGTAGCCGTCGAACACTTCGAGTAGATGGTCGTTCGGCATGGTCCATTCCTGGATTCCGAAATTGCGGCAGGCGATGTCCAATGTAACGTTCGCGCAATGCCCGATGGGCGAGACATCGCCCGGACCGTGCCAAGCCGTTCTTACGTTGAAGGCTTCCGCCAGGTTAGCGATCTTGCGCGCAGGGGTGAGCCCGCCGGCCTGTGAAATATGGACGCGAATGTAATCGATGAGGCTGTCCTTGATCAGCGGCTTCCATTCGTGCGGGCTGTTGAACAACTCGCCCATGGCAAGGGGCGTTGTGCAATGGGCGCGGATCTGGCGGAAATAATCGATGTCTTCCGGGGAGAGCGCATCCTCGAGGAAGAAGAGCCGGAACTGCTCCATATCTTTGGCGAATTGAACCGCAAGACGCGGCGGAACGCGTTCGTGCACGTCGTGCAAAAGCTCAATCTCCGGTCCGAGTTCCTTGCGGGCCGCTTCGAAGAGTTGCAGCGTGCGGCGGACATATGCTTCGGGATCGAAGACAGGATCCTGCGGCGACTCGGCTGCGGCGCCCGGATGTGGGCCTCCTGGAGCGCCGTAAGCGGCCATGCCCGGGACGCCCACCTGCAGCCGAACTGCCTTCGCGCCGCCG
>Ga0134126_10010121_pt1 | contig 11884 bp, 14 predicted proteins | sample KB31752_FD_96881 | JGI IMG/M metagenome (GOLD analysis project Ga0134126, IMG submission 96881) | Terrestrial soil microbial communities with excess Nitrogen fertilizer from Kellogg Biological Station, Michigan, USA - KB3-175-2 | ecosystem: Environmental > Terrestrial > Soil > Unclassified ...
GGCAGAACCCCACGTAGTGGCTGATGGGCGACTGAGCCTGCCCCTGGGACGCCTTGAGAGGCTGCACCAGCAGCTCGTTCCAGAACTGGGTTCCGTCCTTGCGGTAGTTGCGCAGCAGGACGCGACAGCTCTCGCCGGCGGCCAGCGCCGCGCGCAGCCGCACACGCGCCTCCTGCTCGCGGTCCCAGGACTGCAGGCGGCGCAGGTCCTGCCCGGTGAGCTCCTCCAGGGCATAGCCGCTCATGCGGCAGAAGGCGCCATTGGCATAGACCAGCGGATAGTCCGGCGGGCGCGCCTCGCAGACGACGATTCCTTCAGGCGCCGTGTCGAGCACGGATCGCAGCATCTCCAGCGACCATTGACCCATCGGACCCATGCAAACCCTGCGCCTCCTGGATGCGCCCCGCATTCTCCCCCGCCTCGCCGGCGCGAGGATGCGGCGAGGTTCTCAAATGTGGTGGGAAGGGCTAGCGTGACGCCAGCAGGTTCTCCGGCCAGTGGCGATAGGGCTTCTGGGACAGCCGGACGTTGTAGAAACGCTCCTCGTCGGTAATTTCCGTCCCGAGCCAGGCCGGACGCTCGAAGGGGGTGTCCTCCGCCGGCAGCTCCAGCTCGGCGATCACCAATCCGGCGTTCTCGGCCAGGAACTCGTCCACCTCGAAGGTGTGGCCGGCGTGCTCCACCAGATGACGCCACTTCTCGATGGCGAACCCCTCGCACAGCCGCTCGAGCATCTCCTGCGCATCAGCGCGCGGAATCTGCACCTCGTACTCATCGCGCGTCATGCCCCCGCGCATCGATTTGACCGACAGCCAACCCTCCTCGCCATCCAAGCGCACGCGCACGGAAGCGCGCGCGGTGTTGGCGAGATAGCCCTGCCGCAACCGCCGCCGGCTATGCGCCTGCGATCGCCAGGCCTCGCTCGTGACGCGAAACTTGCGCTCGATCTCCACGGCCATCTCTAAAGCACCCCTTCGTCGCTCTGCCAGGCGCGCAGGAACTCAGCATGATGCGGCTCGCCCGACTCGGCCAGCAGCCGACGCACCCGCTCGAGCTCGCCCGCCAGCGCCTCGGCGCTCGTGCGACCCCGCATGTGTTGAAAGCGCAGGTAGATCAGATAGGTATTCAGCACATCGGTTTCACAGTAGCGCCGCACCGCCACGATCTGCCCATCGAGATACGCCTGCCAGACCCGATCGCCCGAGAAGCCGAGCTTGCCCGGAAATCCCAGCAGCGCCGCCACATCCGCAAGGCTCGCGCGCGAGCGCGCCTGAAAACCGGACAGCACGTCCATCAGATCCAGGTGCCGCCAGTGGAAACGGCTCAGATAATTGTTGTAGCGAAAGCTGCCGTCCTCCTCGCCCGTCTCCCAATAGCGCGGGGCCTGCACGCCGGCCTTCAGCGCCCGATAGTGCAACACCGGCAGATCGAAGCCCCCGCCGTTCCAGGAGATGAGCTCGGGAGAATACTTCTCGATGCCCTCGAAAAAGCGCCGCAGCAGCTCGGGCTCGCTCGAATCCGGATCCCCGAGGCTCCAGAGCACCAGCTGCTCGCGCGTGCGCAGCGCACAGGCGATGGCCACGACCCGCTGCTGAAGATGCGGCAGGAACTCGTGGCCGGTCGCGGCCCGCTGGTGCGCGAACATTGCCTTTGCCACGGCGGCATCGTCGAGCCCCGCCAGGCCGTAGAGGCGCCGGCCGAGCTGCACATCCGGCACCGTCTCGATGTCGAACACCAGGCAGTTCATGAGCTCTGCGCTCGTTGCGGGCTGCTCGCGCCAGTCGGCTCAGCCGCGCTGGCCCCGCCGGCCGCGGCTGCGGCAGGTTCCGGCGCGCGCAGCAGCACCGCCACCGCCACCACCAGGCCCGCCTCGTCGGTCAGTGTCAGATGCCCCTCGCCGATACCCAGCTGCACTCGCAGCGCCTGTCCACGCGGCGACCAGGCGACTTCGGGGCGTCCCCAGGCGTTCTGGACCACGCCCACATCGCGCAGCCAGATGCCATGCGCAAAGCCCGTGCCCATCGCCTTGACGATGGCCTCTTTGCCGGCAAAGCGCATCGCCAGGAAGCGCTCCGGGCGCTGCGTGCGCTCGAACTGCACGCGCTCCTCGGGCATCAGCAGCCGCTCGACCAGGTGCGTGCCAAATCGCGCATAGGTCTCGTGGATGCGCCGCGCCTCGAGCACGTCGATACCGATGCCGAAGATCATGTGCGCCCCGCAGCCGCAGCACCCGCAGGGCTCGTGCGAGCCAGCAGCATCGCGCGCTTCATGTCGGCCACCGCGCCCGCAAGTCCCGCGAACAGTGCGCGCGCAATGATGGCGTGGCCGATGTTCAGCTCGACGATCTCTGCCAGGGCGGCGACCGGCTGCACATTGTGATAATGCAGGCCATGACCGGCATGCACGATCAGGCCGTGCGAGGCGGCCAGGCGTGCCGCCTCGGCCAGACGTGAGAGCTCCTGCGCCTGCGCGGCACCGCTCGCATCGGCATAAATGCCGGTGTGCAGCTCCACCACCGGGGCGCCCGAGGCCGCCGCGGCGACGATCTGCTCGGGGTGCGGATCGATGAACAGCGAGACGCGCACGCCGCGCGCGGCCAGACGCGCGCAGCGCTCTGCCAACTCTGCGCCACCGGCCACGACATCCAGGCCGCCCTCGGTCGTCAGCTCGGCGCGCCGCTCAGGCACCAGGCAGCAATCGGCTGGCGCGATCTCGCAGGCGAACTGCACCATCGTGTCGGTCGCAGCCATCTCCAGATTCATGCGCGTGGTCAGCATCGACGCGAGCAGCCGCACGTCGCGCTCCTGGATGTGGCGGCGATCCTCGCGCAGATGCAGCGTGATGTTGTCGGCACCGGACTGCTCGGCCAGCAGCGCCGCCTGTAGCGGCTCCGGATAGCGCGTGTGGCGCTGCTGGCGCAGCGTCGCCACGTGATCGATGTTCACACCCAGGGCGATGTCGTGCATCACGCCCGTCGCTCCCGTCGCGACCAGGCATGCAGCGAGCGCGCCACGCTGCGACTGGCGAGCTCGCGCCCCTCCAGGCAGTGGTCGAGCGCCGCACGCATCAGCGCGCGTGCCTGGCGCTGCGCCTCGTCGGCGCTCGGTACCCTGCCGGCAGCCAGATCGTGCAGCACGTGGCCCGCGATCGCCCCGCGACTGGCGGGTTCGGCGACCACGAAGCCGTGCACGCCGGGCTGATACCGATAGTAGGTCTCGGCGCGTACTGGCTCGCCGGTATCGGCCTCGGCGGCGAGGTTGAGCCCGTAGCCCAGGTGCTGCAGCAGCTGCGTCTCGAAACGCCGCAGCGCCGCCTCGGGGGCAAGGCCCGACTGCAACTCCCCGAGGGTCGCCTCGTAGACATCGAACAGCGCCTGATGCGGATCATGGCGCGCGAGGAGCTTGAGCAGCAGCTCATTGAGATAGAAGCCGCTCATGAGCTGCGAGGCGGGCAGCCGCGGCGACGCCGCGTCGGCTCGCTCCGCGGCGCTCAGCGAGGGAGCCTCGGAGCGCCCGCTCCAGGACAGCAGCAGCGGCTGAAAGGGCTGCAGTGCCCCGAATCGCGCACGCAGGCCGCGCGCGCCGTGGGCAAACAGCGTCAGGCGGCCGTGCTCGCGCGCGTACACCTCCAGGATCAGGCTGCTGTCGCGAAACGGGCGCTGATGCAGCACGTAGGCCCGCGCCAGCTGGATGCGCTGCGCCGAGCGGGTCATGCCGCCTCCAGGGTCATTCCACCCCCAGCTGTCGCAAGGCGCGCGCATCGTCGGCCCAGTCCTCGCGCACCTTGACCCACAGCGTCAGATGAAAGCGCTCGCCGAAGGCGCGGTTGAGCTCCAGGCGCGCACGACGCCCGACGCGCCGCAGGCGCTCGCCCTGCGCACCGATGACGATGGGCTTCTGGCCGCGACGATCCACCCAGATGACCGCGGAGACCTCGCTGCGACCATCCTCCGTGGGCGTCAGGCTCTCCACCTCCACGGCGATCCCGTAGGGCAGCTCCTCGACCAGCTCGAGGCTGAGCTTCTCGCGGATGGTCTCGGCGATGCGGAAGTTCTTGCTGCGATCGGTGAGCTGATCGGCGGGAAACATCCCCTCCCCGACCGGTAGCGCCTGCACGATCAGCCGCGTGAGCTCGGGCAGATTGTCGCCCTTCTGGGCCGACACCGGCACGATCTCGGCGAAAGGGTGTCGGGCCGCCAGGGCGCCCAGATAGGGCAGCAGCCGCTCGCGCGGCCGGACCTGATCGACTTTGTTGACCACAGCGATGACCGTGCGTGCCGCCCCGGCGCTGGCCGGGTTGGCCCTGGCCGCCTCGGCGATGCGCTCAAGCGCCATGGCATCCTCGCTCGTCCACCTCAGCGCCTCCACCAGGAACAGCACTACGTCGGCGTCGCCCAGCGCCGCGGATGCCGTGCGGTTCATGGCACGGTTCAAGCCGCGCCGCGGCCCGTGGTGCAGTCCCGGCGTATCGATGAAGGCGATCTGTGCATCGGGCAGGTTTTTCAGACCGATCAGGCGATGGCGCGTGGTCTGCGGCCGCGGCGTGACGATGCTCAGCTTGTGTCCGACCAGTGTATTGAGCAGCGTGGACTTGCCGACGTTGGGGCGGCCCGCGAGCACCACGAAGCCGCTGCGAAACTCGCTCACCGATACCTCACGGGCTCACGATTCTCCGATCTGCGCCAGCACCAGCGCGGCGGCGGCCTGCTCGGCGCGCCGGCGGCTGGAGCCCGTGGCGCTCGCCGAAGCGGCCATGGGCGCAACCTCACAGGTTACGCGAAACACCTGCGCATGCAATGCGCCTTCCACGCTTTGCACGCTGTAGCATGGCAGCGCGAGCCCGCGCCCCTGCAGCAGCTCCTGCAGGCGCGTCTTGGGGTCCTTCAGCGGCGACGGCGCATCCAGTTGCAGCGCCGGGGCGAGCACCCGCAGCATGACGCTGCGGGCGGCGGGCAGACCCCCATCGAGATAGATGGCGCCACACAGCGCTTCGAGCGCATCGGCGAGGATCGACTGGCGGCGCGCCCCGCCGCTCTTGATCTCCCCGGGTCCGAGCACCAGCCACTCGGACAACCCGAGCGCAGCCGCCAGCTGGGCGAGCGAGTCACCGCTGACCACGCGCGCGCGCAGGCGGCTGAGCTGCCCCTCATCGGCCCCTTCGAAACGCTCGCAGAGGTATTGCGCGCTGAGCAGCCCCAGCACGGCATCGCCGAGGAACTCCAGCCGCTCATTATTGGGTGTGCCCGCGCTGCGGTGGGTCAACGCCTGCTCGAACAGCCCACCATCGCGAGGTGTGTAGTCGAGAGTCTCGCGCAGCCACGCACACAACCGCTCGATGCGATCCATGGGACCGCAAGCTTAGGGCAGATCGACCTCTTTGTGGAATTGCACCAGCACCGAGAGGTCACCGAACAGCGGCGCGACGTCCTGATAATCGGCGATGGCGGCCCAGTGATTCCCGTCGCGATGGATGTCGATGTCCTTGGTGGTGGGAAACTCGATGGTCTCGATGTCGAAGCTCTTGTCGAGCGACGCGCGCAGGCTCTGAGCGGTGATGCTCTCGGGATCGGTCTGCTGCGAGGAGAGCCGCTCGAGCGAGCGCGCGACGCGCATGTAGTTCAGGTAAACCGGCGTCAGGCGGATCCCGGCGTACACCACGATCGCCACCGGTATCAGCAGCACCACCCAGCCCAGAAAAGTGACACCTCGCTGCGCGTGACGCATGATCAGCTCCCGATCAACTTTCGCTCACTGGATGCGCCGCCCGACGCGGCTCCAGTTGGGGCCGCCCGAGCGCCCCCAATCCCAGTTGAACCAGATGTAGGTTGCCTTGCCGACCAGGTTGGCTTCCGGCACGAACCCCCAGTAGCGCCCGTCGTAGCTGTTGTCGCGGTTGTCGCCGATCATCAGGTATTCATGGGGCGGCACGATCAGGATGTTGGAATCGCCGTGATCGGCTTCCCCGGGGGCATCCGGCTCGACGCAGATGTAATTGCGGTCCATGTCGTGCCGATGGCAGCTGCTGCTCACCGGCGCGTCGACCTCGTAGGGCGTCAGGCAGGAGAGCATCTGGTGAGTGTGCTGGCCCAGCACTTCGGTCGACAGGCGCAGGTTGTGGTAGCAGCCGTCGTCGTAGCGCTTGTCCAGGTGCAGGGGCACCGGCTTGCCGTTGATGATGAGTTGGTCGTTGAACACCTGCACATGATCGCCCGGCAGGCCCGCCAGGCGCTTGATGTAGTTCACGCTCGGATCAGGTGGAAAGCGAAAAACCACCACATCTCCGCGATGTGGCTCCCCGATGGGCACGATTTTGCGGTCCAGCACCGGCAGGCGCAGGCCGTAGTCGTACTTGTTGACGATGATGAAATCCCCGTCCAGGAGCGTGGGCATCATGGAATCGGAGGGGATGCGGAACGGCTCGAACACGAAGGCGCGCACCAGCAACACGATCAGCGCCACGGGGAAGAAGCTGCGGGCATAGTCCACCGTCAGCGGCTCGGGGACTGCGGCACCGGCGGGTGCGGCGCGCCGCCGGCGCGGTGCCAGCACCCAGACGTCCACGGCCCAGATCAACCCGGCGAGCGCCACGACGGCGAACAACAGCAGGCTGAAGTCCAGCCGCTCGGAGCCGAGCAGATGCACGATGCCGGCGATCAGCAGTACCGGCAGCAGGTAGTACACGGCCGCCATCAGCGGCGGATCGGCTGGCAGGGCCCCGGAGGCGCCGCCGAGGCGGCGACGCGGACGCAGGAACCAGTCATCGACGATGGCGATGAGCAGGGTGGGTATGGCCAACCACGCCAGGATGGTGATCAGTTGCGCGAACATGATGGGTTACTTGCGGCCGACTTTTAGTACGGCGAGGAACGCTTCCTGGGGAATCTCGACCTGTCCGACCTGTTTCATGCGGCGCTTGCCTTCTTTCTGTTTTTCCAGGAGCTTGCGTTTGCGCGTGATGTCGCCACCGTAGCACTTGGCAAGCACGTTCTTGCGCAGCGCCTTGACCGTGGCACGAGCAATGATATGGCTGCCGATCGCAGCCTGCACCGCCACTTCGAACATCTGGCGCGGGATCAATTCCTGCATCTTGTCCACGAGCTCACGTCCGTGTGCATAGGCGTTGTCCCGATGCACGATCATCGAGAGTGCATCGACGCGATCGCCGTTGATGAGGATGTCGAGCTTCACCAGCGGGGCGGCCTGGAAGTGGCTGAAGTGGTAGTCGAAGGACGCGTAGCCGCGGCTCACGGACTTCAGGCGATCGAAGAAGTCCAGCACCACCTCGGCGAGCGGCAGCTCGTACTGCAGCGACACCTGTGTGCCGAGGTAGAGCATCTTCTTCTGCACGCCGCGCTTCTCGCTGCACAGGCCGAGCACCCCGCCCACGTAATCGGGCGGCACGAGAATGCTCGCGGAGATGATCGGCTCGCGCAGCTCCGCGATCTCGTTGACGATCGGCAGCTTGGCGGGATTGTCGACGTACTGGACAACTCCGTCGGTGCGCGCGAGCTCATAGACCACGGTGGGCGCACTGGTGATCAGATCGATCGAGTACTCGCGCTCCAGCCGCTCCTGCACGATGTCCATGTGCAACAGCCCGAGAAAGCCGCAGCGAAAGCCGAAGCCGAGCGCACTGGAGACTTCCGGCTCGTAATGCAGCGCCGAGTCGTTGAGCTTGAGCTTGGCGAGCGCGTCGCGAAACGCCTCGTAATCCTCGGCATTCACCGGGAACAGGCCGGCGAACACACGCGGCTGGATCTGTTTGAAACCGGGCAGCGGCGCGGCGCAGGGTCGCGCATCCAGCGTGATGGTATCGCCCACCGGCGCCCCATCGATCTGCTTGATGCCGGCGATCAGGAAGCCCACCTCCCCGGCGCCGAGGCTCTCCAGCGGCAGGGATTTGGGCGTGAAGCGTCCCAGCCGGTCGACATGAAAACTCCTGCCCGTGGACAGGATGCGGATGCGATCGCCGCGCGATACGGTGCCGTTGACCACGCGCATCAACGACACCACGCCCGCGTAGTTGTCGAACCAGGAGTCGATGATGAGCGCCTGCAGCGGCGCCTGCGCATCTCCCTTGGGCGCCGGGATGCGCTCGATGATCGCCTCGAGCAGCTCGGGCACGCCTTGACCGGTCTTGGCGCTGACCAGCATTGCATCGCCCGCTTCGATGCCGATGATCTGCTCGATCTCCTCGATGACGCGTACCGGATCAGCGGAGGGCAGGTCGATCTTGTTGATGACCGGCAGGACCGTGACGTTCTGCTCGATGGCGGTATAGCAGTTGGCGACGCTCTGCGCTTCCACGCCCTGCGAGGCGTCCACGACCAGCAGCGCGCCATCGCAGGCCGCAAGGCTGCGGGACACCTCATAGGAGAAGTCCACGTGCCCGGGCGTATCGATCAGGTTGAGCTGATAGTCCTGCCCGTCGCGCGCCGTGTACCTGAGCGTGACGCTCTGGGCCTTGATGGTGATGCCGCGCTCGCGCTCCAGATCCATCGAGTCGAGGACCTGCGCCTGCATCTCGCGCTCCGCCAACCCGCCACATAGCTGGATGAGGCGGTCGGCGAGTGTGGACTTTCCATGGTCGACGTGCGCAATGATGGAGAAGTTGCGTATGCGTTGCATCGGGGAGCTTGGGGCCTCAACAGGCGCGGCGCGAACGTCGGCGCCTCAGGGGGTCAGGGCGGCGGATTATAGCCGGTCACCCCGGGGTCGCAGGGCATCGAGCAGCTGCGCCTCGTCGAGGCGCGTGCGGCACACCGGGGTGCCATCCAGCAGCAGCACCGGTACCTGCAACCCATAGCGGCGCTGCCATTGCGGGTCGCTATCCACATCCGCGGTGCTGACCGGCGGCAGCGCCACACGGCGCGCCAGCGCCGCGAGCGCCGCGCTCATCTGCTCGCACAGCTCGCACTCCTCACGCACCAGCAGCGTAAGTACCCGGGCGGCAGGCGCGGTCAACGCCCGTGGGCTCCGCCGGGGCCGAAATGCGTGCCGGCAGTGCCGGCAGCGCCGAATCCCAGCGAGCCGGGCGGGCCATAGATGTCTTGGGCGTGCACGGGATCGGGAATGGCGGGGATGTCGGGGAAGGCCACAGTGGGCAGCGGCGCCCCCCCGCCGGCCGCGTGCGCATCGATCGGCGGGCCGTCCAGGATGTCGGCGTGCGCTGGTCCCACCGCCTGCGCTGCCGGCACCCCGAGGCTCGATTCACCCACGGCTGCCGGCGGCACGGCGGTGCGCATCGCCTGCGCGATCTGCCGCACGGTTTCGGGCGGCACCTCTCCGACCACGGTGATGCGATAGCCCTGGATGGCCGTCGAATAGGCCGATGAGGTGCCCAGGCTCGCCGCGTCGTCGTGCGAGCTCGCCAGCGCCGGGCCACCGTTGCTGCGCCGGGCCTGCACGAACACCGACACCGAGGCCAATCCATCGGTGAACACCAGATGCTCGGCGGCACCGCCGGGGAGCATCTGTCGCGCGCTGGCCGTCAATTTAAACCCTGGCGGCAGCGCGCTCGCCTGCCAGGCGATCGCAAGCCCCGGGGCAACGGTGCCGGCCCTCGCGGGCGCGGGCACGTCCTGCACCCAACGGTAGTTGTGGGCGTCGACGCTCGGCGCCAGCTCGGCGGCCGATATATGCGCCGGCAGCACCAGATCGGTGAAAACGATCTGCTCGAGCGTGTGCCCATCGGTATCGCGCAGCTGCATGCGCAGCGGCATCGCCGTCGCCTCATCGATCCAGACGCGGTAGCCATAGCGCAGCTGATCGCGCGGCTCGATGCCGATGACGCGTGCGATGCGCCCCGAGACACGCGTGCGGGCCAGCTGGCTGACCACGTATTCGCCAGCCAGTGCAGCCGTAAGGCTTGGTAAGCCGCCGAACAGCAGCCCCGTGCCGGTACTGCGCTCCACCAGCACCATGTGGCGATCGGGCAGATAGCACAGCAGCTGATTGCCCCGACGGATGAATTCGCGGCCCGAGCCATCCATCGACTGCAGCCGCTCGGACAGTCCCTCCGGACCTACGCGCTGCACGACCCGCAGGGTTTCGGTTTCCCCGGCATGCTCGTGGACGAATACGCCGCGATAATTGCGCGTAGCCAATGCCCGATCCGTGCGTGCCAGCCAGCTGCGCGGATCATCGGAAGGGCTGGCGACTGCGGGGGGAGCGCCCCCGACGCGCGAGCTGGTATCGGTGCCGGCGGCCAGGGCAGCGCCCTGCGCGACACCCCACAGCAGCGCCGCGGTGCCGAGCAGCTCAGCGGCCGGCAGCAGCAGCCGCGGTCGGCGCATCCGCATCACCCGCTGTCGCGGTGGAATGGACAGCATCATCCGCAGCGTCCTCGCCGCTGATCAATGCCGACAGCAGGTCGGGACGCATCAGCGGCGTGGAGTACTCGCTGTGCGCCACGATGTAATCGACCAGCTGGGTGCGCAGCGCAGCGGGATCCGAGTCATCCTGGGCGGGCGTCACATAGCTGTAAGGCTCGCGCGCCGCATTGACCGGCAGGGGAGTGGAGCCCGGGGGCGCGACGGAGCTCGCGGCCACGGGCGTGGCGGCGATACGCGGGTGCAGCACCGCGGCGGCGAGCGGCGCATGCAACTGCGCCACCGGCGTGCTCAGGATCAGCGCACCGGCCGCCGTGCCCGCCGTCACACGTCCCGCGGGCATGCCCGATTGATAGGCGACCTGACGCAGCATCACCAGCGACAAGCCCGCCACCGCCGTCACCAGCGAGGCCGCCAGCGCCGACTGCCACACGTAGCGATTGCGGCGCCGACGCTGCGTCTCGAGCGCCTGCGTCTGCACGGCGCCGTCCACGGCACGGCTGACACGGCTGGCGAAGTCGCTGCGCGCCGTGGCGACCGGCTCGCAGCGCATCGCCGCGCCGATCAAGGCATAGCGTGACCAGCGTCCGCGCAGCTTATCGTCCCGATCGATGCGGCGGGAGAGCAGCTCACATTCTGCCGACGGCAACTCGCCATCGAACATGGCGGAGAGCTGGCTTTCGACTTCGTCCTGCTTCACATGATCATCCACGGCAACTAGACCACACGGCAACTAGACCAGTTCCTCGGCGCGACCGAGCCCCGCATCGAACACCTCGCGCAGACGCCGATCGATCGCCTCGCGCGCGCGAAATATGCGCGAGCGCACGGTGCCGACCGGACAGTCCATGGACTGCGCAATCTCCTCGTAGCTCATGCCCTCGAGCTCGCGCAGCACGATGGCGGTGCGCAGATCCTCGGGCAGCTCGCCGATCGCGGCATTGACGGTCGTGCGAATCTCCTCGGTGAGCGCCAGTCCCTCCGGTGTCTCCGGATCCTTCAGCCGTCCTACCATGTCCGACGACTCGTCGTTACCCTGCAGGTCCAGATCATAGGTGACGGGATTGCGATCGCGCGCCGCCAGGGCATTCTTCGCAGTGTTGATGGCGATGCGGTACAGCCAGGTGTAGAAGGCGCTGTCGCCGCGGAACTGCGGCAGGGCGCGGTAGGCCTTGATGAATGCCTCCTGCGCGACATCCTCGGCATCGGCCGGATCGCGCAGATAGCGCATGACGAGCTTGACGACCTTGTGCTGGTATTTGAGCACCAGCAGATCGTAGGCGCCGCGCTCTCCGCGCTGCACCCGTCGCACCAAACCCAGGTCACTTGCATCGGGGCCCATCGGCAACTCTGTCACCTGATTGCCAGACCGCCCATGTGCGGCCTGGGACTCGGGACGAACCCTGAAGTTCGCCGTCGGGTCGAGTCTAACAGTTGATGCAGTCACCGGATTGGTCCCGCCCGTTCACCATGCCGTGCAGACAGCGATTGGACCGGGCCAGGGTTCCGAGGTTCCGGCGACCCTCGTCGAACATAATACCGCCGCTGGCCCCC
>Ga0134126_10010122_pt1 | contig 11883 bp, 10 predicted proteins | sample KB31752_FD_96881 | JGI IMG/M metagenome (GOLD analysis project Ga0134126, IMG submission 96881) | Terrestrial soil microbial communities with excess Nitrogen fertilizer from Kellogg Biological Station, Michigan, USA - KB3-175-2 | ecosystem: Environmental > Terrestrial > Soil > Unclassified ...
CCGGACGCGGGCCCGAGCTTCGGCGCGGGTACGGGCGGTGGCGGTCAGCGCGAGCGGCGTGCTCGGCGGCGGTCGGCGAGTAGCGGCGGCCAGTTCCGGCAGGGTGATGATGAAGGCTGGGACACTGCGCCGGCTTGGGCTGGTGGCGTAAGCCGGGGCGCAATGCCGGAGTGGGCCAGCGGCGACGATGGTCGGGACGCGCTGACGGACTCGGTCGGCGGCGACGCCGCGGGTCCGGCACCGGCTCGGACTGATGGCAGTAGTCGCGATGCCGCGCCGCAGTGGGCCGATGGGCACGGTGCGGATGAGGCATCGCTATCGGCGGGCGGCGGAGAAGCGGCTGCCCGCCGGATCGCCTTGGACGCCCTCTCCAGAGCAGCCAGGACCCGAGGCCAACTGGCCGCACTCCTGCAACGCAAGGGCATCGCGCCCGAAGCGGCTGAAGCGGTGCTGGACCGGTTCGAAGAGGTCGGCTTGATCGACGACGTCGGCTACTCGGAAGCCTTCGTCGAATCCAGGCACCGAATCCGCGGACAAGGCGGCCGAGCCCTCTCCGCGGAGCTGCGCCGCCGCGGCGTGGCAGACGACGTCGTTGCGGACGCGGTCGGCGCGCTCGATCCCGAGCAGGAATTCGAAACCGCCTGCCGGATCGCCCGCGCCCGGTACGACCGGATGCCCGCCGTGCCCGCCGAAGTAAAGCTTCGCCGCTTAGCCGGATTCCTCGCGCGCAAAGGCTATTCGGGCGCGATCGTGTCCCGTGCGGTGCGCCACGTGATCCAGGAAGCCGCCGAGGAACAGGAAGTGGCAGAAGCCGCCGCGGATGCCTTCAGCGAGTGCGAGGTCGACGACGCCGCGTTCGGACCGGGCTGAGCCTGGTGCACGTTGAGCATGGCGCCGACTGAGCGCGGTGCGAGCTGAGCACGGCCTTACCGCATCCGCGACCAGCGCGGCTACTGGCTCAGGACTTCGGCGTCCACACACCGTCCGGCGGCGCGATCGGCTGAATACCCGACGGCGCCAACGTGGCGTTGAAAATCGCCTGCCAGGTGCCGTCATTCTCCGCGGCGACCAGGATGCTGTCGATCTTCCGGCGCAGCAGGTCATCGCCGAGCGGCAGGCCGATGCCGTACAGCTGCGGCGCCGCGGCCTGCGGGATCGCGATCAACCGCAGATGCTCGGGATCCTGGGCCGCGTACCCGGCCAGCACCGCGAGATCGGTGAACACCCCGTCCACCGCGTGCTGCTTCAGCGCACTCACGCACTCGGAGAAGGTGCTGCGGGGCACCAGCTGAGCATTGGTCAGCGACTTCAGCGGACTGATCGAGTTCGAGCCCGAGGTCGAGCAGACGTTGTCGCTCGCCGTCAGCGAACCAAGGCTCGTCATGTTCTCGTCCGACCGCACCAGCAGGCCGTCGATCGTCTCGAAATAGGGGCCGGCGAACGAGACGACCTGCGCGCGGGCCGCCGTATACGAGTACGACGCCACCACCAGGTCGACCGAGCCGTTCTGCAGCGCGTTCTCCCGGTTCGCCGAGGTCACCGGCAAGAACTGGATCTGCGCGCGGCTGAAGCCGAGCCCGGCCGCGATCAGTTCGGCGATCTCGATGTCGAAGCCGGTGTAGGCCTTGCTGTTCTCGTCGTAATAACCGAGCCCGGGCTGATCGTTCTTCACCCCGATGACGATGCGGCCCTTGCCCTGATCGCGCGCCACCATCCGCTGAAAGGTCGACGAGTTGTCCAGCTTCACCCCGCCGGCCACCGGAAAGTCACCGGTCGCCGCGATGGGGGAGATGGTTACGCATCCCGCCGTACCCGCCGTGAGCCCCACCGCGAGCAGCAATCCCAGCAATCCCCGTCGTCGCACAGTTCCGCCCCTCACACCGGTGCCGCCCCGACTGCGTTTCCCGGTGTGGAAAGGTAGCGCCTGTCAGGCTTATTCGTCACAACGGGCGATAACGGTCGGGTAACGGGGCCGTGGCCGGCGCCCGGAGCGAGCCCACGGCCTGCGCGAAGGACGGTTTCGCCACTCGACGTGGCAAAATGCGTCAGGTGGCCGTCACACGGCTCACGCGTCGCGGATGAGAGTGGTTCGGCTGGGATGTCCTCCTCCAGGAAGTACGAGATCGTCACGTACGGCTGCCAGATGAACGTGCACGACTCTGAGCGGCTCTCCGGTCTACTGGAGAGCGCCGGCTACGAGCGCGCCGATCACGGCGAGACGGCCGACGTGGTGGTCTTCAACACCTGCGCCGTGCGCGAGAACGCCGACAACCGGCTGTACGGCAACCTCGGGCACCTCGCCTCGGTTAAGGCACAGCGGCCCGGTATGCAGATCGCGGTCGGCGGCTGTCTCGCGCAGAAGGACCGCGGCGAGGTGGTGCGACGCGCGCCGTACGTCGACGTCGTCTTCGGTACGCACAACCTCGCTGCCCTACCGGTGCTGCTCGAACGCGCGCGCGTGCAGGAGGAGGCGCAGGTCGAGATCGCCGAGGCGCTGGAAGTCTTCCCCTCGACGCTGCCGACCCGCCGTGAGTCCGCCTACGCGGCGTGGGTCTCGGTATCGGTCGGCTGCAACAACAAGTGCACTTTCTGCATCGTGCCGGCGCTGCGAGGTACCGAACGGGACCGGCGGCCGGGCGAGATTCTGGCCGAAATCGAGGCGCTCGTCGCCGAGGGCGTCGTGGAGATCACGCTGCTCGGGCAGAACGTGAACTCTTACGGCTCAGAATTCGGGGACCGCGAGGCGTTTTCCAAGCTGCTGCGCGCTTGCGGGCAGATCGAGGGCTTGGAGCGGGTCCGCTTCACCTCCCCGCATCCGCGTGATTTCACCGATGATGTGATCGCGGCCATGGCGGAGACGCCGAACGTGATGCCGTCGTTGCACATGCCGCTTCAGTCCGGCTCGGACTCCGTGCTACGCGCCATGCGTCGCTCCTACCGACAGGAGCGGTACCTAGGCATCATCGAGCGGGTGCGTAAGGCCATCCCCCACGCGGCGATCACGACTGACGTCATCATCGGCTTTCCGGGCGAGACCGAGGCCGATTTCGAGCAGACGCTGCACGTCGTGCGCGAGTCTCGATTCGCGTCGGCCTTCACCTTCCAGTACTCGAAGCGCCCTGGCACCCCGGCCGCCGAGATGGACGCCCAGGTCCCGAAGCAGGTCGTCCAGGAGCGTTACCAGCGGCTCGTCGACCTGCAGGAGGAGATCTCCTGGGCGGAGAACCGCAAGCTCGTCGGCACCGAGGTCGAACTCCTGGTGGCCGAGGGCGAAGGCCGTAAGGACGGCTCGACTCACCGCATGTCCGGCCGGGCTCGCGACAACCGGCTCGTGCACTTCGGGGTCGGAGACGCGACGACCGGTGCGCTGGATGACGCGCAACGGCCTCGCCCCGGTGACCTGGTGACGGCCCGGATCACGTACGCAGCGCCGCACCACCTCGTCGCCGACGGGGAGGATGGCGGCAGCGCGGTACGCACGCTGCGGCGCATGCGCTCGGGCGACGCCTGGGAGGCGCGTAACGCGGCCAAGGACGACAAGCCGGTTGTCTCACTCGGGATGCCCGGCGTCGGCATTCCCGCGCCGCTGCCCGCCGCGTCTGTGTGCGGCTGAGCGGGATAGCAGCATGTTGGTTGCGGCCGCAGTGTGCCCGCAGACGCCTCTGCTTGTCCCTGAAGTCGCCGGCGGCGCGGCTGACGAACTAGCGGACGTCCGTGAGGCGTGTCTGGACGTCGTGACGCGTGTGTCGACTCGAAATCCGGATCTGCTCGTCGTGATCGCGCCCGGCGCTGGATCAGGCGCACGCGTAGGGCGGCTTGAGGGCACGTTCCGCCGCTTCGGCGTGGACTTCGTAGTCGGGGCCGCCCCGGATGGTCAGGACGCCGCCGTCGAGCCGTGCTGCGGCCTGCTGGTTGGCCGATGGCTGCTCGACGCAACCGCGTCATCGGCCGATTTTGCGTGCGAGGCATGGGAGATCGGCGAGGACACCGAGCCAGCAGAGTGCGCGCGGTTGGGTCGGGAATTGGCCAGGCGCAGCGAGCGGGTGGCGTTCCTGGTCATGGCTGACGGCTCTGCGCGGCGCACGCTCAAGGCTCCCGGCTACCTCGACGACCGCGCCGAGCCCTTCGATGACGAGATCGCTCGCGCCCTTGCGGCTGTGGACACGAAGTCGCTCGCAGCCATCGATCCGACGGCTGCGAGCGACTTGCTGGCGGCAGGACGTGCGGCCTGGCAGGTACTAGCCGGAGCCGCCGATGCCGGCGAGTCCGACCCGCGGGAGCGGCAGTGGCACGGCGAATTGCTCTCCTGCTGCGCGCCTTACGGCGTCGGCTACTTCGCGGCGCTCTGGGTTCTGGGAGGCTCGGCGGTGGTCGACGTCTGACCGCCGCCCGCTAGCTGCAAAACGGCCGTAGACGCCCGGTCCCGGTCCCGTCCGGCTCAGCTCGGCGGCTGCTGCGGGACGTCGCCCCCGGGCATGCTGCCCATCTCGGGGTGCGGCATGTCAGCGCCGGTGGCGGGATCTTGTGTCATCCCCGAACCCTGGTCCTCCTCGGCGAGCATCTCCTTTGCCTTGCTCGTGCCCGTGTTGATCTGATCGGTGTACCGGTTGCCGGTCCGCTCGTCGATCATCTGCCCGGCCTTGTCGACGCCCTTGTTGGCCTGGTCGCCGTGGCCGTGCAGCATCCCGCGCGCGCGGTCCATCAGCGCGGTAGACGAGCCGCCGGCCTGATTCCTGCTGTGTTTGAACCTGTCGAAGATGCCCATCGTCTGGCCCTCCGGTCGTGACGCCGCCGTGTTCCGGCGGCCCGATCTACCGAGCATATGTGACATAACAGGACATCGCGCGGCGAAGAGTGGAGCTCGGAACTGGGAGAATGAGCCCGTGACAGGGCCATTGACGGAACAGGCGCAGACGCAAACGCGGCACTTGGGGGCGGAGTCGTCTGACCAGGCGCGTGAGGACGGCAACGACGCGGGACACGGCCGTCCGACAGTGATCGCCGTGGTCGGTCCCACCGCCGTCGGCAAGTCCGACCTGGCCGTTGCGCTCGCCCAGGAAGTCGGCGGCGAGGTGGTCAATGCCGACTCCATGCAGCTCTACCGCGGCATGGATATCGGCACGGCGAAGCTGACTGAAACCGAGCGGCAGGGCGTACCGCATCATCTGCTCGACATCTGGCCGGTCACCGAGCGCGCTGCGGTAGCCGAATACCAGCGCCTCGCGCGCTCGATCATCGATCGGCTGCTCGCAGAGGGCCGCCCGGCGATCCTGGTAGGCGGCTCAGGACTCTACGTACACGCGACGCTGGACGACTTCGAGTTTCCCGGTACCGATCCGGAGCTGCGCGCTGAGCTTGAGGCGCAGCTCGCGCAGGTCGGTTCCGCCGCAATGCACGCGCGGCTCGCCGCGGCCGACCCGGGCGCAGCGGCAGCGATCCTGCCCTCGAATGGTCGACGGATCGTGCGTGCGCTCGAGGTGATCGAGCTGACCGGCGGCCAGTTCACCGCGACGTTGCCGGGCCACAGCCCGCATTACCCGCACACGCTCCGCCTCGGCCTCACGGCTGACCGCGCCGTGCTCGACGAGCGTATTACGCACCGCGTCGACGTCATGTGGGAGCGAGGGCTTGTCGACGAGGTGCGTGCGTTAGAGCGCGTCGGATTGCGCGAGGGCGTCACGGCCAGCCGGGCCCTCGGGTACAAGCAGGTGCTGGCCTTCCTCGCTGAAGAAATCTCCGAGGCGGAGGCGCGCGAGCAGACCGTGAAAGAGACCAAGCGATTCGCGCGGCGCCAGGAATCCTGGTTCCGCCGCGACCCGCACGTGCATTGGCTCGAACAGACCGGCTCAGGGCTCTACGAGGCGGCGCTCGAACTCGCCTGTGGGTAACCGACGTTGCGCGGGGAAGGCCGACTGAGAGCTAACGAGCCGTCAGGCGGCCTCAGGCGCCGAAGATGCGCCTAGTGTAGTCGTTGGCGAATACGCGCTGTGGGTCTGCCTTGTCCCGCACGGCGAGGAAGTCGTCGAAGCGCGGGTACGCCGACGCCAGGTACTCGCGGTCGCGCGTGTGCAGCTTCCCCCAGTGCGGGCGGCCGTCGTAGGCGACCATGATCGACTCGGCGTTCTCGAAGTACTCCGCCGGATTCACGCCTTCGGTCATGTGGAACGCCAGGTAGGCGGTGTCGCGGCCGTATGCCGTCGACAGCCACAGCTCGTCCGCCGGCGCGGTGCGCACCTCGATGGGAATCGCGATGCGTAAACCCGCGTCTTGGAGCATCCGCCGGATCTCGCGCAGCGCGGGCACGGTGGCCTCGCGCGGCAGTGCGTACTCCATCTCCAGGAACTTGAACCGGCGCGGCGAGGTGAACACCTTGTCCGAGCGGTCGGTGTAGCTGCGCGCGGACAGTGCCTTCGCCGCCAGCTTGTTGATGGCCGGCACGGCGCGTGGCGCGCTGCGGCCCGCCTTGAGCAGCCCGGAGAAGAAGGTGTTGGACAGGAATTCGTCCTCCAACCAGACCCGGCTGCGCGAGAGTGGGGCCGCCGGACCTTCCGTGCGGTTGTTGCGCTTGAGCATCGTCGCGTCGGTGTGCGGGAACCACCAGAACTCGAAGTGCTCGTTGTCCTGCCAGAGCTCGTCAAAGGATTCGAACACCGCGTCAAGGCGCATCGGCTCCTCCCGCGCAGCCAGCAGGAACGCCGGCTCGGTGCGGAAGGTGACCGCGGTGATCACACCGATCGCGCCGACGCCGATGCGTGCCGCCTCGAACAACTCAGGACGCTCGGTGGCGGAGCAGGACACGATCGAACCGTCGGCCAGCACCACTTCGAGCCCTGCGACCTGCGCGGCGATCGACGCGCTTGACCGGCCGGTGCCGTGCGTGCCGGTGCCGATCGCGCCCGAGACCGTCTGCGCCTGGATATCGCCCATGTTGGTCAGCGCGAGGCCCTGCTCCGCCAGCAGTTCATTGAATCGCCACAGGCCCATGCCGGCCTCGACGGTGACCAGCCTGGATGACTTGTCCGCAGACCGCAGCCTGGTCAGATTGTCCAGCCTGATGAGCACGCCGTCGGTGACTGCGACAGGGGTGAACGAGTGGCCGCTGCCGACTGGTTTGACGGCCAGACCCTGGGCCGCGGCCTCGCGCACGGTCTGCGCCACCTCGGCGGCGCTTGACGGAGTGGCTATGCGCCTGACCCGGGCCTTCTGGTTGCCGGCCCAGTTGGTCCACGTGCGGGTCGGCGTGGAGGTCGCCTCAGTGCTCACAGCCTCGATTGCCCATCTCATCAGTCAGCGGGGTGGCGTGCGGTCTCGCGCGGGCCTGCCGTGCAAGGCGCTCTTGCGCGGAATTGTGCCGCCCGGGTTGGTTCTGCGGTGCGTAGCCAACGCGACATGCGGCCGGGCGTCAAGGGACTTCAGGCAATTTTGATGTTGCTCGCCACGCTGCGCCCCACCTTGTGCCGCCTTTACCACGCTAGCCGACCGCGGCGTTTGCGCCCGAGCCGGGCGTGCGAGGATGGCGTCATGTCTTTGGCCAGCCCGTACGACGCCCTGCTGCTGCTTTCCTTCGGCGGGCCCGAGGGTCCGGACGACGTCGTCCCCTTCCTGGAGAACGTCACCCGCGGCCGGGGCATCCCCAAGGAGCGGCTGGTCGAAGTCGGCGCGCACTATTTCCAATTCGGCGGGGTCAGCCCGATCAACGGGCAGAACCGCGCGCTGATCGCCGCTCTTGAACAAGACTTCGCGCAGCACGGGCTCGACCTGCCGATCTACTGGGGCAACCGGAACTGGGACCCGTACGTCGCCGACACGCTCGCCCGGATGGCTGAGGACGGCGTGCAGCGGGCCGTGGTGTTCGTCACGTCGGCGTATTCGTCTTACTCGGGTTGCCGGCAATATCGCGAGGACCTGGCCGCGGCGGTGGAAGCGGGCGGAGCGACGACTGCGGATCTGCGACTGGACCGCATCCGCGCGTACTACGACCACCCCGGCTTCGTAGAGCCCATGGTCCGCTCGACCGTCGATGCGTTGGCAACGCTCGACGAGTCGGTTCGCGATGCCGCCGAGTTGGTGTTCGTTACGCACTCGCTGCCGCTCGTCCTGGCAGAGTCGAGCCCTTACGTCGAACAGCACCAGGCCGTCGCGGACCTCGTCGCAGAGGGCGTAGAGCGAGCCACCGGCATCGTGAGCAGGCCGCGGTCGCTCACCTATTGCAGCCGCAGCGGTCCGCCGAGCCAGCCGTGGCTTGAGCCGGACATCGGCGACTACCTGCGTGAGCGCTCTGCTCAAGGATTGACCGCGGCGGTGGCGGTCCCGATCGGCTTCGTCTCGGATCACATGGAGGTCGTCTACGACCTCGACACCGAGGCCGCCGCGACGGCCGCCAAGCTTGGCCTGCCCTTCGCTCGGGCGGCGACCGTCGGGACGGACCCGGCATTCGTCGCCGCAATCCGCGACCTCGTGCTCGAACGCGCCGCGCGTGCTCGCGGCGAGCAGCCGGAGCCGAAGGTGCTCAGCGCCCTGGGCGTGATGCCGGACGTGTGTCGCGCCGGATGCTGCCCTAACCCGCGTGTCCAACGACCGGCACTGTGCGGGTCGGACTGATGCGCGCGGCCGCCCAACCGACGCCGACTGAACGGACTGACGTGTCGCCAGACCCCTGGAAGCTGCTGGAGTTGGCTCGTGCCGCCGCCACCGAGGCGGCCAGGCTCGCCGTGGAGCGGCGGCCGGCGGACCTCGGCGTCGCGGACACCAAGTCGAGCCCGACGGACGTCGTGACCGAGATGGATACCGCGGCCGAAGGGCTCATTCGCAAGCTGATCCTCGCGCAACGGCCTGATGACGCGTTCCTCGGCGAGGAGGGCGGAGCCGATTCTGGGCGCGCCGAGCCGGGCCACGGAGCGGTGCGTTGGGTGATCGACCCCATCGACGGAACGGTGAATTACCTCTACGACCTACCGCACTGGTCGGTGTCCGTGGGCGTGGAGGTCGACGGCGTGACGGTTGCCGGAGTTGTGGCGGCTCCGCGTCTGGGTGAGCTCTACACGGCTGTGCGCGGCGCCGGGGCGTGGTGTAACGACACGAAGCTGCGCGTAAGGCCTGCGGCGGATCTCGGCTCGGCGCTCGTTGCTACCGGCTTCGGCTACCGCGCGGAGCGGCGAGAGCGCCAGGGAGCGATCGCGGGGGCACTGTTGCCGCGGGTGCGTGACATCCGCCGCAACGGGTCGGCGGCGCTGGATCTTTGCGCGGTGGCCGCAGGGCGGGTGGACGGGTACTACGAGCGCGGGACGCACCACTGGGACCGCTGTGCCGGCACGCTCATCGCCACCGAGGCGGGGGCGATCGTCGAGGGCTTCCACGGCGCCGAGTCGAGCGAGCAGATGTCCATCGCGGCTCCGCCTGGCACCTTCGCCGCGTTGCACGGAGCGTTGGTCGAGCTCGGCGCGGATGATGATTATTAACAGGCCCGCTCTCTGAGCAGTGCAGGACGAGCACGAGGCTAGGTAGCGTTACGTGAACCGCCCCGCGCCGTTGGTGGCGCGGGGCGATCGGTAACGCAGTGCTGTCCTGAATCTGGATCAGGCCGCTACGGATGGCGCCACGTCAACGCCGTGTTCGGCCGCGATCCGCAGCAGGGAGTCCAGTTCGCCCTGCTCTACTTGGACCGCATACGGGTCCTTGGCGTACATCGCACGGCGAAGAGCCGTCTCCGTTTCGAAGATGCGCTGACGCAGACGAATGGAGAACTCTCCCATAGGTTCGCTCCTTGCGCGGGGGAGGGGCGGGGGCCGGATGAGGGACCGGGCGCCGCCCAAAGCCGTGGAGGTCGAGGCCGATCGGCCGCTGGATGTGGGGTCGCCTTCCTGATGTGTCGTACGAGGGTGGTTACTGCTCAGAGGACTTGCTGAAGTTCTTGCTGCACTCACGAATTCGTGCCCACGCCGCCCGTTCGGGGGGTTGAGCCATCTGGCTCAGGCGTTCCCGAAGCCGCTCGCCGCCAAACCACTCCCGAGCGCTGCGGTTTTTCTTGACCTGCTTTTTACGCCGGGTGCGACAGCCTGTTTTCTTCGAACTGGACCGCACTATGAATTTGATAAGAACACAGAGCGCTACCTGGAGGCGTACGGATCATGCGGGTGCTGGTCGCCGAGGATGAGCAGTTGCTGGCCGATGCCATCGCGACCGGGCTGCGCCGCGAGGCCATGGCCGTGGACGTGGTCTATGACGGGGCCTCGGCGTGGGAGCGCACGAGCGTTAACGACTACGACGTGGTGGTGCTCGACCGGGACCTGCCCGCCATGTCCGGGGACGAGGTATGCCGGCTGATCGCCTCCTCGGGTTCGCCGACTCGTGTGATCATGCTCACGGCCGCCTCGGACGTCTCCGACCGAGTAGCCGGACTCTCCCTAGGCGCCGACGACTACCTGGGCAAGCCCTTCGCGTTCGCCGAACTGGTGGCTCGCGTGCGCGCGTTAGGCCGCAGGTCGGTCGCCCCGGTTCCGCCGGTGCTGGAGCGAGCGGGACTGCGCCTGGACCCCGCGCGCCGCGAGGTGACCCGAGACGGCCATCTGGTCACTCTCTCGCCCAAGGAGTTCGCTGTGTTGGAGGTGCTGATGCGCGCGGACGGCACCGCAGTGACTGCCGAGCGACTGTTGGAGAAGGCGTGGGACGAGAATGCGGACCCGTTCACCAACGTGGTGCGCGTTACCGTCATGACCCTGCGCAAGCGCCTCGGCGATCCGCCGGTCGTGCTTACCGTGCCCGGCGCTGGTTACCGCATCGCGTGAGCAGGTGACGATGAACATCGACCCGAATGCGACGTCCGTCGATCCGACGGCGTCACGCAGCGGCCAGACCGGCCCGTCAGACCCCCTCGCCAGGACCGTCGTGCCGCTGACAGCCTCAGGGCACTACACGGCCGTGAGCGAGGCCGCTCCGCCCTTTGGCCGCCGTTCTGTGACGGCGGGAGGTCGCCGCGGGCTCACGGTGCGCGCTCGCCTGACGCTGATCTACGGCTCGCTGTTCGTCGGCGCGGGGATCATTTTGATCGCCGTCATCTACCTGCTCGTGCTCTGGCGCCTCAACCACCCACGCGCCGATCTGCCTGCGTGGTGCACTCTGACCCAAGCGGACCGGGCGGCCGGCCTAAGACTGACGGGCGCTCAGACAGCCCAGTGCAACCACCTCCAGCGCTCAGAAACGCTGCACGGCATCGTCATCTCCTCGTTGCTCGGCCTCGCCGCGACCAGCGTGGTCGCCTTCGGCGCCGGTTACTGGATCGCAGGGCGGGTGCTGCGGCCGCTGAGCCGCGTCACAGCCGCTGCCCGTCGTATCGCACACCGGCCGGACGCCGCCTCGCGCACGCGGATCTCACTCGACGGCCCCAGCGACGAGCTGCGCGAACTCGCCGACACCTTCGACGAGATGCTCGACCGCCTCGACCTCGCCTTCCAGAGCCAGCGTCGCTTCACCGGCAATGCCTCGCATGAATTGCGGACCCCGCTCGCGATCAACCGCACGCTGCTAGAGGTCGCCCTCGCCGACCCGGACGTGTCCCCGCAGACCGAGCAGCTTGCCAAGGCACTGCTGATGACGAACGAACGCTCGGAGCGCATGATCGAAGGGCTGCTCGCTCTCGCCCGCGCCGATAACGCACTCGTCGATCCGTCTCCTGTGGACCTCGCTGCGGTCGCGCATCGCGCCGCTGCCCAGTGCGAAGCCGAAGCGGCGGAACGCGAAGTCGTCGTGCGGACAGACTTGGGGCGCGCCTCGGCGTTCGGCGATGGGCCACTCCTGGAGCGGGTAGCAACCAATCTGATCCAGAACGCGCTGCGGTACAACGTGCCCGGCGGCTGGGTCGACGTGGTCACCTACGACCAACAGACG
>Ga0134126_10010123_pt1 | contig 11882 bp, 13 predicted proteins | sample KB31752_FD_96881 | JGI IMG/M metagenome (GOLD analysis project Ga0134126, IMG submission 96881) | Terrestrial soil microbial communities with excess Nitrogen fertilizer from Kellogg Biological Station, Michigan, USA - KB3-175-2 | ecosystem: Environmental > Terrestrial > Soil > Unclassified ...
AAAGATCAGCTTCATTATCGATCACCCGTCCGACAACTCGATTTTCTCCAACCTGCAGCGAGAGTCGAGAGACCCGTTCTCATGTTGGCGAAAACTTCGTAGCTGATGCAGGACTGCATCAGCCGGCCGTTTTTTTGGACAATGCCGGCACAAACAGGGACCTGACGCCTAAAGCTTGCTTGGGGAGGATATCCTGGCGCTAGCTGTGGGAGCGGGCCGTCCGATCAAAAGCTAAAAGCCGCTGTCACATCCCGTTCTTTTTCACCCAGTGAGAGAAACGCAGCCTGTGGAAAACCGCTTTTTCGGAAACTCTACATCGTGTTGCGGAGTATCGGGGCTGTCGCTATTACTGGATGACAATAAAGGGATGCGGCATTGAGTCCTCTGCGCCTATCTATTCTCTCGTTGGGGATACTGCTCATCGTGGTGGCGGTAGGTGCGCCCCACGGCGTGCTGAGCATGGCCGAGCTTGGTGCCGGCGCAGTTTTGATTTGCCTGGCGCTTTGGCTGATCGTTCCCGCGCGCAAAAAGGGCGTCGCTCTCAAGGATCTGCCGTGGATCAAGGCGACAAAAAAGGACAGCGGTTCGGATTCGAACAGCGGTGCCTGACCGGCTCAGCGAGAACCGGAGCGCATAAATCCCCAATGGTTTCGGATTACTCCTGGCCCGAAAGGGCCCGCTGAAGAGACAGGCGCAGGATCCTGAAATCCAGCCTCAAGCTGCGATTTTGAGCGTACCAGATGTCAAGCTGGATCTCTCTGCGGACATCCATCGAATAACCGGGCTCATGGAGTTGGGCCCATCCAAAAAGGCCCGGCTTGACCTGCTCGCGATGGATGTAACCGGGTATCCGCGCGGCATAATATTGATGGCTGTCGCTGGAAAGCGGCCGCGGCCCCACGAGGGAAAGATCGCCGCGCAAGAGGTTGAGCAGCTCCGGCAGACGGTCAAGATTTGAGATCGCCAGAAGCCGGCCGACGGAACTTTTCCGTGTCCCGGCAAGCTGTTCGGCGGGGGTTGCGTCATCGCCGGTACGGAAGGTGAGCAAGCAAAATGGACGGCCATATTGGCCCGCGCACACCTGCCGGACAAAGGGCCAGGCTCCGAAGTCCGCCCAGGCGCAAAGCGTACAGATCAGCAGCAACGGTGAAACGAATATGATCGCGATGAGCGCGGCCAGAATATCGATGCCGCGCTTGAACGCGTCGTGGCGAACCGGGCCGTAAGGCTGCCGCTGAACCGCAGCCGCTATCGAGTTGCGTGATGCTTTGCTTGGGCCGGAAAGGTTAGATTTGTGCACGAACGGGACCGCATTAAGCCTTTATCGGGTTAATGCAGAAACCGGACCACCGTCAGGCCGGAATTATCCGCCCATGGAAGCTGGGCCTGTTTCAAGCCGGGACGAAATTGATCCGATTGGCCGTGCCGGCAGCGGCTGAAAACCAGTGGGCATGTCAGCCGGCAGCGCTTCGCATCACTGCAAAGAAAGCGATCGCGAGCAGCATCGCCGCAACAAGCGTAGTAAGCGCGACGGCGATCATGACGCGGCGCTGGCGACGGCGGCGAAAATTGCGAGACTGTCCCTTTGTCACGTCCGCTTCGCTCTGCGCAAGGCGCTTCAGCGTATCCGCGATAATGCGCATACGTCGTTTTCCGCTTAGGCGGTAACCATGACGCAAGTCAATTCAGGCCGGCTTTGCCTGGTTAATCCTGGAAAGGGCGGTACGCGTAACATATTGCCGTAACGCGGAATTCTGCCGTGGCCCGCGCACCCTCTGAAATTGCTGCGCCGCCGCAATTTCATCGGGCTGTCCCAAATGTCTGGGGTATAGTAAACCTATAGGGGGTGCCTTACGTGAGGCCGTTATGGGGTGGTTTTTTCAGGACCCGTCGCATTGGCATTTTTTCTCGCCGAAGCCATGGCAGGATCTGCGTAGCGTCAGCGGAGAAAGAATTGTCGGCCGCGCAGTTCGCCGCAGGGTGAATGGGCACTTGGAATATATGAATCTGGATGAAGACAAGCTGCTGGACGAGCGTCTTCTTCAGAAAGAAATCCCGGCGCAGTAAATAATCTGCGGATCGTTGCCGCGCCGCGTGACTTGTGTCCGGCGCGCGGCTCCACCCCGGAGCAATGGCGCCCTCTACACAACTCCCTCCGGATCAGGTTTCGATTTGCGGCGCGGTTATCCGTCAGAACGGTCCGCCTTGGTCATGACTTTTGGATTTGGCCCCGTCTGCGCATTTGCGGGGCACTTCGCCGCTCGCGGCGTGGCTTCCGGTCGATGCCCTGTTGGCAATCTTTGCGCACCACGGGACATCACGGAATGTCTCCAACATGGACTGGCACGAACCTTGTATCCGGATCACTACCGAGAAATTTGCCGGCTTGCCTTTTTCCTTTAGAGTTCAAAATGGGACTTGTTAAACGCTGCCGCGCGACTGGGGCCGTGAAGGGGAATAGTTTGGATTTTTCTGCCCTATGGCAGCTGGCGACCAGGGTTGCCGGCTTTTCAGTTTTGTCGGCGATCGGCCTGACCATTGATATCGCGGTATTCAGCCTCTTCGTGCACTTCGGCTTGCGTCCCGGCTATGCCAACCTGATCTCGGCGGGGCTCGCTGTCACCTTCGTGTATTTTTCCTCCGCCAAGAAAGTCTTCCAATATTGCGGGAGATTTCTGCTTCCGCTCTTTCTGCTCTATCTCCTTTACCAGGTGGCGGCGGTCCTTGCCGCCTCATTTGCCGTGGACCGCCTTGCGATTGCAGGGTTCCAGCCGATTATCGCCAAACTGCTCATTCTCCCTGTCACCTTCACCGCCAACTATATCTCTATGAGCTTTCTCCTAAGAGCGAGGCACTAACGCTTGCAGCCGGAACATACAGGTTTGTCTTCAGCGCGATCTGCTGATGTGGGGAAAATTCTCCTTTTCATTCCCATGTACAATTGCGCCCGCCAGATCCCGCGGGTTCTGGCGCAACTGACGCCCGATGTCGCCGACCTGCTGTCTGAAGTCATCGTCGTGGACAATCGCAGCCGCGATGACGGGATTGCAGCCGCCAGGGCCGCCTTGGCCAAGGACTGGCCCATACCGGTGCGCATCTTGCAGAACGACAAAAACTACGGTCTGGGGGGATCGCACAAGGTCGCCTTCAATTATGCCCTCGCCAATGGGTTCGATTACTGCATCGTGCTCCATGGCGATGATCAGGGCAGCATCGCAGATCTTGTTCCTCTCATTCGCGCGGGTATGCACAAGACCTGCGATTGTCTGCTGGGCGCCCGCTTTATGCGTGGCTCGACCCTGCAAGGCTATTCGTTCCTGCGGACCTTCGGGAACAGGCTATTCAATGGTCTTTATTCGCTCGCGGCAGGGCGAATTATTTACGATTTGGGCTCGGGCCTTAATATGTATTCGGTAAAGGCGTTGCGCGGACGGCGCTATCTTAAGCACGGCAATGATCTGACTTTTAACTACTACATGATACTGGATTCCATCAGCAGCGGTTCGTCCATTCGATTTTTCCCGATCGTCTGGCGTGAAGACGACCAGATCTCGAACGTCAAGCTTGTGCGGCAGGCGGCGCGGGTTCTCAGAATTGCACTGAGCTTCGCTTTTATGAGAGGGCGGTTTTTGGACAACGACCATAGCGGCGATCCGACGAACGCCTATCCGGCAACCATGATCTTCGAAACCCAGCCCACGGGATCGTCATGATGATGACCCGCCCGCTTCTGCGGCAGCCTTTGGCACTGGCCAATATCGGGTTGTGGCTGATTGGCGCCGCAGCGCTGGCCTATCTTTCATTGCAGATCTTGTCGGCTTGGCGGGGCGGGCTGTTCGCCGAAGCAGTACAGACCATTCCGCCGCAAACCATTGCGCTCGCGGCGCTGGTGTATATGACCGGCCATCTGTTCCGCAGCATGAGGCTTGCGCTCCTCATTGGCGGGTGGAACGTCGGATTGCGCCTGATTGCCAGTTTTCACTTTGTGACTGCGGGCGTCAGCCTGGCGATGCCGCTCAAGCTGGGTGAATTCTTCCGGATCGCGGCTCTGTCGCGGGTGGCGGGAAGCATCACGCGGGCTATCGAAATTGTCTGGTGGGAACGGCTGCTGGATGTGGTCGCGCTGATCATTATCATGATGATTGCCCTGCGCGACGTGACAGGCAGCCAATGGCAGGACTTCAGCGGCATCGTGGCCGTGTCCGTCGCTTTTGTGGCTGTTTCAGTCCTGGCGTTCTTCGTACTGCCGGACAATCTGAGGCGCACGTCCGTCTTGATCATACGCCGCTATCGCAGCCCCCATACCGTTCCCGTTCTGCAGGCGCTGGAACGGGCGCGATCCGCAATCATCGAAGCGCCGCGCATGGTGCGGACCAAGATGGGTTCGCTCGCCGCCTTGACCATTCTTATCTGGGCCTGCGAAATCGGCACCTTCGCCATAATCCTGCGCGCAATGGGCCAGGTCATAACCAGTGCGCCCGACGCGCTGTTGAAGCTTTTGTCTTTCCTGGCGCGCGGGCAGACCCTTGCGGATGCCCTGCAGAATCATCGGTTTCTTGATGCGGGCTTTTTGCCGTACCTCGCCGCCACCCAGGTGCCGCTGACATTCGTGGCCTTGCCCGCGGCCATCCTTTTCACCCTGTATTGGAGACGACGCTGATGTTTCTCCGGTCGATTGCCGCCGAAACAGGCCGGGCCGCCCATGGGCGCGGCTCGAGGGAAGAGATGCAATGGTACAGATAATTTATGACGACACGATAGCGGTTCCTGAAGAGATCAAGGCCTTTGTCGGCATAAGTCACTTCAGCAGCATCGTGTATCGCCACAAGTCTTTGCTGGAATCGATGCGCGGTCTGGCCGAAGCGTTGAACTGGCCGGCGCCGATCCGTCTTTCGACCGAAGCCGATATAGCGGATTTGGCCGATCAGATCCGGGTCGAGGACGACAACGAGCTCTATCTTGTCGCGCTGTCCAATCTTGTCCCCCGGTGCCGCGAGGACGAGGTCCTGCTGTTTCTGCAGCAGATCCAATACTCGCCCGCGCCTCTTTATATGTTCCTGCAGGATACCAGGGGCCGCCGCGGTTGGGCCCTGATGCGCGCGCCCCTGCTGAAGGGCTATTTGCGCAAGCGGTTGGACAATGACGTCGACGCCTTCTTCGCGGAGCAGGGAGATCGGATCGTTCACGTCCATGGCCGTCTGCCGCTGATCGATCTGAGAGATGAGCCGGTGCTGCAGGAATTTCTCTCCGGTCAGTTCGACGCACGCCATTTCAATTCGGTGGAGCGCGATCGCTATACGGTCATCAAGCGTTCCCAGAATCGTGAAAAACTGAAGGAGGAGTTCGACTTCTACTATCTCGTCCCACCGGTGATGCAGACCTTCCTGGTCCAGCCTTTTGATTTTCAGGATGACGGAAAGTCGGCGAGCTACCGGATGGAGCGGGTCGGGGCGCCCGACATGGCGACGCAATGGATAAACGGCGCCATCCAGCCCCATGAGCTGGAGCGTTTTCTGTCACATCTGTTTTACTTCATTGACATCCGGCCGCGGCGTCAGGCGAGCAAGGCCGAAAGCGCCGCCGTCCACAAATTCCTTTACGAAGATAAGGTGAAAAGCCGTATCGCCGCTCTGGTGGCGCATCCGGCCTATCCGCAACTGGCCCCCCTCCTCCAGTCCGCCTGCGGAGGCATCGATCGGGTGGTGGAGCGTTATTTCCAGCTCTTCGAGGAAACCAGGCGCCACGCCCATATTGATCATCTGGTCATGGGACATGGCGATCCGTGCTTCTCGAATATTTTCTATTCGAAGGCCAGTCAGTATCTGAAGCTGATCGATCCGCGCGGCGCCAAGAGCGAGGCTGAGCTTTTCACGCACCCGCTTTACGACGTGGCGAAGATTTCGCACTCCGTTCAGGGCGGATATGACTTCATAAACAACGGCAAGTTCGATATCACCGTGGACGGGGCGTTGCGCGCCCGATTGAAGATCGACAGCCCGTCCCTTGGCTGGGCCGCGGACATGTTCCAGCGGCAGCTGGAGAAATCCGGGTTCGATCCCAGGCTCATTCGCCTGTATGAAGCCTCGCTCTTCATCAGCATGTTGCCTCTGCACATAGACCGGCCACGCAAGGTCCTGGCCTTTGCGATCAATGCGGCCGATATCCTCGCCAGCTTGTTGCTCAAGGATGCCACGGCATGATTCGTCGCGAACGCTGCATAGTGATGGACGTGGACGGCACCCTGTGCCTCAAGAAGAGGCCTGACCAGTCTTATGACGAGGTCGCCCCCAATCCGCCGGTGGTGGAAAGGCTGCGGGAGTACAGGCAAAACGGCTTTTACGTGATTTTGGCGACCTCGCGGAACATGAACAGCTATGAGGGGAATATCGGGCTGATCACGGCCAATACCGCCAAGGTCCTGATGGCATGGCTCGACCGCCATGACATCCCCTATGACGAGTTGCATGTCGGAAAGCCATGGGCCGGCAGGGATGGCTTCTATGTCGATGACAAAGCCGTCCGGCCCGATGAATTCACGCGCCTGAGTTACGAGGAGATCCTGGCAATCGTGGGCAAGGATTGACGGGGCCGGAAAATGACAACCGCAATCATCACCATGGCGGGTTTCGGCCGCCGGTTCCTGGATGCCGGATATAAAGTCCCCAAATATCGCATCGTCGTGCATGAGCGATCGCTGTTTTCCTGGGCGATGCTGAGTCTGGCGCAGTTCATCGAGGCGGGAACCGATTTTGTGTTCGTCGCGCGCGCAGCTGACGAGGCCGAGACCTTCATTCGGGAACAGGCGGCCGCTCTTAACATCCGCTCGACAAATGTGGTGCAGCTGGATGCTCCGACCGACGGCCAGGCAACCACCGCCCTCGCCGCCGGGTCCGCGATCCGCGATCCCGACGCGCCGATCATCATCTACAATATCGATACCTTTGTGCATCCCCTGGCCCTGTCGCCCGCGGATGTCCGGGGCGAGGGATGGATTCCCTGTTTTCGTGCTGCCGGCGACGGCTGGAGTTTCGCCGATGCCGATTCCACCGGGCTGGTGCGACAGGTTCGGGAAAAAGTCAGGATCTCGCCGCACGCCACGATTGGGCTTTACTGGTTTTCGTCTTTCCGGCGTTACGAGCAACTCTATCAGCGCCGTTACCAGCCGTCGGCTCAATTGGACGCCGGCGAGCGCTATGTGGCCCCGATCTACAATGAACTGATCGGAGCCGGCGATCCGGTTTATATTCAAGACTTGCCGCTGTCCGCCGTCATTCCACTGGGTGTGCCGGCGGAGGTTGAGCGCTTTGCGGAGGCCTCGCCTCCCGATCTGACGCGAAAACCTGAATTTCCTTGAGAGTTGCAAAAACGGGCGCTGAAACGGCGCCAGGGTTCGAAGGGGGTAACAATGCCGACCGATACTGCCACAAGCGAATCTGCAATCGTGCAGGGTGAGTTTTTCACCGACGGGAAGAAGTTCATCTTTCGGCTGGCTGGCCTCCCCTATTCGGGAGTCGGTGACAGCCCGTCTGCCGCCTTTGAAGACCTGATGCGGGTCGAGCGGGAGGGCGCCCCTCTCACCAGTATTCTGCGTCAGCATGCGCGGGACCTGGAGGGAGAAGCGACGCGGAAGCTGATCATCCGCTGGGTCTCGATCGGGCTTATCATTTTCGCGATATTGGCGGGCGGGCTCGTGGCCACCGCGGCGCTGTTGCCCAAGGTTGTTGCCGATGTCGGCGGCATGGCCATAACCCATATTTCTCATTCACTGGACACGATGAGTCCTGAGCGAGAGGCCGAGCTCACGCGCGCCGCGCAACGGCTGCATAAGCTGCTGGACTCCGGACAGGGTTCGTCATGCACCAATGGCCCGGCGGGCGCGCGCCCGTGAAGCAGGTGAGCGCGCGGTCGCTGGCCCAGATCTCGATGGCCCTTGTCGGGCTGTGGGTGCTGATTGGGCTGTCGAATTGGCACGAACTCGTCATGGGCGTGCGTGTCGGATTTCCAAAGGCCGACAATATCTATGGCCAGCATTTGCTGTTTGATGGTCCGGTTCAGGCCTTGCCAATTATCGGCGCCGTCATCCTGCACGCCTGCGCCGCGTTGTTGGGATATGTGCTGGTCGTACAGCCGATCTGGGGACGGCGGCGGCTGGCGTCCGAAATATGGCTGCTGCTGGCGGGCATTATTCCGGGCTCTCTGATTTTGATCGCGGCTTCGCGCATCGTTTCCCTGCTGTTGGATAATAGGTATGCGCCCGGTCTGCTGATGGTGATTGTCATCGCCGCCGGCGGTGTGGCGGCCCTTGCGGCAAGACGGCGGTGGAACAAAGATTCCGTTTCGGCCGCAAGCGGCCTATGGCCGGCCATTTGCCTGATTGCCTGCATATTCCTTTTCACGATCCAGATGGACCGCTTCAACATTCTGGGTGAAGCCAGTTCCTGGTTTATCAGCGACGTTTACATGTCCGGAACAACGGGCATCGGCACGGCGGGAAGATTTCCCCTCGTCTCCCAGCACTATGACGAAGCGGCATTCCTTTATCCGATTCTCTACGGGCTGGTGCATCGCGGGCCCAGCACACCAGACACATTGTCAGTGCTTTATTGGATCATGGTGTCCCTCGGCCGGGCCAGCGTCGGAAGCCTGATTTACCTGGCTCTGCGGTCCTTGGGCGTCGATCGCCTGAGCGCAGTGATAAGCCTTGCCTTTGTTTGCGCCGCCACGCTTTCGATCAATGCGATATCGTCCCGGCTTCTTTTTGATTCCTTGAGTCCCCTGGCTTATGCGCTCCATATCGCGCGTTTCCTGATCCCGGTATTGCCGTTCCTGCTGGTGGCGGCGATCGTCGAGTTGCGCGGCAGAGGCGGCGTTGCCGTATTGGCGGTTTCCGGGTTTCTTGGCGTCGGCTTGTCCGCCATGCCCGTTCATGTGGCGATTGCATTGGCCTGGGCCCTCCCCGTTGCCGCTCTGATACAGGTGTCCGGTCACCTGTCGACTTCCCGCAAGGTCTGGAGCGCGGCGTCTGTCGCAGCGTCCATGATCATTGTGGGCTTCATATTGACCTACGCATTTGCCCACCGCCTCCCCGCTGCGGTTAGCGTCCTGGTTCTGCTGGGCGCCGGTGCCATTGCCGCGTTGGTGGTTTTGGGCGCCTGGTGGACGGATGCCGCCAAGGATTGGCGCGCGATCTTGTCCACGCCTGTTCTGGTCATTTTGGCAATGTGCGCGGGATTTGCGCTCGGGCTGATTTTTCTGGGCAACATTCTCATTGCGCACAGCTTTGCGGCTTTGGGACATGTCTGGCCCTGGTCCGGCCTGGAGATCGCCAATCGCGCGATTGGTGATCTTGGCAGCTCGACCGGCAAGCTGGAGCTCTCGCCCTATTGCAGCGGCTACTATTGGGAATTCAGGACGCTGGCAGGTCATTGCAGCTCCTTGCCCATGCTGGTGCGGACCTATGGCCTGGCTTTCGCAGCGATGGCTGGCGTCATTGCCTGGTGGCTGCGCGTGTGGCCGGAAAATGAGCCCGAATCCGATCGCCGGCGCACCGCCATTCTTTGCGGTCTTGTGGCCTGCCTGATCGCCATGCCGGTCAGTTTTGTCGCCTATGACTTTGTGGCGCCGGTCAGTGCCCCGCTGGAATGGCAGCAGCAATTATCGATCTGGCTGCGTTCCCGCCTTGTCGAGCTCTGGTTCTGCAGTGGTCTTTTGTTGGCGCTGGCCTTTTTTCTTCGGGAGGCCAATTCCCGGGCGCGGCGCTATACCCGGGCGGTGATGCTGGGTGCTATCGCCGTGGGCGGCCTGGCCCCGCTGGTAATACCCGGCCAGCTGATCGTGAATCTCACCTTTCTCTTCCAGGCGCTGTTACACCGGTAGCGGGATCCGGCTTCCAGCCCCCTGCCCCGCCCCCTGCCGTCCCCGGGTATTCACGCCATGAGTGCCGCGCTGTAGCCGTGGCCGGGTTGGGATCACTGCCGTTCATTTCAGCCGCGTGGCACACCTATCGCTCCCGTGGCAGCGCCGCCATGGACGGAGCCGGCTGCTGGACAGTGTTCGGAAGAGTGGCTGAAGCGTTTTTCTGGATCTGATGTACCCGTTGGGACCATCGGCCAATCAGCAGTTGTAGCGGCCGATAGCGGATGGAAGCTTTAAAGGTCCTAAGATATACATTCTTCCTTGTTCATCGCCCTTCCCTGTCACCATGTTGTGGGAAAATTGTCGATATATCAAAGCCTTGTTGACTTCGGCGCGGCCTGTGGCGAATCGGCTGGTATCCTGGATGTTCCGTATCTGCGCGCCGCGCATCAGCGTCGCCAGCGGATCATTGAAGCTGCGGGATCTGCGGCTTTGGATGGACGCCCGACCAGTCCCGAGCGGCTGTTTTCCTGGGTGAGCGACATCCCCCTCGTTGGTCAACCCAACCTTGGCGCTGAAGGATATGCGGCGCGCTTGCTGCGCCTGTTGGGCCGGCCCGCGTCATCTGACCCTCTGGCTGCCGAAGCCAGGGAGCTGGCGGAGACGGTTCGCGCTAAGGCGGACCGGGATGCGGTAGCGGCGGCGGTTCTGCTGTTTCGGGCACCCGATTCCATCACCCCCGTTTCCCGGGCCGCTTACCACCTCTATCTGCGCGGCTGCCTGGGGCCGGCAGAGCCTGCCCTCTCGCCCCTGTTCAATGGCCTTGCCAAGGCCGCGCGCCGGCCTGCCGCCGTGTTCGATTCCTATATCGCCGACAGGCTGGCCAAGGCCTCCAGGCGCTCGCTATCGAACGCCAGGACTCTCCGGGCGGGGTTAGCCACGGTTTATGCCGTCCTGGGTGGGGCCAGGTCTTCGTCCAAGGTGCATGGCATCGCCGAGCTTCTGTTCGCGGGCCACCCCCTGAATGTCTCCAAGGCAACCAAGCTGTTTTCTGTGTCGCGCCTGGTTGCCCGCAAGCATCTCCTGCGTCTCGAACATGACGGCCTGGCCGAGCGGGCCACCCGGAGCAAGTCTGGGGCGATCTTTGTGGCCCGGGATGGATTGATGACGTTCGGGCAGGCGGTAGGTACGCCTCTTCCCAGAGACTCAGGGCCGCTGAACGTTGGCGGGGTCAATCCCCTGACAAGCGAACATCGTTCACGCCTCGAGGCCATCAGCGACGACATCGCAGAGCGCATGCGGGACCTGGACTCACTGTTGGATCGGTTGAGCACCAAGCCCCCCTCCCCGGATTCCTAGCCGCCGTTTGCAGTGGATGGTTTGGCGTGGAACCGCCGTCGGAAGTGCCATCGGCCAGAGTTAGCCGCGGCTAACTCCCCGGTGGTGGCGCGGGTTCCGCGCCCAAGTTAGCCGCGGCTAACTTGTTGATTAAACGGGCCAATGCTCCTCGGCCCAGGGCGAATGCCTTAACGCTCTCAGGCTATGGTTAACCAGTCGTTTACGAAAAACCAGTTGCCCAACCTGGGGAATCGGACGAGAAGGTTCGCAGCGCTTTTTGGCGCTGTTTGCGTGAAAAAGCGCAGATACGATTCTTTGGGAATATTGCAGCCGTGGCGCAGATCAAGGCCGATGGTTACGGAGAGGGCCCACAGCTGAAAACTGTGATCCAGGAGCACGGGGAAAAACTGTCTGTCCAACTCCAGGCCCATCATCGTAACATTTTTCCGCCCGAAGCCCAGAAGACCATACGCCGGTTCGGTTCGGCGGAGGCGGCCCAGTTGCTGGGCATTGCGGAGGGCTATCTGCGGCAGTTAGGGGCCGAAAGGGGAAAGCCTGTCCCCGGAAAAAGCGGCCGGCGCAGCTACACGGTCGAGGACATTGCGGAAATCCGCAAGCAGCTCGACCAGGGGGCCCGGGGAGACCGCCGGTATCTGCCGCACCGCCGGGCAGGCGAGAGACTGCAGGTT
>Ga0134126_10010124_pt1 | contig 11882 bp, 8 predicted proteins | sample KB31752_FD_96881 | JGI IMG/M metagenome (GOLD analysis project Ga0134126, IMG submission 96881) | Terrestrial soil microbial communities with excess Nitrogen fertilizer from Kellogg Biological Station, Michigan, USA - KB3-175-2 | ecosystem: Environmental > Terrestrial > Soil > Unclassified ...
GCGATGATGAAGGACAACCTCCTTATTATCAGGAGGCCGAAATCAATAGTCCTCTTTGCCGCTTGAGTCCGGGAGCAGCCTGCAGTCTGGATACGGAATGGTTTCCCACACGTGCAGGGGATGGATTTCACGACGCTACTGAGGCGGGCATCATAGGTCAGCCACTTCGCGCAACTTACTTGGATAACGGCAAGGTCAAGCTTTTCGGCTCCTTTGGCGTGTTCTTTGCGGGACAGTTGATCGCGCATTTCTACAACGAACATGGCGCCGGCCTGGGAACCCTGGCCGTTGCCGATGTGAATCCAACCAGGCTGGCGTCGCTCAATGCGGAAATCATGCCGCCGGGAAAACCGGCGAGAGTCTCTCTCCACCTGCAGGACGCGAAAGGGCTGGACCATGGTTCTCTTGGAGAAATCCAGATCACAAGAGAATCGCTGCGATGAACGCGACCAGTAGTCTTGCCCTGGCCTTGCTTGCCTTTCTGTTGACTTTCGCGGCACCGCCTGCTGCGTGGCAGAGCGGTCAATCTCATTTTGCCGCGGCGACCGGCGTGGCCGAGCAGGATCTGCTGGCGCAGCCGGTCGGCGCCAACTGGACCTCCTACAACGGGGACTATACCGGGCGCCGCTATAGCGCTCTCAAGGAAATCGATACCGCGAATGTTTCGCAGCTTCGCACTGCGTGGCTGTTCCATCCTGGAAACTCCGAACGCATGGAAGCTACGCCCGTAGTGGTGCGCGGCATTATGTATGTTACCTCCGCAAACGACGCCTTCGCCCTCGACGCTCGCAGCGGGCGAGTTCTCTGGCACCACGAACGGCCGGTGAGTTCAGGATTGCTCGACGATGCCGCCGGTCACAAGAACCGCGGCGTTGCCGTGTGGCAAAACTCGGTGTACATGGAAACTGACGACGCCCACTTGCTTTGCCTGGATGCCCGCTCCGGAGGACTGCGATGGGACGTTGCATATGCCGACAAAGCGAAACATTATGGCGCTACCAGCAGTCCCCTGGTTGTGAAAGGCGCCGTCATTGTTGGCACCTCCGGGGGCGACTCGGGCGTGCGCGGTTTCGTCGCCGCTTACGATGCTCTGACGGGCAAAAGGAAGTGGCGCCTCTGGACTATTCCCGGACCCGGCGAATTCGGCTCCTCCAGTTGGCCCGGTGATTCTTATCTGCATGGCGGCGGCACAACCTGGATGCCCGGCACTTACGATCCCAAACTCGACACCCTGTATTGGACGACGAGTAATGCCGCGCCCGATTTTGTAGGTGACACGCGGCCTGGCGATGATCTCTATACTGCCTCGGTCTTGGCCATCGATGCGAGCACGGGCAAGTTGAAATGGTATTTCCAATTCACTCCCCACGATTTGTACGACTACGATGCCAACGAAACCCCGGTCCTGGTGGATGCGCGCGAGCAAGGCACAGTTCGGCATTTATTAGTGCAGGCCAACCGCAATGGTTTCTTCTACGTGCTTGATCGGACCAATGGCAGGTTTCTTCATGCGAATGCATTTGTCGAAAAAGTGAATTGGGCGACAGGAATCGAGGCATCCGGCCGACCCATGCTGTCGGGCAAGATACCGACAGCGAAAGGTACGCATATCTGCCCCGGAATCGATGGAGCTACCAACTGGTTTTCCCCATCTTACAATCCTGACACTGGCCTCTTCTACGTCATGGCGCTGGAGAGTTGCAGTGTGTTTTTCTCCAGCCCAAAGCCCTTTACGCGCGGCGAGACTTACTACAACACCGGCACAAAGCTCGATCCGGACGAGCATGCCCAGAAAGTCCTGCTCGCCCTTTCGGTGCCCGACGGCAAAATAGTTTGGCGCTATCCCCAAGTGGGGCGCGGCGATTCGTGGGGCGGAACACTCACCACCGCCGGAGGTATCCTGTTCTTCGGTGACGATGCCGGATATCTGGAGGCGGTGGATGCACACACTGGCCGCAGTCTCTGGCACTTCAACACTGGCCAGATCATGCATGCTTCGCCGATGACGTACTCCTTGAATGGCACCCAATACGTGGCCATCGCTTCAGCCAGCAACCTTATCAGCTTCTCGCTTCCACATTGACCGTCGTTGCACGTTCACTCCAATGAAGTGAGATTTAAAGACCGCTGAGCTTGTAAGCGCCGTCGTGACAGTCGCCAAGCGCACCCTCGAGGTGTGCTATCGCCACTGCTGACACTGCTGATTGATGTTTTTCTGCGTGTCGCTGATGTCGTCTTGCTCTAAATAAATCACGGCGCACGGATTCTCTTTACCGCTCCGGGTTTGAGGCCGCCCTCCGTCCCACACCCGGGGTAAGTCTTACGCCGACGCAAAAGATGAATTACGGAACACTTATCCAGATCGGTACGACAATGCGGTGTTCATTCGTGGCTATGAACGGGGTTGCGAGTTTGCGAGACAGCCCATATCGAATACCGGCCCCTGCCGCGTAGCCTAGTCCGTGCCCTGCTGGAAGCGCCGGAGCAACCGGAGAGGGTCGGGATTTTTACCTATGTAGCCCGCTATATTCTGTTACCCGGTCTCTGGTGTTGACCCGAACATTTGGTGGCGGCGGAAGGACTCGAACCTTCGACCTACGGATTATGAGACCGTCGCTCTAACCACCTGAGCTACACCGCCACGCGTAGAAGGGAAAAGGCGCCCACAGGCGCCCTGCTGTTTAATTCTAAGAGGCGGTGCAAAACACTGTCAATTCGCGGGCACGGGGACCGCACCTGGCCGCTGACTTGCCAACTCCGGGCCTCACACGCCAAACTGGCTGCTCACCATGAAAGTGATTGCCGTCATTCCCGCGCGGCTGGCCTCCACCCGCTTGGCACGCAAGGTGCTGCTGCCCATCGCCGGGCAGCCCATGCTGGCCCGCGTTTACCAGGGAGTGCGCGCCTCCGCTGCGCTGCTTGACGTGATCGTAGCCACCGACTCGCAGGAAATCCTCGATCTCTGCCGCGAGCGCGGCTGGCACGCGCGCCTGACTTCCGCTTCCTGCCGCAGCGGCACCGAACGCGTGCACGAGGTTTCGCAAGCCCTCGCCGCCGATGTTTACGTCAATGTCCAGGGGGACGAACCCCTGGCCCGGGCCGAGCACCTCAACTCCCTCATCGAACTCATGCACAATGCCGCCGTGCAGGTCGGCACGCTCATGACCCCCTGCGCCGCCGCCGACATCAACAATCCTCACGCGGTCAAAGTGGTGACCGACGCAGCCGGGCGCGCCCTCTACTTTTCCCGCGCCACCATCCCCTATGACCGCGACCAGGGCGGCGTCCGCTACTACAAACATCTCGGTTTTTACGCCTACCGAAAGCCTGCGCTGGACCGCTTTGTTTTGCTTCCGGAGTCGTCGCTGGAGCAGAGCGAACGCCTGGAGCAGCTGCGCTTTCTGGAAAACGGCATTCCTATCCACGTGGCGGAAACGCCGTTTGACACCATTGGAGTGGATACGGAAGATGACCGGCGTCGCGCGGAGGAGTTGCTGTCCAAGGCCGGCCTTACTGAGCGCTGACCGCCTCGCCCTCATGCTCGGAGTACTCGCGCGCTGCCTCGATGCGCTTGGAAATGGCGGGATGGGAATGGAACAGCACTTCAACCAGCCGGGAGGGCGAGCGCTCCGCCAGATTCTGGTCGGCCAGCTTGTTCATGGAACTGATGAAGGGCTGCACGCTGCTGATGGATTCGAAGCAATACTGGTCGGCCTCGCGCTCCTTCTGCCGCGAGTAGGCGTTCAGCACCGGCATCAGGACCAGCGAAAGCACGGTGGAAACCAGCGCCAGCAGCGGCAGGTTGGCGAAATCGGCCAGCGATTCGAACATGTGCCGGTCGAAAACCGCCCAGCGCAGGACTTCATTGGCCGCCCAGAAGCCCACAAAGGTAACCGCCACCTCCAGCAGAATGCCTTTCAGGATGTGGCGGCGCACGTGGTGGCCCAACTCATGGGCCAGCACGGCTTCGATTTCGTCATCGGAGTAGTTGGTGAGCAGCGTGTCGGCCAGGATGATGCGCCGCGTCTTGCCCAGGCCGGTGAGGGCTGCGTTGGCTTTCTTGCTCTTTTCCGAAAGCTTCCACTCGTATACGCCACGGATGCGCGTGCCCGCGCGCTCGCTCAAGTGGACCAGGCGCTGCTTCAATTCCTCCCTCTGCAGCGGCTGAAACTTGTAGAAGATGGGAAACAGCACCACCGGCGCAATCTGCGCCAAGGCCACAAACAGCACGATGAAGGCTCCCCAGGCGATAAGCCACCACTGCCGCGGCCACATGCGCAGCACGTAATAGATGATTTCCACCACGATGCCGGCAAACACCAGGCCGACCAGGAATCCCTTTACCTGGTCCCACAGCCACGAGCCCAGCTTCTGATTCGACAGATGAAAGCGGTGTTCCAGATAAAAACCGTACAGGTCGAGCCCGAATCCCAGGGCCTTGCCGATCACCAGCAAAATTCCAATGTAGAAGAAAACAGCCAGGGAGTAGATCTGCCAGGCGCCCACGTAGGAGAGGTCGCGGAGGTCGCGCGTCCAGCCCGTAGCCAGCAGCACAACCAGCATGGCGAAACCGAGGACGAAATCGGCAATGCCCAGGCGTCTCCGGATGCGGTTGTAACGCCGCGCCTCGGGCGTGTCGGTTGGCGTCGTGCTGGTGGTGGGAAAAGTCATAAAAGCAAGCACTTAGCAGTTAGCCGTTAGCACTTAGCCCTTCGAGATTAGCTACAACCCAGCAGGAAGCATTAGGACTAAATGCTAATTGTTAAGTGCTAATGCCTGCTTTTCACGCTGCCGCCTTCTGCATCACCATGCTCTCGCCGCTGGCCAGCATCTCCTTCACCAGTTCAGGCGATGCCCCCTCGGCATAAAGCCGCAACAGCGGTTCCGTTCCGGAAGCGCGCAGCAGGATCCAGGCCTCAGCTCCGTTGCCGTTGGTGGGAGCGTCCAGAAACAGCTTAACCCCGTCCAGCCCTTCCTTGCGCAATACGGGATAGTTGCCTAATTTCTTGAACTGCTCGGAGCGTGCCAGTTCGATGGCCGCGAGCTTCACGTCATCGGGGATGTGCAGGTCGCGCCGGCCGTAGTAATGTTCGCCGAATTCGCGCTGCAAGTCGAGAACCAACTGGCCCAGGGTCTTGCCTTCATCAGCCATCACGTTGGCCAGCAGCAGCGAATTCAGAATGCCGTCGCGCTCCGGCAGGTAGCGCGAGTAGCCGATTCCGCCTGATTCCTCGCCTCCAACCACGATTTCCCGCTCCATCATCAGGTCGGCAATGTATTTGAACCCGATGGGGCACTCCAGCAGCTTGCGCCCATAGCGCGCCGCGATGCGGTCCAGCATGCGTGTGGTATTGAAGGCGCGCACCACGTCGCCCGGCCATTTCTTGCGTTCCAGCACCCAGCGCAGCAGCACGGAAAAGCATTTGTGGGAATCCACAAAGCTGCCGTCCTCGGCCACAGCTCCAATGCGGTCGGCATCGCCGTCGGTGGCCAGCCCGGCATGGCAGCCTTCGCGCACCACCGTTTCCTGCAACAGGGCCACGTGCGGCTCGATGGGCTCGGGATTGATTCCCGGAAACAGTGGATTCACATCGCCTCGGATCGCTACATACTTCACTCCATGCCGGTCGAAAATCCCGGCCAGCACGCCGCGCCCTGAACCATGCATGGTGTCAATGGCCAGCTTGAACCGGGCTTTGGCGATTTTTTCCAGGTCGGCGAACTGGGTGATAGCTTCCACATACGGCGGCTTTAAATCCACGCGGTCAATTTTGGCAGGTATGCCTTTGGGCGCGGCGCCGGCTTGCAGTTCGGCTTCGATCTTCTGAATGATGGCGGGCGTGGCCGAACCTCCGAAACGGCCCTTGCACTTCATCCCGTTCCAGTTGTAGGGATTGTGGCTGGAGGTGACCATCACTCCGCCGGCCGCGCCCCGCTGCCGCACGGCGTAAGAGACGGCCGGCGTGGGCGTGTAATCATCAGCTAAGGTGACCGGAATTCCGGCCCCAGCCAGCACCTCCGCGGCCACTTCCGCGGCTCGCGGCGAGGCGAAGCGCGTGTCATAGCCCACTACCACCCCGCGGCGAGCCTCTTCGTGCTTCAGAACGTAGGAAGCAATCGCGCCGGCCACCCGGCGCACATTTTCAAAAGTAAAATCATCGGCTATTACGCCGCGCCATCCGTCGGTACCAAATTTGATTTGGGTCATTGGCTCTTGGGTTTTGGCTCTTAACTTTCAGCTATAACGGTGCCCTCATCAGCCGCTCAGCTTGACGCTTCAAACACAAGCTTAGAGCTAACAGGCAAGAGCTGGTTCTTAGACCAGCTTCGCCATCTTTTTGTCGTCCAGGTACTTCACTACTTTGCCCACATCCTGCGCCTGCTCGCGGGTGGTGACCAGGAGTGCGTCCTCCGTTTCCACCACCACCAGATTATTAACCCCCACGGTGGCCACGAATTTTCCCGGCGCATGCACGTAATTTCCCTCCGCGTTCAAGGCGAAGCTGTTGGCGCCGTGAATTACATTGTCACTCCCGTCCGGCTTCGGCTTTGCCTGGTATTCGTAGAGCGCCGCCCACGAACCCAGGTCGTTCCAGCCCACGTCCACAGGTATGCAGAACAGGTTGGATGCGTGTTCCCCTTTGGCTGAACGCGGCTCCAGGACGGCATAGTCCACGCTGATGTTTTCGCATTTTGGGTACAAACGGCGGAAGGTCGCCTCAAATTTTCGCGTGCCGAAAGCGGCCGCAATCTGTTCCAGGTAAGGCGCGGTTTCCGAAAGGTGCTCGCGCAGGGCTCGGACCAGCGTGTCAGCGCGCCAGAAGAACATTCCGCTGTTCCAGTAGTAGCGGCCGGAGGCCACGAACTCTTCCGCCCTCTGCCGGTTCGGCTTCTCGGTAAAGCGGCGCACGCGCAGAACGTCCTTTTCCGCCTTCTCTCCGGTTTCTATGTAGCCATAGCCGGTTTCCGGTCTCGTGGGTTGGATGCCCATCACCACAATGTTCTCCCCCGCGGCGGCGATATCCAGGCCGCGCTGCAGTAAGGCGCGAAAACTCTTTTCATCTTCCACCACGTGGTCGGAGGGGAACATGCCGATCACCGCCGCCGGATCCTGGCGCATGAGTATGAAGGCAGCCAAGCCAATAGCAGGAGCTGTGTTGCGTCCCACCGGTTCAGCCACCATCTGTCGCCGGGTCAGGGTGGGCAATTGGCGGCGGATTTCAGCGCTTAGATCCTGGTTGGTGATGATCCAGCACTGCTTGTCTGGGGCGAGCGGCCGCAGTCGCGCCACGGTTTGCTGGACCATGGTGCGCTTGCCGTCCAGCGCCAGCAGTTGCTTGGCTCGCCGTTTGCGGCTAAGGGGCCAGAAGCGCGTCCCCCGGCCGCCGGCCAGAATTACGGGATAGAAATGAGCCTTCTGTTTAGTCACAGATTCACGCGGCTTCTAAGGAAACTCGCACCGACTCTCCTGGAGGCGAAATTCCCAGGCCCGTTCCGGGGCGCACCTGACATCCTAAACCACCGCCGGTTCGGGTCGCGCGTGGGCCGGCACTCGTGCCCGCAAGAACTCCACTGACCACTGCGGCCGTACGCGGAATTCCTGCACGCAGGCCGGCATCACGATCGCCTCTCCGGGGGCAAAGGTCACCGGCTGCGATCCTGCGGCTTCCAGCACGCCGCAGCCGTTCACCGCTACCAGGACTTCCACCAGGCGCTGTCCCGCCTCCAACGTCGTGAACAAGCTCGGCTCCTTCAAGGCGAGCTTCTCCACCACGAAGAACGGGGAGGCAATCAGTTCCTGCTGCTCTCGCTGCCGCGCGCCGTTGCTGCCGGCGTTTTTCACTTTGCCGGAACCCGTCTTCTCCTTTACCGCCTGCATGCCCTGCTCCAGGTGCAGCGGCCGCGGACGCCCGTAGTCATACAGACGGTAGGTAGTATCCGAACTCTGTTGTGTTTCCACCAGGATCGAGCCTGGGGCAATGGCGTGCACCGTGCCGCCGGCCACGTAAATCATCTCCCCGGTATGGATATCAATCCAGTTGAGCAACTCCTCGGCGCGAGTTTCCCGGATGGCCTGCTCCAATTGACGACGCGTGACACCGGGCTTCAACCCCAGTGCTACTTGCGCTCCCTTTTCCGCATGCAGAACATACCAGCACTCGGTTTTGCCCCAGGGCTGGCCCACGCGCTGCGCGCAGGCATCATCGGGGTGCACCTGGACAGAAAGCTTGTCGTGAGGAAAAAGGAACTTGAGTAACAGGGGAAAGCGGTTGGGCTCGCGTGCGGCATCGCCCACCAGGTCGCGGCCGTAGTTTTCCGCCAGGTCGGCCAGGCGCCGCCCTGCCAGCGGGCCATTGGCGACACGGCATTCATCGCCGGTCAGCCAGGCTTCGCCAATTTTTTCCGCAAATTTGCGCCCCGCGTAAATGGGGGACAGGTCCGTCGCTCCCCACGGCCGCGGGCTGAATTCCGGCAAAAGCAATAAGGGATACAGTTCCATGGGTCGGTAGCTGTCAGTTGGACGCAACCTGTATAGAAGCAGGTCCGGGGAGAGCAGTTGCCGCCCCTGATTTACTTTTGCTGGTCCCGAAACAAGCGGCCTGCCGGACTCCCGAAATCAAACACCGGCAAAGAATTTCCGCATCCGTTCCAGGCCCCGGTCCAGCTCCCCGGCGGAAGTGGCATACGAAATGCGGATGTGCTCGTGCGTGCCAAAGCCCTCGCCGGGAACGGTAACCACATGCGCTTCGCGCAGCAGGCGCCCGGCCACGTCCCCCGCCGTCTTCATCCCGCCCCGTCCGAAGTAGGCAGAAATATTGGGATAAGCGTAAAAGGCCCCTTCCGGCTTGGCACAGCGAATCCCGGTAATGGCGCGCAACCCCGCCACCACCCGGTCACGCAACTGGATGTATTCGCGTCGCATATCTTCCACACATTGCTGCGAGCCTTTCAGCGCCGCCACCGCCGCTTTCTGCACGATGGAGGTGGGATTGGAAGTGGACTGGCTCTGCAACTTCTGCATGGCCTTCACGACCGGCTCCGGTCCCAGGGCGTAGCCCAGCCGCCAACCTGTCATGGCATATGTCTTGGAGAGCGATCCGGCCAGCACCATGTGGTCCCGGCCTTCAGCCACGGAGCCCAGCGAGAATTTCCTGCCTGTGTAATTCAGGTAGACGTAGCACTCATCGGAGAGCACCCAGATGCCGCGCTGCGCGGCCAGGCGCAAGATTTCCGTCATGTCCTCCGGGTTCATCACCGCTCCCGAGGGGTTGCCCGGCGAGTTCAAAATGATAAGCTTGGTCCGCGCAGTGAGGGCGCGGCTGACCATCTCCGCGGTCAGCGCGAAGTCCCGGCTCTCATCGGTTTCCACCATTACCGGCTCTCCGCCGGCATAGCGAATTATGTCCTTGAACGACACCCAGTAGGGCACCGGCAGAATGACCTCGTCGCCATGGTCCACCAGTACCTGCATGGCATTGAACAGCGCGTGCTTGCCGCCCACCGAGGCGATCACTTCTTCGCGCCGGTAATGGGAACCGAAATCGGCGGCGTGGCGCTGCACAATGGCATCACGCAGCTCGGCCGTTCCCCCCACCGCCGTGTACTTGGTGAAGTTGCTCTGGATGGCGGTGATGGCCGCGTCCTTGATGTGTTTGGGGGTGGGGAAATGCGGCTCGCCGGCCCCGAAGTCCACCAGGTCAATGCCCTCGGCTCGCAGCTTTTCTGCCTCGTTCACCACCGCCAGCGTGGCGGAAATCTCGATCCTGTTTATCCGCTCCGCGAAGCTCTCGGTGGGCCGCGCTTCTGTGGTTGCCATGATCATTCTTTTCTACTCGTGAGTTGCTTCTTTATGCTGAGCCCGCCGCGCTACGGTCGGCGCCAGCTTTTCCCGTAATTTCTTTTCCACCAGTTCCGGGACCAGCCCGCGCACCGACCCGCCCAGCGTAGCCACCTGGCGCACCAGGCGCGAGCTCAGGTAGGAATAGGTCTCGGCCGGCATCATGAACACGGTTTCCAAACGCGGCTCCAGTTTGCGGTTCATCAAGGCCATCTGCAATTCGTACTCGTAGTCGCTGATGGCGCGTATACCGCGCAGCACCGCCGTGGCTCCCACCTTGAGCGCGTAGTCCACCATCAGCCCGTCGAAGCTGTCCACCCGCACATTGTCCCGCACCCGCGTCATCGCCCGGATCATTTCCATGCGCTCTTCCAGGCTGAATAGCGGCTCTTTCTCCGGATTGCGCAGGATGGCCACAATCAGCTCGTCAAATATCTTGGCGCCCCGCTCGATCAGGTCCAGGTGGCCATTGGTCAGGGGATCAAACGAGCCGGGATAGATGGCAATGACGGGCTTCAATCCGCCTCGATGGATACGGGAATCGCCTGAAACACCATGATTCTAATGCCCACTGCCACGCGCGGGCAATCACCAGCTGAGGGGTTCTCCGGGGAGCGACTCGGCTAGCTATTCGCAGGTCCGAGCGAAAAAGGACTACCGATTGACCCGCGAACTGCATGGGCCTAACATCTCCGCAATGTCGTCCCCTTCCCCCAGCATCGGACAGGTGCTCGGGCACTATCGAATAGTGGAGCAGATTGGTGCCGGTGGGATGGGCATCGTCTATCGCGCCCACGACCTGCAGCTGGAACGCGATGTCGCGATCAAGGTTCTCCCCGCCGGCACCATCAGCGACAGCGGCGCCCGGGCCCGCTTCCACAAAGAAGGTCTGGCGCTGGCCCGCCTCAACCATCCCCACATCGCGACCGTGCACGAATTCGGCGCGGAAAACGGCGTGGACTTCCTGGTTACTGAGTACATCACGGGCATAACCCTGAACGATAAGCTGCTCGGCGGCCCTTTGGGCGAGGCACAGGCGCTGAGCCTGGCTGCTCAGCTGGCGGAAGCGCTGGAAGCGGCGCACGAGCAGGGTGTGGTGCATCGTGACTTGAAGCCCGCCAACCTGCGGCTGACCAGCAAGGGACAATTGAAGGTGCTGGACTTCGGCTTGGCCAAGCTGGCGCGCGCGCTCGATTCCACCCTGCCCACAGAAAACTTGAGCCAGAATCCAATTCTCTCCGGCACGCTTCCCTACATGTCGCCGGAGCAGGTTCGCGGCCAGCAGGTGGATGAGCGTAGCGACATCTGGGCGGCGGGCGCGGTGATTTACGAGATGGCCACCGGACAGCGGCCCTTTCCCGAGCGGCACCCGCCGCAACTGATTGACGACATCCTGCGGCAGCCGCCCAAGCCGCCGAGCGCCATCAATCCCCGCCTCGCGCCCGGGTTTGAGGCCATCATCCTCAAGGCATTGGATAAGGACCCGGAACGCCGTTACCAGTCCGCCCGCGAGTTGCGGGTGGACCTGCTGCGGCTCATGCCCAGCGGCAGCGGGACGGCTTGGGAATCGAGCGCATCGCGGCCGATCGCACGCCCGGGGGCGAGAACCCGCAGAGCCCTTCTAGTCGTGCCTCTCGTACTGGCTGGTGTGCTTGCCCTGATCGGCTTTCGATTAAAGAACCGGCTGCGGCCGGCTCAGCCTTTTCCCCGCATTCTGGCGATCCTCCCTTTTCAAGCCGTGGATGGCGATAAAGCCACCGGGGCGCTGGGCGCCGGAATGACCGCGACCTTGACCGCGCAATTAGCCCAGTTCAGCGATCGCAATTCCCTGCAGTTGGTCTCTACCCACGAAATCGAGGCCCAGGGCATCAAAACCGCGGAACAAGCTCACCGCGATTTTGGCGTGGACTGGGTGCTGGAAGGCAGCCTGCAGCAATCCGGCTCGCAGCTGCGCATCAACTGCATCCTGGTGGACGCCTCCACCCAGCGCCAGCTGGGTGCAAGCACCATAACTGCTACCGCTAACGACATTTTTGGCCTGGAA
>Ga0134126_10010125_pt1 | contig 11882 bp, 12 predicted proteins | sample KB31752_FD_96881 | JGI IMG/M metagenome (GOLD analysis project Ga0134126, IMG submission 96881) | Terrestrial soil microbial communities with excess Nitrogen fertilizer from Kellogg Biological Station, Michigan, USA - KB3-175-2 | ecosystem: Environmental > Terrestrial > Soil > Unclassified ...
CGCCTCGACCCGGCGCTGGGTTTCCTCGGCCTCGGCCTTGTTGTGCGCGTAGTTGATGACGACGGCCTCGGCGCCCCGCGCGGCCGCGCCCTCGGCGATCGCCCGCCCGAGCCCGCTCGAGGCTCCGGTCACCAGCACCACGAAGCCTTCGTAATCCCCGCTCGCCATCTTGAACGCTCCTCTCCTCGTTGTTGCCGGGCTTGATAGCCGAGCGGGCGCCGGTTTGTCGCCCGCGGCGTCCTCGTCTAAACCGCCGGCCATGGACGAGACCCCGCTCACCCAGCTCGGCCGCCAGGTGGAGACGCCGGCGAGCCCGGACGCGGCGATGCTCGAGCGCGTGCCGAACCCGCAGGCCGGAACGCTCTACCTGGCGCGCTTCACTGCGCCGGAGTTCACCTCGCTCTGCCCGGTCACCGGCCAGCCGGACTTTGCGCGCCTCGTCATCGACTACGCGCCGGCAGACTGGCTGATCGAGTCGAAGTCGCTGAAGCTCTACCTCGGCTCGTTCCGCAACCACGGCGGCTTCCACGAGGACGTGACGATCTCGATCGCCAAGCGGATCGTCGCCGTGGCCGCGCCCACGTGGCTAAGGATCGGCGGCTACTGGTACCCGCGCGGCGGCATCCCGATCGACGTCTTCTGGCAGACCGCCGCGCCGCCGCAGGGCCTGTGGCTGCCCGACCAGGGCGTCGCGGCGTATCGCGGGCGCTGAGACGCCAAGCAGCGCCACGAGGGCCCGCGGCCCTCCCTCGCGCCGTAGACGATCTGGATCGCATGGCGGCCTCGCGGGGCCCTCCGCGCCACCCTCGTGCGCCGCCGATCAAGGCGCTTTGATCCCGGTCAAGCAGGACACGGCGTGGCAACGCTGGCCGTGACACGCCATCGGCGCCAGAACGCCGGTCTTCGAGCATTTCCCAAACGAGGATTGGACCGATGAAATACGTGCGGATGGGGGCGACCGGGACGCAGGTCTCCAGGCTTTGCCTGGGCTGCATGAGCTTCGGCGGCATGGCCGACTGGATGCTCAATGAGGAGGCCAGCCTGCCGATCATCCAGAAGGCCCACGAGGCGGGCGTCAACTTCTACGACACCGCCGACGTCTATTCGCGCGGCCAGAGCGAGGAGATCCTCGGCCGCGCGCTGAAGAGCCTCGCGGTGCGCCGCGACGAGGCGGTGATCGCCACCAAGGTGTTCAACCCGATGGGGCGCGGCCCCAACCGGGGCGGCCTGTCGCGCAAGCACATCCACCAGTCGATCGACGCCAGCCTCACGCGGCTGGGGCTCGACTACGTCGACCTCTACCAGATCCACCGCTTCGACTACGCGACGCCGATCGAGGAGACCATCGAGGCGCTGGACGACGTCGTGAAGGCGGGCAAGGCGCTCTACATCGGCGCCTCGTCGATGTTCGCCTACCAGTTCTCGAAGTACCTGCACCTGGCCGACCAGATGGGCCGCGCGCGCTTTTCGATGATGCAGAACCACTACAACCTCGCCTACCGCGAGGAGGAGCGGGAGATGAACCCGCTGTGCCTGGAGGAGGGCGTCGGGCTGATCCCGTGGAGCCCGCTGGCGGGCGGCTACCTGGCCGGCAACCGCGACGAGGGCACGACGCGCTCGCAGTCGGTGATGGGCCGCGGCCGCTACAACCGGCCGGAGGACCAGGCGGTGCTGGACGCGCTGCGCAAGGTGGCGGCCGCCAGAGGCGAGCCGCCGGCGCAGGTGGCGATCGCCTGGATGCTGTCGAAGCCGGCGGTCACCGCGCCGATCGTCGGCGTGACCAAGCCGCACCATCTCGACGCTCCGCTGGCCGCGGTCGAAAACCCGCTGACCGAGGAGGAGATCGCCGAGCTCGAGGCCCCCTACGCGCCGCAGGCGATCATCGGCGCGCTGCGCCCGGAGGACCTGGCGATGCGCCAGGCAAGGGCGGAAAGGGCGCCGGCGCGGGCGGCGGCTTAGCGGCCAGGCTCCAACCGGCTGCGACTCCCCTCCCCTCGAGGGGTCCTCAAGCGGGAGGGGGGCGCCACTCCGTGACCAGCGTCCCCACGTCCGGGCGCACGCGCTCCAGCGGGATTTCCTTGCTCGTGCCGAGGTGGACGAAGCCGGCGACGCGCTCGCCGTCGGCGAGGCCGAGGAGCTTTCCGGCGGCCGCGTCGTAGGCGTACCAGTCGGTGATCCAGTTGGCGCCGTAGCCCATCGCCTGGGCGGCGATGATCAGCGTCATGCAGACCGCCCCGGACGAGAGGCGCTGCTCCCATTCGGGAATCTCGGCTTCCTGTGCGCGGGAGATGACGGCGACCGTCAGCGGCGGGGCTTTGATCTTGCCGAGCTTGGCGACCAGCTTGTCGCGGTCGGGGCGCGCGGCGGCGATGGTTTCGAGCCCGGCGATGAAGCGCTGCTTGGCCGCGCCCTTCAGCACCACGAAGCGCCAGGGGAAAAGCTTGCCGTGGTCGGGCACGCGGGTGGCGAGCCGCAGCAGCGTCGCGAGCTCGGCGTCGCTGGGCGCGGGCTCGGTCAGCGCCAGCGCGGCGGCCGAGCGGCGGCGGGCGAGGAAGGCGAGGGTGGCTGGCGACGCCTCGATCGGCGCGGCCTCGCCGAATTGCGGCGCGGCCGGAACGGAGTGGGCCAAGGGAGCGCTTTCGTAATAAGGACTTGTTGAACCCGGCCGAGGTAGAGGGCGCAGAACGGCTCCGCAATGAGCGGACCTGAGGTTTTGATCAGAAACTCTGGCTGGCGCATGCCGCCACCGCTCGCCATATGCCGATGCTAGTGTGGCTGAGCGCGCCAAGTCAGAGCGCGCCGCGAAGGTAGGGACGCGATGGTACAGCGCCTGGAACGCCTGGAAGTTGTCGAGGCCGCCGACACGCCGCCGGTATGGGCGGCGCTGCGCAACGAGGCCGAGCACATTGCGGCGTCGGAGCCGAGCCTCGCCTCGCTCCTCAATGCCGTCATCCTGCGCCACGGCGACATCGCCCGCGCGCTCTCCTACCAGCTCGCCCGCAAGCTCTCCGATCAGGAACTGCGCGCGATGAGCCTGCGCGAGACCTGCGAGGAGGCGTATGCCGCCGACCTGTCGATCGTGGTGGCGGCGGAGGCCGACCTGCGCGCCACCTTCGAACGCGATCCCGCCTGCAAGGGCTACGTGCAGCCCTTTCTGTTCTTCAAGGGTTTCCAGGCGCTGCAGACCTACCGGGTGGCGCACTGGCTGTGGCGTCAGGGCCGCGAGGCGATGGCCTTCTACCTGCAGAGCCGCGCCTCGGAGCTGTTCCAGGTCGACATCCATCCGGCCGCGTCGATCGGCAAGGGCGCCTTCTTCGACCACGGCACCGGCATCGTCATCGGCGAGACGGCGGTGGTGGGCGAGGACGTCTCGATGCTGCACGGCGTCACGCTGGGCGGCACCAGCGCCGACCGGATCGACCGCCACCCAAAGATCGGCCGCGGCGTGCTTCTGGCCGCCGGCGCGAAGGTGATCGGCAACATCACCATCGGCGACTACGCCAAGGTGGCGGCCGCGGTCGTGTTGCAGCCGGTGCCGTCGGGCTGCACGGCGGTCGGCGTGCCGGCGCGCCTGGTCAACTGCCCGACCTGCGCCGAGCCCTCCAAGACCATGGACCAGAGCCTGCCGGACTCGGCCTACGACTACGTCATCTGAGAAGCGGCCATCTGACGGGTTGCGGCAGCGCGGAATGCCGCTAGGGTCCGCCCGGTTTTCACCGGGAGCGTCGCTTTGGACCAGAGAGATATCGACAAGATCCAGGCGCACCTGAAGCGCACGTTCGGCAACCCGCATTTCCAGCTCAAGGCGCGCGAGCGCCAGAAGGACTCGTGCGAGGTGGAGCTGAAGGGCGAGTTCATCGGCGTCGTCTACGAGGACGAGGACGAGGATGGCTCGTTCCTGTTCGAGATGGCGATCCTGCCGGAGGACCTCGAGGCTTAACCTGAATGGCCACGCTGGTCGCGGACCGCCCGGCCGGGCCGGAGCGGTTTCCGGCTTGCCGATTCCGGTAAGTCCGCTTGGAAACCGCTCAAGACGAGGCATTGGAGCGCGCTCGGACGCCAAAGGCAGCACCCACTTTTGCTGAGCGCGCTCGGCCGCCGGCCACGGCCCGCGAGGGGTTTCGCAGCGACATCAACGGCCTGCGCGCCATCGCGGTGGCGCTGGTCATGGCGTTCCATCTGGGGCGGGGCCACGTCGGCGGCGGCTTCTCCGGCGTCGACGTCTTCTTCGCGATCTCGGGCTACCTGATGACGCGCATCGTGGCGGGCGGCCTGGAGCAGGGCCGCTTCGGCCTAAGGCGCTTCTACATGGCCCGGGTGCGCCGCATCGTGCCGGCGCTGGCGGTGTTCTGCGGGGCGCTCTGGCTGTTCGGCGCGGTGCTGCTCGACCCCTGGACGTTCGAGCGGCTGGCGGGCAACCTGCCGTACGCGCTGCTCTTCATCTCCAACATCATGTTCGCCAACCGCGGCGGCTACTTCGCCGAGGACGCGCGCACCAACTGGGTGCTGCACACCTGGTCGCTGTCGGTGGAGTGGCAGTTCTACCTGCTCTACCCGCTGCTGCTGCTGGCGCTGTGGCGCTGGGCGCCGCGGCGGTGGTTCTGGCCGATCCTGGGCGCGCTCGCGGCCGGCTCGTTCGCGCTGGCGCTGGCCGCACTGCCGCACAACGCGACGCTCGGCTTCTACATGCTGCCGACCCGGGCCTGGGAGCTGCTGCTCGGCGCGCTCTGCGTCCCGCTGGAGCAGCGGCTGTCGTTCGGGACGACCGCGCGGCTGGCGCTGCACGCCCTCGGCCTCAGCCTGATCGCCATCGGCGTCGCCATCACCGGACCGGAGACGCCCTGGCCCTCGACCTACACGTTGATCCCGGTCGGCGGCGCGGCGCTGGTGATCGCCGCCGGCGCGCGCCGCAGCTTCTGGGCCGAGAACCCGCTGGTGGCCGGGCTCGGCCGCGCGTCCTACTCGATCTACCTCTGGCACTGGCCGATCGTGGTCTGGATCTACGACAACCAGATCGCCGTGACCTGGACGGTCGCGGCGGTGGCGCTGGCCGGCATGCTCGCGCTTGGCGCCCTCTCGTACTGGCTGGTCGAGCAGCGGCTGACTGCATGGCTGTTCGCGCCGCAATCGGGGCGCTGGCGGATCGGCGCCGGCGCCTTCGCCGCGGTGATGGCGCTGGCGCTCGTCGCCATCCCGACCCATGGCCTGGAGCGGCTGCGGACGCTGACCGCCTCGCCGCAGGTGCGCGCCGCGATGGCCGACGACCGGCGCGCCACCAAGGACTGGGCCTACCCGCAGGTCTGCGCCCGCCATTCCGCGCAAGGGCCGCTGGAGATCTGCCAGCTGGGCGATCCGGCCGCGCGCGACGTGCTGCTGATCGGCGACTCGCACGCCGAGGAGCTGGCTCCGCGCTATGCGCACGCGTTCGACGGCAAGTCCGGCGCCGGGCTGACGATGGTGACGATTTCCGGCTGCATCCCGATCCCTGGAGTCTCCGGGCGCAGCGCGCGCGACTGCGGGCGGCTGTGGCGCAAGGCCTACGACTACGCCGAGATCGCTGGCTTCAGGCGCATCGCCATCACCGGGGCCTGGCAGCTCTACTTCGATCCGAGCGACACCACGCCCATGGGCCTCGCGTGGATCGACGCCGACGGCGACGCCCAGCCGCGCACGGCGGCGGCCAACCGCGACGCCGCCTACCAGCGGCTGGAGGGCGAGGTGCGGCGACTGCAGGCGCACGGCGCCGAGGTCATGCTGATCGGATCGACGCCGCGCTCGGCCAACGCCGATCCGCACAGCCTCTACGACCAGGCGTTCTGGCACGGCGCCCTCGACGCCGCGCCGCTGAGCCGGGCCGCCTTCGCGGCCAGCTCGGCGGCCGATCGCACGAGCCTGGAGCGGGTCGGCCGCGCCACGGGCGCACGGGTGGTCGATCCGCTCGACGGTCTTTGCGGCGGCGACGCCTGCCCGCTCACCCAGGGCGGCCGCGCCCTCTACAAGGACTACGGCCACTTCCGCGCCTCGATGATGACCAGCCCGAGGTTCGCGTTCTACGACCCGTGGCTGGCGCCTCAGGCGGCGCCGACCACTTCGCTGGCGGCAGCGCCGACAACGGGGCCGGCGCCAAGGCCGGTGAGTGCGCCGATCCGCTTGAAATAGATCCGCGTGGCGGTGAGGCCGCCGAGCGGCTTGAAGGCGTAGTCAGGGATCGCGCCGGCGAACTGATAGCCCAGCCGCTCGTAGAGGCCGGACGCGCCGTCCTCCTCAGCGGTGTCGAGCGTGAGCAGGGTGCGCCCGCGCGCCGCGGCCAACCGCTCGGCCTCGACCATCAACGCCCGGGCGACGCCGCGGCCGCGCCAGGCAAGCGCGGTCATCAGCTTGGCGATGTCGGCGCGGTGCGGCTGGTTGGGCGGGGTCTCCAGGTCGAGCGTCACCGTGCCGGCCAGCTCGCCGTTCGCCCGCGCGCCCAGCACGATGCGGCGACCGGCGTCGGCGGCCGCCAGCGACTTCGCCCAGAACGCGGCGGCAGCCTCGGGGGCCAGCGGGTGCATGAAGCTCACCGAGCCGCCGCTTGCCACCACCTCGATCAGGATGCGGGCCAGCGCGCCGATGGCGTCCGGGGAAGCGGAGAGGGGGATGATCTCGATCTCCGGGGTCATCGCTCAGCTCCGCGCCAGGGCGACGAGGTAGGCGCAGGGCGCGTCCGTCTCGTTGATGAAGGCGCTGTCGGCCGGCGGGCCGAACGCCAGGCAGTCGCCGGCGGCGAGGCGCCGCCGCTCGCCCGCCTCTTCGACCACGAGCTCGCCTTCCAGCACCCAGACCAGCTGGCGGATGCGCCGGTAGGAGGCGGCCGGAAAGCCGACGTGCGCGCCGGCCGGCAGCTCGACCTTCACCAACTCGACCGGGTGGTCGGCGCGCTCGAACAGCTGCTGGCGCAGGTAGCCGGAGGCCGGGTCGCGCCACTTGGGCTGGTCGGCCGCGCGCGAGACGCGGCCCGCTTCGCCTTCGGCGCGCGCGACGAGCCCCGCCAGCGTCAGGTCGAAGGCGTCCGCGAGCCGGACCAAGAGGCCGGCGGTGGGGCTGGATTCACCGCGCTCGATCTTGCTGATCGCGCCGCGCGAGACGCCCGAACGCTCGGCCAGGTCGGCCAGCGACCAGCCGCGCGACTCGCGCTCCAGCTTCAGCCTTCCGGCGAGCCGGATGCCGGCGTCGTCCTCGATGGTAGACATTCGTCCACTATCATGGAATCGGGGCAGTGACGCAAGCGCGTGGTTGCGCCCAGGTCGTAGACAGGCGGCGGCGGCGAGCAATGCAGGATCAACCGGGCGAGCAGCGACGGATCGGCGTCGATGGCGGGCGGCTGGCTGAACACGGCGGCCCACAACGCCTCCATCTCGGACTTCGCATCCAGCATCCGCTACGCGCCTCCATGTGATCGGACCGCCCCGGCGCCGACCTATCGGCGACGCCGTTAGCCGACGGTTTCGCGAATTGGTTAGCCGCCGATCTTCGGTGTACGGAGCGGCTGCTCAGGCCGTCGCCAGCAGCCGCTCGCGGATCGTCGGCAGGTTCTCGCGGCCCCAGAACAGCTCGCCATCCACCACGTAGCTCGGCACGCCGAAGATGCCGGCTTCCTCGGCCGCCGCGCGGATGGCGTCGTGCTCGGCGCGCCCGGGGCCGGCCAGGTAGGCGGCGAAGCCGTCGGTCTCGACGCCAGCCTCGCGCATCACCGCCTCGATCACCGCCGGGTCCTCGATGTCCAGGTCGCGCCGCCAGAAGCGCTCGAAGACGCGGTCGGAATAGCCGCGCAGCACGTCGTCGCCTTGCTGCCTGGCCCACAGGAGGCCGATGTTGGCGATCGAGGAGTCCCAGATCTTCTGCGTGCCGCGCAACGTCAGCCCGCGCCGGTTCGCCTCGCGCCGGCAGTCCATGTAGGCGTAGCGCACCTTGCGCCACTGGTGCGGGTCGCGGTTGGCGCTGACCAGCCTGCCGTCCGGCCCGATCTCGGCGCTGCCGAGGTAGCTCGGGATGTCCAGCGTGTACGGCAGCCAGTCGAGCTGCGCGCCGCAGGCGGCCGCCATCTCGTAGGTCGGATCCTTGGCGAGGTAGGCGTAGGGGCTCTTGTAGTCGGTGTAGACCGTCACGGTGCGCATGGGACCGCCTCCGCTCTTGCGAGCATCGGTTTAGTTCAGCGCGCGAACGCCGTCAGCGCGGAATGTCGGCGGTCTTGACCAGCGCCACCTGGCGATAGGCGGCGGCGACGTTGAACTGGCGGCGGAAGACGCCGAGGAAACGGTCGACGGCCTGCTTCACGCCCGGGCCGCCGATGTCGCTGACGTCGTGCCAGTAGTCGTCGAGGATCATCATGCCGCCGATTTCGAGCATGTTGGCGCAGAAGCAGAGGTCGATCAGCACGTCGACGGCGGTGTGGCTGCCGTCGATGTAGATCAGGTCGAAGCGCTCGCCGGCCGCCTGCAGCTTCGGCAGCTCGATGCCGGAGAAGCCCTTGATGGTGCGCAGGGCTGTGACGCCGGTCAGCGTGACGTTGCTGCGGAAGCGCGCCTCGATGCCGTGGTACTGCGGGTCCGGGTTGAAGACGTCGTCGAACCAGGGGTCGATGGCGGTGATGGCGAGGCGGCCCGGCAGCAGCCAGTCCACGAAGGCGATGTTGCGGCCCTCGTAGGCCCCGATTTCCAGGTAGCGCAGCTCGCCTTCGCGGCCGGCGGCGAAGTCGCGCAGCAGCGGCGCGGCGAACGGGATGTTGTTGGCGACGGTATCGTAGGTGAAGGCGAAGCCGTGGGTCTCGGCGTAAGCGGCGAAGTCGGCGCCGGCCTGGGCGTCGCGGCCGCGCAGCATGGTCTGCGCGATGTGCGGCGCGAGGCGCGGGTTGAGACCGGTGAACGAGCGCAGCTTGTCGAGCGCGCTGCGTCGGCCGCTGGTCGCGTGGGGCTGCAGGTCGCGGGCCGGGGCTTGGATGGCGAGGCTCATGATCGTGTCGCCGGCTGGCACGGGTGGACGCCAGGGCGCCTGTGCCAGGATGGCGCCCACCGAACGACCCCGCGCTGGAGCCCCCCGACAGGCCGGAACGACTGCAACTTGGGCGCCGGCCCCGCCTCCCTTAGAAGAGCCGCATGAACCAGTCTGCCGACGCCACGACGCCGAGCTTCGATCCGCGCATCGCGCAGATGCTCGCGTACTTCCAGGCCAACCTGGCGCGGCCGCTGCAGCCGGAGAATCTGCCGTCGATCCGCGCGCGCTTCGCCACCGGGCGCGACGGGGAGCTCGCGCCCGGCGTCACCGCGGAGGACATCGAGGCGGGCGGCGTGCCGGTGCGGCTCTATCGGCCGGCGGGCGAGGGGCCGTGGCCGCTGCACGTCTACCTGCACGGCGGCGGCTTCGTGATGGGCGCGGCGCGCGCCGACGGGCCGCTGTCGCGGCGCGCGGCGGCGAGCGGGTCGCTGGTCGCCTCAGTCGAGTACCGGCTGGCGCCGGAGCACCCGTTCCCGGCCGGCGTCGAGGACAGCTACGCGGCGCTCTGCGGCCTGGTCGAGCAGGCGGGGGCGCTCGGGATCGCGACGAACGCGGTCACCGTCGGCGGCGCGTCATCCGGCGGCAATTTCGCGGCGGTGGTGGCGCTGATGACGCGCGACCGCGGCGGGACGTCGCTGGCGCTGCAGCTGTTGGAGATCGCCGGGACGGATCTCACCAAGTCGTCCTACGCCTGGCGCACCTTCCGACCCGGCCACGACACCACCCGCGAGCGCGACCTGGCGATGGTCGACCTCTACCTGCCGGACATGCCGAGCCGCGCCCACCCCTACGCCTCGCCGCTGTTCGCGCCGGACCTCGCCGGCCTCGCGCCGGCCTATGTGATGAACGCCGAGTTCGACCCGCGCCGCGACGAGTGCGAGGCCTATGTCGCGCGGCTGCAGGATGCCGGGACGCCGGCGGTAACGCGGACGCTGGCCGGCCACGTGCACGGCTCGATGACGCTCAAGGACTGGCCGCCGGCGCAGGCCTGGGAGGCGGAGGCCAATCGCGTGCTCGCCGCCGGCAATGCCGCGGCGCTCGCCGGCCGCCCGCTGACCACGCAGGACCTGCAGGCGCTCACGCCGCCCGACGACTGACGCTGGCCATCTCGCCAGCCTTGTTGACTTCCCTTGCGGGGCCCTCCGCGCACTGCGCTCATCATCGGGCGCCCGAGAGAGCCACGAGGCCGCGGGGAGGGAAGAGATGGACGACGCGAATACGGTCGACGACACGGTCCTGGACTTCGACCCGGACGCCCTGCGCGAGAAGTACCAGGCCGAGCGCGACAAGCGCGTCCGCGCCGACGGCAACGCCCAGTACGTCGAGGTCGAGGGCCGCTTCCGCCACTTCGTCGAGGACCACTATGTCGAGCCGGGGTTCACCCGCGCGCCGCTGACCGACGAGGTCGACCTGGTGATCATCGGCGGCGGCTTCGGCGGCCTCCTGATGGGGGCCAGGGCGCGCGAAGCCGGCCTCGAGGACATCCGCGTGATCGAGGCGGGCGGCGACTTCGGCGGCACCTGGTATTGGAACCGATATCCCGGCGCCCAGTGCGACATCGAGAGCTACTGCTACCTGCCGCTGGTCGAGGAGCTCGGCTACATGCCGAAGGAGAAGTACTCCTTCGCGCCGGAGATCTACGAGCACTCGCAGCGCATCGCCAAGCACTACAATCTCTACGAAAACGCCTGCTTCCAGACCAAGGTGACTGAGCTGCGCTGGGACGAGGCGGCGGCGCGCTGGATCGTCTCCACCGACCGGGGCGACGCGATGCGCGCCCGCTTCGTGGTGATGGCCACCGGCCCGCTGAACCGGCCGAAGCTGCCGGCCATCCCCGGCATTACCGACTTCGAGGGCCACACCTTCCACACCAGCCGCTGGGATTACGACTACACGGGCGGCAGCTATGCGGGCGGCCTCAGCAAGCTGTCCGACAAGCGCGTGGCGATCATCGGCACCGGCGCGACGGCGATCCAGTCGGTCCCGCACGTCGGCGCGTCGGCGCAGCAGCTCTACGTCTTCCAGCGCACCCCCTCGAGCGTCGACCTGCGCGGCAACAAGCCGACAGATACGGCGTGGGCGCAGAGCCTGCAGCCCGGCTGGCAGCGCGCCCGGCGCGAGAACTTCAACAACATGGTCATCGGCATCCCGGTCGAGGAGGACCTGGTCAACGACGGCTGGACCGACATCTTCCGCATGCTGAGCCGCGCAGCCAAGGCGCGGCGCGGGACCACGATGAGCAAGCGCGACGCCGCGCTGATGACCGAGATCGCCGACTTCCAGAAGATGAACGGCATCCGCAAGCGCGTGGACGACACCGTGACGGACCCGGCGATCGCGGAAATGCTGAAGCCCTGGTACCGCCAGTTCTGCAAGCGGCCGACCTTCAACGACGACTACCTGCCCACCTTCAACCGCCCCAACGTGAAGCTGGTCGACACCTCCGACTCGAAGGGCGTCGAGCGGATCACCAGGAATGCGGTGGTGGCGAACGGCGTCGAATACGAGGTCGACTGCATCATCTTCGCGACCGGCTTCGAGGTGGGCACCGCCTGGACCCGGCGCGCCGGCTACGACCTCGTGGGTATCGGCGGCAAGACGCTCAGCGACTACTGGTCGGACGGGATGAAGACCTACCACGGCTTCTCCAGCCACGGCTTTCCGAACTGCTTCATCCTCGGCCAGTCGCAGAACGGCGGGTCGGTGAACCTGACGTCGGTGCTCGACGACCAGGCCCAGCACGTCAGCTACATCATCAAGCAGGTGATGGACCGCGGCGCGCGCTACTCGCAGCCCACGAAGAAGGCAGAGGCCGAGTGGGTGGCCGAGATCCAGCGTCTGTCGGTGGTCGC
>Ga0134126_10010128_pt1 | contig 11881 bp, 12 predicted proteins | sample KB31752_FD_96881 | JGI IMG/M metagenome (GOLD analysis project Ga0134126, IMG submission 96881) | Terrestrial soil microbial communities with excess Nitrogen fertilizer from Kellogg Biological Station, Michigan, USA - KB3-175-2 | ecosystem: Environmental > Terrestrial > Soil > Unclassified ...
CGTGCTAGCGCCCTCAAAGACTTTGGTTACCGTGCTGCGGCCGACGCCATAGATGATGAAGCTCTTTTCGTCAAAGCCGTATTCACGGAATAGCAGCTCGGCCAGGCCATCGCCGTCAACATCGACCGCGTCGATCAACTCCAGCCTGGGCGCTACGTCCAGCCGCGAAGAATCGGTCACGCTGGAGGCAAGCTTCTGCGGCACACCTTCAAAGTCAACGCGCGCAATCACGGTAACGTAACGTGAGACGAATTTCCCTGGCGTGCTACTGCCTCCGGGCGCCAGATAGCTGCCGGGAATTTCCGCGCTGAAAACAATCACCGCATCATTGCTCAAGTCCAGATCAAAAGAGCGCATCACTACGTTCTGAAGGGAATTAGCGTTGAGCTGCGCGTTTTCGCGCGGAAGCTGCGCGAGTGCAAGCTTGCGCATTTTGGCTTCCATTTGCTGCTCTTCGCCTGGCTTCCATTTAAAGGCGAAGGAGCGCACGTCGGTCGGTTCATTGTCAGAGACGGCCACAAATGTTTTGGTTCCGGAGGTAATTACAGGCAGCTTTGTCCGCGGAACAGGCGATCCTTCTGTCGGTGCTTGCGCGGACGGCGTCGGGGAAGGTTGAGGTGTGGATGCTGGTTCCGGCCCGGCAGGAGAGCGCCGCCTGAGCACCGGCCGATCAGCATCGTCCGGCGTACCGGCAGAGTCACTTGAGGGCGCACTCGCTGAAGAGGATGTACTTGGAGATGAGACGCTGGTTGTGGAGTCAGTGCCTGGCGCGGGAGTGCTGGACGGAGGAGCTGAAGGAGTGGAACCGCCACGATGGATAATTGGACGGTCGTCACCGTTTGTGACAGGGGCCGGCGCCTGGGCAGGCGTTTTTTTGGCCTCTTCCGCCACCTGCCACTTGCCCAGCGCGGTCCAGCCCTTATCATTTGTGCTGCTCAGGATGGTGGCGTAGCCAACGGGTATGCCGTCTTTTTGCGCTTCATAGACAATGCCGTTCTCCAGCGCCATGGGCTCCGGCGCGGCTTTATAGATGCTGGCATCGTGGAAGCTGCCTTCGTCAAGGATGGCCACAGGAAAGATATGCGTGGCAACGATGCCGGCGGAATCCTTAGTGACTTCAATCACAGCGGTAGCGCGCAGCTTGTGCGCTTTACGACGCTGGGCGAACGCGCTGGTAACGGCCGCCGCACATACCAGCACGAGCACCGCGCTGGCCAGGAACCTGCTTCTGCGATATAAATTCATTGATCTTATAAACACGGAAAAACCATGCAAGTTAATGATAAAGCCCCGGAGTTCTCTCTTGCCAATGAAGAAGGCAAGCAAATCGCATTAAAAGACTATCGCGGCAAGAACGTGGTGCTGTTTTTCTTTCCCAAGGCCAACACGCCGGGTTGAACGATTGAGGCGTGCGGGTTCCGCGACGCATTCACCAAGATCCAACGGGCCGGAGCTGTGGTGCTGGGCATTTCCGCCGATAAGCCTTCTGCCCAAAAGAAATTCAAAGAGAAATATGATCTGCCTTATTCGCTTCTTGCGGACGTGGACAAGGCCGTCTGCAACCAGTATGGCGTGATGAAAGAAAAGAGTATGTACGGCAAGAAATACATGGGAATTGAACGGACGACCTTTGTGATCAACCCGGAAGGCAGGATTTCCGCGGTGCTTACGGGGCTGAAACCGGACGAGCATGCAGCGGCGGCGATGGCGGCGCTGAAAGGGAAGTGGCTGCCAAGTAGGGGTTCTCCCTGATTTCAGATGGAAGAGAGGCTTAAGCGAGCTTAAACGTGTTTGACCAGTGGTACTGGAAGCCATACTCTGGTTCCATGAACTACGGAGGACGGATCACCATGGAAGCGGGAAAGCGAGGCGGAAAGCCCTGCATCCGTGGTTTGCGCATAACCGTCTACGAAGTGCTTGAATATCTGGCTTCGGGCATGTCTCAGGAAGAAATTCTCGCTGATTTTCCTGATCTAGAAGCTGAAGACATCAAAGCTACCCTCGCTTTCGCTGCTGATCGCGAGCGGAAATTGTTTACTGCCCTCGCTTAAAACTACTCTCTTGCCTATCATGCAGCTTTTCTCATCTTTTACCGCTTCCGAATCGCCAGAGTAATACCAGAGTTCGCGCCAAAAGGATTGATTTTTGGTGTTCCGCGCAGCACTTCGAGGAACCTCATGTGGTTTTCTCTACGGCCTATCCGCGCATCGGAGGAGTCTCTGTGGGTCGCGGAGTTCCGCCCCCTCACTTTAACTACTTCATACCCGGGATGCTGCTGGACCCACCGGCACAAGGCTCGCATGTAGTACTTGTTGAACTCATCCCAGATGAAAGCCTGGGCTGATTTTCTGGCCGTATTCGGCAGGAATATGCCTGGCTGATTTAGAGCATTGTCCAAGGTGTCAGGATTTCCCGAAGCCAGAGCATCCAGAAATATGCGAGGGTATTCGCGATACCCGAGTTCGTCAAACTGCTTGCTGTAATAGAACTCGCCATCATCGAAGGACAGCTTCAACTCTTCAAGCATGAGATGACGAATATCCGGAGCAAGCTCGTCATTCAAATGCTTTAGTTCGTATTTCTGGTCAAGCATATCTATTTAGATGCTGTTGATCAAAGCCATCCACAGGCGGCACTGCTCTGCACGTTCTGATGTACGAGAAATCCACCTGCCAAATTGCCTGCTGCTATACACTTTGGGTTGGAATCGGAGGAACTAATGCGAGCGTGGCCTTTGGTGCTTGTACTCTTAACTTTGCCTGTGATCGGACGGGCTGCGCCACGGTCGAACGCGGCCAAGGCGCTGCACAATCTTTTCAACTTGGCCTGGGACCAGGAGATGCAAGAGCGTCCGGAAGATGCGTCTGAGCTGGGTGACCGGAGGTGGAACGACCGATGGATGGACCGCAGTCCGGAGGCGTATGCCCGCCGCGATAAAAATAACCATGAGATTCTGGCGAAGCTGGGGAAGATTGACCGCGCGCAGTTGAGCAAGACTGACCAGCTCAATTATGACCTGTTCCAGAAGCGCTATGCCGACCGCATTGAGCAATACAAAGTCCGCTGGTTTTTGATGAGCTTTAACCAGCGTGAAGGTCCGCAGACTAGTGACGATCTTGGCAATTCACTGCGCTTTGAAACGGTGAAAGATTATGAAGACTGGCTGGCGCGTTTGCGCACTCTGCCCACGGCACTAGACCAATTTACCGCTCTGCTGCGCGAAGGAATGCGCGAGCGCATGGTGCATCCGCGCGTCATTATGGAGAGGATTCCGGCACAGATCGACAAGCAGATTGTGAGCGATCCCACGCAGAGCGGCTTTTACAAGCCGTTTAAAACTTTTCCACCAGCGATCAGCCAGGCCGATCAGCAGCGTTTCCAGCAGGATGCGCGCAATGCAGTGGAGCAGCAGGTGGTGCCTGCCTTTACGAAATTTAAACAGTTCTTTGTAAGCGAATATCTACCCGCCTGCTATGACAAGGTAGGCGCATGGCAACTGCCTCATGGCGAAGAGCTGTACGCGGAGATGATTCGCCACTATACGACGACGAATGAAACGCCGGAAGAGGTTCACCAGATCGGCCTGAAGGAAGTTGCCCGCATCAATGGCGAAATGGACCGGGTGATGCAGCAGACAGGATTCAAGGGACCGCGTGACGAGTTCTTTAAGTTTCTGCGGAGCGATCCGCAATTCTTTTACAAGACGCCCGAAGAACTGTTTGAGGCATACAAGGCGCTGGCCAAGACCATTGATCCGAACCTGGTCAAAGTGTTCCGCACTCTGCCGCGCGAGCCATACGGCGTGGAAGCGATTCCTGCGTCATTCGCGCCGGATACCACAGCGGCATATTATCGGCCCGGAGCGGCGGACGGATCGCGGGCCGGAACCTACTTCGTTAATCTTTATAAGCCTGATGCCCGGCCCAAGTGGGAAATGACGGCGCTTACGCTGCATGAATCGGTGCCGGGACATCATCTACAGATCGCCCGCGCGCACGAATTGGGAGAAATGCCGAAATTCCGCCGCTACGGGGAGTACACCGTCTACGTGGAAGGCTGGGGACTCTATGCGGAATCTCTGGGCGAAGACATGGGGCTTTACAGCGACCCGTACTCTAAGTTCGGCCAGCTTAGCTATGAGATGTGGCGCGCCGTGCGGCTGGTGGTTGATACGGGAATCCACGTGAAACACTGGACGCGCGAACAGGCGATCAAGTACTTCATGGAAAACTGTCCGAAGCACGAGTTGGACATTACGAATGAAATTGACCGCTATATTGCGTGGCCGGGACAGGCGCTGGCATACAAGATGGGAGAGTTGAAGATCAAGGAGCTGCGGACGCGCGCCAGAGAGAAGCTGGGCGCAAAGTTTGACCTGAAAGAATTTCATGACGTGGTCTTGGATTCAGGGCCGCTGCCGCTGGATATTCTGGAGCGGAATGTTGATGAGTGGATTGCTAAACAGGGATCGGCCATGGCGGGCACTGAAACAAATGCGGCCAGCCGAGGCGCGGCTCAGAAGTAGATGACCACCGTTGCAGAGACAGTTTCGGCGGCAGCGGTTGGCCTTGGGACGAACAGGCGTTTGGAACGCGCGGAGCGGTTTTATCGTCCTGAGCTCGATGTTCTGCGCTTCTTTGCTTTTCTGGGCGTATTTATCTTTCATGCCGCTCCGCGCACAATGGATTTTTACAACGCTGCTGGATATCCGCACTGGCTAAGCAGCTTGTTAATCCCCACGTTTGGCGCAGGCGCTTATGGCGTGGATTTATTTTTTGCGCTGAGCGCTTACCTGATTACGAGCCTGCTGCTGCGGGAGCGTGCCGCAACAGGAGCTTTGGACCTGCGCGGCTTTTATATAAGACGCATCCTGCGGATATGGCCACTGTATCTCGCGTTTGTCGCGTTCGCGGCGATATTCGCGGCGCTGGTCCCCGATCAGCATCTGCCGATGCGATATGTGGTCGGCTACAGCTTGCTGGCGGGAAACTGGATCTACGTGTTTAACGGATTGCCTGCGTCTTTTGCTGTCCCGCTGTGGACGGTGTCGATTGAAGAGCAGTTTTATCTGGCATGGCCGCTTGCGCTACGCAAAGCCTCTGTGAGTAGCATGGCGAGTATTGCCGCCGGAATATTGCTGATCGCCAACGCGTGGCGCGTTTGGCTGGCAGTGACCGCTGCGCCGGTTGAGAGAATTGAATACAACACATTCACACGGCTCGATCCAATCGCTCTTGGGATATTGATTGCGCTGTTCGGTCGCAAGCTGCCTTCTTTTACTCGTCTGCACCGCGCTGTACTGCTTTGCTGCGGCATTATGATGTGGATTGCAGTGTACGCGTTCACCGTTACCAGTCCTACATTGAAGTTCACAACATGGCAGATGGCCGTGGGACATCCATTCACTGCGCTGGCAAGCGCGGCGGTGCTGCTGTCAGCCCTGGGGGCGCAGCATCCGTTCCTGCGAAACGGTGCGCTGCTCTACCTGGGAAAGATTTCTTACGGGCTTTACGTGCTGCATGAGTTCGCGCACTTCTGCGCGATTCGCCTGGTACATGCATCGACGCCTGTCATGGTACTGGCGCAATCGATTGTCGGACTGGCGCTTACTATTCTGCTCGCGGCTACTTCGTACCGCTGGCTGGAAAGCCCGTTTTTGCGATTGAAAGAGCGTTTTGCTCGTGTGCAGTCGCGGCCGGTATGACGCGCGATGCCAGGCTGCTGCGCCGCGCCTTCTTCAATCGAGACCCGCGCATGGTCGCGCGTGAGCTCCTGGGCAAACTCATTGTTCGTCGCAACGGACGCAAGCAGCTTGCGGGACGCATCGTCGAAGTGGAAGCTTACCTGGGCGCGGGCGATCTGGCTGCGCACGCTGCCGCGGGACACACCGCTCGCAATGCGGTACTGTTCGGACCTCCGGGACATGCCTATGTTTACTTCATTTATGGCGTTCATTACTGCCTGAATATTTCCTGCCTGCCTGAAGGCGATGCAGGCTGTGTGCTGATTCGTGCACTGGAACCTATCAGCGGAATTGCCGACATGGCTAACGCGCGCGGGCGGGCCAATCTGGATCTCACGTCATTGCGCGAGTTGCGCAAACTGGCCAGTGGTCCCGGCAAGCTATGCGAAGCGCTGGGCATCACGCGCCCGCGCGATAATGACAAAGACATGCTCTCTCTCAAGTCCGACCTTCAGGTGATGAGCGACGGGTTCCGCGTACCGGAGATTGCGGTCACGCCGCGTATTGGGATTACGAAAGCGGAGAAGTTGCCGCTCAGGTACGTGATTGCGGGGAGTGCCTTCGTTTCAAAAAGATGAGCTGCCGGATTTACTTTTGCCAAAAGCAAATCTCACCACGGATGAACACGGATGACACGGATTTACAAAGTTCAAAATGGGCTTATCGAACTCTCTTTTGATCCGTGTAAATCAGTGTGATCCGTGTAAATCTGTGGTAGGGTTTGAGGATTTTGTGCAAAGCGCGGCGGATTTACTGGATATCTATCGTGGCTCCGATGCCGTACCTTTCCCTGTAAGCACAATATTATCGATCAGCCGCGTGCTGCCCACGTAAGCCGCAACCGCAACCAGCGCACCGCCGGAAATATCGGCAATGGGATCCAGCGTGTCACGATTTACGATCTCAAAATAATCCAGCTTGACGGCACTTTCTTCCGCCATTACCTGTTCGCCGGCGACTTTCAGCCGGGCAGAGCTGCTTTTGCCGCGATCGGCCAGCGTCTGCACGCGCATCAACGCACGATACAAAACCAGCGCTTGCTTGCGCTGATCGGGATTGAGATAAGCGTTGCGTGAACTCATCGCAAGGCCATCGGCTTCACGCACGATGGGGCAAACGACGATTCGCACATCAAAGTTCAGGTCGCGCACCATCTTGTTGATGATCGCCGCCTGCGCGGCATCTTTCTGGCCGAAGAAAGCAAAATCCGGTTGCACGATGTTGAACAGCTTGGAGACGACGGTGGTAACGCCGCGAAAATGTCCGGGGCGGGAACGGCCGTCGAGTTTTTCGCTCAGCCCTTCCACGTTGACCCAGGTGGTCGCTCCCGACGGGTACATCTCTTCGACCGTCGGCAGAAAAAGGTAATCGCACTTGTCCGCAGCCAACATGGCAGAATCCTTCTCGGTGTCGCGTGGATATTTGCTGAAATCTTCCGTCGGGCCGAACTGCGTAGGATTCACAAACACTGACGCAATCACCACGTCCGCCTGCGCACGCGCCGTGCGCACCAGTGAAAGATGGCCCTGATGCAGCGCGCCCATGGTAGGCACAAATCCCACGCGTTTGCCTGCGCGGCGCGCTTCTTCGCTTACTGCTGTGACTTCTGCGGCAGAAGAGAGGATGAGCATGGGGGAATCAGCAGTTAGCCATTAGCAATTAGCCTTGTCTTATAATCCCGAGCGCAGCGAGGGATCCCTACAATCTTGAACCATTCGTAACATGAAGACGCAGCCACTCGTTAGACGGTAGCGATCCCTCTCTTCGTTCGGGATTGAAAACTACCTGCTGTACGCCTTCATTTCTTTGCGTCTTAAAATCGCTTCCAGCTCCACCTTGGTGTCTTTGGGCAGGTGGTAGGATTCCGCGTCAGACGGATAACCCCCGCTCTCAACGTCGGTCTTGAACTGCTCCACGGCATTGGTGAAGAGCGCCGCGGCATCGGCATAGCGACGCACAAATTTTGCCGGCTCATGGAACGTCAGGTTCACCAGATCATGGAAGACCAACACCTGGCCGTCACAATCGGGGCCGGCGCCAATGCCAATCGTGGGCGCACTGACTTCGCGGGTTATCATCGCGGCAACTTCGCGCGGCACGCCTTCCAGTACAATGGAGAACACCCCGGCTTTATCCAGCGCCACGGCGTCTTTCACCAGCCGATCAATGCCGGAAAAATCTTTCCCTTGGACCTTATAGCCGCCCATCTTATGTAGCGACTGCGGCGTCAGCCCAATGTGTCCCATCACGGGAACTTCAGCGTCCAGCACTCGCTTCACTAGGCCCACGCGCTGCACGCCGCCTTCCAGCTTTACGGCTTCTGCGCCGGCTTCCTTCACAAAACGCAGAGCGTTGTGTACCCCGTCTTTTTCGTCTTCATGGTAGGCGCCAAAGGGCATATCTGCAATCACCATGGCAGAGCGCACCGCGCGACGCACGGCCCGCGTGTGGTGCAGCATTTCTTCCATGGTTACGGGCAGGGTGTTGTCATAGCCCAGCACAACCTGGGCCAGTGAGTCGCCCACCAGGATCATGTCAATCCCAGCCTGGTCCACCAGCCGCGCCGTGGCGTAGTCATACGCTGTAAGGCAGGTAATGGGCTCGTGCCGCAGCTTTTTCTCGTGGATTGTGGTGGTGGTGATCTTCGGTCGGATAGTCGGTTGAGCGCCGTGAGGCTGCCCTCCGTTAAACGAGGTGATGCTCATATTGCCTCCAGTGCAGTTCGGGAACTCCCGATACCGCCTGTTTGTCCACATTTTAAGATGCGGACGGAGGTATTGTAGTCGCTGGGAATGTGTGGGTCTAGGGAAAAAAGCCGATCTCTCGACTCACGTTTTTTCGTGCGTCACCCTCGCCCCCTTGGCCTGGGGTTCTTGGTTTTCCCGATCCACCAGAGCTTACCCTACCTCCTATCCCCTCCTATCCCGGGTCATTACCATACCATCCCCAGTTTCGCGTAGACTCAGGGGTGTCGTTCAAAAGTCATTCCAGTTTGGCGTAGACGAGACTGATCGGGCTTCCTTTTTCAGAGGCCGATTTAGATGATGCTTCTTGACTGCATGAAGCTTTGCAGGATCAGCACTGCCGCCATGCGATCCACGGCCTGTACGCGGCGCCTGGTGCTGACCTCATTTTCACGCAGCAGGCGATTGGCTTCGGCTGAAGTGAGTCTCTCATCCCAAAGATGGACAGGCAGCTGAAAACGTTTGCGCAGCTCTTCCGCAAACTCAGCCACTTTCTGCGATTGCGTGCCTTCCTGCCCGCTCATCCGCAGCGGGTTTCCCAGGACAATTTCCTGAATTTCATACTCGCGGATGGTCCGTTCCAGGCGGCCAAAATCGGCGCGATTGTTTTTGCGCTGCAGCGTCTCGATCCCCTGCGCGGTGATGCCCAGAGGGTCAGTCACGGCCAGCCCCATGCGGCGGCTGCCGTAGTCGATGGCCAGAATGCGTCCGGTGACTCCCACTGCGGCGATTATACGAGATTCTGCATCTCAGCTAATCATATGGGTTCGAATCGCGTCATCCCTCCCGGCCCCGAACAACTCATGCCGGAGGAAGCTCTGGACAGCCATCTGGCGGAGAAAGAGTTGGAAGAAAAAAACCAGCGCAAGCTCAATACCGCTCTGCATGCCGGCGCGGTGGCGCAGGTGATTATTGCGGGCAGTGTGGTCCTGGCCATCTGTTATATAGCCAAGCTCGTCCTAGTCACGCTCCTGGTCTCGATCCTGCTCGCTTTCATGCTGGAGCCCGTGGTGAACCTGCTGGAAAAAATCCGCTTGCCCAGGGCAGCCGGGGCTTTCCTGGCCGTGCTGTTCATGCTCGCTCTGATGTACGCCGGAAGCTACTTTCTCTATGGCAAAGCAATGAGCTTTGTCCATGAATTGCCCAAATACTCTGACAAAATTCGCGGCATGCTGTCGCACGTTCGCCAGCAGACCAGCGAACTGGAAAAAACCACGCAGCAGGTCCTTCCCCACGAGACAAATGCCAAGACCGGCAAAAAGCCTATGCCCGTGACGGTGGAGAACCAGGGCACACAGGGCATCGTCTCGGAAAAACTTGGCACAGTCACTGAGGTGGTGCTGACGCTCTGCTTCATTCCTTTTCTCACTTATTTCATGCTGAGATGGCAGGAGCACGCCCGCACCAAATCCGTGCAGCTGTTCCGTCCTGAATACCGCAGCACCGCCTACGTTACGCTGGGGCATATTTCCGAGATGATGAAAAGTTTCATCGCAGGCAATTTTGCCATTGGTTTTTTCATGGGCGTTTGCAGTCTGGTGGTCTTCGGGTTTCTGGGTGTTCCTTATTTTTATTTCATCGGTTTCATCAGCGGCTTTCTCAGCCTGGTGCCCTACCTGGGGGTCGCCGTTGCAGTGCTCCCACCGATTGCCGCCGGTATCGGCGTCTTGAGTGGCACGCGGCTCCTGCTTGTGGCCGCCACCGTCCTCAGCCTTCATATGCTTGCCATGAATGTGCTTTATCCCAAAATCCTGGGCAGCCGGCTGCAATTGAACCCGCTGGTGGTCACAATTTCACTGTTGATTTGGGGCTTTATATGGGGCGCTATGGGACTAATTCTTGCTGTGCCGATCATGGCCGCCCTTAAGATCGTCTGCGATCATGTGGCTTCCCTGCGTCCGATTGGGGACTGGATGGGGGAGTAGCATTCAGCACTCCGCAGTCAGCATTCAGCCAAAAGAACTTGACCCACACGAACGCAAAGGTAAATGAAAATCCAGATCTCTTCTTTGGCGTCCTTCGCGTCCTTGCGGTAAATGGATAATGTATTTAGCTGAGTGCTGAGTGCTGAGTGCTGAATGCTTTTTCCGCCTCCAGCCTGCATCTCTCTAGCGTCTCCTGCATTTGTTGATGTAATGCCGTCATCTGTTCTTCGGTTGCATCGGCGGGAACATACATGGGATCGCTGGCATAGATCGCCGCGTACGAAAATGGTTTCGGAATAATCATCTGGTCCCAGGAATTCAAGATCCATGCACTCTTTACCGCGACATAAAAACAGCTGATGGGAAAGCCCGTCTTCTTCGCCAGCAGAACCGGCCCAGGCTTGGCGACGTAGCACGGTCCGCGCGGCCCATCAATGGTAAACACCACCCCATGTCCCTGCTCCAGTTGCTGGCGCATGCCGATCAGCGCACCCACGGCGCCGCGTGAACTCGATCCCCGCACAACAGCGAAACCCAGCTTTTGAATGATGCGAGCGATGTATTCGCCGTCAAAGCTGCGGCTGGTCATCACTGCCAGCCCTTTATGGCGAAAACGATACGTAGCGGGAATTACCGCGCGATGCCAGAAGCACCAGATCGCCGGCGGCCCAGCGCCATAAGAATCAGCAACGCAACCCGGTTCAAGAAACGCCTTGTAGCGCAGCGTGGCGCCGATGGCGCGGATAAAAAGATATCCGGCCCATGAAATCAGCCATATCTTGACCCGTTCACTGAAGGAAAATGAGCGTGTGTTTTCAACGTTCCCGCGCTTGATTTCGGCCTGGGCGGCATCGCTCACATATTGATTGTATAAGGCAGTTAAGGCGACTCAGACCACAAACTTCATTCACATCAGCATTCATCCGCGAAATCTGCGGCTAATGTCTTTTACGCGTACTTGATCCACTTCATGATTTCCGGCAGGGTCGGTTTCTTGCCGTACATGAGTATGCCGACGCGATAAATCCGCCCGCACAGCCAGACCATGCCGTAAATTGTTGCCAGCATCAGACCGATGGAAAGAGCAATCTGCCATCCAATGTCCCAAAGCGAACCCGGTTGCATGGCAATCCGGGTGAACATCACAAGGGGAGCGGTAAATGGGAACAACGATCCCCATAAAGCCAGTTGCGAATTGGGATGTTGAAAAATCTGCATAATCATAATGATGGAAAGAATCATCGGCATCATTACAAGAAACTGCAGTTGCTGGGCTTCCTGCTCTGAGTTCACCATGGAGCCGACGGCAGCGCAAAGCGTGCTGTATAGAATGTAGCCCAGAAGAAAGTACACGGCGAAGAACACCAGCATCTTTACGCTAAGAACGCCTCTGATCTGCGCGGCATTGGCCACCAGTGCACCGGCGGAAAATACCAGAGTGCTACCCATCCAGATCACAACCTGAGTCA
>Ga0134126_10010130_pt1 | contig 11880 bp, 11 predicted proteins | sample KB31752_FD_96881 | JGI IMG/M metagenome (GOLD analysis project Ga0134126, IMG submission 96881) | Terrestrial soil microbial communities with excess Nitrogen fertilizer from Kellogg Biological Station, Michigan, USA - KB3-175-2 | ecosystem: Environmental > Terrestrial > Soil > Unclassified ...
ACATCTCTTTTCTGCGCCCGCAGGTATCTGACATAAATATCGGCGGGCAGATAAGCCCCTGCCAGATGACCTATGTGTTTCAGGCCATTGGCATACGGCAATGCCGCCGTGATCAGGTATCTTTTCGGTTGATTCGTCATACGTGGACGCAAAGTTACGGCTTACTCCTGTAAGTTGAATTCGATGGAGGCGTTCTTCTTGTAGTCGGTGGAAAGGAACAGATTATACGTCTTTCCATGTACGGTGACGACCATCAGGGCCGTATTCGGCGGCAGCCGCCCCAGGTTCTCGGCAACCAGGAGCAGGGTGTTCACGGGCCGGCCTTTGTCGATAGGCACGTACAGGACCTTCGGCTGTGCGGCAAGCAGCACATGCTGCACCAATAACACATTATTGACAAAGAGACTCACAGAGTCCCCGTCGATCTCGCCATTGTCGTAAAGTTCGATCCGCGCGGTGTCGGTACCGGTCACGGGAATACGCGCCACCACCGGTGATGCGCGACCCTGAAGGATGGGATATCGTTTGACGTCGAGCGTGTCGCTTTTATGTGCCGGCTTGATCACCGGCAGTGGAATGAATGGCGGCGCTTTTTTCTCCAGCCGGATCGCGAGCTCGAAGCGTCCCGTAAACTCGTCACCGATATGCCACTCGCCCTCCAGCCGGTCGCGGCGTCCCGGCGTACGGTGATAGGTTAGGGTATAGAACCCACCCGGCGGACCCTGCACTGAACCGCCATCGGCGGCAACACCATGGGACGCGGCGCCCTCGGTTGCGACGCCATTTGATGCAACGGCGCTGTCCCAACGGATGGTCAGCGCAGAGTCATGGACATAGAACCGTCCCCTGACAATAATATGCCGGATCGTTCGCGTAGCAGGGGTATACCAGTGCAGCACGCCCGCAAAAGAAGAATCTGTTTCTGTGATCGATAGGACCAGCTTGTGATCTTGCCCTTCCGCCATGGCGGTACCCGTCCATTGGCCGGTAAGATCCTGTCCCTTCACTACACCTCCCAACCCCAGTACCACACACAGGATTACCAATAAAGACCGCATATTGATGAAAATAGTAATTTTAAGCCGCCCAAACCGGCCAACAATATTACTTCAATTGTTAAGATGAACCGAAAAAACTTTCTATCGTCCCTGCTGACCATCGGCGTTGCAGGACCCGTACTCGCAACGCCCGACCCCACCAGGACCCATGTGACCATACCATCCCCTGCTACGGATCCGCTCCCCCTGCTTGTACCACCTTTTCTTCGATACGGTGACACCATCGGCATCACGTGTCCCGCAGGCGACATCACCGCCAAGGAGATCCAGCCGGCGGTAGACCTCATCGAAAGCTGGGGCTTTCGCATCAAGATCGGCGACACCATAGGAAAAAAAGATTTTATCTTCGGCGGTACCGACGAGGAACGTGCGGCCGATCTCCAACGGATGCTGCGTGATCCCGAGCTCTCCGCCATCCTCTGCGCCCGCGGCGGCTATGGTGCCGTACACATCGTCGACTCGCTGGATTTCTCGCCGTTGAAGGCAAAGCCCAAATGGATCATCGGCTTTAGCGATATCACCGTCTTCCTGTCTCATCTGCATACCAATCTCAACCTCGCCTCCATTCATTCCAAAATGTGCAACAGCTTTCCCGACGACTGGTCGAAAGCAGAGCCGGTGCAGGCAGATGCCATCCTCTCCATCCGTGAGGCGCTCACGGGCGGCAAAATGGAGTACACCGTACCGCTACATCCGCAAAATCGTGCCGGATATGCCAAGGGCCCGCTTGTCGGCGGCAATCTCAAGACCATCATAAGTCTCGTCGGCACCCGATCCGACATCGACACCGAGGGCAAGATCCTGTTCGTGGAAGACACGGGTGAATATCTCTATAGCATCGACAGGATGTTCTGGCATCTGCAACGCACCGGCAAGCTCGACCGGCTCGCGGGTCTCATCGTCGGCGGTTTCAAAGTCAAACCGGATGACCCTGGCGAAGAATATGGCCACTCCGTTTATGACATCGTCGCCGAACGAGTGAAACCCTACTCCTTCCCCGTGTGCTTCGACTTTCCCGTAGGCCACCAGAAAAATAATTTCGCGCTTCGCGTCGGTATGCCGCATACACTCGAAGTAAAACCCGATTCCGTTCAATTCTTTAGCGTATGATCGTTCCTCCATTTCTGCAATCCGGCGACACCATCGCCGTCGTCTGCCCCTCCGGGTTCATGCCCCGCGAAAAAGCACAGACTTGTATCGAAACCCTGCAACAGTGGGGCTATACCGTCCGCATCGGCGCCACCCTCGACAGCCAATCTGAAAATTATTTCTCCGGCACCAATGAGGAGCGGCTCGCCGATCTGCAACAGGCCCTCGACGACCCCGCAGTCAACGCAGTCCTTTGCGGCCGCGGCGGATATGGCCTGAGCCGCATCATCGACGCGATCGACTTTACGACTTTCCGCAAGAAACCCAAATGGATCATCGGCTATAGTGATGTCACCGTATTGCACGCGCATCTCTTCACCCGATATACTACCGCCAGCCTGCATTCGCCCATGGCCGGCGCTTTCAACGACGGCGGTGCAGTAACGGAAGGCGTCCTCTCGCTCCGCCGCGCATTGGCCGGCGAACCATCCGCCTATACCTGTGCCATCCATCCGTTCAACCGCCGCGGCAAGGCTTCGGCGCCCCTGGTAGGGGGCAACCTGAGCATCCTGGCGCATCTCGTGGGCACTCCATCCGACATCGATACGCACGGTAAGCTGCTCTTTCTCGAGGACGTGGGCGAATACCTCTACAACCTGGACCGCATGCTGCGGCAACTGAAACGCAGTGGAAAATTAGCGCATCTGGCCGGCCTCATCATCGGCGGTTTCACCGACCTCAAGGATACCACAAGACCATTTGGCGCTACCGCCGAAGCCATCGTGAGCGATGTCGTCAGCGAATATGACTATCCCGTGTGTTTCGGCTTTCCCGTGAGCCATAGCCCCGACAATGTCGCCCTTAAAATGGGCGTCACTCACACGCTTATCGTAAGCGACGAGCCGACCCTACTCATAGAGTAGGGCCCTATGGCGTCACCACTTCGTAGGCATCCTGCCCATCTTCCGAGATCGGCGCATAGTACACATTGTTATAGACCAGCAGATCCTGCCCATTGATCTCCTGCTCAACCGCCCCTACGGGCAGCTGCGTGATCACCGCTCCGGCAGGAGCTTCAACGACCTCGTAACCCTGATCGGTTTGGACATAGAAAGCGCCGCCGAAATAATAGAACGTGTCATTGCCCACCATCGTGGTCTCATAGCCATCCGGCAGGGCGCCGACGATCGCCCCTATAGGCGCGGGAACGACACTATAACCACCATTGCTGGGCAGATAATAGCAGCCGTCATCATACCAATACCGCTGATTGTTGAAGTTGAACCAGATGGCGTCTGAAGCCAGTGCGCCGAGGAAGAATCCTACCGGGTGCCAGTGCGGGCCCCAGTAATAAGGCCGGTAGGGGTGATAGTAGTAGGGGTGGACACCTCGGTACCCACCTGTATGATAGACGTTGGTCCCGCCGTGATAGCCGATATTCGCGTGCACATTAACGTTGACATTCTCATGCACATTCTCATGCACATTCTCCCGTACCGCGGGCGCGGGCCGGCTATAGTCGTGGTTGCCGAAATTACGCGCACCGCCATTGATGGTAGCATGCTCTACCTCCGGCCGGGGCGCTTCGGGACGGGCTACCTCTTGTCTTGGGGCAGGAGCCGCCATCCGCGGCGCCGGCGCAGCGGGCCGGGGCGCAGGTGCTGCAGGCCGGGGTGCGGGTGCTGCGGGACGAAATGCAGGGGCCGGGGCGGGATGAAAGCCGCCACCGCCGCCACCGCCGTGACCGAAACGTTGTGCCATACTCACGCCGGGGCTGGCGGCAAGGGCCAGGCCGATCACGGCGGAGAAAAGTAAACTTTTACGATGGATGATATTTGTCATAACGATTTTATTATTTTTTATGTGTCATCGCCAATGGCATCAGCTTTACCCGCTGCGCCTTGTGCGGGATCGTAAACGTGAACAGCGCATCCGGCAAATTGGGATTTACCTGCCAGTCCGATAGAACGGCCTCATATTGGGGATCCATCTCCTGACTGGTATAGACGATGACCATTTTCAACGGTAGGGTATAAGCATCATCCGAGATCCAGAACTGAAAGGTTTTATCCGCCGCCCTCCCGGCAATATGATAACATTCCTTGCCATCGACCTTGGTGAGCCCGAGATAGACCAGTTCCCTCGAGTCTGTGAGGATATCGTCTACAAACGATGGATAGAGGAAATCCGCGGCAGGGAACTCGATGCCGTATAGCTTGCTTACGGTGTCGATCATTTCCACCAGCGACATGGGCGCGTCGATCTGCCCATATTGGTTCTTGTCCAGGGAATAATAGCTGAGCTTGTTGCCGTCGAAATAATAATCCCGGCTTCCGCGGTCGCCATCGGATTTGACCAGCAGCTTGTCGGGGCCATGGAGGAACAATTGCTGTTCGTCGGAGTGTTTGATCAAACCTAAGTGCTTGCTCGTAACGTCATAATTGCTCTTGATTGTCACGCTACAGGAGCTAAGCTCGCCGATCACTGCGCTCATCTTGTCCAGGATGGCCACGGCTACGGTGTCGATCCGGCGGATCTCGGGCTGGGTCTTTGTCTGGGCGGATGTCCGGCCGGCAAAGAGCAGCGCTAAAACAAAGAAAGAAAGCGTTTTAGACATAATTCATCAATTTTGGATTTTCCGATGCAAGATTTGTAAAAACTCGCTGATCTTACATATTAAAGTTAGTTATCGCAACGTTAAAGAATGTCCTGAAACATGAAATACGTCATTTTATGAAAAAAATTGCGCCTTTTTTCCTGATCCTGTGTGTGATAGCCGTTTGGTCCTGCCACAAAAGCAATTCATCCAAAAATCCTTCGAGTTCAGGCTATTACCTTTCTTCGGCAACTTCTGTCACCGCCGGCACCCGGATCGTGGATTCTTTCGACTACGATAGCGCTCATCGCATAACCCAACTCATCCAAACCAAATATGATACCAGCACCGGCACCGCCATTACAACGGTCGCCTCGACCCAGTTTGCCCTGGCCGCCGGCACCAACCCGCCCACGGGTTATACGTACACGATCGGCGGAAACGCGGTGATCCACACCCTGACCTACGATAACCAGGGCCGGATCCTCAAAGATACCTGCCCCACCACCGGGTTTGTGACCTATTATTCCTATCCGGGCGGGAATATAGCCGCTACGACACTTTTCGACGGTACCGCCATGAACAACCAGATCGACACCCTCTACCTGAGCGGCGGAAATGTCGCCACCGCCAATACCTGGATGCCCAACAACGCCGGAACCGCCGACTCCCTCCAGGGATCGCTGAAATTCGGCTATAGCGGTCTCGCCAACCCGATGTATCATCAAGCGATTACCGGCAGCATCGGCCCCCTGCTCTATGCGCTCACCGTGGATGGCCTTGGCGGCGGTTTGGACCCCGTATCGCAAAATGCCTCGAGCTCGCTTTCGGGTAATATCGACGGGCTTCCCTCCGGCCTAACCATCAACTTTAGCCAGACCAAGGACAGCGAAGGCCGGCTATCGGTACTTTCGGCCAGCCTCTTTGGCATCGGCGAAACCATCTATTTCCACTATTATTGATCGGCCCCGGAGCAGCAGGCAACGAGTAATTGCAGGATTGATTAATTTTGTCGTCTCATAGAATAAATCTATAAGATGACCTTTGTTCAATTAGAATATATTGTCGCCGTCGATACTTACCGGCATTTCGCTACGGCCGCCGGCCATTGCTTCGTCACGCAGCCTACGCTGAGTATGCAGCTACAGAAGCTCGAGGAGGAATTAGGATTGAAGATCTTCGACCGCAGCAAACAACCCGTGATTCCCACCGAGGCCGGGCGTGCCGTCATCGAGCAGGCGCGTAAGATCCTTGCCGAAAAGCAGGTCATCGGCGAGATCGTGCAGGAAAAAAAAGGCGTGCTCACCGGCGAGTTGCGTATCGGCATCATCCCGACGCTCGCGCCCTATTTGTTGCCCCTTTTCGTCCAGGACTTTGCAGCGAAATATCCCCAGATCAAGCTCGTGGTGAATGAACTCACCACGGAGTTGCTGGCGGGCCGGCTTCGCGAGGGCCGGATCGACGTCGGTGTCCTCGTAACTCCCCTGCAGGAGAACGGCATCCGGGAACAGGTCCTTTTCTATGAAGAGCTGCTGATCTATGTCTCGCGGAAGAACGCCGCCTGGAAAAAGACCTATATGCTGGCCCAGGACATCGACCCTAACAAACTCTGGCTGCTCGAAGAGGGGCATTGCTTCCGCTCGCAGATCGTCAGGCTGTGCGAGCTCCGGAAAGCCAGCAAGGAAGGCAGTCATTTCGATTACGAAGCGGGTAGCCTCGAGACCCTCCGCCGCATGGTGGAGCTCAACGACGGCATCACGATCCTGCCCGAACTGGCCGCCATGGACCTTACCGCCAAACAACGGCAGCTGATCCGTCACTTCAAGCGTCCTGCGCCCATGCGTGAGGTCAGCCTGGTCACCCACCGCGATTTCGTAAAACAACGGCTGGTCCAGGCCTTGCATAAGGAGATCCTGCTGTCGATCCCCGAGAAGATCCGGCAGAATAAAAACCACAATGTCGTACCGATATAACAGGTACAGCGTAAATTGCAGCCGAATATGGCGATCAAAAAGATATTACTCAAGGTCTTAGGCGAGAAGCGTTACCTGAGATTCATGTCTTCGAACTATCAGCGGCTCTTCCGTGCCGGCCTGCTGGGGAAGGAATCCCAGGACGTCTATTTCCTTAAGAAACTTATCCGCCCCGGCGACTATTGCGCGGATATCGGCGCCCACCTGGGCTATTTTACCTTGAATTTGAGCCGGCTGGTTGGGCCCACCGGTAAGGTAATCGCCATCGAGCCCATGCCTCCCTTCCATGCGACCCTGCAACAACAGCTGCAGCGTCGCCGTGTCGATAATGTCACCCTCTATCAGGTCGCCCTCGGCGGAGACGGCGATTATGTCGAGATGGGTATCCCGGATACTTCCGGCGCCAAACATTTTGCGCGGGCCCGGGTGATCGATGCCAATCCCCATCTCCACTTCAGCGAGACCCGACGAATAAAGAACGAAAAGGCCGACCGGCTTTTTGGCGATCTGCCGCGACTCGATTATGTGAAATGTGATGTCGAAGGGCTGGAATACCAGGTCTTCGCCTCGATGACCGCCACCCTGCAAAAACATCACCCGGTCCTACTTTGCGAGTTCTTCGACCGCGAGATGCGCATCCGCTTTTACGAGCTGGTCAAACCCTTTGGCTACCTGCCGTTTGCCCTGGAGAACGGGAAGCTGGCGCCCCTGGATATGTATGCGGAGGGACAGATCATCGCCCAGAACGATTATTTCGGTGCGCGGGAACACCGGCATCGGCTTAAACCATTGATCAAAGGCTGATCGCCGAGTCACCCCGGATCACGGTCACAGGCGCTGTTACTTTTTCGAGATAGTCATGCAGCGGCAGATGATAATGTAAGAACCTGCCTCCCACCGGGTACAGGAAAAGATACCGCCGGAATACCGAAGTCATGCTGTAATAAGGCCGTTCGAGGATCAGCCGGCGGCAATCCCGGATAGATGCGAGCTGTCCCGCAATGCCCGTCCCAAATCCCTGTCCATAGAGCACGATCTGCAACGGCTTCCACCGGCTGCGGGCTAATTTATAGAACACCAGCGCCAGGTCATAAAGCCGCTGCTCATCCATGGGGCCCGTGCTCTTGCCGAAACCGGGATAGTCCATCATCCAAAGATCATAGCCCTGATCCGTGATGGACTTGCTCATCGCTGCATAGTCGCCGATATTTCCGTGTCCGTCATGAAAAAAAAGCACCGCGCCTTTGGCAACACTGTCGGTCGCCTTGAACTCGACGATATTGAGATTCGTCTCGGGGTCGTAGTTCAGGTTGAGCTCGGTAAAAGGCTGGGTGAACGCATAGCGCTTGTCCGCATCCAGCCTGGTGGGATGCAGGATAAATCGGTCCTGCAGATAATACACGGCAATGCCAATGCTGCAATAGACCAGGATCACCAATTTGATCCACCGAAAGATTATTTTCCTCATTCGACTTCGATGCGTTGTAAATTGAAGTTAGGCACGGGCGAGATGATCAGCGGGAATTTTTCGATGGTCACATTGGAGGGATCGAGACCGAAACCCCGTTCTTCGCTCAGGCTGAGCTCCTTCAGGTAGAAATACATTTTCATGACCATCCGCTCGATGAATGGCAGATCGTTGTCCTGGCTCAGATATTTCTCCATCACGATAAACTGGAAATCGCCTACCACATTGTTGCGTTCCAGCGATTCATACCGGCTGGTGATGTTCACTTCGCGGTTGTTCACCAGGTCTTCGACGACCTTTCTGAACATCAGGTTGATCTTGGGCTCGATGCGGAAGCCCAGCCGGAATTCCACCCGGATGATATCGTTGGGAATGATGTGTTCCACGGAATATTCGGCTGTATAGGGATCATCCAGGGTGTCTACATGCACGAACCAATAGATATCCGCCCGTTTGGGTTTTTTGTTTAGGATGGAATAGATGATCTTATGCTCGATCTCCTTTGGGTTGTTGGCGCTGGTCATATAGACCAGATGCGTAGCCGATTTGGGCACCGTCCGGTCGTTGCTCAGTTCCTGGATCTGGGGGATATAATGTTCCATGCGCACGAATTCGACATAACGGTTCTTGATCTTGCGGGCGCGGAACCACACATACATCACGGCAAAAAGCCCGCCGCCCATGATAAGCGTCACAAAACCCCCATGCTGGAATTTTTGCAGGTTGGCGAACAGGAAGCTCATCTCGATGGTCAGATAAACGATGAGGTACAGATAGATAAAAAACGAATTCGTCCGCCGGGAGATCATATAGTTGGCGAAAAGGATCGAGGTGGCCAGCATACATAAGGTGATGGCGAGACCATAGGCCGCACCCATATGCTCCGAATCGCGAAAATAAAGGGTAACACCGGAACAGCCGATAAAAAGCAGGAGATTGATGGCCGGGATATACGACTGCCCCCGTTCTTCCGTGGGATAGCTGATCCGCAGTTTGGGCCAGAGATTGAGCCGCATGCTCTCGCTGATCAGGGTATACGACCCCGAGATCAGGGCCTGGCTGGCGATGATGGCCGCTGCCGTGGCGATGATGATGCCCGGCAGCAGGAACCACGAAGGCATGATATTGTAGAACGGATTGCCGACCGCCGTATCGAAAACCCTGCCATTGTATTGGTGCATCAGGAACGCGCCCTGGCCCAGATAGTTCAGGATCAGGCAGAACTTGACATAGATCCATGAAAAACGGATATTGCCCCTTCCGCAATGCCCGAGATCGCTGTATAAGGCTTCCGCCCCCGTGGTACAAAGGAACACCGCGCCCAGGATCCAGAACCCTTTGGGGTAGCTGGTCAGCAGCTCGATGGCATAATGCGGGCTCAGCGCCTTGAAGATGCCCCAGTCGTCGATAAGATGGCCGCAGCCCAGAACCGCTAACATCGAAAACCAGATGAACATGATCGGCCCGAAGAGCTTGCCGATCGATTCGGTGCCGAACTGCTGTAGAAAGAAAAGGATCACGAGGACGCCGATGACCAGGTACACGATGGTGCTCTGGTCCATAAAGTGGAACGCCGGCAGCTGTCGTAACCCTTCGAGGGCCGAGGTCACGGAGATAGGCGGAGTGATCATCCCATCCGCCAGGAGTGCCGCTCCCCCGATCATGGCCGGGATGACCAGCCAGCGCCGTTGGCGCCGGACGAGGGCATACAGGGAAAAGATCCCCCCTTCTCCTTTATTATCAGCCTTTAAGGTCAGCCAAACGTATTTTACGGTGGTCTGCAGCGTCAGGGTCCAGATAATACAGGACAATGACCCTAGGATCAATTCCTCTTTGATCACTCTTCCCTGGATGATGGCGTTCAGAACGTAAAGAGGTGAGGTTCCGATATCGCCGTAGATGATGCCTAAAGCTATGACTAAGGTAGCAAAGCTTACTCTGTTGATCTGTTTACTCACGATGACCGCAAATTTACATGTTTTCGGCAACCCGGTTGTTAAAAAGACCGTAGGAAGGATTAACGGCTATAGCCGCCCAAAAACTTTTGCCTATCTTAGAACCACGGGCCGGAGGTCCGTCGGCCGAAGGCCACACAACACATCAACAAATAGAGTGAATACGATGCATAGAATCCTGTCCTGCTTGCTACTATCGTTGACCCTGGCGGTCCCCGTCCTGAAGGCCCAGGTCCAATTCATCTCTTATACCGAGCCGGAACGGGAAGACGGTCGCCGGACCAATTTTGAGATCATTGGAAAGATTAGTGGTAACTATTTGATTTTCAAGAACAATAGCTCGAGCAGCGTCATCAGTATCTACGATAGCGCCATGCATCTGCAACAGCGCGTACCACTGACCTTCATGCCCGAGCGTTATATCAACGTCGACTTCGTAGCCTATTCCGATCACTGCTATCTTATCTACGAATACCAGCATAAGAATATCGTCCATTGCACCGCCGTAAAGCTGAATGCCCAGGCCCAAAAGATGGGCGACCCCATCGACCTGGACACGACCCAGGTTGGCTTCGCCTCCAATAATAAGATCTATACCACCGTAATCAGCGAGGACAAACAGCGGATCATGATCTTTAAGATCAACAGTAAAGATCCCCGCCATTTCCTCTTCACTACCTTTTTATACGATGAGAATCTGCAGCAGATCGACAGGCATCGCATCTTTCTCCCCATGGAAGAGCGCAATGACCTGTTCACGGATTTTCAGCTCGACAACGAGGGACAGCTTGTATTCGGGCGCTATCTGCGTAGCGGCAGCAACGATTATATCACTCGTGTGGCCCTCGTGACCAAGGCTGCCAAAGCGGATAGCTTTTCGGTTAGCGATATAGGCTCCAACGACCGCATCCTCGACGAGATCAAGATCAAGGTCGACAACACCAATAAACGGTATATCCTGGCCGGCTTCTATTATAAGCAGCGTCGCGGCAATATCGAAGGCCTCTATTCGGTGATCTGGGACAAGAACGCCAATAGCCGGGTCAGCGAGCAAATGACGGTCTTCAGCGACGACCTGCGTTCCCAGGCGAAAAGTTCCGATGCCACGGTGAAAACTGCCTTCAACGACTTCTTTATCAAGAATGTGATCATTAAACGGGATGGCGGGTTCCTGCTGGTCACCGAATCCCTATACACCACCTCCCGCGGCAATATGTTCAACCGCTGGGATTATATGTACAACCCCGCCTACGGCCCGAGCGGGTTCTATTCACCCTATTATTATAGTCCCTACTATAATCCCTGGGCCCGGAACTATGGCAACTATGCCACCCGTTATCATGCCGAAAACATCATGGTCCTCTCGTTCGACGGCAGCAACCAGCTCCAATGGAGCAGCGTGATCCCGAAAAGCCAGTTCGACGAGGAATCGGAGAATACCATTTCCCATGAGCTCGTAAATACCGGCGGCGAATTGCATTTTCTGTTCAACTTGTACGAACGCCGGAATATGCTGCTCAACGACCAGAGCATTTCCCCGGAAGGCCGGGTCACCCGGTATCCTACGCTTCGCAACCTGGACCATGGGTACGATTTCATGCCCCGTTATGGAAAACAAGTGAGCAGCTGGGAAGCAATAATTCCATGTCTTTACAGAAATTATCTTTGCTTTGCAAAAGTTGATTTCTAAAGATCAGATCCATCATGGTCGGAATATTCAGACAGAAAACCCCTGCAAACG
>Ga0134126_10010131_pt1 | contig 11880 bp, 5 predicted proteins | sample KB31752_FD_96881 | JGI IMG/M metagenome (GOLD analysis project Ga0134126, IMG submission 96881) | Terrestrial soil microbial communities with excess Nitrogen fertilizer from Kellogg Biological Station, Michigan, USA - KB3-175-2 | ecosystem: Environmental > Terrestrial > Soil > Unclassified ...
CGCATGCTTATGTACAGAGTAACGTCACCGGAACCCTGAACATCCTGGAGGGATGCCGGCACAATCAGGTCGAGCATCTGGTGTACGCCTCGACGAGCTCGGTGTACGGCGCCAATACCAACATGCCGTTCTCGGTCCACAACATCGCGGACCATCCGTTGTCGCTCTATGCGACCACCAAGCGCGCCAACGAGCTGATGGCGCACAACTACTCCTCGCTCTTCAAGCTGCCGACGACCGGGCTGCGCTTCTTCACGGTGTACGGTCCTTGGGGACGGCCCGATATGGCGCTGTTCCTGTTCGCGCGCAACATTCTCGAAGGCAAGCCGATCGATGTTTTCAACAACGGCAATCACAAGCGCGACTTCACCTTCGTGGAGGATATCGCCGAGGGTGTGGTGCGGGTGTTGGAGAAGGTTGCGCAGCCCGACCCGAACTGGAGGAGCAACGCGCCGGATCCGTCCTCGAGCAATGCGCCTTTCCGCATCTACAACATCGGCAATAACCAGCCGGTGCCGCTGATGCACTACATCGAGGTGCTGGAGAAGTGCCTGGGGAAGAAGGCAGAAAAGAACTTCCTGCCGTTGCAGCTGGGGGATGTGCCGGAGACGTTTGCCGATATTGATGACCTCGTCCGGGACGTGGGGTATCGGCCGGCGACGACGGTGGAGGTGGGGGTGCGGAGGTTCGTAGATTGGTTCTGTGAGTACTACGAATACAGGCTTTAGGTCCCCGGCCACCCGACACAATACTAATTCGGTCGCGAAAGGGACTTGAGCGTAATCGTTACCTGAGCGAGACTAGCGAAAGGCCAAAGAGGGACAGACCTGTTAATACCGCCGATCGCAGCGCTCATTGGAAGACTGTGCAAAGACCGATACGCATCGGGACCGCTGTTGTATTGGCTCTTACGCTGATCTTGCTTGTGGCTTGTGGCGGTGGCGACTCCACACCTCCCGTCACTCCGCCTTCGTCGACGAGCCTGTCCTACCCATCGGGCACCCAAACGCTCGTCATCGGAACCGCAATTACGCCGATTACGCCGACGATTACCGGGACGGTGAGTGACTTCTCGGTGCAGCCGAATTTGCCGGCAGGACTTACGCTCGATTCCTCCAAGGGCACGATCTCCGGGACACCTACTGCAGTGGCGGCCGCGGCGAGCTACACCATCAGTGCAGGGGGCGCGATCTCAGCCACGATCTCGATCGCCGTCAACGACGTGCCTCCCAAGGTCTCGTACGGTGCAGCGAGCATCACATTCAGCGCCAATATTGCCAGCACGACAGTCACTCCGACTGTTACCGGTGGTGCCGTTACGAGTTGGTCAATCAGTCCGGCCCTGCCTGTAGGACTGAGCTTCGACGCCCATCACGGCAGTATCTCAGGTACGCCAACCATGGCGGCAGCAGCGATGAGCTATGTCGTTGTCGCCGGGAATTCAGGTGGCCAGAGCACAGTTACCTTGAAGATCGCTGTGGACGCGGGCGCTGTGGTGCGTCTGGGCCACCAGAGCGCCGTCACGACAGTACGGGCAACTGCCTCCCGGGTCCTCAGCTTCGACTCGGCTACCTCGAATTGGATACTTTGGGACTACGCAGGTACCACCATCGTAGCGAGCGGTACTTCGGGGTGCGCTGACTCCCCCGGCTCCCCCATTTGTTTGCCATCACCGCGTGTTGATCTTGCCGGGTCCACTGCAGTGATTGTGATTCCGACAGGCCTCGAGGTGCACTCGAGCACCGACGGTCGTGCGACCGGGACGATCACCACGCCCGTCGGGACAAGATGGTGGAAGTTGGCGACTGATGGCAGCTACATTGCAGCTGGCAGCAGCGCAGGTCTGTCGGCATGGTCTCCTGCCGGGCAGTTGTTGTTCACGCGGCCGGGGGACTATTCGGTGGCTGTGGCTTTTGCTGCGTCAGGCAACATCCTGGTAGCGGCGGGCGCGGCGGGCGCGAGCGTGGTGGAAACCATTGACGTGCCAAGTGGTACCGCCACTACTTCGACGCAGCAGTTCAATGGCACCTTTGGCTCATGGTTCCCCGACGGTACCCGGTTTGAGACGACGGCAGCCACGACGGTGTTGGTCTACTCCAGCGCTGTCAGCCAGGTGGGCAGCATTGCCCAGGTGCCTGCCGGAGCTACGGTCGGCGGTTACGGCAACTGGATATGGACGTATCCGAATCCTACTAACCAGTTGAACGTTTATCCGGCCAGCGCCGCAAGCACGACGCCCACCTTCACTGCCACGCTGAGTGCGCAGGCAACGCCTTATCCATCCGGCCCGACGGTAAGCCTGATGTCTTGGTCCGGCTCTGCATTCAGCGTCGTAGACCTATCGGGGTCGACACCCACCAAAACCGACTACAACGCCTCCGCTCTGCAGACCGCAGCGGGGAGCGGGCCGCCTACTACTCCCTACGCGGCCGTCTCGGCTGCACAGTGGGTTCTCGGGAGTACCACCGGCGTAGTGGTCGACGGCGCAAGCCTTGCCGGCACGCCCCGCTATTTCGGGCTCGGTGTGGTTGCGAGCATCGCCGCAGGCTCTGGCCATTTCGCCATCGCCACACCATCAACCATCTACTACTACAACTCCGCTACCTTGGCGCTGGAGGGGCATATCGCATTTGCTGCGAGTAAAGTGGAGCTGTCGGCCGACGGCAGGGTTTTGGTAGCCCAGGGCTCGGGCTACGGTAGAACCAACAACTATAACGTCGTGGTGTACGATCTGCCGGCGGGTAACTTGGTCTACGCTTGGCCGTACACCGCTTCTACGTTTCCCGATGCCATTGCCCTGTCAGGTTCCGGCACGGTGTTAGGTCAAGTTATTTTCAACGGAAGCGCCTCGTTTACCCTACAAACCAGTGCCCCCGCGGGCGGTTCGCTCAGCCTGTCCGCCACATTCTCTTCGACAAGCTTCAACTTGCCGGTCCTGCTGTCGCCCGACGGGACCGAGGTCGCCACATCGCCAAACTCGAGCCCGGATGGAAGGACGCTTCCCGGGACAGACCTGTACGCCAACGGTGTACTCGTTACCGCCGTCAACGGCTTCCCGGCCGCATGGCTGGACAACGACCGGCTGTTGGTGAACGCCTATGCGAACACGAGCATCGGAGTGCTCCCCAATTACACGTACATAGGATGCATTCTCTACAGCCCCGACGGAAAACCGACCGGCGCCGCGTGCGCACTGCCGATGGCGCTGCTCGGGCTCCAATCTGTAACCACTGACGCGGTCTATGCGCCCCAGAAGAATCAAATCCTGTCGGTCAGTACTGGCGCTGGCAGCTGGCTGTCGGGCGACCCCACCTTGAACTATCCGTTTGGGGCGATTGCGGGTGGCAACGTCGTATTTATCTCGAACATCGACCTGCTGGCGCAACCATTCTGAGAGGATCCGCAGCTTGGTAGAATCGCGGCACCGTTTCGTTCGGAGACCCGAATGCCCGCGACCCCCGCTGCCCAGCCCGCGCCTGCCATGCAGGTCCCCCTGCTTGACCTCAAGCCGCAGTATCGCCCGCTTGCTGCCGAAATCCAGGCAGCGATCGAGAAAGTGTGTGCCAGCCAGGGCTTCATTCTCGGCCCGGCGGTAAAAGAGCTGGAGGCGAGCGTGGCAGCTTACAGCCAGTGCCACCACGGCATCGGGGTCTCTTCGGGGACCGATGCCCTGTTGCTCGCACTCATGGCCCTGGAGATCGGGCAGGGTGATGAGGTCATCACCAGCCCGTTCACGTTCTTCGCCACTGCCGGCACCATTGCCCGAGTGGGCGCTCGGCCGGTGTTCTGCGACATCGATCCCGTGAGCTTCAATCTCGCGCCGCGTGCGGTCGCGGACTTCATTGCCAACCACTGTGAAAGCCGCCAAGGCAAGCTCGTCAACAAGCACACTGGAGGGCGCATCAGAGCGCTCATGCCGGTGCATTTGTACGGCCAGATTGCAGAGATGGGGCCGTTGATGGACCTGGCGCGTGAACATGACTTAAAGGTTATTGAGGACGCAGCCCAGGCGATTGGCGCCGGTGAGGCCAGCCAGAGGCGGGCGTGTAGCTTCGGCGATGTCGGTTGCTTGTCGTTTTTCCCGACCAAAAATCTCGGCGCCTTCGGTGACGCGGGCATGTGTGTGACCAACGATGCCGCACTGGCCGAGCGGTTGGACATTCTGCGGGTGCACGGCGGCAAGCCGAAGTACTACCACTCGTTCATTGGCGGCAATTTCCGGATCGACGAGCTGCAAGCGGCGGTTCTCAATGTCAAGCTGAAGCATCTGGATGCCTGGACGCAGGGGCGGCAGCGGAACGCTGCATTTTATGATGCGGCCTTCGGTGGTGCGCACCTGGGAAACTGGGTGCGAACCCCGCACGCGGCTGCCGGCGTCCGTCACATCTACAATCAGTATGTTATTCGCGCGCGCAATCGCGATGGTCTGCGCGCGCATTTGTCCGGTGCTGGGGTAGGCTCCGAAATCTACTACCCCATTCCGCTTCACCAACAGAAGTGCTTCGAATATCTCGGGCACAGACATGGTGAGTTTCCACACTCCGAGAGTGCAGCCGAGGAAACGCTCGCGCTGCCGATTTATCCGGAGCTCACCGAAACACAACTACAATACGTCGTCGATACGATCGCAGCCTTCTACCGCGCTTGAGTCTTCAAAATCGCAGGAGATAGCGAGATGCCACAGACGACGATTCCCGGTCCTCGTACGCCTGTGTGGGCGGAGTTAATCTCCCACGCTACTCGTCTGAGCGGAGTTCCGACACGAGAGCTGTTCGCACGCGATCCGGGACGCTATGAGCGCTTCTCGCGCGAGAATATCGGTCTGCTAATGGACTTCTCGCGCCAGCGATTCGACGAGATCGTCCTCAACAAGTTGATCGAGCTCGTTGAAGCAGTGGGGATGCGCGCTCGTATCGAGGCCATGTGGCGCGGTGACAAGATCAACACGACCGAGAATCGCGCCGTGCTTCACGTCGCGCTGCGGCAGCCTGCCGGTGCGAGAATCGGCGGGGCTGAAATCGAAAAAATCGTCATGAACGAGCGTGAGCGCATGCTCACGTTCGCTGAAGACGTGCGCAGCGGTCGCATTGCCGGCAGCTCGAAAAAGCCTTTCAAACTGGTGGTCAATATCGGTATCGGCGGCTCTGATTTAGGTCCGGCCATGGGTGCGCTCGCCCTCGAGGAGTTCACCGCCGGTGCCCCGCGCTGCGAATTCGTGTCGAACGTCGACGGTTGCCACCTCATCGATGTGTTGAGGCGCGCCGATCCCGACACCACCTTGTTCATTGTCGCCTCGAAGACTTTTACGACCCTCGAAACACAGAGCAATGCGCGCACCGCGCGCGCGTGGCTGAAGGACAAACTGGGTGAGCAGGCCATCCCCGCGCATTTTGCCGCCGTGTCGGTCAATGGCCGCGCGATGGACGAGTTCGGTGTCCATAAGGACTACCGCTTCGATATGTGGGACTGGGTCGGTGGCCGCTATTCGTTATGGTCCTCGATCGGAGTAGCGCTCGCTATCGTCATCGGCAGCGACAATTTCCGCGCCCTGTTAGCCGGCGGTCACGAGATGGACCGGCATTTTCACAGCGCGCCATGGGGGGAGAACCTGCCGGTGCTGATGGCGCTGGCCGGGATCTGGAACATCAACTTCCTGCGGCTCCCCACGTTGGCCGTACTGCCGTACGACGATCGCCTCAAGCGCTTCTCCGCCTACCTTCAGCAGCTGGAGATGGAAAGCAACGGCAAATCCGTCATGCAGGACGGCAAGCCAGTCGAATCCGAGACGGCGGCAGTCATCTGGGGCGAGCCGGGTGACAACGCCCAGCATTCATTCTTCCAACTGCTGCACCAGGGTACTGCGCGCGCCGCCTTGGATTTCCTGGTTCCCGCCAAATCTTCCTGCGGTCACCAGCCGCATCAGAATCTGGCTATCGCCAATTGCTTCGCGCAAGCCGAGGCATTCATGAACGGCCAGTCGGCCAATACTGTGCGGGCGGAGCTCGAGCGGCAGAACGTACCCCCGGAGCGGCTCGAGCCATTGATTCCGCAAAAGGTTCACGAGGGCAGCCGGCCGAGCACCGTCCTGGCGTTCGAGAAAACCGACCCGGCCACCCTAGGTAAGCTGATTGCTCTCTATGAGCACAAGGTGTTCGTGCAGGGCACTGTGTGGGGCATCAACTCATTCGACCAATGGGGTGTCGAGCTCGGCAAGAAGCTGGCCGAGCAGCTAATTCCGGCCGTCAAGGATCCAACGGCCGCGCAACATGCGTCGGGCGGGTTGCTCAAGCTGCTCACCAGAGTCGCGCAGTGGCGCGCTCAGAAATGACGGCTGATGGAAATAATTACGCTCGTAACGTTGTAGAAACTGTCCGGCCGGTTGGTCGGGCTGACGGGCTCTCCGGGTAGGAGACGATCGCGGGCGATGCTGTCGTCGTAGCGCAGATCGGCGCCGACGTCCCAGCCGGGCAGCACGTTACGCCACTGTAACCCAACGCCGTAGTAGAAGCCGTACGCGGGTGTGGCGAGGTTGTATCGCGCGGCGCCCAGATAGGCGCCGAACGCGATCGGGATGTTGAGTCGGTAGCGCCAGTCGATCAGGCGAACGCCGATGAGGCTGTGCCCAGCGATATTGTCGTATTCCACGCGCGTTCCGAGGTCGTTGTGCGTCGATGCTGCACGTCGCGCACCGATGGCGAAATGCTCGGTGTTCTTGGTGCGTTCCGTGAAGCGCATCGTTTCCTCGACGAGGTCGACCTCGCGCTTGTAATGGTTGATACCGGCGTCGATGAAAAGCTCGCCTCGCTTGCCCTCGCCGAGCTCCCCGCTATCGCCACTGAGGGCATTCAATAGGGAGGCGGTGAGCCCGCGACCGTTGTCGTCGTAGCGGACGAAAGCTCCCAGACGCGAAAAGCTGCTGCCCAACGCGTCGTTGCCTGCGTCTAGCTCCCCACCCACGATGACACCGTGCCAGGGGCGCGAGTATCTCAAGGTGAAATCCTGGAATGTCTTATAGTGCCCCAGGGTGTACCAGGCATTCAGCGCGCGACGATATTGCAGCTCCAGGGAGCCGCCGAAGCTCGGCTCATAGCCGATCCGCACTGTCTGACTATGTCCGCCGGCGTTTTCGCCAAAGATACGCTGGTCGCCGAACCAGTTGCCCGTGACCAGACGGTCGTTCGTCATGCCATCGAGATAAAGGCTGTGGGTATACCAGGCATTCTGCCACTCGGTGGCTTCGATGGTGAGGTCGAACCTCTCCCAGAGCCGCGGGAAGTGGACTCCCACCGACAGTGATGCGTTGCCGAACAGGTAGCTTCTCCCCCTGGATGTATCTTCACCGGCATATTCCACGTAGAACGCGAAGGGAACTTTGCCGGGAAACAGCAGGGTGCTGGTTACCGATCCCTCCTGATTGCCGAACTGCTGATTGAAGGCGGCCCCTGCGGTGCCGGCGTTGTCAAATTTCGATGGATTGAAGAACGCATCGAACAGATCCTTCAGCGACGAAGGCCGACCCGCGCCCCCATATTGCAACAGCCGGTTGAGGCCGAATGACCACCCGCTCATCGGCTCCATGGAAAGATGGATACCCGCCAGTCTCGGGTTACCTGTTTTCTCCGTAAATGAGGTGCCGGCCGGATTGTCGAATGCAATGTGATTCGATTTCGACATCTGCGCGTCGAAGATCTCATAGCGCAGACCCAGTGGCGTGAAGGGCTGATAATTCGACAGAGTCACGGAGGGCATGGTTGGTGCCTCAGTACTCATCAACATGCTGCTGTCGGAAAGCGGCGAGAACCAGTGCGGCCGGTAGCCAATGTCGAGTTGGGCGTAGCTCGTTCCGAGACTGAGCATTGAGCCGGTGAAATCCGTTCGGCCTTCGTAAGCAACCGCACCCGCGTCCAGGAGAATGTAGTCGCTCGGCTGCCAGAACGCCGAGGCCGATGCGTCCCAGTGGCTCTTGCTGCCGACGCCGTACCGATCCGGCAGCGTTACATCGGCCCCGTGGGCCGCGGCGACCTCCGCGCTTGCGTGTGTGAGGCCCGATGAGCGGGTGTAGCGTGCCAGGTAGCGTTGTACCTGCTCACAGAGCTGTTGATCGACTTTGCACGCCTTAGGAAGGGCTGCGAGTACTGTTGCCGCGGCGATCGGCCTGCTCATCACAGACTGGTCTCCCAGGATCAGCACGCGTTCGATCTTGCGCTCGATTTCCGGCTCAAGGTTCAGTGGCAGATAGGGACTTACACCCCGCGCGAATGCGACCGACTGGAATACCAGCCCAGCAGCCACAGCCGATGCCCCGGCGAATCCGACTCTCTTCATAATCGTTCCTGATACAAATCGATACGGTTCGCCCACGGTGTGCTTGGCGCGTGCCTTGCAAGAAGCAAACGAACAATCTCGCAAGTATCGCATGCCGGCGGCCCACTGCAGCGCCTGCTCGATGTCCCTCAACGGGGGCGCGCTTCCAGTACAATCGCCCCTTCGCGTGAACGCGGACGGGGGTCTGTGCGACCAACCGGACGTGCGGTTCGTGCAATCGTCAAAAGGTCTTGATCGCGTGAAACAACGTCCGTTTCTAATGCTGGCAGTGGCAGTGCTGACTGTCGTGTGCCTGATCCACTTCACTGGCTCCGCCTACGGACAGACAGCCATGCCGTCTGCCGACCAGATCGAAGCCTTCCGCAATCTTCCACAGGACGAGCAACAACAGCTGATGCAGCAGTTCGGGCTCGGAGGTGGTGGCCTGGGCAATTCGAGCGGGCTAGGTACCGGGACCTCCATTCCGGCGGGGGGGCTACAGGGGCAGTTCAACCGGCAGCAGGCACTCGGTCAGGAAGCCAGTCAGCTGCAACAACAGCAACGGCGGGAGCTTGATCAAGAAGAGCTGGACCGACAGAGCCCTTATCTGAAGGCCCTCGATTGGGTCATCATCGAGATCGACTACCAGCTCCCGCCGCGCGGCGGCAACCCTCAGCAGCAGAACAATCTGCTGCTAAACGGCCTGCAGCAGCAAGGCATCCAGACGGGGCAGCAGCCGGGTACGACCAACCAGCTCACACCGTTGCTGCCGGGCCAGGTTCCCAACATGCAGGGCAATCAGCTCGTGCCGGGGGCGCAGCTTCTAAACCAGCAGCAGCAATTCCAGCAAATTCCGCAGAACCAGCAGAACTTCACCGGGCCGGCAGGGGCGTCGATGGAGCGTCCGGACGGCACAGGTACGGAGCCGAATTGGGAGGATGAGAAGAAGCGCCTGGATGAGATGATGGAGCTCATCCGCGCGCGTAACCCCTACCGTCTGACGCGCGAGGGCATGCTCAATCTCCCGGGCTTCCCACCGATAGCGCTCAGCGGGCTCACCGATGAGCAGGCGACCCTGCGCTTGCGGGTCGAGCCGGCATTCCGGAAAGTGGACATCCGTCTCACTCGCTTGCCGCTGCGCAAGACCGGGTCAGAGGCACTCAAACCGTTCGGCTACGATCTATTCAACCGACCCGCCTCAACGTTCGCGCCGGTTACGAATGTCCCCGTTCCGTCCGACTATGTCATCGGCCCGGGCGACGAGCTCGATGTGCAGCTCTATGGCAGTCAGAACCGCACCCTGAGGTTCATCGTGGGTCGGGACGGACGCATCAGTTTTCCCGAGCTGGGGCCCATCAACGTGGGGGGACAGCTCTTCAACAGCGCCAAGGTTGACATCGAGTCCCGTGTTGCGCGCCAGATGATCGGCGTGAAAGCCAGCGTTTCTATGGGAGATACCCGCTCGATCCGCGTATTCGTCGTAGGCGAGGCGAACCGGCCCGGTTCCTACACCATCAGCGGGCTCGGGACGATTACCTCGGCGTTGTTCGCCTCCGGTGGTGTGAAGCCCATCGGTTCGCTACGTAAAGTCCAGCTCAAACGGCAGGGCGCGGTCGTCCGCACCCTCGACCTTTACGACCTGCTCATCCGCGGCGATACCACTGACGATGCCAAGCTGCTGCAGGGCGATGTCATTTTCATCCCGCCGGTTGGGCCCACGGTCAGCATCGATGGTGAAGTGAAGCGGCCCGCCATCTATGAGATCAAGAACGAGTCGTCGATCGCCGACGTAATACAGCTCGCCGGCGGACTGACGCCCGAGGCGGACGGCAGCCGGGCGGAGCTGACTCGGATCGATGACAGCCAGCACCGTGTGGTGCTCCATGTGGACCTGGCGCCTCAGAGCGAGAAGGCCCAGGGCGTTCGCAACGGCGATATTCTCCGGGTCGATCGTCTGCGTCCTTCGCTTGATGGAGGTGTGGTCGTTCAGGGACATGTGTACACCTCTGGTGTATTTGCATACCACGACGGACTGAGGTTGTCCGATGTCATCCACTCGGTGGATGATCTGGAGCCGAACGCGGACCTGCACTACCTCCTGATACGGCGGGAGCTGCCTCCCGATCGGCATGTCGCGATTTTGTCGGCTGATCTGGTGGCTGCGCTGAGTGCACCAGGCACTGCGGTGGACGTTCCCATGATGCCGCGCGACAGGATCATGGTGTTCGATCTGGCCTCGGGGCGCGATCACGATATTCAACCGTGGCTCGAAGAGCTACGACTGCAGTCGAGCTCGACCCGGCCGACGCCAGTGGTCCATGTGGACGGTCAGGTGAAAGTGCCTGGTGATTACCCGCTGGAGTCAGGGATGACGGTCAGGGACCTGGTTCGAGCTGGCGGAGGTTTGGCGGACGCGGCGTACCGCGGCAGGGCGGAGTTGACGCGCTATACGGTAGTGGACGGTGAGACGCGGCGCACCGAGCTGCTCGATGTCGACATCGCGGATGTCCTTAAAGGCAACCCGGCTGCGAACATCAAGCTGGAGGCGTTCGACAATCTCAGCATCAAGGAGGTGCCTGAGTGGCGTGGACAGGAAAGTGTGGAGCTCAAGGGGGAAGTCCGATTCCCCGGGCGCTACGCGATCAAGCGAGGGGAGACGCTGCGGTCGGTGCTCGCTCGCGCTGGCGGGCTGACGCAGTACGCGTTCCCAGAGGGCAGCGTGTTTACGCGTGAGGAATTGCGCAGGCGCGAGCAGCAGCAGATGGACATGCTGGCGACTCGTATGCAAAGCGACCTGACGGTCCTTGCCCTGCAAGGGGCAGTTGCCACCCAGTTGTCGAACCAGCAAGGTGGCACGCCGGCGGCCCTCGTGGTCGGCCAGTCACTGCTCAGCCAGCTGCGTGCGGCCAGAGCGGTGGGCCGCCTAGTCATCGATTTGCCGGCGATCGTGCGCTACAACCCGGGGTCGCAGGCGGACGTGATTCTGCGAAATGGGGATACGCTGGTCGTGCCGAGAGTTCAGCAGGAGGTTACGGTCATCGGCGAGGTGCAGACATCAACATCGCACCTATACAGGTCTGACCTGACACGCGATGAGTACATCTCTCTGAGCGGTGGTATGACCCGCAGAGGCGATGCGAAGCGCATTTATGTCGTGCGGGCTAACGGGAGCGTGGTCGCGGCAGAGAGCGGCAGTCGTTGGTTCAGCCAGGGCGGTAATGGCGTCCGCATCAAGCCCGGGGACACGATCGTGGTGCCTCTCGACGCCGAGAAGTATCCGGCGCTACCGTTCTGGCAGGCTGTAACCCAGATCATCTACAACGTTGCGATCGCGGCTGCCGCGGTGCATTCGTTCTAGGTATGACGAGGATGTGATGAGCCTGCGAGGCATCGTACTAGCGGGGGGCTCCGGCACTCGGTTGCACCCCGTGACATTGGGGATCAGCAAGCAGCTGCTCCCCGTGTACGACAAGCCGATGGTGTACTACCCAATAGCCACGCTCATGCTTGCGGGGCTGCGGGACATTCTGGTGATTTCGACGCCGGAAGATCTGCCTCACTACAAGCGGCTGCTGC
>Ga0134126_10010132_pt1 | contig 11880 bp, 9 predicted proteins | sample KB31752_FD_96881 | JGI IMG/M metagenome (GOLD analysis project Ga0134126, IMG submission 96881) | Terrestrial soil microbial communities with excess Nitrogen fertilizer from Kellogg Biological Station, Michigan, USA - KB3-175-2 | ecosystem: Environmental > Terrestrial > Soil > Unclassified ...
CGAGCCATAGGGCCGTGCCGGATCTATTGCGGCAATCAAGCATGTGAATGGCGCGAGAGATGGCATGAAAGCTTCGGGACGCGGGCTCGCGCTCGATCGTCCACAACGTGTGCGCTGGTCGTTGACAGGCACCCAGCATTCGAGGCTCGGCTGCAGGCGGCCTGGCGGTTGAGTGGAAATGATGAGCGACGCTCTTTCCGTTCAGCCGGCTGAATTGCCTAAAATAGTGGTAAACATAGTTTACTAAGAAAATCGACCGGGCTACCTTTTCGGTCAACGCGCCGCTATCGGGCGGCGCCGCCCACCACCATCGGGATGATCACTTCATGAAAGATCACGACAATATCAGGGCTCTGTTCAGCACCACACGGCGGCGCCGTGCGCTCGCCACAGGCGCCGGCACGCTCGCACTGATCGGGACCCTCTCGCTCACCGCCGTACTCAGTGGTCCGGCGTCCGCCGCACCCGCACCCGCCGCCGAGTCAGCCGCCGCCGTCTCGCTGACCGGATGGAACCTGACGCTGCCCGTCGACTCCGCCGGCTGCCAGTGCGGCGCGGCGACCGAGATCAGCCCGGCGACGCTCAAGGCGCCGTGGCTGGTGCGCAACAGCGACGGCAGCCTGACCTTCTGGGCACCGACCAAGGGCGCGCACACCCCCCACTCGCTGCACCCGCGCACCGAACTGGTCAGCCGCACCGACTTCACCGCCGGCTCCGGCACGCACACGCTGACCGGCACGTTCATCATGCAGAAGATGCCGAGCTCGAACGACATCATGATCGGCCAGATCCACGGCGGCGGCTCGTCCTCCTCGATCCCGCTGCTGATGCTGCACTACCGCAACAACGGCCAGCTTATCGTCGTCACCCGCAAGAACCCGACCTCCGGTTCGACCTCGGCGACGGTCCTGACCGGCATACCGATGAACGCGGCATTCTCGTACACGATCACGCAAAGCGGCATGAAGATGACCGTCACCGCCACGTACGGCGGCAAGCACGGCAGCGCGGTCGTCGCCGTGCCCGCTTCGTTCCGCGGCATGGATGTCCGGTTCCAGGCAGGCGACTACCAGCAGAACAACGCGAACAACTCCGCCACCGACGGTGGCCGCTTGACCGTGACCGCGCTCTCGCAGAACTGACCCGCGGCCCCGCTCGTGAGCGATCGGACCGGCGCGGCGCAGCCGGTTCTCCTCTCCCCCGCGCCTGCCGCATGCGCTTCACCGTCAACCTCTTCGTATGATCGTGCCGCAGACGTCCGTCGCTCGGCGGCGCGTCACCCGCGGCGAGCGAGGGCGGAAAGAGGTTCCCATGCGAGAGCGACCCGGCTGGGCTCCCGATGAAATCGACATCGATCGCCCTTCAGTGGCCCGCATGTACGACTTCTTCCTCGGCGGCTCGCACAACTTCGCGGCCGACCGGCAACTGGCCGAGCAGGCGCTGAAAGTCTTCCCCGACGCGCCCTACGTGGTGCGCGCAAACCGCGCATTCCTACGCCGCGCCGTCACGCTCCTGTGTGAGTTGGGCATCGATCAGTTCCTCGACCTGGGCTCCGGCATTCCGACAGTGGGCAACGTGCACGAGGTCGCGCACGCCGCCAATCCAAATTCACGCATCGTCTATGTCGACTCGGACCCGGTCGCCGCGGCGCACTCGGAAGCCATTTTGCGAGATGACGAACGCGTGCGCGTGCTGCATGCCGATCTGCGCGCTCCGCAGGCCGTGCTGCTCGGGGCCGCCGCCGAGGGGCATATCGATTTCAGCCGTCCGGTCGGCCTGCTGCTCGTCTCCGTGCTGCCGTTCATCCCCGACGCCGACGACCCGGCCGGCCTCGTCGCGGCATACGGCGACGCGACGGTCCCCGGCTCGTACTTGGCGATGAGCCACGGAACCAACGACTACCAGCCTGAGACTGTCGGCGAAGTAGAGGGCGTATACACGAAGGCGAGCCAGCCGGGCGTCTTTCGCAGCAGGGCGGAGATTCTGGCCTTGCTGCGGGGTTACGACCTGTTGCCGCCCGGTTTGGTGGACGCGATCCGGTGGCGCCCCGATCCGGGCGATCAGCACCCGGATCCGCTCGGCGGAGACGTCACCCGCTACAGCCTGCTGGCCGCGGTGGGCCGCCGCGCGTAACCGCCGCCCATACCGGGCTTCATTGCCCCGTGCACGCGACGGAGCCAGCCGGTTCAATGGTCAGGTGCGCCTCGATGAGATTCCGATGCCGCCCGCGGTCGCCGCACGGCCGCGAGACGCTCGCGGCTACGCAGTCCTCGCGATCACACCATGGTCCGATGGCACTCCAGACTTCGCGATCACCAGCACGGCACGGATTCTGGTGTGCGCGGTGGAGCGACGCTGCTCGATTTGCGGCACCGCGCTCGGAAAGGGGCCGGTGTGGCGCGTGGTCGCCGCCGAAGAGGCCGCGGCAATTGGGCGGGTGCTCAGCGATGGGCAGTCCTATGCGAACACTGCTAAGACGGTCGAACCGCCCGGACATCGTGCGTGCATGCTCTACGCAGCAATGGTTTGTCCATACCTGGCGCGCCCTACTGCTCGACGCGGCACGGACGCCTCTGTGCCCGATGCGGAGTTCAGTCGCGGCGAGACGCACGGTTCGGCGCAAGGGCTTACGGGCGCCGTGGTCGCGTTCGACACATACGAGTTCGAGGTCGGCGAGACCGTCCTGTTTCGTTTCAGTGGTCTGTGTTCCTACCTGCCTTACGCGCTCGGCGACGAGCACCTTGCCGCATTACGCGAGGCGATCACTGAGCAACCGATGGCCGGCCCCAGCCCCTCGTGGCTATTGGACGACGAGCCAGCCGCCGAGGACCGCGCCACGCGCTACGCCTGAACGGCGCCCCTTTCCTGCACGAACGCGTCGTAGGCATAGGAACGTGGCCATTGGCGCAACGCGCGGACGGACGGTCGACCATACGCACCCCATGGGATCGAAGTCCCATGGGCCAATGGTCCGCCGCCGAAGCGGAGATCGCATCGGCGGCGGAGCCAAGACTGTCAGCTCACAGGTGCAGCAGAGTCTCCGGGTTGAGTACCGAGTTACTTCCGGCGGGCGCTTCGAGCGCGTTTTCCGCCGCGGTGAGCACCCGCTCGGGGACCGCCGCCGTGTCGCCGTAGGCGACGATCGTGCCCACCGAGGACGCCGAATCGACGAGCCAGCCGGCCGCGTCCGAGCTCAATCCCTTCTGCGGATCGACAAAGATCACCGGCATCCGCGGGCCGTTGTTCGCCGCGAGCAGCGCCTCCTGCCAGGAGAAGGTCGAGGCGACGGCGACCTCCGTCGGACCGTCCGAGTACCGCTCGGTGATCAGCAGGGAATTGAGATCGGCGTCTGAACCGCCGAGCGCGGTGACCGACAGGCCGGCCGGCTTGCCAGGCCAGGCGGAGGCGAGTGCCGCCTGGGCCTGGCCGCCGACGGCAATGAAGTTCGCCCGCCCCTTGCCAGACGCCAGACGGTTGATGATCGGCTGGTCGAGCGCCGGCATCGTCTCGTCGTCGGTGAGCAGCAGATTGCCGCCGCGGCCAAGGGCTTCGAGGGAGAGGATCGCGGGCGTGTCGGTGGCCGAGACCGCGAACACGGTCGAGTCGCCGGGCCCCGGTTGCAACCAGGCGTTGTTCACCGCGACCGCCTCGGCGATCGGATCCGCGTCCGGTCTGCGCGTCGTCTGATATCCGAAGCTCTTGATCTGCGCCTCGACCGCGGCCGAGACCGCTCCGGTGTCACCGATGATCCGGACCTGCGGAACGTTGCCGTACAAGGGTTTGCTCGGGCCGAGCAGCCGCTTGAGTTCGGTCGCGGTGGCCGAGGGCAGCGCGTCCGGCTGGGTGAACAGCACCGGGCCGAGGTTCGTGCCGAGGCCGGCAACAGTCAGCGCGTTCGGGTCGGCGGTGCTCACGAGCGTGAGGCCGTAGGCGTACGTCATCCCGGTCGGGTACGACGGAACGCCGGTCGCCGGTGCCGTCTGATAGAAGGCCCCGGTTTCGGCGATGGCGTCGGAGATCGGATCGCCGGCCGCGAAGCGCAGGGCGCTGGTGGGCCTCATCGGTTCGTACGAGGCGACGCCGGGGCTCGGCGACTCCACCGTGAGCGGGTTTCCGGCCGACCCGGGCCGGGCGGCGGAGGACACCGATTCGACATTCGAGCTCGTGCCGAACGCGATACGGCTTCCGTCCGGCGACCAGACCGGGTGCGTCAGGCCGACCACGCCGACGGTGATGCGGACCGCAGTGGTGGTTTCGGTTATCGGCAGCGCCTCGGTGTACAGCTGGCCGTCACCGCCGACGAAGGCGATCCGCTTGCCGTCGGGCGCCACGGCCGGCTGGGCGCCGTCGCGGGCCTTGCGGCCCTGTGGGCCGCGCTGGTTGCGGTCCAGGATCCAGATCTCCCCGCCGTTCGCGCCCTGGTGCTGGTATGCCAGGGTGCTGAGTGGACCGTCGAACTTCATCACCGCCGGGTCGTACACCGCGCTGGCCGCGGTGTCGCCGGCGCCGTCCCCGATGCTGTCGAGCAGTGCCTCGCCGCTGCCGCCGGCCGCCGGGTCGTCCTGGCCGTCCGCGCCGACGCCCATCAGCCGCCAGACACGGTCCGAGCCGCGCTCGGAGAAGACGATTTCGCCGCCGCCGTCCTCGAAGGCCGGTTGCGCCCGCTTGACCCCCGGCTTCGACTGAGTCAGGACCCGTACACCGGTGCCGTCCGGGCGGGCGGTCGCGATGTTGCCGTCGCCGTCCACGTACACCAGCCGAGTGCCGTCGGATGACCATGACGCGTCGGTGACGGTCGAGGGGAAGGTGACGGCGGTGTGGTTGATCAGGACGCGGTTAGTGCCGTTGCTGACCGTCGGCACCGTTGCGGTGTAAACCGGGTGCGTACCGCGCGTTGGCTGTCCGCCGCGCGTGGGCTGCACGCTGTGCCCGGTCCCGGTAGGCCGCGGCGCGCCGGTGTGCTGAGCGGAGTTGCCGCCGCAGGCCGCCGCGGCGGCGAGTGACCCGACGGCGATGGCGAGTGCTGATGCTCGGTGGAAGGCGGATCTCGGCATGGTTCTCCCCCAAAATGCGAACCGGTAGCGGAATCAAGGACGCTATGTGCGAGCTGTTCCGACTACTTCGACGCGCCGGGATGGCGCCCGGTTGAGCCGGGCGCACTCCGTATCCGAACTATTACACACCGAGTTCTCTTCGCAATAAGGCCCGAAATCAGCAGCGCTCGCGTGGCGGCAGGCTCTCCGAGCTCGCCGGTCGGTCGCGGTAGGTGCGCTCGGCGAACGCGATGAAACCCTCGACGTCGGCCACGTTCGACACCAGTCCCAGCGAGACGCGCACCGCACCGCCGCTAGGCAGTCGCAGGGTTCGAAGGTACTCGTCGATGCCGCGCGACTTCCGGCCGATACGGCCGCGCAGCGCGCCGCGGCCGATGGCGAAGGCCAGCTCGCCCGCGCCGGGATTGCAGAAGCAGCCGGTGCGCAGGCTGATCCTGGCGGCCGCGGCCTCGCGCTCGACCAGTCGCTCGTCTACCACGTGGCCGTGCGGATCGAGGAAGTTGAACGCGACCGTGCCGCCGCGGTCGGTGGTATCGCGCGGCCCGTAGATGCGAGCCATCGGCGCGCCATTGCTGTGGGTGAGAGCGCCGAGCCGCTGCAACAGCCAGCCGGTCAGGCAGCGCACGCGCTCGCTGATCAGATCCAGCCGCAGGTTGTGCAGCCAGCGCAAGCCGAATTCGACGTCGGGTATGGCCAGGAAGTTGACCGTGCCGTCCTCGAACGCTGATTCATCGGGCGCCATCGCGTGCCAGTCGCCCTGGACGCTGACCGCCTGGATCGTGCCTCCGGAGAACCACGGCCTGCGCAGCCGGGAGAGCGCTTCGCGCCGCGCGATGAGGCAGCCGAGCCCGGTCGGGTAGCCGAACAGCTTGTACCAGCTGACCGTGACGAACTCCGGGTGCACCGCGGACAGGTCGAGCCGGTTGGTGGGCACGTATGCCGCGGCGTCGAGCAGGACGTCGAAGCCGTGCCGGTGCGCCAGTTCGATCCAGTCGAGCGGATGGCGCACCCCGGAGAAGTTGCTCTGCGCGGGATACGCGAACAGCCCGGCCGGGCCGCGCCGCCCGATGACCTGTTTGCTCAGCGCCGACTTGACCAGTTCGGTGTCGGTGCGCAGTTCCGCGCCGTCGCCGGAGATGTAATGCACCGCGGTGCGCCGGGCGCGGGCATACTCGCGGATTCCGTTGACGGAGTTGTGGTTGTCGAAGGTCAGCACGAACCGGTTGTCGTGCTCGAAGCGGTATGACTCGCCGACGAGCCGGCTGGCCGCGGTGGCGTTCGCGGTGAAGATCGCCGCGTACTCCTTCGGGTCGGCGTTGAAGTGGGTCAGGACCGCGGCGCGGGCTCGCTCGACCCGTTCCGTGGACGCGCGCGAGGCGGGGTTCTCCGAGTGCGGGTTGCCGAAGCACTGGTCGGTCAGCCGCTCGCTGTGCGCGCGGTACTGCGCGGTCGCGGCCAGGCAGGCACCGGTGTAGTCGAGGTAGATGTGGCCACTGCGGTCCAGGTGGGCGTACTCGGTGCGGCGCGCCTCGTCGAGGATGCGCGTGCGCTCGTACTGCGGGTAGTCGGTCAGGAAATCGGCCGGTTCGCTGGATCGCAGCAAGCCGCCGGTGCCGGCAAGGATCTTCGTCATCATCTCTTCGCCCCGGGGTGGCGGAGGTATTCAGGGAACCTGACGTTCCGGCGGCAGGCCGGAGTTTGGGCGCGCCGCGTCGCACGGCGGTCGCGCGCGGTGGCTATCTGCTGGTGCGCCGGCGCCGCGGCGTCTTGCGGGAGAGCACGAGCCCTGCCCCGATCAGGAACAGGAGCATGAAGCCGGCCAGCAGCATCCACTCCCTCGGGACCGAACCGTCGAAGGTGTCGCCGTACGAGACGAGCAGCGGCGGCCCGAGCGGTGAGCCGCCGTCGCGCCACAGCGCGGGCAGGCCCGCGGTGGTACCGAGCGCGTCGAAGGCCCAACGGTTCGACATCAGATAGCTCAGCACCCGTCCGGGCAGCGCCATCACCGGCACCGGCAGGAACGCGCCGACGAAGAGCACCTGCGGGAAGCAGAGCATCGGCAGCATCAGCGTGGCCTGAGACGGCGAGGACACCGCGGCCGAGGCCAGCAGGCCCAGCGTGAGCGCGGCGGCCGAGCACAGCAGCAAGGTGACGAACATCCGGGCCCAGTCCGCGCCGCCGAGCGTGGGCAGCCGGTCGGTGGCGCTGAGTGTGAGCAGCAGTACCGCGTCCACGGCGGCCAGGATCGGCAGCAGCACGGCGAACTTCGAGGCCAGATACGGCAGGATCCGCACGCCGACGATCCGCTCCCTGCGCAGGATCGCGAACTCGTCGCAGATCTGCGAAAGGCCGTAGGTCAGGCCGAAGAAGAAGCCGCCGAAGGCGATCCAGAACAGGATCATCATCGAGGTGTTCGGGCTCGGGTCGGCGAAGGCGAAGGCACCGGGCCGGAACATCATCAGGAACATCAGGATGATGATCAGCGGGGAGCCGAGCAGGATCGCCAGTGTCAGCCGGCTGCGGGTCAGCAGGTCCAGGCTGCGCCGGGTGAGCAGGCGCCATTGGCCGAAGGCACCGAGTCGCCGGCCGGGCGCCTGGATCGGGCCGCCGACTTGCGCCATGCGGGTGCCGCGCACCGGGACGGCGGTCGCGAGGCCGGAGGGCAGCCGGTCGGCCCACACCTGCGGGTCGGGATGCTTGGCGAGCGCGCGGTAGATCTCGTCGAAGCTGTTGGCGGAGAAGTGGGCCAGCGCGTTGGCCGGGGAGCCAGCGAAGGCGAGTTGTCCTTGCGCGGCGAGCACGAGCACCAGGTCGCAGCCGGCCAGGTCCTGCGGGTTGTGGCTGGTGAACACGACGGTGGTGCCGGCCGCGGCGATCCGGTCGAGCAGGTCGACCAGGTCGGCGGCCATCGCCGGGTCGAGCCCCGAAGTCGGCTCGTCGAGGAACAGCGCGGTGGGCCGGGAGAGCAGTTCGACCGCGATGCTGGCGCGCTTGCGTTCGCCGCCGCTCAGCAGCCTGACTCTGGTGCCGGCCTGCTCGCTCAGGCCGAGGGCGGCCAGGACTTCGCTGACCTCCTGGCCGATCTGTGCCTCCGTGGTGCGCGCCGGCAGCCGCAGCCGGGCCGCGTATCGCAGAGTCCTGTCAAGCGGGAGCGACTGGTGGATGATGTCGTCCTGCGGCACGTATCCGATCGGCGCGACCGCGAGGTCGTCGCGCGGCCGGCAGGTGGCTCCGTCGTGCAGCACCACGCCCTCGGTCGGCAGGGTGACCCCGGCGAGGGCGTCAAGCAGCAGGGTCTTGCCCGCGCCGCTCGGGCCGATGATCGCGACCAGGGAGCCGGGGCGGATTGACAGCGAAACCGGACGCAGCACCTGTTTTCCGCCGCGCAGCGTGTGTCCCGCGCCGCGTGCGTCGATCCCGAGACCCGCGGACCGACGCATCGCCGGACCGGCGCCCCGGTCTGTCGTCACGCGAGCGCTGCGCAGTCCCTGGCCACTCATCCGTCACCATCCGTCTCACAAGTCTCAGCCGATAGTTACTCGGCCACCAACCTTAATAAGCATCCGTATTGCCTGGGAATACCCCGTGGCGCACCTTGGGAGTGTCTTAGTAAACAGTCGCACGATCGCCTGCGCACTCCTCAGGCGTCAGACAGCGCGGACGCTAATGGTCCGGGGCCTGCGATAACGCCGCGAGCAGCGCGTCGAGAAGCGGCACCTGGCCGCGTAACAACTTCACGCGGGCCTCGTCGATCGTGAACCAGGCGGCGCGATCGATCTCAGGGAACTGTCTCAGTTGACCGCTGCGCGGCGGCCACTGCATCTCGAAGGTGTTGCTGCTGACCGTTTCCGGATCGAGGTCCCCCTGCGCCGCCCAAGCTGTCACAAGTTTGCCACCGGGCTGGCGCACCGTGCCGAGGTCGATGAGCCGCTGTTGCTGCTGCGCGCCGAGCGGGCGGCCGAGTTCCTCTTCGAATTCACGCAGCGCGGCGCCGCGGGGATCGTCCGCGGGTTCGTACTCTCCCTTGGGGATCGACCAGGCGCCCTCGTCCTTGCGCGCCCAGAACGGCCCGCCGGGGTGGACCAGCAGCACCTGCGGGCCGCCGGGAGCGGGCCGGAAGAGCAGGATCCCCGCGCTGAGCCGCGCCGGCATCGTGCTCAGGCCCCCGCGTCGCGGAAGTGTCCGCCCCAGGAGTGCCAGGAGTCGATCTCGATCCAGGCGCTGACCCGCCGGCGGTTGCGCACCGGGTAGCCGTCCTCGCTGCCGTAGTGGCGGGCGATCCGGTCGATGTCGGCCAGCTGCGGATCATCCTCGATCGAGACGATCCGGCCGGTGAGGCTGATGTGCGAGTACCAGTCGCCGTCCACGAGCACGGTGAGCGCCACCTTCGGCTCGGCGCGCAGGTAGGCCAGGCGCTTGCGGCCCTCGTCCAGGTTGACTAGGACCCGGCCGCCCTCCCACACGTACCAGGTGGGCACGGACACCGGCTGGCCATCGGGCCGTACCGTGGCGATCACGGCGGGGTTGGGCTGCGCCAGGAACTGGTCGATCTTGGCCGGGACCGGAGGCTTGGGCATCGGTGCTCCTCTTCTCGCGCCCCGCGCGGGGCTCGATCTTGGTGTCGGCACCATCCTCGCAGGGTTGGCTTCGGTGCACGTCCGGGGCGTCGCGAGGCGTCGCGCTGACGCCGTAACGTCGGGATGTAACGCGGGAGGCGATGCAGGTCCCTGTTTCGGCAAGAAACGCGCGCGTGGACTTTCGACCCAGACACCTCGCGCCGCGTCTCCTTGCGAGCCTGTGACGTTGCGCAACCCATCCCCCAAACGTCACAGGCTCGCCATCAAGCCGATTCGGGTAGGCGAGGACCAGTGGTGACGAGTGCGAAACAGCAGGCGCAGATGTGTGGCCGTCCAACGGAAATCCACGCGGTGGACGGCGGTTCGATGGACGGCACGGCGACGAGCGTGCATCGGTTCACCCTCCACGATGTGCGCCTGGTCGGAGCGCAGACGACGGACTAACCGGTCGCGCTGACGCCGGTTTCCGGGTCGCCGAGTTGCTCCGTCAGCACCCGGATCTCGCCGCGCAGCCGCTCGGCGTGCTCGATCCTGCCGACGCGCTGGTAGTCGCGCGCGGCCGCCTCGCGTTCGGCCAGCTCGGCGCGGACGATGCGCTCGATCTGAGCCTCGGTCAGCTCGCGGCGCGCGGCCTCTGTGCTGCCGACCCCGATTTGCAGCTGCTCGATCGCCAGTTGCCGATCAGCGGTGTCCGGGCGCTCGACCGCCTCGGCGTTGTCGATCGCGGCGAGGGTCGAGCGCAACGCCGCCACGGCTACCTTGTCGCGGGTCTTGATGGCGGCGGTGAGCGCGTCGCGCAGGCGTTGCCGCAGCGGCGTGGAACTACCGGACTTCGCGCGGTTGCCCGGTCGGGAGGTAGCGGCGGAGATCGAGTCGGTCGGCACGGCGAAGACGATACGTCTGCCGCGTACGGCCGCGCTCGCAATTAACCGCCGCCACGCTCGGTTTCGGGCGTGGTTTCACTCCGTTGCGCTGTCCGCGGTGCTCGGCGACGCGTCCCCGCCCTTGCGTACCGATCGCAGCAGCACTTCGGAGACGTCTGTCACGCGCACATCCTGCGACGCCTTGCCCTGCTGCTTACGGCTGGCGAGTCCGTCAGTCAGCATCACGATGCAGTATGGGCACGCCGCGGTGACCAGGTCCGGCTCGGTGCTCAGCGCCTCGTCGGTGCGGGTCTCGTTGATGCGCGTGCCGATCGTCTCCTCCATCCACATGCGCGCGCCGCCTGCGCCGCAGCAGAAGGAGCGCTCGCGGTTGCGCGGCATCTCGGTGAGCCGCACACCCGGCACCGCTTCCAGGATCTCGCGCGGCGGGCTGAAGACCCGGTTGTGCCGGCCGAGGTAGCAGGGATCGTGGTAGGTGACCGCCGCGTCCACCTCGTTGGTCGGGACGAGCTTGCCGTCCGAGACCAGCTTGGCCAGCAGCTGCGTGTGGTGCACGACCTCGTAAGTGCCGCCGAGCTGCGGGTACTCGTTGCTGATCGCGTTGAAGCAGTGCGCGCAGGTCACCACGATCTTCTTCGCGCCGACCTCGTTGAGCGTCTCCACGTTCTGCTTCGCCAGTTCCTGGAACAGCAACTCCTGGCCCATCCGGCGGGCCGGGTCGCCAGTGCAGCTCTCTGCGCTGCCGAGCACCATGAAGCCGACACCGGCCTCGTGCAGCAGCTCGGCCACTGAACGCGTGGTCTTCTTCGCGTTGTCGTCTAGGGCGCCAGCGCAGCCGACCCAGAACAGGTACTCAACGTCTTCGGGCAGCTTCTCCTCGCCACCCTCGCCGAAGACGCGCACCTCGAACGGGAGCCCCGCGGCCCATTCCATGCGGGCCTTCTGGCCGCGGCCCCACGGGTCGCCCTTGCGCTCGAGGTTGCGCAGCATGGTCTGCCCCTCGCGCGGGAATTCGGACTCGATCATCGTCTGGTAGCGGCGCATGTCCACGATGTGGTCCACGTGCTCGATGTCGACCGGGCACTGCTCCACGCAGGCGCCGCAGGTCACGCAGGACCACAGCACGTCGGGGTCGATGACGCCGTTGACGTCCGCGGAGCCGACCAGCGGCCGCTCGGCCTCGGCGATCACCTCCGGCGCAAGCGCGGCCCGTTCCTCGTCGGAGGAGGCCAGCAGGTACGGTGCCTTGGCGAGGGCGTGGTCACGCAGGCCCATGATCAGCAGCTTCGGGCTCAGCGGCTTGCCGGTGTTCCAGGCCGGGCACTGCGACTGACAGCGGCCGCACTCGGTGCAGGTGGCGAAGTC
>Ga0134126_10010133_pt1 | contig 11880 bp, 10 predicted proteins | sample KB31752_FD_96881 | JGI IMG/M metagenome (GOLD analysis project Ga0134126, IMG submission 96881) | Terrestrial soil microbial communities with excess Nitrogen fertilizer from Kellogg Biological Station, Michigan, USA - KB3-175-2 | ecosystem: Environmental > Terrestrial > Soil > Unclassified ...
GACGATTTAATGGACCTTTACTCGCCCGACGCTTTACTTTTGCGGCCCAACGTCCCTCCGGTGCGCAGCGCTGCATCCATCCGCGAATTTTTTGTGAGCGTCCTCGGAGCTGGCCTTGGAGAAGTGGAAATGGACGCCGTGCGCGTGGAGATTTTTGGCGACACCGCCTATGAAGCTGGCCGCGGAAAAATGCTCGTTCCCACCGTTGCCGGCAAAAGGCGCGAGGAACGCGGCAAGTATCTTCTGTTTCTGGCCAGGCAAGCCGAGGGAAACTGGAAAATTCTGGCCGATTGCTGGTCGAATGATTTGGGAATCGAAAAATGACTTGGGACTCGAAAATTGGGAGTCGAGAAATATCGAGAAATGAAATAAAGACCGGCGAGAAAATGTTAGTCCAGGCCAGTCTTGTACCGAACATCCATAAACCAGTTGGGGAACGACACGACTTCACTCGGTCAATTGCATCCGCAAAACATAGCTGATTTATCCCCTGAGGAATTAGTTTTCACACACTGACTCCCACCTTTTCCAATTCTGTTTTTATCTGCTCAGTGCTTCGCGCCTGTATCACTCGCATTCCCACCTTCGCCGCAGGCGCCAGGTTTTCCTCGCGATCATCGATAAAGCAGCACTCTTCCGGAACGTGTTGCGTTACTTCCAGCGCACAGCGATAAATACTCTCATCCGGCTTTCGCAACCCAACGTAACAAGAGCTTACAAAAACACTAAAAAGTTCCCGCAAGCCAAAAGTATGAATGCGATATGAATTCAGCTCACGCGATTCATTGTTAATCGTGCCCATGAAATACTTGTCTGACTTCGCCAGGTCCCTGGCCAACTCAAGCCGGCCCGCAAGCGGCTGCGACAACGAAAACATACAGCTCTTGAACTCTTCAGGAGAAAACGTCCGCGGCCGAAAAAAAACCGTGCGCTCAAGATATTGATCCAGAGTTATTTCTCCCCGTTCAAATCCCTCAACAACCTCCTCATGAAGCCGCTGAAACTCGGCGGCATCAATCCTGAACCGCGCGAGCGCCTGCCCCCGCTCGCCATGGTCCCAGGCATTGGTAAGCAGCACCCCGCCAACGTCGAAAAAAATAGATGAGATTCGCGACAAGTTATTCCCTTTTTTAGAAGCTCTCAACAGAATAACGCACGCCCACCCACACTATGGTTAAAGCAAGGACCCGGTTGGTTTTTTATGAAAAAAACCCCGATCCTGACGGACCGGGGGGTGAATAGTTGAAAGTCTCGCGACTAGTTGGTGCAATTGCCGTTGGACTGAGTCGTACACGGCGTAAAGCTTTGCCAATAACTAAGATTCACGACGTCCTGAAGTTCCGGAGTTCCTGGAGGCAGGTTCGCTGGATTCAAGAAGTCTGTATCGAAAGAGAAGTTACGTCCCGGAGCACCGTATACCAGCGTACAGCATTTGAATGTTCCGGTCGCGTATTCTGAGTAGAACAAACTGACCAAGGATCCGCGGTAGTTCACCGAACTGCCCGTCTCAAGCATGCGAAGAAAATTGTGCAGTCCCCCGTCCGTCCCGAAATCGTTCGGAACACTCGTGCCGGCGACTGAGCTGCGCGGGAAGTTCATGTTCTTCCCTGCCGCGATGGCCATGCGGTAGTAAGTTTGGGTTCGAGTACGATTACTCAGGGTCGATGGATTGCTCATGCTGTTGAGGTCCGTCCAATTATTGGAGAGCAAGGTTAGGGCGTCGGAAATCACGGCAGCGGCGGAATGGCCCCTGGCATCGTCTTGAAAAGGGGGGGTTGTCGAACTCTTCCAAACTGCATCCGCAGCATCGCTGTTGTAATCACCTTGTACGTAAACGGGATTCTCTGAAGCTACGGTGAAGCCCGGCAACGGAAGGTTTGTTATTGAACCATCTACCAGCTTCAACACTCGTCGCGCTCCAGAGGCCCAGTTCTGACGGCCACCGTTCATGCAGTCAACCACTTGGTACGGATTGGTGCCCGCTTTTATGCCAAAGCCATATGCAATGTCGGTAGATCCCCAATTGTCGAGAATACCATTGTTATCCACGTCTTCGGGGGATTGCGGCGGAGTGTACGCGCTGCTTTTGGCCTCAAGCTTCCCGTCGGGAGTACCCGTGGCACTTCCGGAGTTAATCACATCCTCCAAGCCGGATTCCCCATTCGTGACATTTGGAAGTGGATGCCCACTTCCGTCGGTCGCGTTGGGATTCTGCTCCATCCCTCGTCGGTCCGAGAAGTAGACGAGATAGCCAGCCTGAGGACTGGCATCAATCGACTTCCCGCTGCTGCCCGCATAGTCGCCGGTTGCGGCAATCCAATTCTTCAGGTTGCCCACGTCAAGTTCCACGGCGCTCATAATGCCATTGGCGTAGCCTTGTGTGCCGGCAAGCGGAGAAGAGTCGCGAGGGAATCCCTCCCGTGCATCATAGAAATTAATAGGATAGAAATTGGTGGCTGTTCCCGCGTTCGCCGTGCTTTCCGCGAACTTCACCACATTTGTGGTGTACTGAGCCGGCGTGGTGGTAATGCTAAGTGTCTTGTTGTTGATCACGCCGTCTCCATCCCGATCTGCAATCTGCTGAAGAATCAAGATTGCATCTTTCTGACCGTCGGTGTCCGCACCCGGAGCAGTTCTCGCTATTGCTGGACTCTTGGCAAAGCCGTATTTCAGCCACTCTTTGGTAACTCCATGCCAGTCGCCATCCGTGCCTAAATACTCCACTCGCAACCAGCCTCTCACGAGAGGCCACTGCGTCGTTCCCGCCGGATAATCCGTACAATTCGGGGGTATACCATTTCCGCAGGGCGGCAAAAATGGCGTAATGCCATTTAGTGAATTCCAATTAGGGTCAACAACCGTTGTCGTTATCGTGCATGGATTACTCTTGGTGCAGGTGCCGACTTTTGTAGGACCACTCAGTATCTTGTTATCCGCCACTGCGAAGTACGCGGTGCCGCCGCTGTTTAATACCACCGACGCTGTTGATCCGGCCGTCAGCCCTGTTCCATCCATTAGAACGTCATCACTATCGTTTGCCGAGCCGGTGGGATGCAACTCGGCTTCCGTATCTCCTAACAGGATGCGGATATTCGCTTTGTTGAATTCGCGCGAGCCACCGAGCGGGGAAGTGGGCGATTCTGTGGTCAGCTCCGGCTTGCGAACGATTTCAATCGGATCTGCCTGCTGGCCAGAAACATTGCTTTGAACGAAAGGAAGCTGCAATGGCTGAACTCCGATGGAGGTCTGGTTTCCCAACATCGAGTTAAACGTTCCCTTGGAGAGATTGATCCACTTTGAGTTGGCGCTTCCTCCCGAGGGAAAGCCCCCGCTCCAACTTGCGTCGTTCTTCGAATAGTCTGTGTCCGGGCCCACATTGATGCAATTTGATCCCAAATTTTTCGTGCCATTGCTGGCAATGTACGAATCGCACCCGCCGGTTTGATTGGGTACATAAACATCTCCGTAGTAACTGCTAGTTCCTCCCGTATAGCCATTAGCCAACTGATCACGGATGATTTCTCCGACCGCAGTCACTTTGGAACCAAAAATGAGAGGACCGCTATTTGCGGCGAGGAACAAGTTACCGTTTGTATGCACGCGGCCTTGGAAGTTAAATTCAGGGCCGGCAAAGTAGCTCAGATCACTTTGCGAAAATACGCCAAATTGGAACACGGGAATAATCGCCGCTTCCACGCCACGTGTCATGCTGACCGCCGCCCCGCTGGGCCGTATGGCGGTAACCTGGACGGTGACAGGGACCAATAAAGCAGTTAAGCCGGCATTGTTACCCTGGCTGATAACGTTATTCGAGCCTATGCCAGTACCATCCCCTTTAGGATACGTCCAGCTGGCATTTTCAAGAAAAGTGGTTCCTGGGAACAAACTGGCCGCAGAAGCCTGTGAATCAGCCGCCATTGAATCCAGATCGGTTTGCTTAGGACTGAGATTTCCCTGATAGACCGTCGCCAGGTTTACGGTGAGCTGCTCAATGGCAGATTGAGCTTGGTAATAGGCCTGGTTGGTTTCCAGATCATTGCCACTGATGTGACCAGAGGCATTGATCATGTACATCAGTCCGATAGACATTCCCGAGAGAAGCAGCAACATCAACAGACTGGCGATCAGCGTAAATCCTTTCATCGAATGTCCGACCTTACTCATAAATTCCGCTCCTGAACCGTCTTGAATGCTCTATTTGTACCGGTTCGTAAATGACAGATTCTGTGTGCTGACTTCGGTGCTCAATACCATGCTCTGAGACTTGCCATTCGGGGAAATACTTTGTCCCATAATTTGGATATTGACCTTATAGATATTGTTCGGAGAATAGCCCTGGCCTATCGGGTCGCTCACGGCAGCGCAAACATTCGGGTTGGTTCCGTCACAGACGTCATAGGTAAACTTCAACCCAATAATGTTGTCGGCGACCGGAATGGCGTCTTGTCCGTTTACCTGGCGCATTAGTCGTGGAGGTTGGCCGTCGTTCGATTCCTGAATGAAATATGTCACCGCATAAATGCGGTTGGCGGTCAGAGTGCTAATGCCATCGAGGTACGCAATGTTCCCTTGCGGGGCCGCCGCTTGATTGATCTTGAGGGGATCGCTATTGGCAAAACTGAGAGTAGCGCCGCCCCCGGAGATCCCGGTGACTTCTCCAACCGCAAAAGCGCCTCCGTTAGTTGCATTGTTCAACAAAATCAAATCCCCAACTTTAATCCCGGTGGGGCTCAGGATCGCTGGAACTCCAGCGGGAGCTGCCGACATAGTTACAGAGGTGCCATCAGGGCTCTTGGGAAACGATGCAGTGTATTTGTTCAGCGGGAAGCTATAATCCTCATACACGACCGTGATGCTATCCGGTGTTTGTCCAGTAGCCGGAATGGTCGCGTTCGGGGATCCCACCTGCATTCCGTTGTTTGGTCCAGGAATCAATCCATACATGTAATTGCTGACTGCAGTTGTACCGACGGTTCCGTCCGGATAGGTATTGGCGGCTACGTAGCAGGCTCCCGTTTGCGGGCAGGCAAATTGGGAAGAAACGGCAGTCCCGCCATAAGGTAGTGCCAACCCGCCGGAAGGCAATCCAGAACCTGCCATGGCCACATCTTTTGAAATCAAGTTGAGGGCGGAACGAACATTGTCCTGCATTTCCGATCGCTGCGTCGCCCGCGTTGCAACGTCGGTACCGCTTTTGAACAGTTCCGCGCCGGCTCCAAGAACGATCATCCCAACCAGCACACCCATCATCAATTCAATCAAGCTAAAGCCGCGCCGCTGGTTGAATGTTTTTCGTCTCATAAATTTTGTCCTTTTAGCGGTAGGCTGAGATCATGGCTTGCACGGTATAGCTTCGATAAATGCCTGTCGTGGTTGGATACTTTATAGTCACCTCAATCTGCCGCAAATTTGGATTGGTCGTTCCCCCTATCACGACGTCAGATATCAGGATTTGGCGCTGAAAATTGGCCAAGTTTACCGACACGTCGGGTGGCACCGCACCCTTAAGAACTCCGCTGGAGCCGGGAACTGTAATTGCGGTCACCGGAACATCATCGATTGTTCCCTCGATCCCGTCCGGTCCGGGATCAGTCAACGTGACGAAACCTTTCGTAAAAATGCCTTTGCCGGTGGCACTGACATTTTCAATCTGATCAAATGTAATCGTGGCGGTTTGTCGCGCTGTATAAACGCTTTCTAACGCTTGCGTAGCGCGTTGCCGGGCAATGGTGTCCATTTGTGAGTTTTGTGTGGTACTTAGACCCAAGGCCAACGTGGCGCACACCGCCAGCAATCCGATCGTTAGGACTACCGCGGAAATAAGGGCTTCCAGCAAGGAGAAGCCTGCTTGTCCTTTGCATCTTCGGTTTTTTTGTGTCCGAGCTATCATTGAACAACCCATTTCGCAGTTACCCCCGTCCCGGTCAGACGCCATCCACGAGAAGCTCCGCTTCCGCCAAAGAGAGTGATTGCGCGACCGCTTGTCAGGTCGCCGGACCGAGCCATATAAATGATCCCGCTATTCAGGTTCCCGTTTGTATCCCGAGCCGAGCCATCCGGCACAAACATGATCTGGTTGGTAATTCCCCCTGCGACGCCCTGATCAAAATTGATCGCGGTGGTCCCAAATCCATCGGGCGTGGCGGCGGGAAACCCAGTCAATGTCTGAAATTGAATGTCATCAGGCAGATTCACAGAACTTATCTGTATGGCCGTAGAGAGACTGGCACCCGCGGGCCATTCGTAAATTTGAATGCTCTGCGCACCAGGGACACCCAGCGGGGTTGCCGCTCCGGTCGGCGCGGAGCCGCTTCCGAAACAGACGATGTATTGTTCACGTTTTTCAATCGCATTCTCACGCGCCGTACGGATCTGCTGGAGCGCCGCATTGAATGCGTTGCTGGTTCGTATGCTCTTAATAGCGGTTTGGTAGCTGACGAAAATAATTCCTGCCAGGGTCATCGACACGCATACGACAATCAGCATCTCCACCATCGAGAAGCCGCGCATGCTGCGCGCAACACGTTTTTGGGGGAAGGGCTTACGCGAAGCGTACTGGTCGTTCATCATCATTTGGTCCCTGCTTCACTTCTATTGACCTCCGCCAAATTTCCAGGCGGTGAATCCTTTGTTACACCATCGTCCGAACAAACCCGGACGAATAGACCTCCGCGAAAACAAACCACGTCAGTGAGCAATCGTAAGTAGAGGGTTAGAGAGCGTCAAAGTACCAAAGTGGCACCATGCCGGATTGGACTTGCGTAACGTAATCGAGGGAAGAAACTCTGGTCACTTTGGCAGGCAAAACCAAAACGTGTTTTAGAAACCGCGGCCTTTTGCAGCCATCGCCCGGGTCGGTTTGCCCGCGCTTTTACTCGCGCTGGGAATATACGTGCAAGAGCGGGTGTCGTAGTGGCGGGCCAGACATGCGCCGCACAAATTTAACTGATGGACCTTGCACCGCACTACCGGCGCCTCCTTACCGCAAAGTTCGCAACCCCCGCGCTGCGCGGAGTTTGCTGCCGGAGCCTCAGCACGTGGGGCCTGAGCCTGTAGGACCCGTGCCTTCAGATAGACGCCACTAGCAATTACCAGCGCCCCCATGGAAAACAGCGCCGCAGCCATCCCCAGCAAAGAACTTTCAGCATCCTTCATGAGCGCTGCTGGCAGCACGCATAGGGCTGAAAATATTGTCACGAAACCAAAGACGATAAAACTCGTGCTGATTTTTGATGGCATGAATTCTCGAGGCTTGCCGCGTGATGAATGCGGAACGCGAATCCTTTAGCCCATTCGCCTTTGCCGCAGACTACTATGTTGCACACTGAAGATATCGCCTTACACCGCTTCCGCCATAGATGACGGAAGTAACCGACGCCCTCACAGGTGACAGTTGGGACGGTCACCGGAGTAACTTGTTCGACTTACGAACGGGCCATAACATCCATTGCATGGCCCTTAAATCCCTCACTGTCTCAGTGGATGCGGAATCCGCCGCAACCCTGGCAGCGGTCTTGAAGGAAATGGAAATCCCTCCCAGGGTTTGCAATGACCTGCTGGAAGCAGCGGAGCAGTTGGCGGCTCAGGCGTTCGACGTTGTCGTGATTGACTTTAGCGACGAAGCCGCAGCCCTGCAATTTACCGCAAACATCCGCAAGACCTCGCATAATAAAACGGCTCAGATCGTCGCTCTGATTGACGCGCGAAATAACGTGCGCGCTCTTTTTTCGGCGGGCTGCAACTTCGTCCTATATAAGCCCCTGTCTCTGGAAATAGCGCGCGACAGTTTGCGTTCGGCGCGCGGGCTCATGCGCCGCGAAAAACGCTCCAGCAAACGCGTACGGCTGAACAAAAAGGCGGCCATCGCCTACGCCAGCGTGGAAAATGCCTCGGCCACATTGCTCGACTTAAGTGAAACCGGTGTCCGCATTCAATCCGAAAAAGCCGTGCCTCAAACTTGCAGAGTATATTTCCAATTCACCCTCCCCGGACAAGCCTCCGTGGTCAACATCGTGGGCGAAGTCGTCTGGCAGGATTCAGTTGGACGAGTGGGACTGCGCTTCGCCAACGTGCCGCAGGCTTCGCGTAAAGTGCTCAGCGAGTGGCTGCGCTCCAATGGCTTGATGGAAGCTGAACCGGAAGCGCCGTCGCCCCAAACGCAGGCAGAACCTGAAACAAAGCGCTTTGGCCTTGGACTGTTGCAAGCTTCCGCTTCGGACCGTCGCATCAAGATGCGCCATACCTGCCAATTGGGCGCAGAGATTTATCACGACGGCAGCACTGTGCCTAATCGCTGCAAGTTGAGTGACATCAGTATTGACGGATGTTATGTCGAATCCACTGCGCCTTTTCCGGCGGGTACATTGCTGGAAATCGTCGTGCACACCAAAGCCCTAAAGCTTCGTGTGCAAGGCCGGGTGCAGACCATGCATCCGGGCTTTGGTATGGGTGTGGAACTTTTCCTTAGAACGCCGGAACAGAAGGCGCGCGTGAAGCAGTTGGTTGACTTCGCCGCGCAATCAGGAATTTTGGCCTAGTCGTCTGATCGCGCAGGGTCGAGAAAAGTTATACTTCCGCAACCGCTTTTCGGAAATAATCGAGCGAAAGTTTCAATCCTTCTTCGAGTTGGATCTTCGGCTCCCAGTTCAATAATTTTCTGGCCTTGGTAATGTCCGGCCGACGCTGTTTCGGATCATCGGTCGGCAAAGCCTCGTGGCGAATTTTACTTTTCGATCCGGTCACTTTGATGACTTCGCGCGCGCACTCCAGAATCGTAAACTCGTTGGGATTTCCGATGTTCACCGGAGTGTGTTCGGAAGATTTTGCCAGCCTCAGAAAACCATCAATCTCATCGCTCACATAGCAGAAGCTGCGGGTTTGGCTGCCATCGCCGTACACCGTAAGATCTTCCCCGCGAATGGCCTGCTTCATGAAATTAGGAACAACGCGTCCATCATTTAATTGCATGCGCGGCCCATAAGTATTAAAGATGCGAACGATTCGCGTGTCCACTTTGTGATAGCGGTGGTAGGCCGTGGTCAGCGCCTCCGCAAAGCGCTTCGATTCATCGTAGACGGAGCGCGGGCCGATGGGATTCACATTGCCCCAATAGCTTTCCTTCTGCGGATGTTCCAGCGGATCGCCGTAACACTCAGAGGTCGAAGAGATCAGATATTTTGCGTTGTACTTGCGCGCCATTTCCAGTGCGTGCAGAGTGCCATGCGATCCCACTTTCAATGTGGCAATGCCGTGCTCCATGTAGTCCACGGGACTGGCGGGGCAGGCGAAATGAAAAATGTAATCCACCGGGCCGCAATCGAAGGGCTCGTTGATGTCCACATTCTTAAACTCGAAGCGCGGCTCCCGCGCCAGGTGGCGCAGGTTGGCTTCCCGGCCGGTGAGCAAGTTGTCGAACACCAGCACCGAATATCCCTCTGACAGCAATGCGTCGCAAAGATGCGATCCTAAGAATCCAGCGCCTCCGGTCACCAATGCGCGTTGTCGGCTCATCATTCAGCCTGTCCAATCATTCAGAGAGTTCCTTGCCGCAAGAATTCGTCTACGACGCAACAAATCGAACGTGCACCTGCGTGTACTAGAATTCAATCTACCAGCTTGCGAGACGAAACTGGCAGAACAATCACCACACTGGTAACGGATGTTAACGGACAGCGAGGCTCTCTTTTTGCGCGTACCATTCCACAGTCCTGCGCAGGCCTTCTTCGAAGTTTATTTTCGGACGGTATTGCAGATATTGCTTGGCACGGGAAAGATCGGCGAGTGAATGGCGCACGTCACCTTCGCGGTCAGGCCCATGTTTTACTTCGCCCGAGTACCCGGTAAGCTTTTTTAGAATTTTGCACATTTCGTTCAAGCTGGTCCGTCTACCGGTTGCAATGTTAAAAACGCGTCCTGCAGTCTCCGCCGCCGCGGATTTACAGGCCAACAAATTGGCCGCCACCGCATTTTCCACGAAGGTAAAATCACGGCTCTGTTCGCCATCGCCGTTGATCGTCGGCTGCTCTTTCGCCAGCATTTGCGTAATAAATTTCGCGAGCACCCCGGAATACGGAGAAGCCGAATCCTGCCGCGGGCCGAAAATATTGAAATACCTTAATGAAACCGTCTCCAAGCCGTAACACCGGTAGAAGGATGTCATATAGTGTTCCCCGGCAAGCTTGGCCACGGCATAGGGAGAAATCGGATCGGGCACCATTTCCTCCCTCTTCGGCATCGTCGGCGAATCACCGTACACCGAGGACGAAGCCGCATACACGACCCTCTCCACTCCGGCATCGCGGGCCGCCACCAGCACGTTGAGCGTGGCGTCAACATTCGCCTGATTGCTTTCAATCGGATTACGAACTGATCGGGGGACCGAAGGAATTGCCGCCTGATGCAAAACATAATCCACGCCTCGGCAAGCATCCTTCACTGCATCCAGGTCGAGCAAGTCCGCCTTGCGGAAGTCAATATCGTCGAGAATTTCCGCGATGTTTTCTTTTCGTCCGGTAGAAAAATTATCAATCCCGCGGAGTTCATCGCCCTGCGCCAGGACTTCGCGCGCCAGCGACGAACCGATAAATCCGGCAACTCCGGTAATAAGATATTTCGCCATGGTCCCTTTGGATGTTCCGCGTTCTCTTTAATATCCAGTCTTTCCGCATTTTCTGCAAGTCAAGTTCCAGGTTTCCATTGATGGGCGCACTTCGCAATTGGCTTCTACCTAACTCAGGGCCCACTGAAACAAAATCCCTCTGGCGAAGGATAAACCGCCTCCGCTTTGGCTCTCTGTGGCGTTATAATTGTTGTTGAGCCGTGCAGGTGTCCTATGCGCTCCCACGAGTTTCCCGTCCTTCCCCGTAGGCTCGTCCCCTTCCTGGTTCTGGCAGTCGTTTTCATTCTGCCTGCCATTTTGCGCGCGGACGATCAAAAGCCTCCAGCCGCCGCCGATCAGCCGTTGCGTGGTGAACTCACCAAAGAAGACCGCATTGATATCCTGCGCACCTTTACCGCCGACCTCACTTATGTGCGTACCGTGTTTCCCATGGGTAAAACAGGGCTCTCTATAAAAGATGGCAAGGTCACGCCGAGCGGCGACGATCTGCGACAATACCTGGCCCTGTGGGGCCCTTCGGTCAAGCCCGGCGAGCAGGTGCTCATCACGCTGGTTACATTTAAAGGAGACCGCATCCGCTTCGAGATCAACGGCGGTCCCGTCAAAAGAAAAAAATGGTATCAACATATTGAAGTAGGCACGGGCGGAGACACCCACCCTATCGCGCCCACCGACTCTAACTCCAATCCACGCGGTTCCTACGTGGACCTGGTTTTCGACCACCATATCCCCGACGTTAACGCCAAGCGCGTGCAGGAATTGCTCCAGCCTGTCTTCGATTTCAACTCCAAGTCTGGCGTGGACGCTTACCTTGAAAGCGTTCCTCCCATCGTGCAAAAAGCGATCAAAGCACACCAGGTGCTGGTGGGAATGAATCGCGAGATGGTCCTTTATTCCAAAGGCCAGGCGCCAAAGAAAACTCGCGAGAAGGATGCCAACGGCGTCGAGTACGAAGAATGGATTTACGGCGAGCCGCCGCAGGACGTGGATTTTATCCGTTTTGTCGGCGACGAAGTTGTGCGCGTCGAGAACATGAAAGTGGACGGCCAGAAGACGGTAAAAACGCAAAAAGAAGTCGACCTCGAGCCTGCCGAGGCCGCGAAGGCAGCAAGCCCTTCAAAGGACGCCGCACCTCCAACATTGCGCCGCCCCGGCGAACCTGCCCCGGCCGACCCACAGATCAATCCGCGACAAAACTTTGCCCGCGACGCGGCGCCGTCTCAAGATATTCTCCGATAGCGTAAAGCAGCGCAGTGGTTTGC
>Ga0134126_10010139_pt1 | contig 11876 bp, 8 predicted proteins | sample KB31752_FD_96881 | JGI IMG/M metagenome (GOLD analysis project Ga0134126, IMG submission 96881) | Terrestrial soil microbial communities with excess Nitrogen fertilizer from Kellogg Biological Station, Michigan, USA - KB3-175-2 | ecosystem: Environmental > Terrestrial > Soil > Unclassified ...
ACGAAAACATCACGTCCGCCGTCGTCCGGTTTAATGAATCCGTAGCCCCGCTCGCCATTGAAGAATTTCACGACACCCGTTTGTGCCATAAGGAAAACTCCTCTCCCCCCATTTGCTCCGCCGCCGGCCCCACGCACAGCGGCTCGGCTGGACATTCACAATCGGGGAAAGCGTCGGCCAACCGGCCTCAGTCACTCCGCCGGCCCCCACAGGAGGCGGAACGTCACTGCCAGTTTGGAACTACACACTAACTGCAAGCCGGTGGAAAGGGGCCCACAGGATCAGTGGTTGGCCGGCCGCCCGGAGTCCGCCAACCAGTCCAGGCGGAATGCCGGTTTGCCATCCAACACGAGGATGCCCGCCAGGACCGGCAGGAGCATTGAAAGCTCGCCTTCCAGGGTCCAGGGCGGATTGACGACGATCATTCCGGCGCCATTGAGCCGGGTTGGATTGCCAAGCGAAGCAACCTGAAGTTCAACGCGGAGTGCCTTGCCCAGCCCCGAGCGCCGTAATCGCTTGGCCAACAGGTCAGGCTCCGTGCGGCCCTTGATCGGGTACCAAAGCACATAGACACCGGTCGGCCACTTGCGGTGAGCCGCAGCTAAGCCGCTGACAAGACGCGAAAAATCGTGTTCTGCCTCGAACGGCGGGTCGATCAGGACAAGACCACGGCGTTCCTTGGGGGGAACATAGGCATTGAGCGCGGTCCATCCGTCAATTTTGAGCGTCTTGATCCGCGTGTCGCCCTGGAGGTTGCGTGACAGGTTGCTTGCCGCCTTGGGCTCCAGCTCACACGCGATCAGGCGGTCCTGCGGGCGTAGCCACGCACGTGCCAGTGCCGGCGATCCTGGATATATGCGCAGGCGGCCCGGTTCATTGAGCGCGTTGACCACTTCAAGGTAAGGCGAGAGCAACGCCGCCACTGCCTCGGGAAGCGAAGCCGCCATGAGCTTCTCGACGCCCCCATGCCATTCACCGCTGCGGTTTGCTTCCCCTCCGGTCAGATCGTAAAGCCCGGCGCCGGCATGGGTGTCGATCACGCGAAATGCGGCCGGCTTGCTGCGCAGATAGTTGAGAATGCGGCAAAGCACTGCGTGTTTGACCACATCGGCAAAGTTGCCCGCATGGAATTCATGACGGTAGTTCACGGTGCGGCTCGGATCTCCGTTTCATCTTAAGTGTCGTCTAATGTTGGGGCTGTCACGCGCGCTTATTGCAAGCAAATATTGACAGCAGCACGCTTGCGGCGCCGGCTATCGGCCGGCGCGCATAGCCGGCATTGCAATCCTATCCCTCCGGCAGGCCCGGCGCGTGATTTCGGGACACGCGCGAAACGAAAAATCTTTGGCGAGGCACAACCAGACTTCGGTCAGACGCTTGCCGTCGCAGGAAACGCTGATTGCCTGACGCGATAGCGCCGGATTGGCCTTCGTGAACGCGTCCACCACCTCGCCGGGTGTTACCGACGCTGGCACATCGAGCGCGAGATAATCCGGCGGAATCTTTACAGCGGCACGGGCCCTTCGGACGTTATCGAAATAGGCTTGCGGGCTCAGGCCCGCACATGTGCCATGGCGATCCCACTCGTGAAAGACGAGCCGAGGGCTCGGCATAAGGTCGAGCATGCGTTCCACAATAGCGTGGTTCAAGCGCGGCGCCGGTACCTGGCAATACGAAGGAAAACCCCGCTCATACTGCGGCCACAGCCCGTGCACGACAAAGGCAAATGGCCTGCCGCTACACTGCTGGTCTGGTGAACGGTTGGGTGCACGGGTCCGCGCGGACTCGCAATATGAAGGCGACCAGGACAACGCCAATACATAGAAATCAAACTGGCCCGGCTCAGCCTGGCGATGGTCCTGCGCAAGCGCGACGCCCGCAAGAATGGCCGCGAGGGCGAGTGCGATGGCGCCGCCATAAGCACGCCGAGAGGGAAGGTAGCGGCCCACGTGCGTCCTCACGCGACAACGAGAACAAATCGGAAATTGACGAAGCTCAACGGTTCCATAGTAGGGGTACCGCCGAGACTAGAACGGCTCAAGAACAAAATAGGTCAAATAGTGATCAGCTGTCAGGTGGTCAGGGCTGAGCCATCTTGCAGGCGGGGTTGTAAGCCCAATTCCGGTCCAGCCCAACCACGCACCACTCGACCCCCCAGGTCATGCCGATCATGCCGGTATCTTCGCCGATCGAATAATGAACCGTATGCACACGGCCGTCACTGACCTGAGCGACTGCGGTACAGAATCGGCGCGGCACCGTCTGCGGCGCCCACGGTCGGAAGGCAGTTTCCCGGACGCGATCGAAGCCGAGAATCTGCAGGTCGGAGTTCCAAAACCGGCCTTCCTTCTGCGCAAACCGGGACGCAATCGTGTCGAGCGCGGCCTCGCAAGGCGGCAGCACGCCATCATAGCGCGGACCGATCAGGTAGATGCCCTTTTCGATCCACCCCGCCGCGGCAGCGGGCGATACGGCGCTTGCACCAACGAGCGCAGCGGCCAGAAGGCACCGAAGAGAATGGGACAGTTTCGTCATGTTTGAGCTCCCCAACCTGCCGGTGAGTTTAGCACAAGTTTCATCGGCCGCACTCGGTCTGGTGAACAAGTTTAAGACGTGAGGCGATTTAGCCGGCTTATTTCGTGCCTCTCCAGTCCCCCAGTACAGCCTGCACGAGCGCCAATGCGGCTACCGCAGCGGTGTCCGCGCGCAAAATTCGTGGTCCGAGGGCGATTCGGACGGTTTTTGGCCGCTTGAGAAGTGCCGTTCTCTCCTCGTCGGAAAAGCCTCCTTCGGGGCCAATCAATATGGAAAGGGACGCCCGGCCCGGCTTTGCCTCAACCAGCGCGGCTACGGGATCCTTCACATCGGCGTTTTCATCGCAAAAAACCAGAAAGCGGCGCTCGTCGCTGATAACTGCTTCCAGCCTGACCGGATCGCCAACGCCTGGTACATCCAGAATGCCGCATTGCTGTGCGGCCTCAACCACATTGCCTCGCATGCGATCCAGGTTGATACGGGCGACCTGGGTATGCCGGGTAAGCACGGGCTGCAGATATGAAGCGCCCATCTCCACGGCCTTTTGCACCAGATAGTCCAGCCGCGCGTGCTTGAGCGGCGCGAACAGAAAGTGCAGATCACCCGCCGGCGGCTGCGCCCGCAATTGCGAACTGACGGTCAGCGACGTCCGCCGCTTTTCGCTTCCGGAAAGGCTTGCCCGCCATTCGCCATCCCGGCCGTTAAATAGCAGCACCGCCTCGCCGCGCCCCAGCCTGAGGACATTCAGGAGATAATTTGCCTGATCCCGGTCGAGCAAAACGTCGCGGCCGGGGCCCAAAGGGGCGTCGACATAGAGCCGGGGGGTACGAAATTCGTAGCGCGGCATGGCGTTACACGGGGTTACATTGGGTTAAACGTTGATAGGGCGTAACCAACGCCGGTCTACGCAATCCGGCACGACTTCGCGAGGCCTCAGGGCAACCTTGCCGGTGCCGCCTTCCCGACGCATTCGGGTTGTTATAAGCGAGCGGCAAAAGGCGAACTGATATAATATGTGCGACGGGAGGAGAATTCGTTTCATGGGTCTGCGCGGAGCGATAATCACCGTGTGCATTCTTCCGCTGTATGCGGGGGTAGCCGCAGCGCAAGGCCAGGCCGGGCCACCGCAGCAGGAACCGCCTTGCGTCAAGGATTTCGTCAAGCTCCGCGACGATGTGGAAAAAAAGGCTGGGGCCATCAGGGCTGCGAATGATCGAAAAGCTACGCCAAAGGAAGCGTGCCAACTGTTCAATGTTTTCATCTCTGCTCAGGCAAAGATGCTGAAATACGCCGTCGACAATGGTACCTGGTGCGGCATCCCCACCCAAGTCGTCGCAAATCTCAAAGCCGGCCTTACCAAGACGTCTGAAATCCGTACCAAAGTCTGCCAAGTCGCTGCTGCGCCCGTACAGCAAACGGGGCCAACCTTGAGCGACGCGCTGACCAGTCCAGTGCCAAATTCCAGCAACATCAAAACCGGCCGCGGCACATTTGATACTTTGACCGGTAGCCCGATCGGAAAATGAGCGGGACGACCGGACGCGTTGCCGATGCGACCGGAAATTGGGTCGACAGCCTCGCCCCGGTCTACAGCCGCCCCTATCTGAGACTTGCCCGCCTCGATCGCCCGATCGGTTCCTGGTTGCTCTTGATGCCATGCTGGTGGTCGGTCGGACTTGCCGGAATGCATGACGGCCGTTTCCCTAGCGTGTGGCACATCATCCTGTTTTTCATCGGTGCCTTTGCAATGCGCGGCGCCGGTTGCACCTGGAATGATTTGGTCGATCGTCACCTCGATGGTCTCGTCGAGCGTACGCGCTCGCGGCCCATTCCGTCGGGACAGGTCACCGTCACGCAAGCCTCCATTTTCATGCTGGCACAGGCACTCGTCGGTCTGCTGGTGCTGATCCAGTTCAATCGCTTTACGGTGGTGACAGGCCTCGCCTCTCTGCTCGTGGTCGCGGTCTATCCGTACATGAAACGCATCACCTATTGGCCGCAGATTTTTCTCGGCCTGGCTTTCTCGTGGGGCGCGTTGATGGGTTGGCCGGCGGCATTCGGCCGTCTCGATTGGCCTGCTCTTGTGCTGTATGCCGGTTCGATTTCATGGGTGATCGGATATGACACGATTTATGCCCACCAGGACCGCGAGGACGATCTCCTGATCGGAATCAAATCAACAGCGCTTTTGTTCGGTGAACGCACGCCGCAAATGCTGGCGACATTCTATACCGGAGCGGTCGCCTTGATTGCGGCGGCTGGTTTGATAGCGGGCGGCGGGTTGGTTTTCGCAGCGGGATTGATTGGTTTCGCCGCGCATCTCGCCTGGCAGATCACGCGACTCGACATCGACGACCCCGCCTATTGCCTGGTCCTGTTCAAATCAAACCGGGACGCCGGACTCATTCTTTTCGGCGCGATGCTGATCGACGCCGCGGTGTAACGGCGGGCGGCACTTCCGCTCAATGAGCAGTCAGCCGGTCGCCCGCCGCGTGGGCCGGCCTCGACCGGCGCGGCATCGAAGACTCGAGCGTTGCTGTACCGTCGCCCTGCAATGCCGGCACTGAACTGGTCACGTCATCGAGATCGAGAATATAGCCGTCCTGACCGGGCACCGCCTCTGGCGGGCGGCTCGCCTTCGCTGCCGCCTTGCTAACCGAACCGCTATATTGCGGGCCGCGGTGCCGGCCTGCGTATACGGCACGCGCCTTTGCGGCGGCGACCTCCCCGGGGATAGCCTCCGGCCGGCAGGGCCGGTCTCCACTGGCGCGCCGCATAAGGTCGACGTGGATGTGGTTGTAGTGCGCGGCGTTGTAACCGGGCGCCAGCACGGTGGTGAAGTTGTCACAGGCGGCAAGTTGCACGTCGTGCAGGAACCCCTGCTCTTCCGGCGCGCCGTGCCATCCCTCCTGCACCGTGATGCGGCGGCCATCGGCGAACGTGAAGGCGGCGATGTCGATTGCATTGCCAAATGCATGCTCGGAAATATGCGACGTGCCCGCGCCAACCATGCTGCGGCAGGAATAGGCCGAAATCTGCTTGATCTCGACGACTTGCGCGCCAAACCAGCGCTGTGCCGCGGGTTGCACGCCCTCGCTCACCCACCGGTCGAGTGCCGAGACTAAAGGACAGGCGAGCGTAGCGGACGGCGTCAGCGTCGCGGGCGAAGCGGCGGCATTGAACAGCGAGCCCCGCGACGGTCCGAGCGCCGGCGCGGCACGTTGCGGCGACTGATAGACCGGCGCACCGTAGCTGCGCTGGGGCGGGTTGGGCGCGCTCGTGCGGCCGCGCGGCAGCACCGCATCGTCAGGAATATCGTCGGGCAGTGGCGCGGCACTCGGCGTAACACCCGGCTCGGAGCCCGGCGGACTCAGTGTGATCGGCTGGCCGTTATCGTAGCGAGCCGCAGGTGGCGGACCCGGCACCCAGCGCATTTGCGGTTGCCCCGGCGTCTGCGCTGGCATTGATTCAACATGGGGCCGCGCTACGGTCGCGGGCGGAGCGTATCGCGGCTCGCTCACGGGCCACTGCGGCATCTGCGCGGATGCATTCGGAATTGAGCCGGGTGGCCTGAGTTCGTCAGCATAACTGATGGCCGGAGCGCTTTCGCCTAAAGCCGCGACCTTGAGCGGAAAGTCGGCCCCGCACATACCGGGCCCTTCAATCGGCTCCATGCGCACGACGCCGGCGCCCATTTTGACAGCACCGGATTTGAGACATTCGACTTCGGCCTGGTGCCGCCAGGGCTCCCGCTCACCGGAGAAAAAACTGCGGCCGCAGCCGGCAAGCGCCAGCAGCACACCGGTGCCGACGAGATAGAAGCCAACGCCACCCTTCATGCCCGCAAAAATGCGAGCAGTTTCTTTAACGAGGCTTCAACGATCGCGGTGGGCGATTTTGTTAAGGATAAGAAATCGTTGCCGGTGGTAGGCTGTTTATTGCGCGGGTCTGCTGCCAAGCGTCTCGTTGCTCGCAGGCGTGATGCCGAGCGTATCGCCGACGCGCTTGACCGTTTTTTGCTGTTCGTCCATCGACTGCCTGAATTCGGCGGCCGTCCCCGGATTGACCACTTGCCCGAGCGCGGAGAGTTTCGATTCAATATTCGGATCGGCGGCTATTTCGCGGATATCAGCGGCAATCCGGTCACGGGCTTCCTGGGGAATGCTGCGCGGACCGAGGATTCCATTAAGACCGTCAAATTCCAGCGACTTATAGCCGGCCTCAGCTACCGTCGGAATATCATTCAAGGACTTGGCATGCTGGTGATTGGTCAAGGCAATCACTTTTACTTTGCCGGCCTGCACCTGCGCCCGCATGATCGCGTAAGCGGCGACGAAGGCATGGACCCGCGTATCTGCGACGTCCTTAATAGCCTCCACCGCATTTTTGTATGGCACGCGCGCCATCTGGAGGTTTTCGGTTTTCAGGAAAGCCGAGAACAGCAGATCGTTGGCGCCCGTCACTGATGCATAATTGAGCTTGCCCGGAGCCTGCTGAATCTTCGCAACGAGTTCCTTCAGGGTGGATACTCCGAGTGTAGCGGGCACGCCGAGCCCAATCAGAGTGTTGGCGACGCGGGCGATGGGCGTGAGGTCTTTCGGATCGTAGGGAAGTCTATCGTGCAGGTAGGCGTGGGCGCTGAAAGTGGAAACCGGAGCAAACAGCAATACGTGATCATCGTGGGCGCCGAGCACTGAGGTGATGGCGATAAATGCGTCGCCTCCCGGCCGATTTTCCACGATGACCGGCTGGCCCCATTTCTCTGAGAGCCGATCGGCGAATACACGGGCTGTGATATCAACGCCGGAACCCGCACCGAGCGGAACAATGAAATGGACGGGACGCTGCGGCCATGACTGGCCCACCGTTTCAGCGCTGGCGAATGGCGCAGTGACAAGAGAGACGGCGAGGCAAAGAGAGAATGAAAGCGTACAAACTAATAGGCGCCAATTTTGCATGATTAAGCCTCGAAATTTCGAGTTGGACGGCAGCTGCAAACGGGTGTGATGTTGCCGATGAGGCGGCATAAACGTCGGCAGCCCGTTACCGGATTCAAATTTTTATTTTTTGCGGAACGTCAGACGTTTTATATGCGTTTTCACATTCGGGAGAATCTGCTTCGAGAACTTCGGTGGTAATTGCCGTAAATTAGCCATGAAAAATCCGGCGAGCTGCAAGTTTTGCACTCAAAGATTTTGACGCCCGAGAATCTGTTTCGGTCGTACGATCAAGCGGTTGCCGGACGCTGCGCAGCGGTAACTTGCCGCCGAAGAAATTTTGATCGCCAGCCTGTGGCCCACTTCGGCACAGCCTTGGTTTCGTGCTAGCATTTACTGGTCAACAAGGGAGGCACCTGCCGTGGACCTTGCCTTGAAGCTCAACGTGCTGGCGGTATGCGCCGTTTTCGTTTTTGTAGGCGCGGTACTGCTGGGGGCATTCTGAGTTCAAGAGGCCAACGACGACGCCAAACAAACAAATTGCCGGTGTAAAACCGGCCGCCCATTCAAACACCGGAGAGCCCGCTCTCCGGTGTTTTCAATTTCACGCCGCCACGATGCTGGGCGAGGCGTGCACATCGTAATTGAGAATTGGCGCCAGCCAGCGCTCGCATTCCCGGACGCTCCAATCCTTCCGCCGCGCATAGTCTTCGACCTGATCGCGCTCGATCTTGCCGACGCCGAAGTAGGCGCTTTGCGGATGACTGAAATAGAGACCGCAGACTGCCGCGCCCGGCCACATCGCGAAGCTCTCGGTGAGCTTCACGCCTATGCGTTCGCTCTCGAGAAGCTTGAACAGCGTGCCCTTCTCCGTGTGATCGGGCTGCGCCGGATAACCGGGCGCCGGCCGGATACCCTGGTATTTCTCGGAAATCAGCTGCTCATTGCTCAGCGTTTCATCCGGGGCGTAAGCCCAGAATTCCCTGCGCACACGCTGATGCAGACGCTCGGCGAACGCCTCCGCCAGGCGGTCGGCCAGCGCTTTGACCATGATCGCGGAATAATCGTCGTTTGCGCGCTTGAACCGCTCGGCAACCTCGTCTTCGCCGATGCCGGCCGTGACGGTGAAGGCCCCAATGTAATCGCAAAGCCCGCTGTCGCGCGGGGCGACGAAATCACTCAGCGCCGCATTGGCGCGGCCCTCGCGCTTGGAGAGCTGCTGCCGCAACGAATGCAACACCGCGACGGGCTGCGCCCGCGCCTCATCGCCGTACACGAGGATATCGTCACCGTCGGCATTTGCCGGCCAGAACCCGAACACCCCGCTCGCCCGAAACCAGTTTTCCTCGACGATCTTGTCCAGCATTGCGCGTGCATCTTCATACAAAGGCCGCGCCGCCGCGCCATATTTTGCGTCGTCGAGAATGGCGGGAAATTTTCCGGATAGCTCCCAGGTCGAGAAGAACGGCGTCCAATCGATATAGTCGACCAGTTCCTTGATGGGATATTCGGCGACTACTTTTGTGCCCATGAAGCCCGGCTTTGGCGGCTGATAGGCGCCGGACCAATCGAGCTTGAGCGCATTTGCACGAGCGCCCGCCAGAGGCAATCGCGCCTTGTCTTCCTGCGCGCGCGCATGCGCGGCGGCAATCCGCGCATACTCGCCGCGCAATTCGGTGACATAGGGCGTGCGCCCATCGACCGACATCAGCGTCTGCGCGACGCCCACGGCACGGCTTGCGTCGTTCACGTAGACCGTCTGTCCGCGCTTGTAATGCGGATGAATCTTCACAGCCGTATGCACACGGCTGGTGGTGGCGCCGCCGATCAACAACGGCAGTTCGAAGCCCTGCCGCTCCATTTCGGCAGCGACATGACACATCTCGTCGAGCGACGGCGTGATCAGCCCCGACAAACCAATGATGTCGGCCTTCTCCGCACGCGCTGTCTCCAGGATCTTGGCCGCGGGCACCATGACCCCGAGATCGACCACTTCGTAATTGTTGCACTGAAGAACCACGCCGACGATGTTCTTGCCGATGTCGTGCACGTCGCCCTTCACGGTCGCCATGACGATCTTGCCGCTGGAGCCGCCGTGCGCGCGGCCGTCCTTTTCCTGCTCCATGAAGGGCATCAGATAGGCGACCGCCTGCTTCATCACGCGCGCGGATTTGACGACTTGCGGCAGGAACATTTTTCCCGAACCGAACAGGTCGCCGACAATGTTCATGCCAGCCATCAGCGGACCTTCGATCACGTCGAGCGGGCGCTTTGCCCGCAACCGCGCCTCCTCGACGTCGGCCGCGACGAAATCCGTGATGCCGTGCACCAGCGCGTGAGAAAGCCGCTTCTCGACCGGCTGTTCGCGCCAGGCGAGATCGGCTTCTTTGCCGGCCTGTCCTGCGCCATGGAATTTCTTGGCGAGATCCAGCAGCCGTTCGCCCGCCTCGGGACGGCGATTGAGGACGACGTCCTCGCAAGCCTCACGCAATTCCGGTTCGAGATCGTCATAAACCGCGATCTGGCCCGCGTTGACGATGCCCATGTCCATGCCGGCCTTGATGGCGTGGAAGAGGAAGACCGAATGCATCGCCTGGCGCACGCGTTCATTGCCGCGGAATGAAAACGACAGGTTCGACACGCCGCCCGATACATGCGTGTGCGGCAGCTGCGCGCGGATCCATCGCGCGGCGTCGATGAAGGCGACCCCGAAGCCATTGTGCTCTTCCATGCCGGTCGCGATCGCGAAAATATTGGGATCGAAAATGATGTCTTCCGGCGCGAAACCGACCGTATTGACCAGGATGTCGTAGGCGCGCTTGCAGATTGCGGTTTTGCGCTCGAGCGTGTCGGCCTGCCCCTTTTCGTCGAACGCCATCACCACCACAGCCGCGCCGTAGCGATGCACCGTGCGCGCATGATCGATGAATGCCGCCTCGCCTTCCTTCAGCGAAATCGAATTGACCACCGACTTGCCCTGCAGGCATTTCAGCCCCGCTTCGATGACCGAGAATTTCGATGAATCGACCATCACCGGCACGCGCGCGATGTCGGGCTCGGCCGCGATCAGATTGAGGAAAGTCGTCATGGCTTGCTCGGAATCGAGCAGCCCTTCATCCATGTTGACGTCGATGACCTGTGCGCCGTTTTCGACCTGCTCGCGCGCGATCGACAGCGCCGCGGAATAGTCGCCGGCGGTCACAAGCTTGCGGAATTTGGCCGAGCCGGTGACGTTCGTGCGTTCGCCGACATTCACGAACGGAATTTCGGGCGTCAGCGCGAATGACTCCAGGCCCGACAGGCGCAATTGCTTCGGCACATCGGGAATCGCACGTGGCTTTTTGCCGGCAACCGCCTTCGCGATCGCGGCGATATGATCCGGCGTGGTCCCGCAGCAGCCGCCGACCACGTTGACCAGCCCCGCCTCGGCGAATTCGCCAAGCAGTTCCGCCATATATTCGGGGCTTTCGTCGTAATAGCCGAACTCGTTGGGCAAACCGGCATTCGGATAGGCGCACACGAACGTGTCGGCGAGCCGGCCCAGCTCGTCAATATGCGCACGCATTTCGCGGGCGCCCAGCGCGCAATTGAGTCCGATCGTGACAGGCTTTGCGTGCTTGACTGAATTCCAGAAGGCACCCGGCGTCTGACCCGACAAGAGACGGCCCGACCGGTCGGTGATCGTGCCCGAAATCATGACAGGCACATCGAGGCCACGTTCCTCGCAGATTTCGGAAATCGCGAAGATGGCGGCCTTGGCATTGAGCGTGTCGAAAATGGTCTCAATCAACAGAAGATCGGCGCCGCCGTCGGTCAGCCCGCGCACCTGTTCGGCATAGGCAGCCTGCAACTGATCGAAGGTGATCGCGCGAAAGCCGGGATTGGCGACATCGGGCGAGATCGACGCGGTACGATTCGTCGGGCCCAGCGCGCCGGCAACAAAGCGGCGCCGGCCATCTTCCTTTTCCGCGCGTGCCGCCGCCTCGCGCGCGAGCGTCGCACCGGCCTGGTTGAGCTCATAGGCGATCCCTTCCATGCCGTAATCGGCTTGCGCGATCATGGTCGAGGAAAAAGTATTGGTTGAAACGATGTCGGCGCCGGCGCGGAAATAGGCAAGATGGATATCGCGCACGGCGTCGGGCCGGCTGAGATTGAGCAAATCGTTATTTCCGCGCACCTCGCGATTCCACGCGTCGAAACGGGCGCCGCGGTAGCCCTCCTCGTTGAGCTTGAGCCCTTGGATCATGGTGCCCATGGCTCCGTCGAGCACGAGGATGCGCGACCTCATCAGATCGACGAACGCGGATCGGGTGCTGGCAGGTGACGCATTCACGGCAACGGTCTCCGGATCAGCTGACGGGCTGTACCGCGGGCCGCAGGCCCAGCAGGTGACAAATCGCGAAG
>Ga0134126_10010140_pt1 | contig 11876 bp, 8 predicted proteins | sample KB31752_FD_96881 | JGI IMG/M metagenome (GOLD analysis project Ga0134126, IMG submission 96881) | Terrestrial soil microbial communities with excess Nitrogen fertilizer from Kellogg Biological Station, Michigan, USA - KB3-175-2 | ecosystem: Environmental > Terrestrial > Soil > Unclassified ...
AGGACGAGCTCGCCATCGTGCTCGTCGAGCAGCATGCGCGCCAGGCGCTCGCCGCCACCGAGCGCGTCATCGTGCTCGAGCGCGGCAAGATCGTGCATGAAGGCCAAAGCAGCGCCCTGCTCGCCGCGCCGAAGCGCATGGCGGAGCTCATGGGCATCGAGCGACGGCCCCACACTCGCGGATGACACCTCCGACCCCCCTCCCCACCCTCCCCCTCAAGGGGGGAGGGAAGCTCTGCAACGTACGCTGCCTTCCCCCTCCCCCCTTGAGGGGGAGGGTTGGGTGGGGGGGTGGAGCGCATGGACGCTGAGCCGCGCACCTCCTGGCTCGTCGTCTGGGCGCTGATCTTGGCCGGCGTCGTCGCGGCCTTCCAGATCGGCAAGGCGCCGGTGGCGCTGCCGGCGCTGCGCGCCGAGCTCGGGCTCGGCCTGGTCGGCGCCGGCTGGGTGGTGTCGATGTTCAACGTGCTGGGCGCGATCGCCGGCGCGCTGGTCGGCGCCGCCGGCGACCAGATCGGCCATCGCCGCGCCGTGCTGGCCGGCCTTGTCCTGTCGGGTGCCGCCAGCGCGCTCGGCGCCGCCGCGCCCGATGCGACGGTCCTGCTGGCGACGCGCTTCCTCGAAGGGCTGGGCTTCATGGCGACGGTGACGGCGGCGCCGGCGCTCATCGCCCGCACGGCAGGGGACGCTGACCAGCGGCTCGCCTTCGGCTTCTGGAGCGGCTACATGCCGGCGGGCTCGGCGCTCATGATGCTGGCGTCGCCGCCGCTGCTGGCGGCCTCGGGTTGGCGCGGCCTGTGGCTGGTCAATGCCGGCCTCATGTTGGCGACGGCGCTGCTGGTGGCGGCGGCGACGGGTGGCCTGTCACGGCGCGAGACCACAGCCGGCCGCGGCCTCGCGCAGGCGGCCGGCGACATCCTGCAGATCTTGCGCCGACCCGGCCCGCCGGCGTTGGCGCTTGCCTTCGGCAGCTACACGCTGCAATACCTGGCCGTGCTCGCCTTCCTGCCGACGCTGCTCGTCGAAGAGGACGGGATGAGCCCAAGCGGCGCCGCGGCGCTGACCGCGCTCGCCAACGCCGCCAACATGCTGGGCACCTTCGGCGGCGGCTGGCTCTCGCACAAGGGCGCGCCGCGCTGGGCGATGATCGCCGCCGGCTGCCTGATCATGGGCTTCTCGAGCGTGGTGATCTTCACGCCGGCGCTGCCCTTCGCGCTGCGCTATGGCGCGGTGATCGCCTTCACGCTCCTCGGCGGCGCGGTGCCGCCGGCGGTGTTCAGCGGCGCCGCCCAGCATGCGCCGGCGCCGGCGCTGGTCGGCACCACCACCGGCCTCGTCATGCAGGGCTCCAATCTTGGCCAGAGCATCGGCCCGCCGGCGCTCGCGAAGCTCGCCGCCGCGACCGGCGGCTGGACCTGGTCGCCCGCGGTGCTGCTCGCTGCAGCGGCGACGGGCAGCGCGCTGGCGCTGCTGCTGCGCCGGCTGGAGCGGCGCGGCTGACCGGCCGTGCGCCGAAACGCCCTGGCAACGCAGCTCGTCCGGCCGCTATCATCGATCCCCTTGCCAGAGAACACCGCCCATGAGCTACACCGGCTTCTACATCAATCTCGATCGGAGCCGCGACCGGCGGGTGCAAATCGAGGCGCAGCTCGCCGAGCACAAGCTCGAGCACGCCTATGCCCGCTTCAAGGCGGCGGACGGCAATGCCCTCGATCTGCCCAATCCGCACCTGAAGCCCGGCGAGATGGGCTGCTTCACCTCGCATTATCTGCTGATCAAAAAGACCCTCGACTCGTCGAAGCACCTGCATGTCGTCGAGGACGACGTCGTCTTCTCGAGCCGTGCGGCGGAGGTCATCCGCGCGACCATCGAGAATGGCGGCATCGACGGTTACGACATCGTCTTCACTGACACCTATATACCGCTGAACGTCGATGCCTTCCGGCTCTACAAGGAACTCTATGACCGCAGCGTCGTGCGCGACCGCGCGGGCGCGATCGTCAACGCCTCCTTCAACGTCATCGACCTCTCCGGCCGGCTGTTCGCGACGACGTCATCCTATCTCGTCAACGCGAAATCCATCCGAAAGCTCTACAACATCTACACCAAGGAGATCACCAACAGCCCCCGCGTGCCGATCGACCTGCTCATCCGCAACAAGGCGGCACAGGGCATCATCAAGGTCGGGTGCATCTTTCCTTTCGTCACCACTGTCCGACTGGACGGCGACCTCGACACGACGATCGCCGGTCGGGCGGAGATCGGCCGGCACGACAAATTGACCGTGCTGGCCGGCGACCTCGCGCGCCAGTCCTTCTTCATCGACGGCGATATCGCCAAATGCCGGGAATATGCGGAAAAACTCCTCCCGCCGGACAGCGACGCACATCGCGCGCTGCTGACCCGTCTGCTCGGCTTCGCCATAGGTCCGGGCTACCAGGCGATCTGAGGCTCGAACACTCGCAGCTCGTATGTCTGGGCCTGTTGGGCCGGTCAGACTTGTGCCAACGCCCAGACCGTCGCCGGGTATTCCGGCTCGTTCTCGAGCGAATGCTGCCCCGGGTCATAGACTTCCCAGCGCGTGAAATTGGCGATGACGCAGTCGCGGTTGCCCCAGCCGCCGGATTTGATCTTCCCCGGATCGAAGCCGCAATCCTCGAGCAGGCAGCGCAGCCCTTCCTCGGTCCAGCGCCACAGATCGAGCGGCGAGGGATGGACGCGCAACAGGAACGGCGTGCTGACCAGACAATAGCCGCCGTCGCGCAGCGACTCGCGGACATTCCGCACCGCGCGCGAGGGATGCCGCACATGCTCGAGCACCTGATCGAGGATGATCAGGTCGAACTTGTCATTGGTCGGCCGCGCGCAGACGTCATAGTCGGGATAGGACAGGCTTTTGTAGCTCTTGAACTTGAACGCGTCCTTCCAGCCTTCGCCGGAGACCTCCAGGACGTCGCGACGCTCGGGCGCGATGGCGGCGAGCAGCTTGCGCACTTCCTCGACCATGACATAGCGCACCCAGTGGAGTCGCCCGGGGGCGAAGGCGGTCGCCTGCTCGAGATTGAGGCGGGCCTCGGTGTAGTAAGGGCGCAGGCGCAGCGCCTTGCCGAAACATTGCACCGCCTCGCCGATCTGCCCGAGCGCGAGGTGAGCCTCGCCGAGGCGGTTGTGGAATTCGGGAATGCGGTCGTCGCGCGCGATGGCATCGCGCATGAGCTCGAGGGCGGCACCCGGCTGCCGGCGCTGCAACGCGATCAGCGCCAGGAACTGAAGTGCCTTCGGCTGCGCCGGCTCGAGCGCCAGGATCTCGCGGTACTTGCGCTCGGCTTCGGCGACCCGGCCGGCGCGGTGATCGGCGATCGCCTCGTCCACCTTCTGTGTCACGCCCGCCATGGTCTCCGCCCCGGTTTCTCTTGCGGGAATCGGTTGCCCTCGTTTCCTGCCAAAGCAGGAGCCAGGGCGAGCGCTCCGCGACCGGCCCTGGGTTCCCCGTCTTCACGCGTCTTCGCCGGACCACAGGGATGCGGCGATTATCTAATAGAAGTCCATGCCAAAAGAAAACCCGCCAGCCTTGCGGCTGGCGGGTCGGTAGTAACAGTAAGGTGCTTAGAACTTGAACACCGACTCGACTTCGAGACGGTGGAAGTTGCCGACGGCTTGCGTCGCGCCGCTGCCGGACCAGACCACGCGGCGAGCGTAGTCGTATTCGATGCCGAGATCGACCTGCGGCACCGGGCTCCAGATCAGGTTGACGCGCCCACCGGTGTGCCGCTTCTCGGCGCCGTTCTGCGACGCCGCGGTGGTGAGGATGCCGTGATCAAGCGACGAGAACGAATATCCCGCATCGAGTGACGAGCGCAACGACCCCGTCCACCAATGCGTGTAGCCGACATTGATGCCGTATTGATTCGGTGCGGCCGCCTCGCCCAAGGCCAGGTTCGTCTGCAGGCCGCCTTGTGTGCCCAGGTCGGCCATGTAGTGGCCGAGCGCCTTGCCCCACATCGCCGTGGCCTTCAGCGCATCCTTGCCGAAGGTGTTGAGATGGCCGCTGAGCTGACCGCCGTAGCTCGACTTGCTCGTACGGAGACCCGTCGCGGTCATGATCTTCATGTCGCGGTAGTTCACGGTCGCCGCGATATGGCCCCAAGCCTGGTCGATGCGGGCGCGAGCGACGAAGTTCGGGTAGCGATCGATGCCACCCAGACTGCTCGTGGTGAAGTTGCCGGCCGCGAGGTCTCGGCCTTCCGCCTCGGGATTTTCAATCGACGCCGCTGCGCTGAAGCCGCCCGGTGCCGCAAAAGTGTAGCGGAACTGTGGCGCGCGGTTGGTGAGACCATCCATCACGCTGATGAAGCCGGTCGGATCGACGCTCTCAGGGATGGCGTCCGTATCGGCCCACAGCGAGACCCACTGACCAGCGAGGAACGGGCCCAAGGTGCCGTAGGCATAGACCAGACGAGCGTTCTGCGTGGTCGAGGCATTCTGCGTCTCAGACGTGTTCTGACCGAACGCATCGAACAGCACGAAGGTGGTCAAGTCGCCGTAAGCGGTCGGCGTGCGCGTGTCGATGTTGATGTTGCTTTGCCGAGCATGGAGGCGCGTCGCGCCATGGAGTTGATAGGCGGCGCTGCCGCGTAGACTGATGGCGCCGACGCTGACGACGTCGCCGCCAGCGGCATCCATGTCGTAAATGCCGACGACCTTGGCGAAGCCGCCGATCTTGACCGAGGTGTTGGTGCCCGGGACGAGGAAGGAGCCCGGGAACGAGCCGCCGCCCGGCGCAGTCTGCGCCTTGGCATCGGGCGAGCCAGCGAGCAACGCCACCGCGGCCGTGAGGCTCCCCAGTGCCGTCACTACGCTCAATTTGCGAGATTTTGTCATTTTACCCCCACAGGTGGTTCAACGTGTATGGGAAGGAAAGCCCCTTCCTGACGGGTAAATTCCGCTGGATCGGCCCACAATGACAAGAGAACTCGGACGAACGAGGCGGTGATTGCCGGTTTGTGTGTTATTCCCGCCACACCCCGTTCACTGGGTGTTCGAATTAGCCGGAGATATTTAACCGCCGCCGCTTCCTGCTCGCACACCACTGTGCCGAGGCAACTCCGGCGTCACGACTGAGGTGCGACCAGGAAGCAGAGGTCGTGCGTATCGTGGCTCGCCTGAACCGACACCACATCGCCGGCCTCGACGACCGGCGGATCGGCGCAAACGTGAACCACCTGGGTCCAATGCGATGACGGCGAGCCGGGGCCGCTGCTCACGGTCTGGCGGTCGTCGAGCAACAGGTCGAACCAGGTCACCAAGGCGTGGCCGGTGCCGCGAGCCGTGATCGGGAGCCCGATCGACTTGCTCTCCGCGACGATTCCCGGCCGGGTGAAATCGAAGCGGAAGACTTCCATCGGTTCCGACAGCGGGCGGTAGTCGAAGCGGCGCAATTCGGCGGCGCTGCAGCTGTAGCGCGAGAACTCGTTGAAGCGGCTGACGTCGAATCCTGCCGCCTGCCGCACATAGTCTCTTTCGTGAAGCGCCGGGCTGTCGACGAGCATGGCGTGGATGATGCCGGCGCGCGGGATCGCCGGCGCCCCTTCCGCGACCAGCTCGCTCAAGGCGTGATCAAGAGTGCCTGCGATTCCTTCGCCGAGCAGGACTTCATCGACGATCTCCGAGATCAGCACGTCGACTCGGCGGGGCAGATCCGGGCCGACGCGGAGATCGAGAGAGCGCTTCGGGATGATCGTGATGCGCTCGGCGAGCCCGTTCGCGCGCACGATCTCTCGCGCCTTGGCCGCCAGCACCGGCTCGGCCTCGCAGGCGAACACGTGCCCGGCGCCGGCCCGCGCCGCCATCATGGCGAGCAGCCCGCTTCCCGTGCCGATGTCGAGGACCAAGGCACCCGGCTTGACGGCAGCGCGGATCGCCGCGTCATAGGCGGCGTTGCGGGCCTCGTCGCCCATCATGAGGAAGTGCCATTGCGGCACGCGCGCCCGCAGCAGCTTGCCGAGGCTGGCCCGCGCCGGCATGTGGCCGGGATCGAGCGCCACGCCGCGACGCAGGGCCGCGATGGCGACCTCGCCATTCCCCGCCCTGAGGGCGCTGAGGCCGAAATCGATCTGCGCCTGCGGGTCCTTCGGCTGGCTCTCGGCGAGCCGGCGATATTCCTCGCTGGCCGCCGAGGCATCGCCCGACAGCTGCAACGCATAGGCCAAGCCGCGGCGAGCCGTTGCCAAATGCGGCGTCCGGGCGATGGCGTCACGGTAGTGCGGGATCGCGGCAGTCGGATCGCCGGCGAGGACATGAAGATTGCCCATCTCGACCAGCGCTTCGGCATCTGCCTTTCCGCTGGCGCGGAGAGCGGCCAATTGCGCCACGGCCGCCGCGTAGCGTCCGAGCGCCTTGTAGGCGCTGGCCAGGTTCAAGCGGAGCTGCGGGTGGTCGGGCCGGAGCGCCACCGCGCGCTCATAGGCCGCCGCGGCCTCCTCGAAGCGCTGGAGCTGGACATAGCTGGTGCCCAGATTGCTCAGGATGTCGGCGGAGGCCGGGTCGCGGCGCGCGGCGCGCGCCAGCCGTTCCGCCGCCCGAGCCGGCTGCCCGTCAAGCAGCGCGACCACCCCGGCCAAAGCGAGTGTTTGGCCGTGGTCTGGGTGCCGCGCCAAAATCTCGTCGCAAAGCGCGGCCGCCTGCCGCAGCTCGCGTTGTTGAAAGTGGGCGACAGCGCGCCGAAACGCTTCTTCCTTCACATCCCAACCCTCGCGCAAGGTGCCGAGCGCAACGCCGGCGCCGCGCGGGCGCTCTGCCTTGCATACGCTGCCCTCGGACGCGGCGCAAGGAAACGGCTTGGCCGTGGCGAGACGAGTGTATTTCCTTTAGGGTTCTGCCCGTCTGCCCAGCATCAGAGCATCATGGCGTCGAATCCTCAATCGCACCCGGCTGACCGACTCGCCGCCATCGAGGCCATGCTGCGCCGCGCGACAAAGCAGCGGCCCCGCGACGCCATGGCGCATTTCCAGCTCGGCATGGTGCAGCACCAGCAAGGCCGCCTCGTTGACGCCGAGCGCTGCTACCGCACGGCGCTGCGGCTGAGCCCCGAGAATGCCGACGCGCTCAACAACCTGAGCCTGGTGCTGGAGCAGCGCGGAGAGTTGTCCGAGGCGGAGACGCTGCTGCGGCGCGCTCTGGCCCGGCAGCCGCAGAACGGACTGATGCTGTGCAACCTGGCGCGGCTGCTGCTCGGGCAAAATCGTCTCGACGAAGCCGCGCTTCTCTTTGGCCGGGCCGCCGACTTGCCGGCAGTCGCGGCAGCGGCGCAATACGGACTCGCCACCATCCGCCAGCGCCAAGGCAAAGGCACCGAAGCCGAGGCGCTCTACCGCGCCGCCCTGGCGTGCGACCCGCGTTTCGTCGACGCGCTCAACGATCTGGGTATTCTGCTGCGTCAGACCGGGCGACACGGCGAGGCCGAGGAGTCATTCCGCCGCGCCATCAAGCTGCGGCCGGACTTCGCACGCGCCCACCTGAACCTCGGCGTACTGCTGCTCGAAAACGAGCGGATCGACGACGCCGCCACGGCCTTCGAGCAGGCGCATCGTCTCCAGCCCGACGCCGACACATACTACTATCTGGGCGCGATCGCGCGCGAGCGATACCAGGTCGAGGCGGCAGAAGCTGCCTTCGACCGCGCGATCGCCCTCGATCCGCGCCACGCGGCTGCGCTCAATATGCGCGGCATCCTCCATCAAGATTCGGGACGGCTGCATGACGCGGAGGAGCTGTTCCGGCGCGCGGTGGCTGCCGAGCCCGCCTACATCGAAGCGCGCATCAATCTGGGCAACGCTCTGTCGCGGCAGCGCCGCGTCGCCGACGCGGTCGCTCTTGCCGACGAGACGCTGGCGCTGGCGCCCGCTTCCGCCGATGCCATCAACAACCGCGGCACCTTCTGCGAGGGCGATGCCGATTTCGACCAGGCGCTCGCCTACTACGAACGCGCTCTCGCCATCGATCCGCTGCATGCCGACGCCAACTTCAACCGCGGCCGCCTCTTGCTGCATCTCGATCGCTGGGAGGAAGGCTGGGAAGGCTATGAGTGGCGCCTCAAGAACAAGCGACAGAAACGCGTCTTCTTCCGCGCGCTGATGTGGGACGGCAGCCCGCTCGACGGCAAGACGCTGCTGCTGCACGCCGAGCAGGGCCTTGGCGACACCATCCAATTCTGCCGCTATGCGCCGCTCATGGCCGAGCGTAGCGGCACTGTCGTGCTGGCGGTGCAGCCGCCGTTGCGCCGGATACTCTCCGACCTGCCGGGGATAGCGAGTTGCCACGATGTCGGCGGCGCCGTGCCGCCTTTCGATTTCCTGCTGCCGCTGGCCAGCCTGCCGCGCCTCTTCCGCACGACGCGGGCGACCATACCGGCGACACAGGGCTATCTTCGCGCGCCGGAGGAAGCCGTGGCGCGCTGGCACGACCGCATCGGGCCGGCCGGCGGCGATCTGCGCGTCGGCATCGCCTGGGGCGGCAATCCCGAGCAATCGAACGACCGCAACCGCTCGGCCTCCCTCGCTGCCTTCCGGCCGCTGATCGACGTGCCGGGGGTGCGCTTCTACAATCTGCAAGTCGGCCCGCGCGTCGCCGAGATCGTCGAGCAGGGGCTCGCCGACCGCATCGTCGACCTCAGCCCGCATCTCACCGACTTCACCGAGACGGCGGCAGCGATGACCGTGCTCGACCTGATGATCACCGTCGAGACCTCGGTCTCGCACATGGCCGGCGCGCTCGGCCGCCCGAGCTGGGTGGCGCTGACCGTCTTGCCGGACTGGCGCTATCACCGCTCCGGCGCCGACAACCCCTGGTACACGAGCCAGCGCCTGTTCCGCCAGCCCAAGCGCGGCGACTGGGCGAGCGTCATGGCGGAGATCGAAACGGCGCTGCGCTTGGCGGCGGCTCGCCAGAAAATTGACTGACTCTTTCCCTGCCAGCGCCACGGCTGCGTCATATGGCGCCTTGATCGCGGCCTCAAATGGCGTTGTCCCGCGTCGGGACAGGGGAGGAAGCGATGAGACTGGTACGCAAAAGCGTGCTCGGCGTGGCGCTGCTGGCGCTGGCCGCCTGCGCCGACAAGACCGCCGCCAACCGCGATCTCGGGGGCGATGCGCGCAACGCGCCCCAGCCTGACGGCATCGACCGCGACGCATCGGCCGGCGGCAAGGTGACGCTCGCCGCGGCGGGCGTCGGCGACACCGTCTATTTCGACTACGACAAGACGATGCTCCGGCCTGACGCGCTGCCGACCTTGCAGCGCATCGCCCAGTGGATGAAGCAATATCCCGTTGTGCAGATCCGCATCGCCGGTCATGCCGACGAGCGCGGCACGCGCGAGTACAACCTGGCGCTGGGCGACCGTCGCGCCACCACGGTCCGCGCCTATCTCGTCTCGCTCGGTGTCCCGCCCGAGCGGCTGGAGACGGTGAGCTACGGCAAGGAACGGCCGGTGGCAGTGGGCTCGGACGAGACGGCCTGGGCGAAGAACCGGCGCGCGGTCGCCGAGATCGAGTAAGGCGCTGAAGCGCCGCCGCCTCCCGGCGCTTCCGGCTTGCCGCGGCGGCCGAGCGGGCCATGCCGCCCGCCCGGCCGCCGTCTTCTTCGCGAGCCGGAACAACCATGAAGCCGCGCGACTGCGCGCTGACCGGCCTCGTTGACGCTGGGCGCAGGCGCGGGCTAAATGCGGGCGAGCGGGTATGCCGTGCGGCAATGATTTGATCGGATGGGAATGCGGTCCCGGTTTTTGCGCCAACCTCGATAGCCACCGATGAGCAGCGAGCGCATGGCATCGGGGGGTGCGTCGCCTTACCCGCCACTCGCCGAGTTGCGGCAACGAGCGGTCGCGCTGTTCAAGGCGGGGCAGCGGCGCGAGGCGCTCGATGCCTGCCGCCGCGCCCTGACGCAGGCGCCGCAGCAGCCTGATATGCTGGCGCTCGCCGGCGTCGTCGCGACCGAGCTTGGCCAGGTCGAGGAAGGCGTCGCATTCTATGAGCGCGCGATCGCCTGCAAACCGGACGCGGCCGAGTTGCACTACAATCTCGGCAACGCTCTGCGCCGGCTGGCGCGGAACGAGGAGGCCGTCGCGGCTTACCGCCGCGCCGCCTCCTACCGTCCCGACCTTGTCCCGGCATACAACAATCTCGGCTCCGCGCTGCAGGCCCTGGAGCGCTGGGACGAGGCGGCCGACGCTTTCCGTCACGCGCTGGCGCTCGCACCCGGCGCGGCGGAGCTGCACCGCAATCTCGGCATCGTGCTGGAGAGCGCAGGACGCCGCCAGGAGGCGATCGATTGCTACCGCCGCGCGCTGGCGCTGGCGCCAGACGCCGGCACCTATCGCAACTTGGCGACTGCGTTGCTCGAAGAGGGCAAGGCGCGCCCGACGGTCGAGACCTGCGATGCCTGGCTGCGGGCGGTGGCGCTCCGACCCGAGCTCGGCGCGGTCGAGGCGCTCTCGCTAAAAGCCGTGGCGCTGGACGAGCTGGGCGACCGTGCCGGCGCGCAGCGCCTTATCGACATGGATCGCTTCTTGCGCGTCATCGAGGTGAAGGCGCCGCCGCCGGGCTACGACAGCCTCAAGGCGTTCAACGCGGCATTGACCGAGCAGCTCATGAGCGACCCGAGCCTGGCCATCCCGACCACGCGCGACCCGCACTACAACGGTCCAAAATTCAGGACGACGGGCGAGCTGTTCGAGCAGCCGACGGGCGCCATGGCGGCACTGGAAGGGTTGATCCGGCGCGAGGTCGACGGCTATCTGGCGACGGTGGCGCGGCGCGATCCGTCGCATCCTTATCTCGCCAATCCGCCGGCGCAGTGGAAGGCGATCGCGCAAGCGACGGTGCTCGACAACCTCGGCGCGCTCGCGCCGCATGTGCACTACAGCGGCTATGTCAGCGGCGTCTACTACGTGCAGATACCGGACGCGATCGGCGCCGCCGCCGACGGTCAAGCCGGCTGGCTTGAAGTCGGCCGCCTGCCGCAGCGCTTCCATCGCATCGGCAAGCCGGAGATCCGGGCGTTCAAGCCGCGCGACAGCGTCATGATCCTGTTCCCCTCCTATTTCTACCACAACACGGTGCCGTTCGAATCGGCGGTGCCGCGCATCTCCATCGCCTTCGACGCCACGCCGCTGCCGACGGCGTGAGGCTTGCCGCGGCGGCCGAGCGGGCTATGCTGCCGCTCGGCCCCACCATTTCGCGAGTACGAAATTGCCCATGAAGCCGCGCGACCGCGCCACCTATTCCGCCATCGTCGACCGCCCGCCGCTGCGCCTGCCCGACGGCCTACGGCTCGTCGTGTGGCCGATCGTCAATCTCGAGGAATGGGAGATCGAGCGCGCCATGGCGCGCCAGGTGCTGCCGGCGCCGACCGGCGTGCCGCTCATCCCCGACGTGCCCAATTGGAGCTGGCACGAATATGGCATGCGCGTCGGCGTGTGGCGCTTCTTCAAGGCGCTCGATCGCTTCCAGATCAAGGCGACGCTGTCGATCAACGCCAAGGTGGTCGAGAGCTACCCGCGCGTCGCCGAGGCGGCGCGCGAGCGGCAATGGGAGTTCATGGGCCACTCCTATGTGCAAGGCCCGATCCACAAGCTCGAGGACCAGCGCGCCACCATCCGGCAGTCGCTCGACCTGCTGCAGAAATTCACCGGCAAGCGTCCGGTCGGCTGGCTCGGACCCGGCTTGACGCAGACCTATGAGACGCCGGAGCTCCTGGTCGAGGCCGGCGTCGAGTATATCGGCGACTGGGTCTATGACGACGAGCCGACCGAGATCAAGACCGCGCACGGGCCGCTGGTGACGCTGCCCTACACGGTCGAGCTCAACGACATCCCGATGATGA
>Ga0134126_10010141_pt1 | contig 11875 bp, 10 predicted proteins | sample KB31752_FD_96881 | JGI IMG/M metagenome (GOLD analysis project Ga0134126, IMG submission 96881) | Terrestrial soil microbial communities with excess Nitrogen fertilizer from Kellogg Biological Station, Michigan, USA - KB3-175-2 | ecosystem: Environmental > Terrestrial > Soil > Unclassified ...
ATCGTGGTGATTCCCGGAGGCCGCGAGCCGGTGGAGACGGTCGCATAGCCCATGGTGTTATCGGTGATCTGGTAATCGGACGACAACAGCCAGTCCCAACGGTGTTCCGTCGCCGTGAATGGCGTGTCGATGACCAGCAGGGGCGGATGGTTGAAGTGGTACTCTACTTCTCCCGTCGTCAGGCGGGCGCCGCCGGACACGCGCCACTTCGAAGTCAGCTTGTAGTCCACGTGGAAGAAGCCGGAAGCGGACTCGTTGAAGGCCTTGTCGAACTCGTTGAAGTTGTCGGTGATGTAGCCGATGAAGCCGTTCGACTGCCCGTCGTAGCTGTCGGCGAACGATCCCAGCACCCAGCTCAGGCTGTTGTCGAACAGCGAGCCGTTCAGGCGCACTTCGGCGGTCCGCTCGACGACCCGCTGCGAGAATTTCGACAACACGTAGCCGAGCGGCGACTCGTCGCCGTTCTGCACGAAGTTATCCCCGTACTCGGAGTAGGACAGAATGCCGGTCAGGTGGACGTTGTCGGCAATCTGGTAATCCACCTTGCCCGAGTAGGTCTGCGAGTCCTGCTCCTTCTGGTTCGGGTAGCAGATTCCCGACGGGACCGGCTGATACGGCGGCTGCTGGACGGTGCCCTGGAGCAGGGGCCGGCAGTAGGTCGAATAGCTCGAATACGGATGTCCGGGGGGTGGCAGGAAGCGATTGTCGTACTGCACGCCGAACTGATTCTGAATCGCGACGTTGTACGCGTTGATCAGGCCGCTCGGATTCGGATACGGGTTGGTGACACTGACGATCAGCTCCGGGGAGCCCTGATCGTCGACCCGCTCGATGTTGAATCCCAGGTTGACTTCGAGCCGGTCGGTGGGCACCCAACGCGCCTTGATGCGGCCGCCGGCTTCCGTTCCACCGCCCTCCTCGCCCGTCTTGCAATCGTGAGCCGCCACGTCCGGCTGGCTGGTCGGAAACGAGCCCGCCAGGTTGGGCGTGCCGAGCTTGTGCATCTCGCAGGTGAAGTCCAGCAGGTTGACGTAGCCGTCCTGCCGATGGAAGTGCCCGGAGGCGCGCACGAACAGATTCGGGGCCACCGTGGTATCGAAGGCGCCGGTCGTTCCGATCTCCTTGTAGGAGCCGGAGGTGAAGGTCAGGAAGCCGCTGTCATCGCCCATCGGCTGCTTGGTGTACAGCTTGATGGCGCCGCCGATACTGGCGTTACCGGACAACGTGCTCTGCGGGCCGCGGTCGACTTCCATTCGATCGATATCCGTCAGATTGAGCTCGGAGCCGACTGCGGTGGCGTGATAGATGTCATCGACATAGATCGCCACGGCCGGGGCACGGGCAAAGCTTGCATCGTTCTGCCCTACACCGCGCATGACGATGGTCGGCACGCCGCCTTCGTCCGCATCGGGCGGATAGGTGTACAGATTCGGTACGAGCTGCCCGATGTTATCGATGCTGGCGACGTTCGCAGACTTCAGCTGCTCGGCCGAGGTCGTCGAGATCGCGATGGGCGTCTTCTGCAGGTCTTCCTGCTGGTAGCGCGCCGTGACCGTGACGGTCTGCAGCTGCGCGGCGTCCGCCGTGGCATTGGCACCCTCATCAGCGGCCAGTGCGCTACCTGAGACCGCCGTCAGTGCCGCCAGGCACAACGCAGTCTGCAGTCGCAGCGCAACTTGCGCAGGGATGCTGAAATACGCTGAGCGCTTCATCGTCATTCCCCCTTGAGCATATCCGGACCAGAGTCGGCCGCCGTGCGGCCCTCACTCACACACACATGACTATCAAGACTGTCCTGGGCTCTCCGCCGGCAACGACAGCTCCACCTGGGAGCGTGCTTCGACCCTGCGAACCAGCTCGCTGACGCTGCTGCCGGCGGGAATCTCATCCTGGACCTGATGCCACTGCTCCTGGTTGGCCTTCGACAGCGGCATGCTCAGCCCCAGATCCGCGGCGAGCTGCAGCGCGATGTCGATGTCCTTCATCATCAGGTCGAAGCGAAACGGATCGTCGAACTTGCGGCTCAAAATCCGCCGCACGATATGGGTGCGGCTGATCCACGACATGCCCGTCGAGGCATTCAGGACACCCGTCATCGCGGCTGGCTCGAGGCCGTATTTGGCGCCGATCGCCAGCCCTTCCGCCGTGGCAAGAAAGGTACCCGCCGTGATCAGGTTGTTGATGGACTTCATCGCGTGGCCGCTGCCGATCGGTCCCAGGTGGAATACGCGCTCGCCGAGCACTTCCATCAGCGGCATCACTCGCTCCACCGACTGCGGCTCTCCCCCCACCATGAAGATCAGCTCCGCATTCAGCGCGCCGATCTCCGCGCCCGACACCGGCGCATCGACCATGTCCACACCGACTTCCTTCAGCCGTTGCGCCGTCTTGCGCGTATACCAGGGTTCTGAAGAGGAGGTGTCCAGCAGCAGGCTGCCGCCCAGGAAACCCTCGACCAGGCCCTTCTTACCCAACACGACGGATTCGACCGCGCGCCCGTGAGGCAGCATGGTGACGACGATCTCGGAGGACTCGGCCACTTCCTTCGGGCTCGACGCGAGGTTCACGCCCGGACTGGTGCGCCGCAGTCGCTCCTGCGCGGCCGGGTCGATGTCGTACGCCGTCAACGGATAACCGGCTGATGCCAGATGGCGTGCCATGGGCAGACCCATGACACCCAATCCCACGAAGCCTACGGATTGCTTGCTCATCGCATGCGACGGCGCGCGCACAGCGGCACTGTGCTATCGCCGACCATTGCCCCACACGGCTTGCGCATTCAAATCTGCCTCTCCACCGCGGCGACGACCCAACCTCTCGGTCAGGTGCGGCGCGCGCGCGACACCATCGCAGTCCGTGCGCATTGAAATTCACGGCGATGCTAGCGCCGCGCCACTCGCGCCGGAAGCCACGCAACCGCGCCAACCGCTTTCGCGAAAAGCAAACACTCGTGCGGAAAGTACCAGCCGCTCCTCCGTAGACCTCGGACTCGCGCGCAGGTTAGGATCTTTTCACCCTCCTCGGGTCTTCATTGGGATGATCATCAACATGAAAGTCGCGTTTATCGGCGTCGGCACCATGGGTAAACCGATGGCCGCTAACCTCGTGAAGGCGGGTCACGAGCTGTATGTGTTTGATTCCAACTCCGCGCGCGCGGCGCAGGTCGCAGGGGAAATCGGCGCAAAGCCATTGCAACGAATCGGTGATGTCAGCGCTGCCGAAGTGATCGTGACGATGCTGCCCGACGCCCGGGCGGTGCGCGATGTTGCTCTGGGCAACGGCGGAATCGCGACGGCGGCGCAGCGCGGCACGATTCTCGTGGACATGAGCTCCAGCCAGCCGCTGATCACCCGCGAGACCGGGGCCGCGCTGGCCGCCAAGGGGATCACTCTGATCGACGCGCCCGTGTCCGGTGGAGTGCAGCGCGCGATTCAAGGATCGCTGACCATCATGATCGGCGGCGACGATCCGGCCGCGATCCAGAAGGTGAAGCCGGTGCTGGCCGGCATGGGCAACACGTTTTTCGAAGTCGGCAAACTCGGCTCGGGGCATGCGGCCAAGGCGCTCAACAACGTCGTGGGCGCGAGTAATTATGCGGTGCTCGCCGAGGCGCTCATCGTCGCCGATCGCTACGGCATCGATCAGAAGATGCTGGTCGACATCGTCAACGCCTCGACCGGCCAATCGTTCGTCTCAACCGTCGTGATGAAGCAGTTCGTCATGCCGAAGACCTACAACACGGGCTTCAAGGTCGGGCTGATCTCGAAAGATGCGACCATCGCCGCCGAGTTGAGCACGCAGTTGGGATGCGACACGCCGTTGATCCAGCTTACCGACAAGCGCTGGGTCGAGGCGCGCGACGCACTGGGCGAGGCGGAGGATCACTCCAAGGCGATCCTGACGTGGAAGTGAGAGCGGCCGCACGCCTGGTGCCGTACCCGGCGTGAGCGTGCCGGGCGTGAAGCGAGTGTGATCATTGACGAGGAGACATGACGCATGACGGATAAAGAGACCTTCGACAAGGGAATGGCGCTGCGGCACGAGATGTTCGGGCCGGCAGGCGCCGAGCGCGCGTTCGAGACGGCCAGCGAGACGTCCCGTCCGCTGCAGGACATCGTCACTCGCTACTGCTTCGGGGAGATCTGGCAGCGCCCGGGGCTCGATCGCAAGACCCGCAGCCTCATCACGCTCGCCATGCTGATGGGGACCGGGCGTTTTCTGCAGTTTCCCGCGCACCTGCGGGGAGCCCTGGCGAACGGGGTGACGCCCGAGGAGCTGCGCGAGCTGGTCCTGCACAGCCAGCTCTACTGTGGTATCCCCTCGGCGGTGGAAGGCATGGCTGCGCTCGAGGCGATTCTGGCCAAGTGATCGCGCGGCGCGGCCAGCCGGCCCGCCCAGCCCTGCCTCGGCCCGGCGCCCCAGCCCGGCCCCGGCCCGACCCGGCCCTGCCCCGGCCGGGCCCGGCGCCGCGGCCGCATGCAGCATGATTGCGGCAATTCAATATAATTGCGGCTGTGGCGAAGGGTATTCAGTCGATTCTGCTGGGATTCCGTCTGCTGGAGGCAATCGCCGAGGCAGACGTCCCCCTGTCCCTCAAGGCGATCGCGGCCCTGAGCGGCATGTCGCCGAGCAAGGCGCGCATGTACCTCATCAGCTTCATCGAGACCGGGCTGGTCGTGCAGAACCCGGATTCGGCGCTCTATACGCTGGGGCCATACGCCCTGCGGCTGGGGACGCGCGCGCTGCAGCGGATGGACCTGATGGAGGTCGCGACCGCCACCATGCACTCGCTGCAAAAGCAGACCGACGCCCTGGTCCTGCTGTGTGCCTGGGACACCAGCGGTGTCATGGTCGTTGCCCGCAGCGAGGGGAGCAAGCCTCTGCCGTTGCAGTTTCAGATCGGCGGCAAGACTTCGCTGGCGAGCACCGCCACCGGCCATATCTTCCTCGCCTTCGGCCTGCAGGAGCAGACCTGGCTGCGCCTCGCGGAGGAGCTGTCCGCCACCGGCCTCTCCAGAACCGACCAGAAAAAGCAGCTGCGTACGCTCGAAGCCCTGGCGGCCACGATCCGCAAGGAAGGCATCGCCGAGGCCGACCCGATCACCTACTCTTCGGGAGTCAGTCTGACCGGCTACGCGGCCATCGCCGCCCCGGTGTTCGACGCCGGCCAGCGCCTGCGCTACGTTCTGACCCTCGTGTATCAAAGCAACAGCAAGCGCAAGGAGGAGCTTGCTCGCCTCACCCGCCAGGCGGCAGATCAGGCCTCACAACTGGCGGGTGCCGACATCAGCGCATGAGCTGAGCAGCGAGGGGAAAGCCGTGGATACCATTCTCAACATCAGCGCATTCCTGCGAGTGGCCCGGCTCGGCAGCATCTCCGGCGCCGCGCGCGAGCTGAATGCCGTGACCTCGGTCATCGCCAAACGCATTTCGCAGCTGGAAAAAGAGGTCGGCACGAGCCTCATCGTCCGCTCCACCCGGGGCGTGACCCTCACGGCCTCCGGCGACCGCTACCTGCCGTATTTCGTGCGGCTGCTGGCCGCCCACGATGAGATCTTCAAGGATCTGGGCTCGAACCAGCAGAGCGTGCAGGGATTCGTGCGCATCATCACCCCACCCACCATCACCTCCATGTTCATCGGCAACCTGCTGGTGAAATTCCAGATGCGCCATCGGCTGGTCGACCTGGACGTCACGCTGATGGAGCGTTCCGTCAACCCCCTGGAGGAAGGCTACGATATTGCCCTCGGGGCGTGGCCCGTGTCCTATCCGAACGTGGTGGATGTTCCGTTGTCCCGCTACGAGCTGGTGACAGTGTGCGCGCCCTCGTATCTCAAGGGGAAACAGCCTCCGCGACATCCGACGGATCTCGTCGATCACCAGTGCCTGTCGACCTCGCTGTTTCGCAGCACCTGGCCATTCACGCATGCTCGTGGCGCAATGACCGTCGAAGTGCACTCGAGAATTCAATCCAGCGATAGCCGGATGATTCGTGACGCCGCGCGCATGGGCGCCGGAATTGCGGTCCTGTCGGAAGCGCTCGTGGAAGAGGATCTGCGCTCCGGCGCGCTGGTACAGGTGCTGGAGGAATTCCCGGTCGCACCCTACTGGATGAAGCTGATGGTGCCGCGCATGAAGATGAACCGCCCGGCGGTTCGCACGCTCATCGCGTTTCTGCGCGAGAGCATGCCTCCGTTGGTTCAGCAGGTGGAGTAACCGCGCCTTGGCGCGGTGTGTCTACTATTTCGGGGGCGGCGCGATCGTGAATCGTCCATCGACGACGGGATTGCGCTCTTCTCCTTCGCAGTCCTCGTGCACCATGCGGTGAATGCGGGTAACCCTGCTGTACTGCCGGCTGATGCGCCACGGAGCGGTGAAGTTCTTCGGACCGATGATGGTCATCTGATCCTCCAGATGATTCGGATCCACCATCCGCATCCGCTCGATGAAATGCACCTCGGGGCTCAAGGTAGCGACCAGTGCCACTTCATCATTGTCCCCTCCCCCTGCGATGATCACAGGTCCCCCGCCGCCCAGTCCCGGCGGATTGCTCACCTCGATGGTGTCGATGACCAGAGTCTGGCCCTCCCAGTGGCCGATCGAGTCGCCCCAGGAGGTGGGCCAGAGATCCTCCTTCGCGGTATGCGGGCGGCCATCGGTGTAGATGTGCCTGATCTCCCTGCCCGAGAAGATCATCGCCGTCTCCTCGGGCGTGGTGAGGACTTCAAACATCAGCGGCGAGAACAGCATCAGCATGGGCACTCCGAAGGAGCATGCCGGGCGCAGGCCCGGCGTGGGTGCGTCGGTGCCGTTCGCCGCTGCGTCGGAGCGCTTTTTCACTTCCGCCGCCGACTTCTCGAATGCGATCTTCACGGCCGGCTTGTAGGGTGGCGGTCCCCACTTGCGCATTCCCTTCACCACCTCATCCAGAGATTGGACGTAGCCGCCCTGCGCATCCGGCGTGACGCCGACGATCTCCCACTGACCGGTCCAGTTGGGCAAGTGTTCGAATGCGCGTGCCCGGTCTTTCGCAGGCATGCCTGCGCCCTCGACCGGCGTCCCAGCCACGGCCGCAGCCGTGACCAACAGAAACGCACACTCGACCAACACTGACTTCACGACACCCATAGTGCTCACTTCGGTTCCTGTGCCCGCGCTGCGGATGGCAGGTCGATCTGCGTACCATCCGCGGCGACCCTCGAGACGAATTGGCCGCCCTTCACACCACTGCGAACGGGGTGGATGACGAGCGTGACCGGGTCACCACTTTTCAGCGTGCCCGGTTTCCAGCCGGCGCGAACCAGATGCTCGGGGCTCGACATCTCGATACTCCATTCCGTCGCCGCCGCACCCGCCTCGCCATCGGCCATCAGCTGAATAAAGACATGGGGGTTCGTCCAGAGAAATTGCTTGACCACGCCGTGCAGCGTGATGGATTTCTTGGCGTCGAAAATCGCGAAGGAGTGATGTGCGACGGCGGTGTTGAAAAGCACCGCGAGGCCAACGCCCACGACAATTCGCTTGCGAGATCTCGTGCCAGCGCTCAACGTTCTCTGAATCATCGACCCGCCCCTCCGCGTGCCCGCACATCCTATTCCGACCCTGCGGCGGAGGAAAGAACGGCGCGGAAAGCACGCGGAACCGGACGGTGGTCAATGCGGACGCAGCCCGCGGGGCGCGCCAACGGAGGGCTGCAGGCGGCGGTCCGCGTGGTACTTGCTATAGTGACCACTCACGGTTCATGCCAGCGGAGAGCCAATCGATGTCGACGATGAGCATCACCGAAGCAGGCGCACGTCTACGTGATGGATCCTGCTCCTCCGAAGAGCTGACGCGCGAGTGCCTCGGCCGGATCGAGCGTCTCAATCCGACACTCAACGCCTACATCACGATCGACGCCGAAGGAGCACTCACGGCGGCAAAGCAGGCCGACCGCGACGCGAGGCGCGATGGGTGGCACAGCCCGCTGCAAGGCATTCCGTTAGCGATCAAGGACAATATCGACACCGCGAATCTGCGCACGACGGCCGCCAGCCGCGTATTCGAGGAACGTGTGCCCGTACGGGATGCCGTCGTGGTCAGCCGGCTACGCGCCGCTGGGTCGGTGATTCTCGGCAAGACGAACATGCACGAGATTGCGATCGGCACCACATCCGCGATCAGTTTCTTCGGTGCGGTAAAGAACCCTCACGATCCGACACGCGTGACTGGAGGATCGTCCGGTGGCTCCGCGGCTGCCGTGGCTGCCGGGTTGTGCATGGGAGCCCTCGGAACCGACACCGGCGGCTCGGTCCGTATCCCTGCCGCGGCGTGCGGGATCGTAGGTTTCAAACCCACCTATGGTTTGGTGGACACCACAGGACTGATGTATGCGTCGGAGTCGTTCGACCACATCGGTCCGATGACCGTGTCCGTAACCGACGCGGCGCATCTGCTGCGTGCGATCTCAGATCATCCGGTTGCGCGCGCGTGCGATCCAGCGACCTGGGCTGACATCAAGTCGCTGCGAATAGGCGTGGTGCCACCCGAGTCCGTATGCTCCTGCGCCGTGGACGCGGAAGTTGCAACCTGCGTCGAGACAGCCGTCGAAGTGCTGCGGACGCTGGCAGCCTCAGTGGCACCTGCCGCGATGCCTGCTGCCAACTGGCTCTCCGATCTCATCGGAGCGGAGGCTTACGAGCATTTCGCGTCCTATGCTCACGCGTCGCCCGACGCGTTCGATCCTCGCATCAGGCGACACCTGAAGCTCGACGAGCCGCGGCCAACAGCCGATATCGATCAGCTGCGTTCCGCTCTCGGCGCGTTCCGACGAGAAGTCGGCAAGGCTTTCTCCGAGTTTGATGTCGTAGTCTCCCCGACACTCCCGACCCTGCCGATCCGAATCAGCGAGGCGGAAGCCTCGTTCGCGCTCGGATATTGCACTTTCGAATCCAACGTCGCAGGTATGCCTTCAATCTCGGTGCCCTGCGGGTACTCCTCGGGCGGCCTGCCGATCGGTCTGCAGATCAGTGGTCCTCCGCTGGCGGACTCGCGTGTACTGGCGGTGGCGCGTGCTTATGAAGCGGCGACCTCGGTTAGCGAGGGTGGGCCATTCGTGTAACGACGCTGCTCTCGTCTGATCGCCTCATCTGTGCTCGCCCTGCGGCGCGCTCGAGCTCGTGTTTACCGAGGCAAGCTTCGAGTCGGAGCGGACGCCTGCCCAAGCGGTGAGGGACAGCTGGAAGGGAGGCTTGGCTTGCCCGGGAGCTTCGCACGACATGCGATAGCTGAGGACTCTCACCGGCATCGCCGCCAGCAGCGTCTCCTTGAGTTGGCGCAAAAGCACGCAATCGGAGTCCGTGAGCGTCGCAGGATGACCGGGTCGCAGCTCCACGGTCGTGCGCACGACCGACATGCCGGTTTCCGCTCCTTCGCGTCCGTTGATCACTTCCGGGAAAGAGAACTGCAGATGCACCTCCGGGGACCTCGCCCGCGACCCGAGAGCCTGCTCGCATCGATACGGAAAGACGCTTTCGGGGCGTGCGCCCATGGTGCGCAGCACGTCCGTTACCTTCGACCGGAGATCGTCGCACGAATAGCGCTTCGGCAGATGGTGGAACGCGACGACCAGATCGTGCGCCCGCCATTCCCCCGCTTGCGGCACGGCGTTGACCGGCGCAGCGCAAACCGTGCGGATGAAGAGAAGGCATACAGCGATGATGCAGAGCCGCCCTCTATTCCTGCTGCCAAGCTTCTCATCACCGCGCGCACTGAGCATTGTCGTCGTCACTGAGCAAGTCGCGGGTAGCCCGCATCGAAGCGTGAGCGCCGTCGTTGCTTCAGACGCTGGTGCTCGCCGCCCGATACTACTCGCTAGTGGTGAAACCAGCTGCAGTAATTCCCCATGACGACGTTCAGGAGAGCGGGCGGACCTCGCCTAAGAGCGAGATCCGCCGCATGCGTGCGAGACTGTGCTAGCCCGCGTTGTTGTTGTGCGACGAGCTTCCCTTCCTCGCCAGCGTTCCGTCGGCGAACACGTCTACCCTGACATTCTTGCCGGAGCCATTCTTGGCCGACAACTCGTATTCCATCGGGTGGGAACCCTTGAATTCCTTGGCTCGCTCAGGCGCCGTGCCGAGCTGTTGCTGCGCGCTGTCCTTGGCTGCCTGCGGGACCTCCGCCATGTCGATGGTCTTCTTCGCGTGGTGCGTGCTGCTCATGTTGGAGTTTGTTTGCGTACTCGCGCTTTCAGGCTGAGTGCTGCCGGACGTGGAATACGCGTTCTGGCCGAAGCTCGGAGCGGCGAGCAACAACAGCAGTGACGCACCGGCCGGAATGAGCTGAAATCGTGTCATGTTCATCATCAACAACTCCTGCGCCCCACGTTCAGGTTGGCGATGAACCTGAAGTTTTGAGGCTGAATATCGACAGTCAGCCGGTGGACCCCGCGCATCCGCGGAGGTTCCTGCGACGCGACATCGTCCTACGTGGTGGTTGAGGCGCAGCCTGATTCGTTTCGGGGGCTCGGGCGGCTCAATACCGCGGAGCGGTCGCGGAAGCTTCGGGCCGCCTCGAGGAGCTCGCGCGGGCTTCGCCGGCTGGCGGCGTGGTGTCGCTCTCGGTGATGAACCGCTCGGTTGCGACCAGCGATTGGAGGGGCAGCCACGTGCGGCGTCGCGCCCGCACGGCCGGCGCGTCCGAAATCGAGGGAATCCCTCATAAACGGACGGACAAAGCCAAATTTGAACGTACGCTCGTACGCCGTTTGAGCAATTTGACCCAAAGATGGTGGGCGCTGACGGGATCGAACCGCCGACATTCGCCGTGTAAAGGCGACGCTCTACCAGCTGAGCTAAGCGCCCGGGTCGTATTCTTGTGTCCCGCCCGGGATTTTATCAGGAGGATCCCGGGCCGGGGGTGCCGGCGTGTCGTCGGCATGCGGGCGCGCCCCGGGCGCGCGCCCCTGGCAGGCCGTCACAGCGGGATGCCGGCGCGCGCGCCGGCGCCTCAGTGCGCCGGCACCACCGTCTTGAGGGTGCGCCGGCCGTTCCGCCGGCCTCTCTTGTCCTCGCCTGCGGCGGCCGCGGCGACGGCCGCAGTAGCGGTCGCATCCGTGGTCTGCTGCGGCACGGGTTGCTGAGTGAGCGCAACCGCAAGCACCTCGTCGATCCACTTGACGGGCTTGATCTCCAGGTTCCCCTTGATGTTGTCGGGGATTTCCACCAGATCCTTCTGGTTCTCATCCGGGATGAGCACCATCTTGATGCCGCCGCGGTGGGCCGCGAGCAGCTTCTCCTTCAGCCCGCCGATCGGCAGCACTTCCCCGCGCAGCGTGATCTCGCCGGTCATGGCGACATCCGACCGCACCGGAATCTTCGTCAGTGCCGACACCAGCGCGGTGCACATGCCGATGCCGGCGCTCGGTCCGTCCTTGGGTGTGGCGCCCTCGGGGATATGCAGGTGCACGTCGTGCTTCTGGTAAAACTCGGGCTCGAGCCCGAGCACCTGGGCACGGCTGCGCACCACGGTCATGGCCGCCTGGATGGATTCCTGCATCACCTCGCCCAACTGGCCGGTGTGCTGCAGCTTGCCCTTTCCAGGCACCACGGCCGCCTCGATCGACAGCAGCTCGCCGCCAACCTCCGTCCACGCCAACCCGGTAACCTGACCCACGCGGTTCAGATCCTCCGCCTTGCCGTAGCGGAAGCGACGCACGCCCAGGAACTTGTCCAGATTGCGGGGCGTCACGGCGACGGACTTCTGCTCCTTCTTATGGAGCAGCATCTGCTTCACGGCCTTGCGGCCGATCTTGGCGATCTCGCGCTCCAGGTTGCGGACGCCGGCCTCGCGCGTGTAGTAACGCACGATATCCATCAATGCCGCATCCGACACCTTC
>Ga0134126_10010142_pt1 | contig 11875 bp, 6 predicted proteins | sample KB31752_FD_96881 | JGI IMG/M metagenome (GOLD analysis project Ga0134126, IMG submission 96881) | Terrestrial soil microbial communities with excess Nitrogen fertilizer from Kellogg Biological Station, Michigan, USA - KB3-175-2 | ecosystem: Environmental > Terrestrial > Soil > Unclassified ...
CCAGACCTGCCGCGACCCCCGCTGCCGCCAGCCCGCCCGGCACGCGGACCTGGACCACACCACCCCCCGGGACCAGGGCGGCCGGACATGCTCGTGCAACCTGGGCCCCCGCTGCCGCATCCACCACATCATCAAGCAGCTCCCCGGCTGGACCCTCACCCAGCCCCGCCCCGGCCACTTCCACCTCACCACCCCCACCGGCCGCACCTACACCACCACCCCCGACCCCTACCCTGACTAACAGTCGAAGGGCCCGCGGCATCTGGCCGCGGGCCCTTCGACAGGTGCCGACGTCAGCCTGCGGTCGGGCCGCCGGTGTCGTAGGCACCGCTGTCGCAGGCACCGCGGGCGGCGCTCTTCCTGGCCGCGCCGCGCTGATCGGCATCGGCCGCACCGGCCGGACCGGCGTCCTGCTCGCAGATCGCCGCCACGCCGAGGCCGATGGCCTGGCTGCCAGCCAGCAGAGCCCGAGTGAGGGTCGCGCCGCCGTTGTCGCGCAGCCCGCCCAGCCGGGCCTGCCCGGCGCTGATCGAGCCGTTCGCCGCCGACAGGCCGCAGGAGCCGTCACTGTCGAGATTGCCGCCCAGGTCGGCACCGGTTGCCGTTCCGCAGTCGGTCGGGGAGTTGCCAGCCACGATGGTGTTGGCCAGCGAGGCCGAGGTGCCCACGCCGCCGCCCGACGCAGCCGATCCCGCCGGGCCGGTGACGGCCGCAGTGTTGCCGGCGACCGTGTCGCTGACCAGGGCCGCGGCTTGGTCGATGCCGCCGCCCAGGCTGCTCGCCAGCCCGGTGCCGGTCGAGGTGGCCGAGGCTGCGTTGCCGCTGACCGTGGTGTTCACCGCGGGCCCGGTGAGGCCGCCGACCCCGCCACCGGTGGTGAGGGCCGAGTCGATCGCGTCGCCCGCATCAGCCGGGCCAGCCACCGCACGTCGCGCCGACATCGTCACGCGCCGGGCCCGGAAGTGTCTGACCTGGGTCAGCACGCCATGCACGGACGAGCGGAGGATGGCGGTGAGGGCCGGAATGACCACCCGCCGGTCGGTGCGCGCCGACGGAGTGGTCAGCCGAGAGCGGACCACCTTGCCGCCGGACAGCATCGTCTTGGCAATCGCGGGGCCGGAAGTAACGGGCGCGGGGCCCACGTCGACGCCAGTGCCGGAGCCCGCGGCGCTGGCAGCGTTGCCGCTCACGGTGCTGTCGGCGATTCCGGTGCTGGCTCCCAAGCCGGCTCCCACCGCCTGGGCCAGGCCCGAGCCAGAGCCGGTGTAGGAGCTGCTGATCGAGTTGCCGGCGAAGGTTGAGTCGCTGATCTCGCTGGCGGTCGAACCCGGTTCGTCGTTCTCGGCCGCCGTCAAGCCGCCGCCCAGGCCGTTGACCTCCACCGGTGCGTTCGGGTTGGTCCCGCCGGCGGTGGCGGTCACCACGTTGCCGGTCACCTGAGTGGACACGATGGGCGCGGTCACCGCGGCGATGCCGGCACCGCCCGCGCCGCCGTTGCCGCCACCGTTGTTCGTCCCCGAGGCGGTGTTGTGCCTGATGACCGAGTCGCTGATGGCCGCGCCGGTGGACGACGCCGCGCCCGCGACGCCGCCGCCGGCCGCGGCCGCGCCGGAAGAGCTGCTGCTGGTGGCGGACACGGAGTTGCCGCTGACCGTGGCTCCGGTTAGGGCGTCGCCGATCGCCGCGAGAACCCCAAGGCCGCCGCCCTCGCTGGTGACCTGGCCGCCGCCGGTGGCGCTGGCCGAGTTGCCGTGGGTGACGCCGCCGTTCACGGCATGCCCGTCCTGCGAGTTGGCCTGGGCCAGGCCACCGCCGAGGACCGTTGCAGTTCCGGGGCCGGTGGTTGTCGCCGTGGCCGAGTTTCTGGTGAAGTCGGTACCGGCTACCGCGTCGGCGCTGGTCGAATCCGCCTCGGCGACGCCGCCACCTACCGCGCCGGCCCCGCCGTCCCCGGCGGCGCTGCCAGTGGCGGTGTTCCCGGAAATGGTGTCGGATCCGAGCGTGGTCGTGCTGGTCGAGTAGATGGTGCCGATACCGCCGCCGCCCGCACCAGCGAAGCCGTCCGCCGTGGCCGTCGCGCTCGCGGTGTTGCCGGTGACGCTGGTGCCGGTTACTGAGGTGTCGGCAACCGGGTTTACGAAGGTGGCATCGGAGGTGATGCCTCCGCCCAGGGCCTCCGCGGCGCCTGCGCCAGCCGTGCTCGCGCTCGCCGAATTGCCCCGGACCGTGCTGTCCGTGACGGTCAGGGTACCGCCGTCGGCATTGAACACGCCGCCACCGATGGCCGAAGCGTTGTTGTCGCCGCTGGCGGTGGCGCTGACCTGGTTGCCAATAACGGCGACGTCGTTGATCGTGAGGGTGCCCTGGTTGTAGACGCCGCCTCCGGCGACCGCCGGGGTGCTGTTGATCGTGGCAGCGGTGCCGGTGCCACCGGTGATCTTCAGGCCGCTCACGGTCGCCGTGACGCCGGGGGCGACGGTGAGCACGCTGCCCAGGCCGGCGCCCTTCAGCACGGTCGCTTCGGGGCCGGCCCCGGTCACGGTGAGGTTCTCGGTGATGGCCACGAGGTCGGCGGCGGTCTTGAGGGTGTAGATTCCGGCCGCGATGCTGATCGTGTCGCCGGGCGCTGCTTCGCCGACGGCGGTCATGACGCTGGCGCACGGCGAAGCCGGGCTGGTCCCGCACGGCGCCGCGACGGCGCCGTGCGGGGCCACGTACCAGGTCGCCCCAGTGGCGGCGGCCGCGCTGGCCGTTCCGGTGGCCGACACCAGGCCAGCCACGGTCAGCCCTGCCGCCGCCGTCCAGGCGAGGGCACGGGACTTGCGCAGGGGATTCATGGACAGCTCCCTTTCCGTCCTGACCGGCCCGCTCACCGGTCATCCCCGATGCTTCCTCCGAACCGATGTCGGTCCCAGGCACACGACCCCGACGTCACCCCGACGTTGCCCCGACACCGCGTGTCACCAGGGCGGCTGGGTTCAGTGCGTCTGGCGGGCCCGGCGCGGGAGCAGCCAGCCGAGGGCGAAGGCGACAACGATCATCACCAGGGTGACCAGCAGCGTCCGCTCGGCGGCCAGCAGGCTGCCGGGGACGGCCATCGCCGGGTGCGGGGTACCGCCGCCGGCCGCCAGGGTGCTGAAGAACAGGCTGGCCAGGACGGCCACGCCCAGCGAGGCGCCGAGCTGCTGCGACGACTCGAGCAGGCCGGACGCGGAACCGACCTCGCGGTCGCCGATCTCGCCCATGATGATGCTGAACAGCGGGACGAAGATCATGCCCATGCCGATCCCGAACACGGCCAGGCCGGGGATCAGGGTGAACGACCCCACGGTCTGGTGGACCGCGTGCAGCGACAGGTAGAGCACGATCGTGCCGGCCGCCATGATGATCAGCCCGATGTGCAGGATCGGGCGTCCCATCGCGGTCGCCGCCCAGGCACCCACACCGGAGCCGATGAACGCGCCGACGGCCATCGCGGCCAGCAGCAGGCTGGCGTGGATCGGGGTGAAGCCCAGCCCGATCTGGAGGAACAGGCCGGTCGTCAGGGAGAAGCCCACCACACTGGCGAAGAAGACCAGGACGAACACGACGCCGGAGACGTAGGACCGCTTGCGGAGCACGCTGAACTCGACCAGCGGGGTGCGCCCGGCCCGGAGGCGGTAGCGCTGGTGCGCGACGAACAGGGTCAGCAGCGGCGCGGAGGCGGCCAGCACGCCGAAGATCCAGGTCGGCCAGCCCAGGGCCCGCCCGTCGACCAGCGGGAAGACGAGCAGGAAGGCGGCCGAGGCCAGCAGCGCGGTGCCGACGCCGTCGAGCCGGACCCGGCGGTGCTCGGCCGGTCGCGCGGGCAGCACCCGGCCGCCGACGATGAGGGCGAAGGCACCCAGCGGGAGGTTGATCAGGAACAGCGCCCGCCAGTCGGTGCCGAACAGGTTGGCCTTGAGCAGCAGCCCGGCCACGATCGGCCCGGCCACCGTGGACAGCCCGATCACCGGGCCGAGGGCGGCGAACGCCTTGGTCATCTGGGCGGGCGGGAACAGGTCGCGGATCAGGCCGAACGCCTGCGGGGTGAGCATCGCGGCCGACAGGCCCTGCACCACCCGCGCCGTGATCAGCGAGCTGGGTGACCAGGCAAACGCGCACGCGGCCGAGGCGACCACGAACCCGGTCAGGCCGATCATGAGCATCCGCTTGCGGCCGAACATGTCACCGAGCCGCCCGCCGGTCATCAGGCCGACCGCGATGGCCAGGGTGTAGGCGGCCGCGATCCACACCAGGGCCGAGCTGGACATGCCCAGGTCGCGCTGGATCGAGGGCGCGGCCACGTTCACGATCGTGGAATCGAGCAGGTTCATGATCATCGCGGTGAGGACGACGGCGAAGCCGGTCCAGGCGTGGTTCGGGGTGCTGGGCTGCTGGGCCACGGGCCGATCGAGCGCGCCGGGTAGTTCGACGGCGGTCGTCATGAGTGCTCCTCATCTCGTTGTCTGATACCCCGACGCTACGGGTCCATTAGGAACGTTTCTTTCCTCATGAGGGCCTAATCTCAGAGTCATGGCAGAAACTTCGGCCCGCCTGCTGTCCCTGCTCTCGCTGCTCCAGACGCCGCGCGAGTGGCCTGGCCCGGAGCTGGCCCAGCGGCTGAGCGTGACGACGCGGACGGTGCGCAACGACGTCGAGCGGCTGCGGCGGCTGGGCTATCCGGTGCAGGCCACCCGGGGCTCGGTGGGCGGTTACCGGCTGTCGGCCGGGGCGGCGATGCCGCCGCTGCTGCTGGAGGATGACGAGGCCGTCGCGGTGGCGGTGAGCCTGCGCACGGCGACCGGCGGAGCGGTCGAGGGCCTGGAGGAGACGGCGCTGCGAGCACTGACCAAGCTCCAGCAGGTACTCCCGCCCCGGCTCGGGCGCCGCGTGGATGCCCTGCAGTCGCACACCGTACGGGTGTCCGGCCAGCGCCGCGGGCCGCAGGTGGAAGGGACGCTGCTGGCGTCGATTGCGGCCACGGCCAGGGACCGGGAGATCATGCGGTTCCGCTACTCCGACCACAGCGGGTCGGGCACGGAGCGCAAGGTTGAGCCGTACCACCTGGTCAACTGGGGTCGCCGCTGGTACCTGGTGGCGTTCGACCTGGACCGGGTGGATTGGCGTACCTTCCGCGTCGACCGGCTCAGCGAGCCGCGCTCGGTCGGGCACCGGTTCACCCTGCGCCCGCTGCCCGCCGACGACATCGCCGCCTACGTCGCGGCCAGGACCCGGCAGGTCCAGATGAAGGTCCAGGGCCGGGTCATCGTGCACGCTCCGGCCGAAGAGGTCGCGGCGCGGATGGGGTCGTGGAGCGGCAGCATCGAGCCGCAGGCCCCGGATCGGTGCCTGGTCCAGCTCGGCGGCCGGTCGGTCGACGACATCGCCTTCTGGCTGGGCGTTCTCGACGCCGACTTCGAGGTGGTGGACTCGCCCGACCTGGCCGCCGCGGTCCGCCGCCTGGCCGACCGCTACGCTCGCGCGGGCCGACCGGGGGATTAGGTTTCCTCACCCCTCTGCGGGATCTTCTGCGCGGCTGCCGCTGGCAGCGTCGTGACTCACGTGCCGTGACGGCGGGTCGCCGGCCACACATGAGAGGGGACGCAGTTGGCATCACGAAAAGTGCTTTTGGCCCTCGGGACCCGGCTGCGCGCGGTGATCGCCGGGGCGGTAGCGGCGCTGATGACGGTGGGTTTGCTGTCCCTGGGCGCGGTGGAGGCGGCCCCCGCGGGGGCGGCAACCGCGCCGCGAGTTGACCTCGGCGTGCTGGTGGTTACCGACGGCAACCCCTGGGTCCAGGCCATCAGCCAGCAGCTGACCTCGGAGGGCGTGCCCACCACGGTGGTCGATCTCAACAACTCGGGGCGGCCGACGATCGACAGCTCGTTCCTGTCCGGCACGCTGCCCGACGGGACTCCCGAAGGTCACTTCCAGGGCGTGGTGCTGTCCAACGACGCGCCGTCGGGGCTGTCGGCGGCCGAGCTGAACGCGCTGTCCAGTTACGAGACCGCCTTCTCGGTCCGGCAGGTCGACGCCTACACCTACCCCACGAGCAACGTGGGGCTGAACCCGCCCGCCTACGGCGGGTCGCTGGACGGCTCGACGGCCAAGGTGACGGCCGCGGCCAAGACCGGCGGGTTCGGCTACCTCAGCGGGTCATTCAGCTTCCAGGGCACGGCGGGCGGCTCGCAGTCCTACGGCTATCTGGCCCAGCCGCTGGCCAGCACCTCGACGGCCAGCTTCACGCCGTACCTGACCGAGACCATCCCCGGCACCTCGACGACCGGGACGCTGGCCGGGGTTTACTCCAGCAGCGGGCGGGAGCAGCTCGTCGTCGGCTTCGGCTACAACTACTACCAGCTCCAATACCGCTACCTGGCCCACGGCATCGCGGACTGGGTGACCCGCGGCGTGCACCTGGGCTACTGGCGCAACTACCTCACGGCCGACGCCGACGACGTGTTCAACGCCGACGCGGAGTGGAGCCAGCAGGGCAAGTGCACGCCGAACGACAGCACATGCCCGCCCGGCACCCCGGCCACCTCGCCGAGCCGGATGAACCCGGCCGACGTCCTCAACGCGGTGAGCTGGCAGACCTCGCACAACTTCAAGCTGGAGTTCCTCTACAACGGCGGTGCTTCGTCGCGGTTCCAGGTCAACGGGATCGACCCGCTGCTGACCGCGTTCAAGCCGGTCGCGAACAGCTTCTGGTGGGTCAACCACACCTACACCCACCAGTGGCTCGGCTGCGTGCAGGACTTCACGGTGACTCCGTGGCGCTGCGCCACCGACAGCAGCGGCAATACCGAGTGGGTTGACTACAACACGATCAACGGGGAGATCACCTCTAATACCGCCTGGGCAAAGCAGAACGGCATCCCGATCGAGGCGGACGAACTGGCCCCTGGCGAGTACTCGGGCCTGCGCATCCTGCCGCAGCAGCCGGTGGACAACCCCAACCTGATCCAGGCGATCGCCAACAACGGGATCAAGTGGGTGCCGCTGGACGCCAGCCGCGAGCCTGCGATGCGGCCGGTCGGCTCGGCGCTGGGCGTGCCCCGGCACCCCATCGACGTGTTCTACAACGTGAGCACCAAGGCCAACGAGGTGTCGGAGTACAACTGGATCTACGACTCGGCGGCCGACGGGGGCAGCGGGCTGTGCACGGCCGCCGGGACGCCGTGCCTGGCGCCGCTCAGCCTCACGACCGGCTGGGACTCGTTCATCCTGCCCCGGCAGATCACCACGATGCTGACCTCGGTGGTGCAGAACGACCCGCGGCCGTTCATGTTCCACCAGTCCAACCTGACCAACGACCGGCTGCTGTACCCGGTGGTCAACGGGGTCCTGTCGAGCTACCGCTCGGTGTTCGCCGCCAACACGCCCATCGTCAACCAGCGGCTGTCGGCAGCGGGCGCGGCGCTGCACAGCCAGGACCAGTGGGCCCAGGCGAGCAGCACGGTCAGCGGCTACGTGCAGGGCAGCACGGTCACCATCACCGGGCCGTCCGGCACCTCGGTGCCGGTGACGGTGCCGAACGGGACCAGCGTCGGCACGGCCAGGGGCGCGGCGTTCGGCTCGGCCTACGGCGGGGAGATGTCGGCCTACACGACGCTGCGCTCCGGAGCGCTGACGCTGGTGCTGAAGGCGGCACCCTACCCGGGTAGCACGGCCAGCGCGCCGAACACGGCGGCGACGTCGCGCACCGTGACCTCCACGCCGACGATTAACGCGGTCCGCAACCCTGGAGCCCTGCCTAGCGGGAAGCTGGGCTCGGCCATCCTGAAGGCGACAAGCGGGCCGGCCGCGCTCACCGGCCCGCCGTCGGCCCGCGGGAAGTGACAGGCCGCGTTCCAGGCGCGGCCGGTCAGCCTACGGTGGCATCCCCTCCAGGTGTCACCGTAGGTCGCCCCCCCGTGGCGACTTCGCCGCAGGCGTCCGGCGGACAGTCCTACCGGATAATCTTCGCCGAGTAGCTCTTGCTGTGCGCTTAACGTCGACTGAGTATTACTTGAATGCGGCTGGATGGTGACCGGGTGACCGCCGATGAGCCGCGCCTGTTGCGGGTAGCTGTGCTCGGGCCGGTGCGGGCCTGGCGGGCGGACACCGAGCTGGAGCTCGGGGCACCGCGACGGCGGGCGGTGCTGGGGCTGCTGGCGGCGCGGGCCAATCACGTGGTCTCCCGCGATGAGCTCATCGACGGCATCTGGGGCGAGGAGCCGCCGGCCAGCGCGGTGAACGCGCTGCACGTCCACGTGGCCCGGCTGCGGGCGGCGCTCGAGCCGGAGCGGGGACACCGGGCCCCCGGTCAGGTGCTGCTGGCCAGCCAGCTCGGCTATGAGCTGCGGCTGGCGCCGGCCCAGGTTGACGCGCAGCTGTTCGCGGGCGGACTGGAGGCGGCCCGTGAGCTGCGCGAGCGGGGGGACCTGGAGGGCGCGGAAGAGTCCTTTGCGGCCGCGCTTGACCTATGGCGGGGGACGGCGCTGGCCGGGATACCGGGACCGGGTGCGGAGATCGTCCGGGTCGGCCTGGCGGAGCAGCGGCTGGCCGCGACCGAGGAGCACCTCGAGGTCATCCTGGCCATCGGCCGCCATGCGGAGGCGGTGCGACGGCTGACGGAGCTGGTGCGGGAGCATCCGTTGCGGGAGCGGTTCAGCGGCCAGCTGATCCTGGCGCTGTACCGGTCCGGGCGGCAGGCCGAGGCGCTGGCCGCGTTCGCCGCCGCCCGCAGCGTGCTGGTCGATGAGCTGGGGCTCGAGCCGGGTCCGGAGCTGCGGCAGCTGCATGCGCGGATCCTCGCAGCTGACCCGGGGTTGGACCTGGCCACCGCGCCTGTGACCGGGCCGGCGCAACTGCCGGGGGACGTGACGGCGTTTACTGGGCGCGCCGATGAGCTCGCGGAGCTGGACCTGCTGGCGTCCGAGTCGCGTGACCTGCTGATCGTGGTCGTTTCTGGTACCGCTGGGGTAGGCAAGACGGCGCTGGCGGTGCGGTGGGCCCGGCGGGTGGCGGGTGCCTACCCCGATGGCCAGCTGTACGTGAACCTGCGTGGCTACGACCCGGGCCAGCCGGTGCGGCCGGGGGATGCGCTGGCCGGGTTCCTGCGGGCACTGGGCAAGGCGGGCCCGGACGTCCCGCCGACGGAAGATGAGCGGGCCGCTGCCTACCGCAGCCTGCTGGACGGGCGCCGGGTGCTGGTCATGCTGGACAACGCGGCCAGCGTGGAGCAGGTACGGCCGCTGCTGCCGGGCGGGCCGTCCTGCCTGGTCGTGGTGACCAGCCGTGATTCCCTGGCCGGGCTGGTGGCCCGGCACGGGGCGCAGCGGCTGGACCTGGACATCCTGCCGCTGGCCGACGCGATGGGGCTGCTGCGGAGCCTGATCGGCGGCCGGGTCGATGCCGAGCCCCGCGCGGCGGCGGCGCTGGCCGGGCACTGCGCGCGGCTGCCGCTGGCGCTGCGGGTGGCGGCCGAGCTGGCGGCGGCCAGCCCGGGCCAGCGCCTGGAGGAGCTGGCCGGTGAGCTGGCGGGCGAGCAGCGGCGGCTGGACCTGCTGGACGCGGGCGGAGACGGGCACACCGCGGTCCGCGGGGTGTTTTCCTGGTCCTACCGGCATCTCCCGGCCGAGGCGGCGCGGGCGTTCCGGCTGGCCGGCCTGCACCCGGGGCCCGACTTCGACGCCTACGCGGTGGCCGCCCTGACCGGCGTGACCATCACTCAGGCCCGCGACGTGCTGGCCTTGCTGGCCCGTGCGCACCTGATTTACCCGACGGCGGCGGGCCGGTACGGGATGCATGACCTGCTGCGGGCCTACGCCAGCCAGCTGGCCGCGGAGCACGATAGCGATACGGCCAGGGCCGAGGCGCTGACCGCCCTGTACGACTACTACCTGGGCACGGCGGGCCAGGCGATGGACGTCCTGGTCCCGGCCGAGAAGCACTACCGGCCCGGGAGCATTCTGGTGGACTCGCCGGTCCCCTCGGTGGCCAGCCCGGCGCAGGCGCGCGCGTGGCTCGACGTCCAGCGAGCCACCCTGGTCGCCGTGGCGGCGCACACGGCCGACGCGGCGAACTCGGCCGGCCACGCGGCGCGGCTGGCCGCCATCGTCTACCGCTACCTCGAGACGGGCGGCCACTACGCCGACGCGGTGACCATCCACGGCCACGCCCGCCGGGCCGCCGCCCTTATCGGCGACCGCGCCGCCGAGGCCACCGCGCTCACCAACCTCGGCATCATCAGCTGGCGGCAGGGCCACTACCCTCAGGCCGCCGACTACCACCAGCAGGCCCTGGCCGCATCGGTGGAAATCGGCGACCGGACGGGCGAGGCCATCGCGGTGGCCAACATCGGCACCGTCTACGAGCGACAGGGCCGCTACGAGGAGTCGATCGGGCTGCACCAGCAGGCGCTGACCCTGTTCCGCGGGACCGGTGACCGGGCCGGCGAGGCTCGTGCCCTGGGCAACCTGGGCTCGGTGACCGGACGGCAGGGCGATTATGAGCAGGCGGTCGGCTGGTACCGGCAGGCCCAAGCGGTGTTCCACGACATCGGCGACCGGGTCGGCGAGGCCGCCGCGCTGCCCGACCTGGGCGTCACCTACCAGCGACAAGGCCGTTATGAGCAGGCCATCGACTGCTTCCGGCAGGCGCTGGACATATTCCGCGAGACCGGCGACCGGACCGGCGAGGCCGAGGCGCTCAACGGCGTCGGCGAGATCCTGTTGTCCACCGGGCGGCCGGGCGAGGCCCGCGTCGAGCACACCACCGCCCTGACGCTGGCCAGCCAGATCGGCGATACCTACGAGCAGGCGCGTGCGCATGACGGCCTCGGTGCGGCCCTGGCGGCCGCCGGGGATGACGGTCTGGCCCGGCAGCACTGGGTCCGTGCCCTGGAGCTCTACTCCGAGCAGGGGGCGCCCGAGGCCGACGACGTCCGGGCCCGGCTGAAGCTATTCGCTAGGGCGTGATCAGCCGCAGGAGGTTGTCGTGCGGGCCGGGGGCAGGTCGGCGTTCACCTTAGGCGCGGGACGGCTTGGCCTCGACGATGCTGACGCCCGCGGCCGCGATCTCCTGGGCCGTGTGATGGGCGGCGGGGGCGTCGGTGACCAGCACGTCGACCACCGACAGCGGGGCGACCGTGCTGAACGCCACCCGGCCCAGCTTGCTGGTGTCGGCCAGCACGATGACCCGCCGGGCGGCCCCGATGGCCGCGCGCTTGACCCGTGCGTCGTCGGGGTTGTACTCGGTCAGGCCGGGCGAGGCGCAGATTCCGGCGATGCCGATGAAGGCCAGGTCGCAGTTCATCTCGGCGAACGAGTCCTCGGCCGCGCCCCCCGTCAGGCTGAGCTCGCCGCTCCTGACCTGGCCGCCGGTGACCACCACCCGGATGCCGGGGTCGGCCCCGAGCTCGACTGCGGCGGGCAGGCTGGGGGTCACGACGGTGAGGCCGTCCTTGCCGTGCAGGGCCCTGGCCAGGGCGAGCGCGGTGGTGCCGACGTCGATGACGACGGTATCGCCGTCGTTGACCAGGTCGGCGGCGGCCAGGCCGATGGCCTCCTTGGCGTCGGGCGCGGTGGTCGCCCGCACCGCGAACGGCGGTTCGTAGGACCGGCTGACGACGGAGATAGCCCCGCCGCGGACCCGGCGGGCCAGGCCCTCGGCTTCGAGCATCTCCAGGTCGCGGCGGATGGTCATCTCGGACACGCCGAAACCCTCGGCCAGCTCGCCGAACCCCGCCTCGCCGTCGGCGGTCAGCCGGCGCAGTATCGCCTGGCGGCGTTGTGAGGGGAGCACGGCCTAACTGTAAGAGCTGTGACTTGTTCACGCAACAAGTCGGATTTAATCATGATCTTGTGAA
>Ga0134126_10010143_pt1 | contig 11874 bp, 5 predicted proteins | sample KB31752_FD_96881 | JGI IMG/M metagenome (GOLD analysis project Ga0134126, IMG submission 96881) | Terrestrial soil microbial communities with excess Nitrogen fertilizer from Kellogg Biological Station, Michigan, USA - KB3-175-2 | ecosystem: Environmental > Terrestrial > Soil > Unclassified ...
ACGCGCGCCAGCGACAAACGTGCCGGAATATGCGCAGGGTTGAGCTGCACCGCGCGCTGCAGCGCCTCGACCGAATCGTGCGATTGCGCGTGACGGCCCAGCGCTTCACCGAAGTTGAACCACGCGGAAGCGGAATCGGGGGCCAGCGCGCAGGCTCGGCGGAAATGCGCGAGCGCCTGTTCGGGCTGGTTCTGCTCGAACAATGCGATGCCGAGCCCGACGTGCAGTTCGTCGTCATCCGGAAAAGTCGCAAGCACTTTCCGGAAACAATCCGCAGCCTTGGCGTGATGGCCGCAACGTTGCGCCACCATGCCCAGCATCCGTACGGCATCGAGACAATCCGGTGCCAACGCCAGCACGCTGTTGAGCGATCCTTCGGCGGCCTCGAATTGCCGTTGTTCCCACTCCCTGCGCGCCCGCGCCAGCAGCCGCGTGGCTACGGACGAAAGCGGTCGCTGCGGAGAATCTTGCAGGGATGGCGACATCGAAAGCGCGTTCACTTCATCATCGACAGTGGATCAATACTAAAGGCTGCGCTGGCTGATCGCGGGGCAAAAAAACGCCGGGCTCGCGCCCGGCGGGGGAGAGTGGGCGGAATGGTCAGAAGTCGTATGACACCGAGAACCGGACGCTGCGCGGCGGCCGCGTGTCCTGCACCTGCCCGAAGTTGGGATTCGGGCTGTTGGTGCTGCCGAACACGTCGTTGTAGAACACGGGCGTCTGTTCGTCGAACACGTTGAACACGGCGAGGTTGAAGTCGAGCTTGTGGTCGGCCCACTTCGGTTTGTAATCAACGCTGAGGTCCAATTGATGAGTCCATGGCAAGCGGCCAATCGAACCCGGCGGAACAGGCACGCCGCCGCACCAGTAATAGGTGCCGGAGCCCGGCAATTGGTTCGGCCCGTAATGGCCCCGACACAGACGCGGCGTGCCCGAAGCGATGTAAAGGTTGCCGCCGATCGTCCAATCCGGATTGATCGCATAGGCACCGAAGATCTTGAACGTGTTCCTGCGATCGTTGGGCAGGAAGCCGTACGAGTTCTCCATTCGCAACGGAAAGTCCCACGCGGTCGTGATCGACTCGTAGGAGCCGCTCTGCTGGGAATACGTGCTGACCGGCCCTTCGGTGTTGCCGATGGTCTGCGCCCACACGTAGTCGAACTTGGCGAACCATTTGCCGTCCCATTCGTGTGACAGTGACAGATCCACCGAGTAGTACTTGCGCGTCGGTCCCCGCTGGAACTGCTGATCGGCGGCTGTGAGGGTCACCGGAACGAGGCTGCCGTCCGGTGCCTTCATCAGGAGATTTTGCGTCACGCCCGGATTGATCAGGACCAAGCTTTGGGCATAAAGAGGGCAATCGTTGGTCGTCATCCAGGAATAGCCTTGCGCTCTTCCCGCGGCGCACTCGATTTGCTCATCGTCGAAGTCGTCGATGATGCGGCTCATCTTCTGGTAGGTGCCGGTGGCTCCGAACACCCAACTCGTGCCCAGCATGTTGAACTGCTGCTGCATGCCCAGCACGAAGTTGTCGGAAAACTCGTTCTTGACGTTCTGGGAGGCGGAAATACGCGGATCTTTCGCCTGGCCGTATTCGCTGTCGATCGAGGCGCCCGTGGCCGGATTTTGGGGAATGGGCGTCAACCCGGTCGGCTCGCCGGTCGTCGGATCGACTCCGGTATAGGTGTAGTACACGCCGGCATTCGTCACGGGCGCGGCGATGGACAAAGCCACCTGCGTCGGCAGAGCCAGGTAATAACGTCCTGCATTGCCGAATACCTTCAGCGTGGAATCGCCGTGCACGTCCCAGCTGAAGCCGAGGCGGGGTGCCCACATCGGTTTGGTCTGGCTGATGTAAGGAATGCCCGACGCGTCGTAATTGACGAACTGGTCATTGCGGATGCCCAGGTTCAACAGCAGGTTTGGCGTCACCTGCCAGTTGTCCAATATGTATTGGGCGCGTTGGGCCACGCGCATCGAGGCCTGGCTGATGTCGACGTGCTTCTGTACGTAATAGCACGTGCTGCCCGAACAAAACGGAGCTTGATTAGGGACCGGTCCCACGTAAGGCGGTGAATTGGGATCACTGTTGAGGATTGGCTGGCCGGCGTCGACGGTGCCGTAGATCCATTGGTAACCGGGACCAGTATCGTGGCTGCCGTCGGACAAATCCCACGAATTGATATTGTCGATGCCAATCTGGAAATCGTGCGTGCCCAGTTTGTAGTCCAGGCTCAGGCGATAGTTCTCTACCGTCTCACGGTGTTGGGGAAACGCGGCGCTGGAATTTTGCTGCGAGTTGGAAATACCACTGCTGCCGGGTGGCAGGAACGCCGGGTTTTGATAGGAAGCACTCGCTATGTGAGGCAGCGAGGGATCGAAGCCGGGAAACGCGGGCTGTTCGGTGTAGTACTCGCCATGCATCTTGCCGAGCATCGCGTTCAGGGTGAGGTTGTCGGTCAGGTAAGAGGTGTAATTGGCCACCCACATCCTGAAAGCCGTCTTGCTGGTCTGGTTCAAACCGGTTGAGCCGGGAATGACCTGCTTGGTGTCGTAATCGAAAGCGTCGTACGAGCCCCACTGCTTGAGAGAATTCTGCAGGCCGCTGACGCTCAGGATGTTGCTGTCGTTGATGTGCCAGTCGAGCTTGGCATAAAGCTTGGGGGCGTGATCGGTATAGAAGTTCCTGTACGTATTGCCGACCGCCGCAGTGGTCGAACTGTAGTGCGAGTCGTCCTGCTCGGCGCCCAAGAAGAAGAACAACTTGTCCTTGACGATCGGCCCGCTGATGTAGGCGTCGTAAATCGTTTCGCTGCTCCTGTCGCCCTTGCGGTAGCGCTCCAGATCCCCGGGTTGTTCGCCGGGTTGCGTTTCCAGCGGATTGGCGTAGTAGTAGTTGACGGGATCGGCCCGCCAGTTCGCCGGTTGCCACAGGGCGCGCCCACCGAAGTGCCATTCGTTGGAACCGCTCTTGCCGATCTGGTTGATCACGCCGCCGATGGAACGGCCATACGCGGCGCCATAACCGCTGATCATGGTCTGCTGCTGCGCGATCGCGCCGTAGGGAAGGCTGATGCCGCCCTGGTTGTTGAGCATCTCCGTGGTATTCATGCCATCGACGTAGTACGCGTTCTCCGCCGTCGAAGCGCCACCGAACACGTTGATCGGGTTGCCGGTCGGGCCGGTTGCCAGTTCCGGTGAACCCATGCCCACGCCCGGCGCCAGCAGCGCAATGTCTTCTGCCGTGCGCCCCAGCGGCAACTGCTGCAGCTGTTTGGACGTGATGGTCGTGACCTGGTTGGTCGTGGACACGTCGATCGCGGGAATCCTGTTGGCGGTGACGTTGACGGCGCCGAGCGTCTGCACGGCGCCCGACGAGGTCGAGAAATCCACCGCCACCGCGCCGGCCGCCACCGGACTGACGCCGCTGCGGCTCTGCACGACCTTGCCGTCCTGCAGCAGCGACACCGTGTACGTGCCGACGGGCAGGGTGATCGAATATTTGCCGGACGGGCCCACCGTGATGGTGCGGTTGAACCCCGCGCCGCCGACGATCTGGATGGTCTCGCCCGCCGCCACGGGAACCGTGCCGTAGATGGTGCCATTGACCGCCTGGCCCCAGGCTACGCCCGTGATGCCGAGGGCAGCCGAACCGATCGCGATGGCGAGCGCCTTGCGCCGGAAAAGATTGTTGCGGCGCGACGCGCGCTGAGACTTGCTCTTCATGTTACCCACTCCGCATTGGTGAGACACCGGTGTGCCTTGCGGTGGTGCGGCCCCTGACGTTGCGGCATCGCAAAGTGCGCGACGTGCGAACGTGGGCCCCTCCAGACGCCAGCTTTTCGCATGAATCGAAGTTCGCAGCCGTTGCGGACGAGCCGCATCGGCATGCCGCCGAGCATACTCATGGGCCTGCAAACATCACCAATGAAAAGACGGGCACCCGGCATAGCTGGGGGTTATGGTCTGGGCGCCGCTGCATGGCGATGAATACGCGCAAGACGCGCCATCCGCCGCGTTTCGGTGTCGCGTGTTTGCGCAGACGATCGTCGCTGGATGCTTCAACAGCGCCGCGATGAACCTGTACGATCGGCGGCCATGAGCGAATCCCCAGCCAACGCACGGCGCGAACTGCCGCGCAAACTCGGTCTCGCCACCGGCATGGCCGTGGTGGTGGGCGTCATTATCGGCAGCGGTATCTTCCGGGTGCCATCCGGCATCGCCGCGGATACCGGCAACCTCACCGGCATCGCGCTGGTGTGGATCCTGGGCGGCGTCGTGGCGCTGTTCGGCGCGCTGTCGATCGCCGAACTCGCGGCGATGTATCCGGCCGCCGGTGGCCCGTACGTGTATCTGCGCGAGTCCTACGGCCGCCCGCTGGCGTTCCTGTTCGGCTGGATGTTCCTGTTAACCCAGCCGATCTCGTGGGCGGCGCAGGCCTTGATGTTTTCCGAATACCTCGGTTTCTTCGTGCCGATTCCCGAACAAATCCAGCATGCGATTGCCGCGGTGCTGATCATCGTGGTGGCGGCGGCGAACTACCGGTCGGTGAAGCTGGGCGCCTACATCCAGAACCTGTCGACCGCGGCCAAGGTAGTGGCGATCGTGGGTTTGTCGGCGACGATCTTCTTCCTCGCTCCAGGGGGCGAGCACAACCCGCTGAATGCCGAGTCGATGGGCGTGGCGAAATGGTCGGGGGTCGGGATCGGCCTGATCGCGGCGTTGTGGGCCTACGACGGCTGGGAAAACCTGACCACGCTTTCGGGTGAGGTCAGGAACCCGGGTCGCAACTTGCCGATGGCGCTGATCGGTGGCGTCGTCCTGGTGATGGTGGTTTACCTGCTGATCAATGTCGCCTACCTGCGCGCGTTGCCGCTGCCGCAACTGGTGGCCTCGAAGTCCGTGGCCACCGATGCCGCCACGGTGGTGCTGGGCCGCGCAGGCGCATCGCTGGTCGGCGCGCTGGTGATGTTGTCGGTATTCGGCACCTTGAACGGCAGCATCCTCTCGACGCCGCGGGTATTTTTCGCGATGGCCGAGGATGGCCTGTTCTTCCGCACCGTCGGCAAGATCCATCCGAAATACGAAACGCCCTACGTCGCGATCGCGTTCATCGTGGTGATCGCAGTGATCTATGTGCTGCTGCGCGATTTCATGCAGCTCGCGGAAGCCTACGTGCTGGGCATCTGGCCGTTCCTTGCGCTGTGCGTGATCGGCCTGTTCATCCTGCGCCGGACACGGCCGGAAATGCCGCGCCCGTATCGCACGCTCGGCTATCCGGTGATACCGGCACTGTTCGTGCTGGCTACGTTCGTCGTCGTCGCCAACGCGCTGTACGCGCAGTTCTGGCCGACGATGGCCAGCATCCTGATCACGCTGGTGGGCCTGCCGCTGTACTACCTGTGGATGTGGCGGCAGCGGCGCGTCCAGGCGGCCTGACATCGCGCGCGTCGAAGCAGGAGCAACTTGTCCATGAAGAACGCGAAGGGCGCGAAGCAAGGACAATCAGTTGTTTGCTTCCTTCGCGCTGTTGGCGTCCTTCGCGACAGAGATTTTGATGTTGAGATTTGCGCTCCGGAGGAATCATGAAACGGTTGTCATTGTTCTTTTGCGCGTTGGCGCTTGTCGCGTCGGCATCGTGTTTCGCCGCGGAGGCGCCAGGCCAGGTCGCCCTGACCGTGAGCCTGCCCGATCCGGGCCAGAAGATCCTGTACGTGCACGAGGTGATGCCGGTCGCGCCGGGCGCGCTGACGCTGTATTACCCGAAGTGGATCCCCGGCGATCATTCGCCGGATGGTCCCATCGAGGACGTCATGGGTCTCGAGTTTTCCGCGAACGGGAAGCGCATCGCGTGGCAGCGCGACGAACTCGATCGCTTCACCTTTCATTTGACGGTGCCCGAAGGCGTGCACCAGCTCGACATCCATTTCGAGTTTCCGTCCACTGACCGCGTGACCGCCAACCTCATCGATCTCACTTGGGATCACGTTTCGCTGTATCGCGCGGGCACGCCGACCAAGGACCAGATGTTCCAGCCGTCGCTGGTGATTCCCGCCGACTGGAATTACGGCAGCGCATTGGAGACCGACAAGCGCGACGGCAAGCGCATCGACTTCAAGCCGGTGCCGTTCAACACGCTGGTCGATTCGCCGGTGATCGCGGGCAAGCATTTCCGCGAGATCGACGTGACGCCGAAGGGCTCGTCGGTGCATCGTTACCTCGACATGGTCGGCGACAGCGCTGCCGCCATTGCGATTTCGGACCAGCAGAGCGCCGGTTTCCATCACCTGATCGAGCAGGCGCAGGCGCTGTTCCATTCGCATCACTACGACAGTTACCACTTGCTGCTGACCTTGAGTGACCACACCGCCAAGGGCGGTCTCGAACATCACCAGTCGAGTGACGACAAGGCGCGCAGCGGCTCGAAAATGTTTGCCGACCCCGCGCACTTCATGCTCGACGGCTCGCTGCTGCCGCATGAATACACGCATTCGTGGAACGGCAAGTTCATGCGGCCGGCGGGTTTGTGGCGGCCCGATTTCGAGCAGCCCGAGAAACCGAAACTGCTTTGGGTGTACGAAGGGCTGACGGTGTATCTGGGTGATACGCTCACGGCGCGCAGCGGCCTGTGGTCGCCGGAAACCTGGCGTGACGTGGTCGCTTATCGCGCGGCGCGAATGGCACACCGCACCGGCCGTGCGTGGCGGCCGCTGATCGACACCACCATCGCGGTGGACTACAGCTCCCCAGAGGCTTGGTCCAACTGGCGCCGCCAGAACGACTTCTATCCCGAAGGCGAATTGCTGTGGTTGGCCGTGGACATGAAGATCCGCGACTTGAGCCACGGCAAGCGCGACATCGATGATTTCGCACGCGCATTCTTCGGCATCGACAATGGCAGCTTCGTCACGCACACCTATGATTTCGACGATGTCGTTGCCGCGTTGAACAAGATCCAGCCATATGACTGGGCGACGTTCCTGCACACCTGGGTGGATGGCACGGGCGACCAGGTGCCGCTGCTGTCCGGCATCGAAGCCAGCGGCTGGAAGCTGGTCTACACCGACAAGCCGTCGGCCTACGAAAGCGCGCTGGAAAACGTCGGCATGGGCGAGCTGGAAGGGCACGGCGTCAACGCGATGTTTTCCGTCGGCCTGTTCCTGGGCGTGGACGGCAGGATCGAGGATGTGCTGTGGCAAGGGCCGGCGTTCAAGGCAGGACTTGCACCGGGCATGCAGATGGTCTCCGTCGATGGGCAGGCGTACAGCGCGCAGGTGTTGCGCGACGCGATCGCGGCCGCGCAGCACAACAAGCAGCCGTTGCAAATCCAGGCACGCAGCGACGGAACCGTTACGACGTACGCGGTGCATTACGACGGCGGCTTGAAGTATCCGCATCTCGTGCGCGAGCAGGGCAAGCCGGATTACCTGAAGCCGTTGCTTGCGCCGAAGCCGGCTGGGAACGGTACGTGAAAGCCCACGGACACTGGTTTTCATCGTCATCCCGGGGCCGCCCGCGGATTCATCGCGGGCGGAACCCGGGATCCATTTTGATTTCGGAATTGGCGGAGCAAAGCAATGTGGATCCCGGCCTGCGCCGGGATGACGGTCAAAATCGGGACTTTCCCTGTGCTCGCCGATGTGGCGTCTGGTTGGTATTGGTGATGGCGATAGTGCTGCCCCTGTTCGCTTCCGCCTCCGGCATTCCTCCGGTCGTTCCGGGCAACCGTGACCTGGGCGCCGTCGTCGAGCTGGTGACGGCAGGACAATTCAAGGCGGCCGATGCGCGCATCGACTCGGCGCTGAAGCAGCCCGATTTGTCGCCGGACGTGCGACGCGCGTTCGAATTCCAGCGTGAGCGGATGCAGCGCATGCGGCTGGATTTCGACCTCACCGCCGATCAGGTGAAGGCGAAGGTGCGCAAGCAGATTCCCGATCTCAGCGACGCGGAATTCGCGCAGTGGGATGCGCACGGCCTGTTCGAACACATGGACATCGACGGGCAGCGGCTGTATTTCAACCGCGCGCCCTCCAACCTGTTCCACCTGAGCGCCGCCGCGGTGGCGCGCCAGAAGGGCGGTACGGCGTACGTCGACAGCGGTTTGCCGAAAGAAGTCAACGACAACTACATCGATTTCGACCGCAAGGTGATCGCGGCCGCCAGGGGCACTGGCAAAACCAGCGTGCTGCCGCAGCGTGTCGAAGTCACGCAAACATTGACGGTCGATGCGGACGCCGTGCCCGCCGGCAAGACGATCCGCGCATGGATTCCGTATCCGCGCGCCGATGCCGGCCAGCAGGAAGACATCCGCTTCGTTTCCAGCGAGCCATCCGCGCACCAGATCGCGCCGGAGTCGGCGCTGCAGCGCACCGTGTACCTGCAACAGCCCGCGCAGGCGGGCAAGCCCACGGTGTTCAGGATCACCTACGAAGTCACGCTGTACGCGCAATACCACGCGATCGATCCTGCGAAGGTGCAGCCGGAGAAGATCACGCCGGAATTGGCACCGTTCGTGGCCGAGCGTGCGCCGCACATCGTGTTCACCGAACCGTTGCGCGTGTTCTCGAAGCAGGTCATCGGTGGCGTGACGAATCCGTACGAGATCGCACGACGCATTTTTGCCGCGGTGGACGAGGTTCCCTGGGCCGGTGCGCGCGAATACTCGACCATTCCCGACATCAGCGCCTATACGCTGCACGCGGGCCATGGCGATTGCGGCGAGCAGACCCTGCTGCTGATCACGCTGCTGCGCATGAATGGCATTCCCGCGCGCTGGCAATCGGGCTGGACGTTCACGGACGGCAAGTACGACGACATCCATGACTGGGCGGAGATTTGGCTCGCGCCGTATGGCTGGATTCCGGTGGACGTCACCTATGGGCGGCTCGCTTCCGGTGATCCGGCGCTGAAATGGTTCTACCTGGGCGGGCTGGACAACTACCGCATCGCCTTCAACGACGACTTTTCGCAGAATTTCGTTCCGGCCAAACAGCACTTCCGCTCAGATACCGTCGATTCGCAACGCGGCGAAGTCGAATGGGATGGCGGGAATCTCTACTACGACAAGTGGGATTACCATTTCGACTGGAAGATCCTGTCGTCGTCGCAGCACTGAGGTCGTTGCGCGGACGCGTCGATTACACTGCAGGCGTTGAACTGCCGAGCGCTCGTCGATGCCGGATGCCACGATGGCTGAAGCTGCCAAAGCGGATTCGTTGCCGCGCATGTTCGCGCGGCAGCGCGAGGCGTTCCGTCGAATGCCGTATCCGGCATGGCCGCAGCGCGCCGCATGGCTGAAAACGCTGCGTGCATTGTTGCGCGACAATAACACGCGCATCTGCGACGCGATCTCCGCCGACTTCGGTTGCCGCCCGCCGGAAGAAACACGCCTGCTGGAATTGTTCCCGTCGCTCGGCGCCATCGATCATGCGCTCAGGCATGGACGCCGCTGGATGCGACCACGCCGTCGGTTCGCCGGCTTCTGGTTCCTGCCCGCACGCACGGAAGTGATGCCGCAGCCGCTTGGCGTGGTGGGCATCATCGTGCCATGGAATTATCCGCTGTACCTCGCGGTCGGCCCGCTAGTCGATGCGCTGGCGGCGGGCAATCGTGTGCTGGTGAAGATGAGCGAATACACGCCGTGTTTCGCGGCGCTGTTCGAGGAACTGGTCGAAAAACTTTTTCCCGATGGCGAGGTGCGCGTCGTCAACGGTGGTGCGGATGTCGCGTCGGCTTTCGCCGCACTGCCATTCGACCATCTGCTGTTCACCGGCTCGACCGCGGTGGGACGCAAGGTGATGCGCGCTGCGGCGGAGAACCTGACGCCGGTGACGCTGGAGCTGGGCGGCAAGTCGCCCGCGGTCATCGGGCCGAATGCGCGTTTCGATCATGCGGTCGAGCGCATCATCTACGGCAAGTGCGTCAACGCCGGCCAGACCTGCATCGCGCCCGATTACGTGCTGCTGCCACGCGCGCGGCAGGGCGAATTCATCGAACGCGCACGTGCGACGCTCGCGCGCATGTATCCAGACTTCGCCAATGGCCAGTACACCAGCATCATCACGGAACGCCAGCATGCGCGCTTGCTGCAGCTTCTCGACGAAGCGGTCGCCGGTGGTGCGGTGGCGCATTCGCTGGCAGGTAAGCACGCTGACGCGACGCGGCTGATGCCGCCGATATTGTTGACAAGCGTCGATGCAAATGCCGGCGTCATGCGCGAAGAAATCTTCGGCCCGCTGCTGCCGCTGGTGCCTTACGACAGTCTCGATGATGCGTTGGCCTACGTCGCCGCGCGGCCGCACCCGCTGGCGTTGTATTTGTTCGAAACGGACAAGGACGTCGTGCGGCGCGTGCTCGAACGCACCCAAGCGGGCGGCGTGAGCGTCAACGACACGCTTTACCAGATCGCCCAGCACCACCTTCCGTTTGGTGGCGTCGGCCCGTCCGGCATGGGCGCGTACCACGGCGAGGTTGGTTTCCGCACGCTCTCGAAAATGAAACCCGTGTTTCGGCAGTCGCGCTTCGCGGCGACGTCGCTGTTGGACCCGCCGTACGGCGCCCGCTTCCGGCGCGTACTGAAACTGCTGCTGCGCCGTTGAGCCGCGTCACGCGGCTTTGGTTTTCACCGCCAGCGTTTCCAGCAGTTCACCCGCCGCGCGCAGGCGGTCGGCAGGTTCCGGCAGTTCGAGCGCGATGCGCAGCTTGTCCGGCCCATCCAGTTTGTAGATGCGCGGCCGCGCCTGGATCAGGCGGATGATGGTGGCCGGATCGACGTCGGGTTTTTCGCGGAACACGATACGGCCGCCCGCGGCGCCGAGGTCGAGCTTGCGGATGCCGAGTGCAGCGGCGCGCAGCTTCAGTGCGGCGATCGCGAACAGGTTTTTGGTGGCCTGCGGCAGCAGACCGAAACGGTCGATCATTTCCACCTGCATGTCGCCCAGCGCGGCATCGTCGCGCGCGCCGGCGATGCGCTTGTACAGCGTCAGGCGCGTGTGGACGTCGGGCAGGTAGTCGTCGGGGATCAGCGCGGGCATGTGCAGCTCGATTTCGGTGCCGCTGTCGCCGCCGAGATCGAAATCCGGCACCTTGCCGGAACGCAGCGCATGCACCGCGCGTTCCAGCAGCTCGCTGTACAGCGCGAAGCCGATCGCCTCGATCTGGCCCGACTGCGCTTCGCCCAGCAGTTCGCCTGCGCCGCGGATTTCCATGTCGTGCGTTGCCAGCGTGAAGCCCGCGCCCAGTTCCTCCAGTGATTCCAGCGCGAGCAGGCGTTTTTCGGCATCCGCGGTCATGGACTTTCTGTCGGGCACGATCAGGTACGCGTAGGCGCGGTGGTGCGAGCGGCCGACGCGCCCGCGCAACTGGTGCAACTGCGCGAGGCCGAAGCGGTCGGCGCGGTCGATCACGATGGTGTTCGCGGTCGGCACGTCGATCCCCGATTCGATGATGGTCGTGCACACCAGCACGTTGAAGCGCTGGCGATGGAAATCCAGCATCACCTGTTCCAGTTCGTGTGCGCCCATCTGCCCGTGGGCGACGCGGATGCGCGCATCCGGCACCAGTTCGGCCAGTTCGCGCGCGGTGCGCTGGATGGTGTCGATGCTGTTGTGCAGGAAATACACCTGGCCACCGCGCGCGAGTTCGCGCTGGAAGGCTTCGCGGATCAGCGCGGGGTCGTATTGCGCGACCAGCGTCTTAACCGCCATGCGCGCGGTCGGCGGCGTGGCGATGATGGAAAGATCGCGCATGCCACTCATCGCCATGTTGAGCGTGCGCGGAATCGGCGTGGCGGTGAGCGTGAGCAGGTCGACTTCCGCGCGCAACTGTTTCAGGCGTTCCTTGTGGCGCACGCCGAAACGCTGTTCCTCGTCCACG
>Ga0134126_10010145_pt1 | contig 11872 bp, 7 predicted proteins | sample KB31752_FD_96881 | JGI IMG/M metagenome (GOLD analysis project Ga0134126, IMG submission 96881) | Terrestrial soil microbial communities with excess Nitrogen fertilizer from Kellogg Biological Station, Michigan, USA - KB3-175-2 | ecosystem: Environmental > Terrestrial > Soil > Unclassified ...
CCGTCGGCTCGCCCACCACTTTACCCAACTTCATCGAGCGATAACCTTCCGTGAAATCCTCCGCGTCGGAAAGCGAATGCTGATTCGTCACCAGAATCGTCGGAAGCTCCAGCGAACGCTGTCCCAGTTCCGAGCGCGCCGGCGCCGTCGGAAAATCCCGCGGCGTCATCGACAAATATGGCCGCCGTGACAGCACGTCCAGCGCATACGCGTTCACGAATCCGCCCGTGTTGCTGCGAATATCGATCACCACTCCCTCGCGCGAACGGTTTTGCGTATCCAAATCCAGATAAAAATTCTGCAGCGAACTTTCCCCCATGTCCGGAATATGAACGTACCCCAGTTTCCCATTGCTGATTTTTTCGACGTATGTCCGGTTTTTCTCCACCCACTGGTGGTAAAGCAGTTCTTTTTCCTGCGAAGTCGTCACCGGCTGCACAATCACCGTGTGCGCATTCGCGCCATCCGCCGAACTCGCCATCGTCAACGCCACGCGCTTTCCAATTTTATGCTCCAGCAGCGCATTCAAATTCGTATGCGCCCCAATCGTTTGCCCATCCACCGCCGTCAAATATTCTCCCGACTTGATTCCGCCCGCCAGTTCCGCCGGCCCCATCGGAAGAATATTCGTCACTCGCAAATGGCCGGAGCTCTCCGCCTCCGCGCGGTCAAAATCCAGACCGAGCCGTCCCATCGTTGGCTGCGGCCGCTCTGAGCCGGAAATTCCCAGATGCGATCCGTTCAGTTCGCCCAGCATCAACGAAATCAATCGCCGCACTTCCTCCGGATTCGCCGCCGCTTCCACGCGCGGTTCATATTCGCTCCTCACTTCATCCCAATTCGCGCCATTGTGATTCGGATCGAAAAAGAAATCGCGCAGATACGTCCACGCCTCGTCGAACATTTCCACCTTTTCTCGCGCGAAGTCCACGTCCATCTCCGCGGTCACCGCCAGCGGTTTCATCTCGTGACTCGCGACCGTCGCCACATGAATCGTCCCGCGATCCAGATAAAAAACTTCCTTCCCGTCCGGAGAAAATTGCGCGTCTCTCTTCGGCCCCGGCGTCGATGTCAGTTGACGCGCCACGCGCGGCTCTTTCGCCAGTTCATCCAGCGAATACAAATAAAGATTCTCTTGTCCCGCCACCGTCGCGGTGAAGAGCAGCCATTTCCCATCGGGACTGATCGTCTCGGAACCCGCGTCCATTCCTGTCGGCACCAGCGAAACCCGGTCGCGAATGCCGTCCCAGTCAATCGTCACCGGTTTTGCCGGAGTCGCTTTCGTTTTCTCGTCCGCGTCCGCTGCCGCCGCCTTCGCATTTCCCGTCGGGCTCTTCGGCGTTTCCTTGAACAAATCGCGAAATTCGTCTTCGCGGAATTTCGGCGCATGTGGAATCAAATCCACGCGCGCAATTTGGCCCATCTCCGTCCGCTGCGTCGCATTGAACAGCACATATGTGCCATCCGGACTCCACGCCACCGACCCGCTGAATGCGTCGGGAAGAAAACTGACAGGCCGCGCGTCGCCGCCCGCCACCGGCACGGCCCAAATGTTGCGAAATAAATTATCGGCTATATCGATGTACGCGATCCATTTCCCGTCCGGAGACCACACGAGCGGCCCTTCCGTTTCAAACGGCGGCCGCCCGAAATGTCCGCTCGCAATCGCGCGCTCTTGCTTCGACTCCAAATCCATCACCCTCAACTCACGCCCGCCGCGCTCAAACGCCAGCATCTTGCCGTCCGGAGAAAATCGCGGCGCTGCATCCGCGGCCGCGTCGTGCGTCAACCGCGTCTCCTTGCTCGTCGCAAAATCGTAAAGAAAAAGATGCGGGACGCCGTCGCGATCCGAAACGTAAACCAGCTTTCGGCTGTCCGGCGCCCATCGCACTTCCGATTCCTCCGTCGGTGTGAACGTCACGCGCATTGCGTCGCCGCCATCCTTCGCGGACGCGGCAAACACTTCGCCATGCGCCACAAACGCCACTTTCTTCCCATCAGGCGAAAGCGCCAGATCTCCGATATGGTCTGTCAGCCGCAAATGCTCCACCGCCGGCCCCGCCGGAATGCCCCGTCGCGTGATCGCTACCTCATTCGCCCGTCCCGTCGCCGTATCGAGTTTCCAAATCCCAAAATGCCGCTCAAACACAATCGTCCGCCCGTCGCTCGAAATCGCCGGCCACAACACGCGCCCCTTCTTGAACTGCGTCACCTCGCGCGCCTTCCCTCCCACGGGCTGCGCCCAAATATTTTGCGCGCCGCTGCGGTCAGAGACGTAATACAACTCGCGCCCATCCGCATTCCACATCGGCCACAAATCTTTCGCCGACCCGTCCGTCACCGCTTCATACTTCGGCGTCGTCCCGTCGCGCACCAGCCAAATCTCCGATTCGTCCAGATGGCTGTGGCCTTTGCGCCACCACTGCTCGGAAACAATTCCGCGCGCCGTAATCGCCACCGTCTTCCCGTCCGGCGAAGGCGCCGCAAAATATTCGTTCGCGTAACGGTCCGCCGCCACCGCCATCGGCGTGCCGCCCTCCACGTTCACGCGATACACGTCGTTCATGTACGAAATATCGTGATTCGCCGACGAAAAATAAATCCACTTCCCGTCGCGCGACCATCCATCCACGCGATCCAGCGTGTCGTCATACGTCAGCCTCTTCACTTCTCCCGTCGCAAGCGTCAGCATATAAACGTTCCCGCTCCCGTCGCGCGCCGACACATACGCCAGCTTTGTTCCGTCCGGCGAATAGAGCGGCCGCGAATCCGTCGCCGTATCCGACACCAGCAGCCGCGCCTCGCCCCCCGCCGCGGGCACGGTCCAGATATCGCCGCTCGAAACGAACGCGATTTCCTTCCCATCCGGCGACACCCCCGGCTCGCTGTACGCGGGACGCGCCTTTTCTGCCGCCGTGGACGTAGCTCCGCTCGCTCTCTGCGCGCGCGTCGAAACCGTCGTCGCCAATAGCCCCGCCAAAATCAGCAGCAAATATCTCCTCACATTCGCCATTCCACACCTCGCCTCGTTAGCGTGTCTGCAATGAAAATATTGCGATGGCCCTCTTCGGATCTCGGTCGCGGATTATAGCACCGGCTCAGGCAGGTTGTAGGTGGCGCTCCCACGCGCGCGTCTCCAGAATTTCCTCAATCTGCGCCAGCGCAAAATCGATTTCGTCCTCGCGATTGTAGAAATGCGGCGACAGCCGGATTCCCGCGCCCGGCCGGTAATCCACCATAATCTCCCGCGCGATCAATTCGTGTTTCACTTCCTGCGCATGCGGACACTCCACCGAAACCGTCCCCGCGCGCTCCGCGGCATCTCGCGGCGTGTTGACGCGCCATCCGCGCTTCGTCGCGCCCTCCATTAAACGCGCCGTCTGCTGCATCGACTTCTTCCGGATTTTCTCCACGCCGATTTTCCCGATAATCTCAAGTCCCGGCTGGCATGCATACAGCGCCGGAACATGCGGCGTGCCGTTCAGAAAACGGTACGAGTCCTCGCGCGCCTTTTGCGCCCCCACCTCAAAATCGAACGGCCTCTCGTGTGCCAGCCATCCCGTCAGCGTCGGCAGAAACTTCTTCCGCAAATCCGGCCGCGCGTAGAGATACGCGACTCCGGGCCCTCCGCACAGCCACTTCAGCACGCCCCCCACCGCAAAATCCGCTTCCAGTTCGCGAACATTCACCGGGACAGTCCCCGCCGCCTGAAAACAATCCAGAATCACGTGCGCGCCCACTTTGTGCGCTCGTTCGATAATCGCTTTCGCGTCCACAATCGTCGCGCTGCGAAACAGCACCAGCGAAATCGGCACCAGCAAAGTGGTTTCATCGATCGCCGCCAGAAAACGTTCCAGCGGCAGGTGAATCCCATCCTCGCTCTTCACCAATTCCACGCGCGCGCCCTTCCGCCGCTGTTCCATGTAAAAATAAACGATCGACGGAAACTCCAGATCCGCCAGCACCACTTTGTTCCGCGGCCCGGAAAAATCGAAACACGATGAAATCACCGCCTGCGTTATCGTCACATTCTGGTGCAGCGAAATTTCTCCCGCGCCTGCGCCAATGATGCTGCCGACTTTGTCTCCCGCCGACACGACCATCTCCCACCAGCCCTCTTCCCACGCGCGCACTCCTCGCGTGGCCCACGATTCCGCATAATCGTGGACGCGCTCGTACACCGCGCGCGGCATCGCGCCCAACGAATTGCTGATCAGGTACGTCGTACGCTCCAGAATCGGAAACTCGCCCCGCCACTTCAACAATTCATCCATGAACATTCCCCTTCGCCTGCTTCCGCGCACAGCAATCGCCATCGTATCAGAACCAGTAGTGCATCGGCTTGAGATCCATCCCGCCCTGATGCCCCTAAGGATCAACAATGATTCCGTTACCGTTTGCTCTCTCAATCATGCTCGGTTTTGACCTCGCGCGACGCCACCACAACCGAACCGTTTGCCTCAACTCTCTTGAAATTGCACCTAACTGCACGTTCGTTTACGATGGCACGTCATGCCGTTCGCCAAAGCCGAAAGAGGAATCGTGAAGCTCCGCGTCAGGGCCTTTATAACCGCGTTCGTGTCGGTCGCATTTTTTGCGTTGCTTGCTGGCTGCGGCGGCAGCACTCTTCATTCCCCCAACCAGCCCGTCAGCCTGACCATCTCGGCCGCCATCAGTTTGAAAGAGCCTCTCGACGCCTTCTCGCAGAATTACAATCAGCAGCATCCTGATGTTCGCGTCGTCTGCAACTACGGCGCTTCCGGCACGCTTCAGCAACAGATCGAACAGGGCGCGCCCGTCGACATTTTCGTTTCCGCGGGCGAAAAACAAATGGACACGCTGCAAAATGAAAACTTGCTCACCGCAGGCACGCGCCGCGATCTGTTCGCCAATCAACTCGCGCTCATCGCGCCCGCGAATTCCACCGCGCTTCACAATTTCAATGACCTTGCAAAGCCTTTCGTCAAATCCATCGCTGTCGGCGAGCCGCGCACCGTTCCCGCAGGCATGTACGCGCAGCAGGTCCTCGAACATTTGCATTTGCTCCCCGCGCTCAAATCCAAAATCGTTTACGCTGCGAACGTTCGCCAGGTCCTCGCCTACGTGGAAACCGGCAACGCCAGTGCCGGACTCGTTTACTCGACCGACGCTCGCATCTCCACCCGCGTCCGTGTCGTCGCTACGGCGCCGCCCGATTCCCACGCTCCGATTCTTTATCCCGTCGCCATGCTGAACGCCTCGAAGTCTCCGCAGGCCGCCCGTGCGCTTCTCGACGCGCTCGAATCGCCACAGTCGCTCGCACTTTTCCAAAAATACGGTTTCACTCCAGCGCCCGCCCCCGCCGCAGTACACTGACTGCCCATGCCTCTCGATCTCTCGCCAATTTGGATCTCGCTCGAAACCAGCCTGGCGGCCACCGCCATCACGCTCGTCATTGGCGTAGCCGCCGCCATTTGGCGCGCCAATCGCCGCGGCATCGGACCTGCGCTGCTCGACAGCCTCTTCCTTTTGCCCCTGGTCCTGCCTCCCACCGTCGTCGGCTTTCTGCTGCTGCTAATCTTCGGCCGCAACGGGCCGCTCGGCCGTTTGCTTCTGCACTTCGGCGCCAGCGTGGTCTTTTCCTGGCCCGCCACGGTCATCGCCGCCGCCGTCGTTTCGTTTCCGCTGATGTACTTGAGCGTTCGCGCGTCGCTCGAGCAAGTGGACTCGCATCTCTTGCAAGCCGCGCGCACTCTCGGCGCATCCGAGTGGCGCGTTTTCCGCCGCGTAGCGCTGCCCCTCGCATGGCCCGGCATCCTCGCGGGAACCATCCTCGCCTTCGCGCGCGCCCTCGGCGAATTCGGCGCCACGCTCATGCTCGCCGGCAGCATTCCCGGCAGAACACAAACGATTCCCATTGCCATTTATTTCGCGGTTGAATCCAACGACCTTCATCAGGCCGTCGCATGGTCGCTGATCGACATCTTCATTTCTCTCGTCATGGTCGCCGGCATGTATTACTGGACGCATCTGCAAAATCCCCCGCGCCCGCGTTGGACGGGGGAGTCCGGTCGCTGATATGCCTCTCGAAGTCCAATTCGAAAAGCGCCTCGCCGCTTACAATCTGAATGTCGAATTTTCCTGCGGCGCTGACCCTCTCGCGGTTCTCGGCCCGTCCGGCGCTGGAAAAAGCATGACGCTCCGTTGCATCGCGGGCCTCGAGCGTCCCGACCGCGGACGCATCTCCCTCGACAGCCGCGTCCTTTTTGATTCCTCGAAAAATATCAACCTTCCCAGCCGCGAACGGCGCATCGGCCTGCTTTTTCAGCATTACGCGCTCTTCCCGCATTTAACCGCCGCCCAAAATATCTCCTTCGGCCTCGACGGCTTGCCCGCAGCCGAACGCGATGCGCGCGTGCAGCGGCAAATCGCGCAAGCGCATCTCACTGGCCTGGAACACCGCTCCCCGCGCGAACTCTCCGGCGGCGAACAGCAACGCGTCGCCCTCGCGCGCGCCCTGGCCATCGAACCTTACGCGCTTCTTCTCGACGAGCCGCTCTCCGCCCTCGACACGCATCTGCGCAGTCAGATCGAGCGCCAATTGATGGACACGCTGGCCGCCTTTCGCCGCCCTGCGCTTTTCGTCACCCACAATATGGAGGAGGCTTATCGCATCGCCACCAATCTCCTCGTGCTCGCCAATGGCCGCGTCGCCGCCCATGGTCCCAAGGAAGAAATTTTTCGCCATCCTCCAACTTTGGAAGTCGCTCAGCTCACTGGCCTCAAAAATTCCTCGCGCGCAAAGCAAATTTCAGCGGATGCAGTCGGAGCCCTCGATTGGAATTGCACTCTGCGCACTCATCAGCCAATTCCAAGCCCGCCAAAATATATTGGCATTCGCGCTCATTACGTCGACTTTCTCGAAACCGCTTCCTGCGTTTCCTCGGGCGCGAATGTTTTTCCCTGTTGGCTCGTCCGTTCCAGCGAAACGCCTTTCCGCATCACCCTATATCTTCGCCTTCACAATCCGCCGGACGGTACTGGCGAGCACCATCTGCAAGCCGAGCTATTCAAGGAAAAGTGGCTGCGCCTGCGCGAGCATCCGCAACCCTGGCACGTCCAACTTTCTCCCGAGTCCCTCATGATTTTTCCGGAATAGCCGAAAACAGCGCGGTCTGCGTGCAGTCGCTCTACTTGAAGTGTTTTGTGAATTTGATGTTGATGCCGAAAATCCCGTTGATGTCCCGCAGCGCCACGATCGTGATGTCGCGGCGAATCGCGTAGTCCACTTCGATCACCTGCTGCTGATTTGAATTCGCGTTCGTGCTGTACGTGACGCTCAAGTCATGCGTCACCTGTTTCTGGATGGTCACCCGCGCCGCCGTGCTTTGCTCCACTCCGTTCGTCGCCAGGCTGCTTGCCAGAAACGGGTCCACCCGGAAATTCGTCACTCCAAAAAGTTTCGCGATCGGCCCGCCCAATTGGCTCGAAATCGCTTCCGACAACAGCGCCGTGGCCCCAAAATTCTGCGCCTGCGTCGATGACGATGTCATCAAGCCGGTTTCTTGCCCCGGTGTCCCCAGCGCCAGCAAACTGATAATTTCGCTGGCCGCCAGTGGCGGATCAGACCGGTACGAAAGCTGCATATTGCTCGCCTTGCCCGAAAAATCCAGCGTGATTTCATACGGATTGATCGTCGTGGAAGCTTCGATGTTCAACACCGGATCGAGGTGAAACGGATCCGTAAAGTTGATGTCACCGCGGTTCAGCCTGTACGTGTTCCCGCGAAACGCCATTTCCCCCGTCAGCAAATGGATGCTTCCCAGGACGACCGGGTGCTCCCACGTGCCGCGGACATGCACGCCCCCCTCCGCCGTGAAATGCGCTCCCGCCCATTCAATACGCGCTCCTGGGCTGGTGTTCGCCGTCACGTCAAATTGCAAATTCCGCAAGTACGCTGAACTTGTCGCCGGGCCCGCCACCGCCGTCTGCGAAGACACCATCAGCCCCGCGAAATTCACATTCGGCGCAAATGTAATCCGCTGCACCGTCACATTTCCGGAAAGCAGCGCTGCGTACGTCGTCCCGCTGAACCGCAGATTCCCGTTCGTCAGCCAGCTCATCCCCTCCGGATAGCGTATGCGCACGCGATCCGCCACTGCGTTGATTTCATAGGTGACCGGCGCTTCGCCGTATCCCATGGAGCCGGAAATCGTCATCTTTCCGCCGCCCGCCTCGGCCGTCAGGTTGTCGAAAAGCAGCCTGTTCCGGTCGAAAACCATTTGGCCGTTCAAATTATTTATGCCCGCCGGAAAATCGCCGTAATGCGCGGACACGTTGATCAGCTTCGCTTGCCCCGTAATTTGAGGACTCGAAAATGTCCCCGCGATCACGGTATTTAACTGCGCCACTCCTCGCGCGTCCAGGTCCGGGAACAGAGCGGATACCAGTTGCAAATTGATCGACCCGCCGATATGCAAATTCAGCGCGCGGTCGCCGGAAAATCGCGCGTCCCCGGAAATCTGGAAATTCGTATCCGGCCCTTTCAGCGTCGCTTCATCCACGTGGATTTGGCTCTTCCGGTAACTCAACCTCACTGGCCCTTCGTTCTGCAATTTAACGTACTCGTAATCCACGCTGATGCGCGACAGGTTCGCCTGCATCTCGATTGTGTTTGGCTCCCGCGCTTCGCCGGAAAACGTCAGCTCGCCGTCGATGCTGCTGTGCCCCGTAAGCTGGTTCAAATGCAATCCGGCCGCTATGAACGGGTCCATGTCCATGTGGTTTATCTTCATCTGTCCGCTGATCGGATAATTTCCGGACAATCCCAGGCGCATTTCCCCATCCAGTTTCCCCGGCGTCCTCACCGACTGCAATTTCAACTGCGCGCTTTTCCCGTCGGATTCCACGGTGCCCGCAAAAGTATCCAGCACCTCGGAACCAAACTGTAAGTTCGCCACTTGGATTGTTCCGTGCGCTTGTGGCGCCGTCAATGGACCGCTTCCGCTCAGACTGAAGCTTAATTCGCCCCCAATCGGCATCGCCTTCATTTGTAGAAACTGGAATTTCGCGAGAGAAATCGTTGTTCCCGTCGCCTGAAATTGAATCGCGCGGCTCGAAGGACGGTACAGCAGATTTCCCGCGACTCGCGCCTTATCACGGTCCAGTTCCGCATTTTCGATTCGAATTTCATCGTGCCGCAACCTCAACTGTCCCTTCGCCCGGTCCGCGTAAATTCCGTACGCCGTCAGCTGTTCGAGTTGAAAATTCCCGTCGAGCACGGGATTCGCACGCCTCCCGCTCCCCTGGAAATCCGCGGTCATCAGCGCGCTGGCCCGATACGAGGTCCCGAACAGCTCTTGCAAATCGCCCGTCGATGCATGGTCGAAACGCGCGTCCAGGCTCCATGTATCATTCGGCTTGAAACTCCACTTGCCGTTCAGCTGCAAATGCACATCCAGGTTGGCCGTGGAATGCCCGCGTTTCACAATCGCGTGCGAAAGTTGAAACTGGAACGGCGAATAAATCATCCGCGCCGTAATGTCGTCCCAGTAGAGCCGTCCGAAATGCGCGTCGCGCGCGTCGAAGGCCCCCGTGAACGTCGGGCCGCCCAGCGGCCCCGTCAGCGCGCCCTTCCAATCAACAGCTCCCGTCACCGGCTCGGAATCTTTTTTAGCGCCGCGCAAATCCGCGATGAAGTCCTCCCAATCCTCCAGCCTTGTCGTGTGAAAATCCGCATTTAGCGCGGAATGTTTCGCCGCCAGCGTGCCATCCACGGCGAGCCGGCTATTCGCCGTGCTGATCGTGCTTCCCGGCGTCAGAATCACGTCGCGCCGGTCCATCGAATAATCGAAACCGAGTCGCGCTGCCACCGGAGATTTACCGGGCGCGACTTTCGCGGAAGGCGTCCACGTCGTCACGCCCTTCGTCGTCAAATTCTTGAAATCGCGATTCCACGTCGTCACCGTGTTCACGCTCATACTGCTGTCCCAATGCAACGTGTCCACTGGCATCGACGGATTGTTGACGGCGTTGAGCACTTCCGCCAAGCTCGCGCCGTTCATCACCGTCGCCGTGCGAAATTTCATCCCGTGAAAATCCACGTCCAGCCGCCCCTTCAATCCCCCGCCGAACGCCTTCGCTTCGAAAGTCGGCATCGTCAAATGATTGTTCGCCACCTCCAGGTTGCCCCAACTCTCCATTCCACCCTCGTGAAACCACTGGAACTTCAATCGAATTCCTTGCGCCAGATAGTGTCCTTCCATGCTGAGTTTCGCCGCTGCGTAACTCCCGTCCCCCGCAAAGTCCACTTGTCCATCTGGCACGTTGGGTTTGCGCAGCACCTGCCGCAGGTCCGGCAGCCACAGGTGCAACCGGCAATGGAAATCCGCGTCGAGCGGCGTGAAATTCCTTATTTCTCCGCGCCCATTCACCGTGCTATTCGGCAATTTCAATTCGAAATCGTCGAACGACACGGAATTGCGCATCAGCGTGAATTTCGTCGCCACATCCGCGCGAAACGGCAGATACCTCTTCGCCGCAATTTCCACCTGCTTCCATCCGAACTGCGCGACATACGCTTCTTTCCCCGGCGTCCGCGCCTCGTAATTCATCGCGAACTCGAAATCTTTTCCCTCCGCGTCCAGCGGAATTTTCGCGTCGTTGAACATCATCGTCCCGTCGACGATCTTCAGTTGCGCAATCTGCAGATTGAACAGTTGCTGCTGCCACGGCTTTCCCGGAGGGCGGTTCACGGCGGGCGTGGGAACGTTGCTGCGCCCGTTTTCGTCCATGCGCACGAACACCGACGGCCGCTCGATTTCCAAATTGCTCAGTGAAATTTTTTTATGGAGAAAAGAAATGATGTGCACGCCGACTGCGATTTTGTCCGCGTGGAAGAAGGGCGGCAACCCCGCCGATTCCTTGCCGTGAAGCGTGAAGTTGTCCAGCTCCGCGTGCAGGGGGAACAGCCAGAAGTGAAACGCGCCAAGCTCGACTTTCCCGCCCGTGCTGCTTGCGATTTTCTTTACAATGTACCCTCGCGCCCACCGCTCTCCCGCGCCGCTCTCCACGACCGCTGTAATCGCCACAGCAACCACAACCAGGAGAACGCAAAGCGCCAAAACGGCGCGCATAACTCCGCGTCTCATCCGCCCCCTCCCGAGGGCTGGACCACAATTCGAAGGCGCGCTTTCGCTTCTTCAAGCCACTGCGTTGCTTTGTCGTTGATTTCCTCTTGTGTCAGCAACTGCTTGATTTGCACTTCCACTTGATTGAGCGGTGGCACGGTCAATCCTTGCTTCTGCAACTGCGGCGCAAGCTGCTTTTGGTAATAGGCTTCGATTTCCGCCGAGGTCACTTGCGCCGCCGCGTGGAATTTGTAGTTCAGGAACCGCACATAATAGAGTTGCCGCTCGATCACCTGCCGCAGCCCGTCCTGCGTCAGTCCGCAGTGCGCCAACCGCTCCTCGAATTTCTGCGAAGACTTGAATTGTTTCGCCAGCGCCTGAAATTCTTGCGACACCTCGTTCGCCGAGGGATGCGGAAATTTCGTCGTCGACGCTTCCGTCCGCACAATCCATTGATCCACCAGTTCCTGCAACACCTGCGCGCGGCTTTCCGCGTGCCCATCGATTAGCTGCTGGTAATCCTCGAGTTGCTGCACTTCGCTTTCCGTCACCACGTCATCGCCGATGCGTATTGCGATGCCGTCGATGTTCGCCGCTTGGGAACCGGCCGCAACGTTCTTGGAATCGCTCTGCGGTGTCGAAACTTTTCCGGGCGCGGTCTGCCCCGCCGCTGGCAACGCCAGACCGACTAACAACGCAAATATTGCGCCCGCGTTTCGCATCAGAATATCGAACCTATATTGAAGAAGAATTGGAAATGCGGC
>Ga0134126_10010146_pt1 | contig 11871 bp, 13 predicted proteins | sample KB31752_FD_96881 | JGI IMG/M metagenome (GOLD analysis project Ga0134126, IMG submission 96881) | Terrestrial soil microbial communities with excess Nitrogen fertilizer from Kellogg Biological Station, Michigan, USA - KB3-175-2 | ecosystem: Environmental > Terrestrial > Soil > Unclassified ...
CCTCCTCGTGCGTGCCGGCGAGCCTGTTCGCCTCTGGTCGCAGGACGCAAACTCCCGCATCGAAATCACGGGGATCGCCGAGCAGTCCGCAAGGTTCGGCGAACGAATCAACGTTCGCCTCACGCATCAGACCGACGAGTCCGGCATCATCATCCAGCACATCGCGGGAATCGTTCGCGGCGAAGACGATGTGGAGATCGCCCAATGAGGATACTCAGGATTTTCCTCGCAACACTCCTCCCGCTTTCCGCCGCTTGCGTGTCTGCGCAGTCTTCCAGTGCTGCGCGAAATCAGTCGCCAAAGCCTCTCGCTTCCACTTCCGGTCCAGCCGCCGCATCGCTTGACGCTTATCTCGCCCGCGTGCGCCAGGACAACAAGGCCGTGCAGACGACCCAAGGCTCCATCTGGTCGGACTCCGGGCGTCTCACCCGTATGTCCACGGACGACCGCGCCATGCGCCCGCATGATCTCATCCAGGTCGTCGTGTCCGAATCTCTCGCCGCATCTACCGACGGAACAGTCAAAAACTCGCGCGCATCGAACGCCAGCTCCAGCGTGTCCAGCCTCATCGGCGTGCTCCACGGAGGCAACGCGCTGCAGAACCTCATCAATCAGAACTCCGCAGCTGGCCTGAGCGCGCAGGGAACCAGCGCGACAAATTCCAGCCTCTCCACGACCTTCGGCGGCCAGGTCGTCGACGTTCTGCCCAACGGCATGCTGGTCATCGAAGCCGCGCGCCAGGTGGAGTTTTCGCAGCAGACCCAAACCATCGTTCTCCGCGGCCTCGTACGCCCGGAAGACATCTCGCAGCAGAATCAGGTGCTATCGACCGCAATCTCGTCGATGGAGCTCGAAGTCCGCGGCAAAGGCATCGTCACCGACTACACACACCGCCCCAATGCGCTCGTGCGCCTACTGCAGCGCGCCCTCATCTTCTAGATCTCTCGCCATGATGCCCATGAACCAAAACCCAACGATCGAACCTGTCATTCTGAGCCGAAGGCTCAGAATCCCCGCATTTGTCCTTTCACTGCTTGTACTCTCGGTTGCCGCCGCAAGCCTCCTTGCCGAAGACGCGCCGCGCAACGCACGCATCAAGGACATCGCCTCCGTCGAGGGCGTGCGCGACAACCAACTCGTCGGCTATGGACTCGTGGTCGGCCTGCACGGCACAGGCGACAGCCAGCAGACTGGCTTCTCCACACAGACCCTCGCGTCCATGCTGCTGCGCATGGGAGTCAGCGTGCCGGCGACCGGAATCCGCGTGCAGAACCTGGCCGCGGTCTTTGTGTCCGCCACACTGCCTCCTTTCTCGCGTCCCGGTGCTGCGATCGACGTTACGGTTTCCTCAGCCGGCGATGCCAACTCGCTCGAAGGCGGTGTGCTGCTGATGACTCCTCTCTACGGCGCTGACGGCAAGATCTATGCTCAATCGCAGGGGCCACTCGTCGTTGGCGGATATTCCGTTTCGGTCAACGGCAACACGCGCCAGCTTAACCATCCCACGACGGCGCGCATCCCGCTCGGCGCGCTGGTGGAGCGCGGTGTGCCCATGCCGCTCGACAACATGGACCGCATCACGCTGTTGCTTAGTGAAACGGACTTCAAATCCGCGGAGGCAATTGCCGCAGGAATCGACAAGGAGCTCGCGAAGCCTTCTGCCCACGTCGTGGACTCGGGCACCGTCGAAGTCGCGGTCAAGCCAGGGGATGATGTTCCCGCGCTGCTGGCACGCATCGAGGCGATCGAGGTTCCGTTCTATCCACACGCCAAGGTTGTAGTGAACGAACGGACTGGCACTGTCGTCATCGGCGGCTCCGTTGTGTTGCAACCGGTGTCGATCCTGCATGGCGGTCTTGCGGTCAACATCGTTAGTCAGTTCGAAGTCTCGCAGCCCTCCCCATTCAGTTCCACTGGGAGTACCGAAGCCGTGCAGCAGACCAAGGTCGCCGCGCAGGACAAGCCGGTCAATCGCATCGAGCTGAAGCAAGGCGCAACGGTCGATGACCTTGTGCGCAGCCTGCAGACGATCGGCGCTTCCGCTCGCGACGTGATCTCCATCCTGCAGGCCATGAAGTCCGCGGGGGCTCTGGAAGCAGAATTGGAGGTTCAGTAGGCATGAATTTCTCGCTCGCGCCACTTGCAAACAGCTCGCTTACGACGCACGCCACGCCTGGTGCATCTGCTGCCCCCTCAGATTCCTCAGGCAATCCGAAACACCGCAAGCTCGTGGATGCGGCACAACAGTTCGAGGGAATGCTGCTCCAGGAGCTGCTGAAGCCGATGCGCGAGCACTCCTTCGGATCGGGCGATACGGACACCTCCAGCGACGATTCGGATTCCTCCGGGTTCGCGGATACACTCTCCAGCTTCGGCTCGGAATCGCTGGCTACAGCCATCTCCCGTTCCGGCGGCCTCGGAATCGCGAAGCAGGTAATTCAGCAGGTAGACCGCGAACGGAGGCATCCTGCTGCAGCGATGGGAAACTCCACTGGGATATAGCCCCCCCGGATACCTTTTCGCCAAGGGCATAAACATACTTGGCGCACCATGGAATCATTCCGCCATTAGTCCAAGGGGGGCGGGGATGAATGGAAGCGGGGGCGCAGGCACTCCGCCCATCGCGAACGGCAGAAGCGCCCCTTTTGGCTTCAGTGCGTCAGTTGCCTGCAATAGCAATACAACGGCGCTAACGCACAACCCAAAAAGAACCTGCGCGCGCTCATCGGTGTAGTTCTCTTCAGGGTGGGTGACTGGATTGCGGTAAACCTCGCGAATGTGGTCTACGACATTCATTGCCGCCGCGTCTCCCTTATTCTCGCGAATCAGCTTTATGTATACCCCCCAATTACGCATCTTTCGACTGGCCTTCTTGGTGCCGGGAACCGCGAGATCGTAGTAATCGACTAACACGCTTTCCGTTCCGCGCAATAGGTGGAAGGCCGCAGCCGTCGCTACGTCGAAGGCGAGGCATCTACCCGCTTGGTCGAAATCTAATTTGGCCTGATCGGGTAGAAGCGAACGGCTCGGCTCTGGGATCTGAAAATGCGCGTTATCAATGAGATCTTTAGTTGAATGAGTGCCCTTCTTTGACACGAAGTAGGTATCCATCAACTGACATTCGGTCCTGAGTACAGTTTCAAATTCCTTAGCCGCTTCCCGAATTTCGACGGCCCTGAATGGAAAGATGGTGTCGGCGTCAGGTTTGGTTCGTTCCCCCCAAGTTGACATCACCTCATCGAAGTTTTTGGGCAGGATGGCACTAATAGCGTTATAGAGGCGCGTTGCTGCGGGAGTGGTGAAGTTGAGAGCGCGCTGGGCATAAAGCTGGTCTACAGATTCTCTGGCATCCCACAGCCGAGACCAGTTCTCGGTGTATTTGAAAGACTCCGATGCTATCAGTGTGAGGGAATGCACCTTGACCGCAAGCTCATAGAAGACAAACTCGTTTACGCGCTGCATTTCTACCTCCGGCGACTCCGCTGCTCGACTATCAGCAATGCTTGCGAGGAAACCGGGAGATTGACGTGGACGCACCACAACCTTATCCTCATTTCTGAGGATTGCGGATGCGGCCCCCTTCCGCCAAGAATGACGGGCCTTCCGTGAATCAGCGCAGAACCCGTGCTAGAGGATTCGCTACGCGAATCTTCGCATAGGTGGTTTGTGCCATGCAATTCAATTCCAGCCTATTTAGCCGGTTTAGCTGCGTCTGCTGCTTCCTGCTTTTGCAATTCGGCCAGTTTGTCGGCGGCATCCTTGGCCCCGGTTGCCGCGCCCAGACCATTGGCGAGTTGATTGTCCAAAACTTGGAGAATCCCGCCGACGGCGTCGGCAAAGTTAACTCCTCCAAGAGTTATCTGCATGTGCTGGCGAGAGTCGGCAACACGCCGCTCCTGTTCTTTCAGGGCGGGTCCGATACCAGCGAGCGAAAGATTGGCAATTCCGACTACTTTTCCGGTTGCGAGAGAAATAACTGGGGAACCGCTGACGCCCTTTATCGATGGGCCCTGGAAGAAGATAATATCCAGTTTCCCGACTGGCGTATCCGCTCCGGTTGGGGCAGCGAAGGAAGCGGAGAGGCAGAACTTGATTGCGGCCCCGTTGAGCACGCTGAAAGGAAAACCAATAATCGTGAGGTCATCACCAAGCGAAGTGAGGTCTTTGTGTTCATCCCCCAGCGCGAGGAAGGGAAGATTCTTCCAGCCCACCTCCAGCAGCGCGAAATCGTGAATCCGAGTGAACTGGTCATTGGCGGATTTGAGCGTAGCGTCAACGGGCTTTCCATCGTTAACTCCGGGCAGAACGACTTGTATCTTCTTGTCCGCTTGTCCGGTATCGGGATCAATAACGACGTGAGCCGCCGTAACAATCCATCCGTCGCTAGAGACAATGAATCCCGTGCCAAGGCTGCGCTCCGTTTTGATCGGAATCACGGCAGAGCTATCTCTAGCGCACGCCTCGGAATGGGTAAGGGGTTGGGCACCGCACGTAAGCGCAGAAAGCAGCACTAAGAGCGCATATCGAAACATGATCGTTCCTCTTTCTGGGGAGGGGAGTATGATACCCGCATGAAGACACCACCCGCGACGCCTGAATTCGCTAGATTTACGCAAGCGGTGACAGACATTCTCAAGGTGTCCAAGAGTGACATGGAGGGCCGCATGGAGGCGCACAAGGCCAGCGGCAAGCGTCTATCTAAGGGGACTTCTTCCCTCTCCCCTCGCGCGGCCTCAAAGCTCCGCTCCGCAGTCTCAAAGCATTAGACCGCTGTTTGTCCCACCTTGCCGGTCAGTTCTGCATAGGTCAGTCTCTTCCCTGAAATCTGCGATACAGCCAGCATGAAACGATCACCGTCGTTTAGCGGATTGTCTTTGGTTCCGCGATTATTGAAGCGAAACATTTGCTCGTCCAAATAGCGCGACAGGTGGAACGGTTCCACCGCGACATAGGTTCCCTTTAGGCCGCGCTTGAGTAGCGACCAGAAGTTTTCGATGCCCTGAGTGTGGACGGAGCCGCGGACATATTCGTCCATGTGATTTACGGTTTCATGGACGAACTGTTCCGCCTTTAGCCCGTTGTATCCCTTCCATCCGTCGCTATAAACGGTAGAGCCGAATCCCACGCGATCAAGAATCGCGCTCTGCAAAGTCTCGCGTTTCACGTTGGGGACGATTTCAGTACGAACCTGTCGGGTGTCGCGATCCAGCATCCCGAACACAATGGTTTTCTCGGCATGACCTCCCTCAATGCCAGCCTTTAGACTGAGCCGCCGCTTCGCGTGCATGTTTTTCGGATTGCCGCCCAGAAAGGTTTCATCGACTTCCACGGGGCCGCCAGTGCCGCCCAGCTTTGACCAGTTGCCATTCTTGAGAGCGAGACGAATCCGATGCAGCATGAACCATGCCGACTTCTGAGTGACTTTCAGATCGCGTGCAATCTCATAGCTACTGACTCCGTTTTTGCAGTTCACAACCAGCCAGATCGCCATAAGCCATTTGTCGAGGGCGATAGGCGATTCCTCAAAGATGGTGCCAGTCTTGACCGAAAACTGCTTGCGGCACTCGCGGCACTTCCAGATGCGCCGGGACTTGAGAAAACCGGCGTTCTTGGCTTCGCAATGAGGGCACTGAACTTTGCCGTCCAACCAGCGCAAAGAGGCGATAAACTCAATGCAGACATCAACATCCGAGAAGTACCGGATGACTTCGAGCAGGCTATTCGGAATGTCTTGGCTGGCCATGAACTTATACTAACCAAAGACTCATGGTGTGTCAAGTATGTTTATGCCTCGCCAAGATATCCCTTTTACAGGACTTACAGGCCAAGGTATCCCCACAGGTATCGAATTCAAGTTTTGCAAAATCCACCCACACAGACCGGCAATCAAACAGCCAGGCATCCACGCCGCGCTTGTTTGTCTGCCTCGTTCTATTTTACGAGGCTCGTCAATAGGCAGGACCTGCGATGGGGCTCCATGCTGCTGATTCCAAAGCACAAAAAAAATCTCAGAAATTCTTAATGCAGTCCTAAAGTGCGCGGCAGCCATGCCGATGAACCGAGTGTAGGCAGGAGGCAGGCAAGTGAGCTACACCAACGGAATCGGCAATTCGCAGAACCCATTTGCGGCGGAGACCAACGCAACCTCGGGGCCTGCACAGACGGAGCGCACCGCATCGATAGCGCTCTCGAACGCGGTTACCTCCGGGGGCGCCTCCTCCGTCGCGGTCGATCACGCGAAGCTCTCGGGTTTTGGCGGCGCGCTTGCACAGGCCCTCACGCAGAGCGACGTTCGCATGGACAAAGTCACCGCGCTCCAACAGGCCATTGCGGCGGGAACATACAGCGTTCCGGCATCCGATGTGGCGGACAAGATCATCAGTTCGCTGCTGATGTAGAGCGGGAGAAGAAAGGCGCAGGCAGAGATTGCAACACGCATTGGAAACGCCGAACATCGCCGGCCTGCTCGCGGAGACACGGGCGGCGCTGGCGCATCTGCGCGCCGATGAGCTGGAGACACTAGTGTTACGCGCCGAAGAGATGCTGCGCGTCTGCTCAAGCCTGAATCCCCACGCCGCGGATATTCTCCGCGAGCACTGCCTTCTTCGCAATCTTCTCAGCGCTACGGGCGAGAACCTTCGCGTGCTGCGGCGCACACACGGGAGCGCAGAAGGGAACACACCATGGGCTCGCTGACCGCACTGCTCTACCTTTCGCAGAATGCGCTGGACGCGAACCAGGCCGCGCTCGACATTACGTCCAACAACGTCGCCAACGCGAACACGCCGGGCTACACGAATGAGGTTGCCACCTGGCGCGAGCTGGACACGGTTTCGCTCACCGGAAACTCCGCCAGCGGTATGGGAGCAACCGTTTCTGCTTCATCGCAGCGTGACCCGGTGCTGAACCAACGCGTGCAGCAGCAGACGCAGGCGCTCGCTGCCGGCACGGCGGAAGCCTCCGCACTGGCGGACCTGCAATCGATCTTCGGCCTCACCTCCAACGGCAGCTCGTCGGCCTCGACAACGCTCGGGACGGACATGAATGCTTTCTTCAACTCCTTCAGCTCGCTCCAGGCGACGCCATCGAACATGTCCGTCCGGCAAGGGGTCATCTCCGCGGCGGCTACGCTCGCTACAGACTTCAACTCCGCCGCATCTGCGATCTCGCAACAGACGGCTTCGCTGAATCAACAAGCAACGGGCATCGTCTCCAACGTGAACTCACTGCTCACGTCCATCGCGCAACTCAACGCACAGATCCAATCCGCCAGCCCCCACTCTGACGCAGGCACGCTCGAAGACCAGCGGCAGCAGGATCTGACGCAGCTCTCGCAGCTCATCGGCTTCGACCAAATCAAGACAGAAAACAACGGCCTCACGCTTACCACCGCGACCTGCCAAATGCCTCTGCGGCGCTCGACGCGCTCTCGCAAGCGATTGCTTCCGCAGTCAACGCGCAGAATGAAGCCGGCCTGGACGCCAGTGGCAATCCCGGCGGCGCGCTCTTCACCATCGCAGGAGCGACGATCGTTCTCGCGACTACCGATCCCAGCGCCATCGCTGCCGCGGGAGTGAACGAAGGCCCCAGCGGCAGCAGCAATGCATCTGCGCTGGCGGCGCTGGCCAACGGAAATCTCGTCAGCGGCCAGACGCCCAGCGGCTTCTTCGCGTCATTCCTCACGCAGCTCGGAAGCCAGGTGGCGCAGGCGCAGCAGGAGAACACCACGCAGCAGGCGTCGCTCACGCAACTCACCACGCAGCAGAGCGCGCAGTCCAGCGTTTCGCTCGACCAGGAGGCCGCGAATCTCAGCCTCTACGAGCGCTCGTACGACGCGGCAGCAAAGGTATTCACGATCGTCGACCAGCTGATGGCCGTCGCGCTGAACCTCGGCGAACAGAGCACGGTCAGCTGATAAACCCGGGAAGGGAACTGGCGCAGCCAAAACAGAAATCGCGAAGGAAACTGCCATGCGAGTCGATCCACACTACATTACGAACCTCGTCGGCTCGCTCTCGAGCTCAACCTCCATCGAGCAAAAGCTCGCCAGCGAGCTCTCCTCAGGCCTACGCGTCTCCTCGCTGTCCGACGATCCCGTCGCCGCCGGGCAGGCCGCGATGCTGAACGCTGCCATTGCACAGGACGACACGTTCCTCCAGACCGCGGCCACCGCGCAAAGCCTGATGCAGGTCACGGACTCGGCGCTGGGCAGCGTCGTCACGCAGCTCACTTCGGCGATCTCCGCGTCCACCGGTGGCGTGAACGGCACGGAAAGCCCCGCCGACCTCAAATCGCTGGCGCAATCGCTCGCCGGAATGCGCGACCAGGTGCTTTCACTGGCCAATACGAGTTACCAGGGCACGTATATCTTCGCGGGCAGCCAGGGCAGCACGCAGCCATTCACGCTCGACACTTCCACCTCGCCCGCGACCGTCACTTACCATGGCGATGCGCAAACAGGCTTCATCACCACGGAGACCGGCCAGCAGATCTCCACCGGCCTTGCCGGGTCCGCTGTCTTCACAGCGGCGGGCGCCGACGTTCTCGCGGCGCTCAACAGCCTCGTCGCCGACTTCGCCTCCGGCGCTGCCAGCCCCACGTCGAGCGCCGACCTTGCGGCGCTGCAGTCCGCGCTGGGCAACGTCTCGCAGCAGCGCAGCGCGCTGGACTCGGCCCTCAGCCGCATCAACTCCGCCGGCACCTACGCGCAGACCGACGCCACCAACCGCAGTGCCACCGCCTCAAATCTGGTCGCCGCCGACCCGGCACAGATCGCCACACAGCTCTCCTCCGCGGAGACGCAGAATCAAGCGCTGATGTCCGTCATCGCGACGGTCGAAAAGCAGTCGCTGTTCGACTACGTGCAGTAGCCTGCGCGACCGTAGCTCCGGCCTTCGGCGCGCGATCGATGAGGCGCCCGCGTCTGTTTCTGTTGTGGAAGAACCAAGCGTGTATTCGCCGGGCGCCCCTACATCAGGTGCACCGCGTCCACATCCACCACGAGGTTGCGACGCGAGATGCCCTCGGCCTCCGCGAACGCCAGCATCGCGCGCAGGGCTCTACCCAGCGCGTCACGCCGTTCCGCCTTCAGCACAAAGTGGAAGCGATAGATGCGCTTGAGCCGCGCGATCGGCGCAGTCGCCGGCCCCATCACGCGCACTCGCTCCAACTTCGCTCCTGCAAACCATCGCCCAAGCTTCTGCGACCACGCCGCCGCCTCTTCCATTCGCTCACTCTGCACCACCACATTCGCCAGCGCGCCGAACGGCGGATAAAGGAATGGCCGCCGGTGATACATCTCCTTTTCGACAAAGCCGCGATAGTCATGCGCCGCAGCGAAGCGCACCGCATAGTGGTCGCCGTTGTAGGTCTGCACCAGCACGCGCCCCGGCAACTCGCCACGGCCCGCACGCCCAGAGACCTGCGTCAGCAACTGGAATACCCGCTCCGCGGCGCGAAAGTCCGGCAGCGCCAGCGCCGCGTCAGCGCCGACCACGCCCACCAGCGTCACACCATGGACGTCATGCCCCTTGGCGATCATCTGCGTGCCCACCAGCAGGTTGATCTCGCCCGAATGCAGCCGCGCGAGCAGACGCTCCATATCGCCACGCCCGCGCACCGTGTCGCGGTCCATTCGTCCGATGCGCGCATTGGGAAAAAGCCCCTGCAGGCGCTCCTCGCCCTGCTGCGACCCCGCGCCCAGATAAAACAAATGCTCGCTCCCGCACTTGGGGCAGGTCTTGGGCACGCTGCGCCGGAAGCCGCAGTAGTGGCACACCAGACGGTCGCCCGCATGAGCGTGGACATCCTCGCTCAGAACTCCGCTCGGCTTGTGATACGTCAGTGCGATCGCGCAGTTTTCGCACTCAAGCTTCTCGCCGCAGCTGCGGCACAGCACGGTGAAGGAATAGCCCCGGCGGTTGAGCAGAATCATCACCTGCTCGCCGCGGTCGAGCGTCGCCTGCACCTCTTCCACCATGCGCCGCGAGAAGATCGCGTCCTGGCCCGTCGCGCGGAACTCTTCGCGCATGTCGATCAACTCGACACCGGGCAGCGGCCGGTCCATCACACGCGCCGTCATCTCGACGCGCTCATAGCGGCCACGGTCCGCATTGTTCCAGCTCTCCAGCGACGGCGTCGCCGATCCGAGCACAACCACCGCGCCCTGCAGCTTCGCGCGCATCACCGCGACATCGCGGCCGTGGTAGCGCGGCGTCTCCTCCTGCTTGTAGCTGGAATCGTGCTCTTCATCGACGAGAATCAGGCCGAGATCCTTCATGGGCGCAAAGACAGCCGACCGCGTCCCGACGACCACGCGCGCCTCGCCCCGCCGGATCCTGTGCCACTGCTCTGCACGCTCATCCGGCGTCAGCGCCGAGTGCAGCAGCGCCACCTCCGCCCCAAAGGCCGCGTGCAGTTGCGCCGCCATCGCCGGCGTGAGCCCGATCTCCGGCACCAGCAGCAGCGCGGACCTGCCCGCATCAAGCGCCCGCTGCATTGCCGCAAAGTACACGCTCGTCTTGCCCGAACCCGTCACGCCGTACAGCAGGACCGGCTTGAACTCACCTCTCGCCATGGCCGCTGCAATCGAACTGAGCGCCTCCATCTGCGGCTCATTCAGCGCGTGCTCATGCGCGTGCTTCTTGCCCTCCGCATGCACACCGCCCAGCGCAAAGCTCTCCGGCTGCTCTTCAATCATTGCCAGCCCGCGCTTCACCAGCGTGCCTAACGTCGTCTGCGGAACCGCGCGCAGCGCCGCCGACTCGCGCAAGTCGCTCACACGCATACGGCCGCCAGCCGCGGCCAACTCCGCAAGAATCGCTGTCTGGTTGGCGTTCAGCTTCGGAATACGTGCATCCGGCACGAGTATGGCCACGCGCTCCAGACGCCGCGCATCGCGCTCCGCAGCAACGGCCTCGCGCACCAGCCACTTCTTCCGCGCCATGCCGTCCAGCAGCGACTTGTTTGCCTGCGTCGCAGATCGCAGCGCAGTGATCTTCGCTGCGTGCCCATCCTCCAGATAATTCAGCACTGCATACTCGCGGTCCTGCTCCTCGGGCGCCAGCTTCGATCTTCGCGAAGCCCCACGCGCGGCCGCGTCATGCAGCACCCGCCTGCCCGCGTCTGCGATGCGATACACAAACTCCCGCCGTACCTCCGCCGCCAGCGGCAGCATCCCGCGCAGCACCTCCCCCAGCGGCGCAACGTAATACTGCGCGATCCACTCCGCCAGCCGCATCAGTTCGGCGGAGATCAGCCCCTCCGCATCGAGCACCTGCTGCACCGGCTTGATCTCGATCTCGTCCGCGGGTGCCTCGTTGTGCACCCGCACCACGACACCCATCAGCCGCTGCCCGCTGAACGGCACCAGCACCCGCGCCCCCACTGCTGGCGTCACCCCATTCACCGCATAAGTGAAAGCGCGGTCCAGCGGCACCGGCAGCGCGACATCGCAGTATGTGGATTCGGTCGAGCTGGTCGTCTCCTTCAAAGTCTCTTCAGACTATCGCTGCGCCCTGTGTAGATGCCGGAGCGCCCCATTCATGGCGCGTTGCTGGTCGCGCATCCGTAGGATGGGCCGCCGCCATTCCATGCACAATTTCCCCGTTCCCTGCACAACCTCGCCGTTCACGCAAACCGCACAATCCACGCGGCCCGCGATGCTATCCTGAATAAGGCCCAAAGGCCCTCACGCAAAACAAAATCACTCCCCCCAATGAGGTGAAATGCATGGCGACGGCAACCATCGATAAGGCAGTGCTCGGCACCGCGGCAAACGACTACAAGGTCGCGGACATCGGCCTCGCCGACTTCGGCCGCAAGGAGATCGACATCGCCGAGCAGGAGATGCCCGGCCTGATGGCCATCCGC
>Ga0134126_10010147_pt1 | contig 11871 bp, 8 predicted proteins | sample KB31752_FD_96881 | JGI IMG/M metagenome (GOLD analysis project Ga0134126, IMG submission 96881) | Terrestrial soil microbial communities with excess Nitrogen fertilizer from Kellogg Biological Station, Michigan, USA - KB3-175-2 | ecosystem: Environmental > Terrestrial > Soil > Unclassified ...
GTGCCCGGACGTGCTCTGCCCGGGCGTGCCGTGTCCGACGGCATACGGCGCTGCGACGATCTCCGCGGCCCGCATGCCCGCGTCGGCCAGCTCCGGCATGCCCGTCTGATCAGCCACGGAGATCATGGCGAGCGCGAACCCGGACAGGCCGCCGTAGAGTCCGTGGCCAAGCCGCTCCCAGTTCTCGGCGAGGCAGATGCGCGCGGTCCTGACGGCGGCGTCGAGGTGGCCGAGCCGCGCCAGCGTGTACGCCACGCCTGCGAGCCCGTCGTAGAGGCCGAGGTGCGAGCCCTCGGCCGGCTCCGCCGCCCTGGTGACGAGCCATTCTTCGTACTCCGGGACCCGCACGTCGGCCGCCTCGGACAGCGCGTACAGCACGCCGGCCGCGCCGTGCGCGAGACCGAGGCCGCCGCCAGGCACGCGAAACTGGTCGATATCGCCGGGGAAGAGCCGGTCCTCCCGGTCCGGGGTAGCACTCGCCTGGATCGCCGCCACCATGCCGGCCGCCAGGTGGTCCCGGTGCCCGCGGCCGCCGGCGTCGTCGGCGCTGGCCCTGCGGGCCGTCGCGTTTGGGGCGGGCCGGCCCGGTGGGACGGTGCCGCGGGTAATCTCCCGCACCGCCTCGTCGAGGAACTGCTGCGGGGCCGGGAACAGCCCGGCGATCACCGACGCGAGTTCCGCCGCCTTAGCCCGGTCCAGCGCCAGCAGCGTGGTCAGCGGCATGAACATCGACAGCCGCAGGCACGCGAGGCTGTAGGCGTCGACGGCGAACCCGGTGCGGTCACGGGGCGCGGCGAACCCGGGGTTGCCGACGGTACGGACCCGTCCCTCGCTGATGTCGCTCGCGGCCTCGAAGTCGATGAACGCGACGGTGTCGTCCGGCCGGACCATGATGTTGAACATGTGCAAGTCGTTGAAGACCACGCCGCGTTCATGAATGGCCGCGGCGGCGCGCTCGACCGCGCCGCATATCCGCAGTGCCCATGCCGTGTACTCTTTGATCGCCGCGGGGTCAGCCACCGGACCGCCGAGCGGGTAACGCTCGGCGAAGAATGAATTAAGCGTGCGCCCGGGTATGAATTCCTCGGCGAGAAAGTGATGTTCGCCGACCTGGAAGAAACCGCGTACTTCCGGCGCGATTCCCAAGCCGGACAGGCGGGCCATGACATCGTGCTCGCGGCGCAACCTGGTGACCGCGTCGGACCCGTCGGCGGCCAAGCCCGCGTGCGGCCTAGCCTCTTTCAGGATCACCCGGTCGCCGGTTCTCTTTTCTGTTGCGGTGTAGACCCCGCCGCCATTCGAGAAATGCAGCGCGCCGGTTAGGTCGTAATCCAGTTCGGTCATTCCTACCGAATTACGCGCGGCGAGATGAGGTGCCAGAAATTCCGGCAACTGGACCCATTCCGGTGTCGTGAACACTGGTGACCGCGGATCGGGTACAAGGTCACCGGCGGCGTTTTCGATCGCAGGCACCATCTCGCCGCGCGAATCGAGGCAGAAGCGCTGCGTGAAGCCCCCGTAGCGCACGTACAGCGGGCCGGTCCCGTACCGGAGGTCGCTGAGTATGTACGGCCCGGGCGTGTCGGCTAGCGCCGTGCCGAGTTCGCGCAGGATGCGCTCGCACGCGGCCTCGTCCGCGGGATATATGGTGACCGCCTTGCCACTGGCAGAGCGAGATGCGTACTTCTGGTTGCGCATGAGCACTGCCAGTCGCGAGCCCAGGAACTTGAAGGAGATTCCGCGCGGCACGCAGTACTCCCATACCCGGGTGATGACCTCTTCCGAGTTGTCCAGACAGGCCGACACGTGGATTTTCCAGCCTTGCGCCGGAAGGGGCGGCCCTGGCGGAACGTTAATCAGCCACTCGCCATGAGATGCGCGGCGCCACCCTTCAGGCAGCGGCTGTTCGGCGATTGCAAAGAGGGTCCGCTGGTGCTGCCGAGGGGAGTCATAAAATATCTGGTCAACCATGCAGTACTGCTCATACTGCTTATCCACGCGCTCTCCCAGTCGCCGGGGATCGGCTGAAGCTACTTATCGATTGCGTGCGCTACTGCGACCCACGAACGAAATCTTGGCAGCTCGCAGACGCGCTGCCTAGTGACTTCTGTCACCAATTCCCGATGCTTATCGATTGCTAATAGCGGGCGAATAAAGTACAAATCCGGACAACCTGGTTCGCGGTTCTGCCTGGGTTCCGGCCCGTTTTTAAGCGCTCCGCTCAAGCAGTGGCCGTAATAGCTAGTCTGTGTGCGCTAGGCATGCCCACTGCGGCTGCTGCGCGGCTGCTGCTTCCCTTGCCAGGTGGGGTACACGGGAGGACCAATTTAATGATTCGGATACTTATCGCGGAGCCGATGACCCTGACTCGCGAGGGACTTGTCGCGCTCTTGGGCCGGGAGCGCGACATCGAGCTCGCGGCAACCGTGTGGCACTGCGAGGACGTCGTTTCCCGGGCCCGGGCCGTGCGGCCCGATGTCGCGCTGCTCGCGGCCGAGTTCCCGGACCGGGACGGCATCAACGTCGCGGTCGGGGTTCGCGCGGCGGTGCCAAGCTGCCGCTGCGCGATGCTGAGCCCCGGCTGGCGCTCCGGGGACCTGAAGCGAGCGGTTGCGGCGGGCGTGCGCGGTTTCCTCGTATGGGACTCGCCGTCGCAGTTCCTGGCCGATGCCGTCAGGCAGCTGGCCGCAGGGCGCCAGGTGGCTGACCCCAGGCTCTCGTTCGGCGAGCAGTGTCCGCTGACACCGCGGGAAGCGGACGTACTGCACGCCGCGGCGAAGGGGCTGCGCACCGCGGAGATCGCTGCCGACCTGTGCCTTTCCGCGGGGACGGTCCGCAACTACCTCTCCCACGCGATCGCGAAGACCGGCGCGCGCAACCGGATCGACGCCATCCGCCGAGCGGGCGAATCCGGCTGGCTCTGATGCTCACTCCTTCACCGCGCCTTCGCCGGTGCGCAGGATGTACTTCTGGAAGATGAAGAACAGCACCGCGACAGGCACGGTCATCGCGACCGCGGCGGCGAGCTGCAGCGGATACTGCGTCCCCGCGCCCAGCTGGCCGCTGACCAGGCGGCCGATGCCGGTGGTCAGCGTGTCGAGCGACGGGGATTGATGTGCGACCAGGACGTCGGAAAAGTTGTTCCACGAGCCCTGGAACGACAGGATCGTCAGCGTGATCAGCGCGGGCCGTCCCATCGGCAGCACCACCGACCAGTAGGTGCGGAAGATGCCCGCGCCGTCGATCCTGGCCGCCTCCTCGATGCTGGGGTGCACCGACAGGAAGAACTGCCGCATGATGAACACCCCCGCCGCGTCCGTCAGCAGCGTCAGGATCAGGCCGGGGTAGCTGTCGTAGATGTTGAGCTGCTTGAGTACCAGGAACTTGGGGATGAGCAGCACGACGGGCGGCACCGCCATGACCGCGACCACGCCGGCGAAGACCACGGTGCGGCCGCGGAAGCGCAGCCGGGCCAGGGCATAGCCGGCCATCGAGTCGAACAACACCCGCCCGGCGGTGACGAATACGGTCACGACCACCGAGTTCGCAAGCCAGCGGACGAAGTCCTCCTGGCCAAGCTCGGTGAACGCCGTCAGCACCCAGTGCGCGGGCACGGGGTTGAGCGGGTGCGCGGTAGCGTCCGGGTCGGTCTTGAACGCGGTGCCGACGCCCAGCAGGAACGGGTAGATGTAGACGAACGCGCACACCAGCAGCACCAGGTAGAGCAGCGCACGGCCGGCCAGCCGCCCGTGCTTCCGGCTAGCCCCGTGCGTCCGGCTGGTACTGCCACGGCGGCTCACGTCGCGCTCCGCTCAGCCGCGCTCCGGTCGCGCAGGAGGAGCCGCTGCACAATCGTGAGCACGGCAATGATCGCGAACAAGATGAACGCGATTGCGGCGCCCTGCCCCCACTGCTGGTTGCCGAAGGACTCTTGGTACGCGAGGAAGGCGGGAGTAAGTGTCGTGCCGGCCGGGTTGCCCTGGCTCATCAGGTAGATCTGGTCGAATACCTGCCAGGTGGCGATCAGGCCGAGCGTCAGCACGAGGAACAGCGTGGGCCGCAGCATCGGCAGGGTCACCCGCCACAGCCGCTGCCAGCCGCTCGCGCCGTCTACGATCGCCGCCTCCTCAAGCTCGGCCGGGATGGCGTAGATGGCTGGCAGGAAGATCAGCATGAACGTCCCTGAGGTCGTCCAGATGGCCAGCGTGATGACCGCGACCATAGCGACGCTCGGCCCGGCCAGCCAGTCCCACCAGGCCAGCCCGAGGAAGCCGTGGTTGGCGAGCGCGGCCGGTGCCTGGGTGACGCCGAGCCCGCTGTAGGCCATCTGCAGGACGCCGGTCGGGTCGCTGAACCAGTTCGGGCCGTGCAGGCCGAGGTAGCTGAGCACGCCGTTGACCACCCCGGTGCTCGCGAAGATGTACAGGAAGATGACGGAGACCGCCACCGAGCTGGTGATCGACGGGAAGTAGTAGGCGGTACGGAAGAACCCCCGGCCGGTCAGCCGCTTCCTGGTCACCGCGAGCGCCAGGCCGAGCGCGAGCGCCGTCTGCAGCGGCACGACGAGGATGACGTAGTACAGGTTGTTGCGCAGGCTCTCGCCCAGCTGCTGCTGTGGGAGGCCGGGCTGGGTCAGCAGCGCCTGGTAGTTCCGCGTGCCGACGGAGTGCACGCCGCTGGCGAACGGGCTGCCGATCCCGGTCCAGTCGCTGAGGCTGACCCAGGCGGCCATCGCGATCGGGGCGACGAGGAACACCAGCACCAAGACGATGGCCGGCGCGGTCATCAGCCAGCCGGCCACCGTCTCTTGCCGCCGTAGCCTGCTTCCCTTCGGTAGTAGCCTCACGTGCCGCTGGTGAGAGCCTGCAGGTTCGTCTGCGCGGTCTGCAGGATGGTGGCCGGGTTGCCGCTGGCGAGCTGCGCCAGCGCGGAGTCGAAGGCGGTCAGCGCCTGGGTGGCCCCGGCGATCGCGATGTCCGGGTGCGCGTAGGGCAGTTCCTGTACGAACGCGGAGAACTGCGGATACGTCTTCGTGTACGTGGACTGCGCGGACTGCAGCGACGGGATGACGCCGAACGCGTTCGCGAACGTCATCTCCTGCTGCGGCGTCGTCAGGAACTTCACGAGCGCCAGGGCCCCGGCCGCGTTCTTGGACTTGGTCGGCACCCCCCAGCAGTTGGTGAACGAGAGCGTCGCGTGGACGCCGGAGGGGCCGGCGGGCAGCGGGTACACCTTGAACTTGATCTTCGGGTAGTCGCTGCTCAGCGCGCCGTTCTCCCAGTTGCCGATGATGTCCATCGCGGCCTTGTTCTCGCCGAACGCCTGGCCGCTGTACCCGGCGTCGAGCTGGGACGGGAACTTCATGTCGCCGGCGGTCAGCAGGGACTTGAGGTAGGTCAGCGCCTGCACGTTCTGCGGGCTGTTCAGGGTCACCTTCCCCGAGCTGTCCTGCACGGTGCCGCCGTTCTGGTAGAGGAACTCATCGATGCCGGAGTGGGTCTGGTCGATGACCAGGCCCGTCCGGCCGCCTGCGGTGAGCTTCGCGGCATCCGCCTTGAGCTGGTCCCAGTTCGCGGGCGGCGCCCCGAGGCCGGCCTGCTGCCAGTCCTGCGTGTTGACGTACAGCGCGAGCGTGGAGGCGTCCTTGGGCGCGCACTCGAACTTGCCCTGGTACGTGAACGCGGCCTTGAGCGCCGGGGCGAACCCGCTGGCGTTCGGCAGGGAAGGCGCATAGGCGTCGAGCACGCCGTCCTTCGCGTAGTTCTGGAACGTTCCTGGGTCAAGGTAAAAGACGTCGGGCGGCTGGTTGCCCGCGAACCCCTGCGCGACCTGCTGCGTGAGGTTGGACGCGGCGATCACCTGGACCGGGATGCCGCTCTGCTTCGTGAACGCCGCGGCGGCCGCCTGCACCGCCTTCGTCTCCGCCGGGCCGCTTGAGCCGAACATGAGGGTGAGCGGCGTCTTGTTCGGCGTCGCGGCCGAGGCACCCGAGGCACCCGACGCGGCCGGGCTGGCCGAGCCGGAACCGAACCCGCCGCTTGAGGAGCAGGCCATGGCGCTGACGAGGACGCCAGCCGTGAGCGCCGCGATGGTGATTCTTCGTTTCATGATGATTCCTCCTGGGGGATCAGGCTGAATCGCGCGCGACGACGCGCGGTTCGAGGAGGACACGCCGCCGGGCAGCCGCCCTCGTCGTGCGGGTCTTGGGGCTGGTGAGCAGGGCATCGATCGCGTCGAGGCAGGCGTCGGCGACCGCGTCAAGGGGCTGGGCGACGCTGGTCAGGCCGACCACGGCCGCCGCCGCCGTGTCGTCGAAGCCGGTGACCCCGGCATTCCGGCCGGGCACCAGGCCGCGCGCGGTGAGCTCAGCCCATACGCCGAGCGCGACCGTGTCGCTGACGCAGGCGAAGGCGGTCGGCGGGTCCGGCCGGCCGAGGAGCTCGGCGCACGCGGCACGCGCGGCACCGGACTCGTCCGGCATCTGCAGCCGCAGCCCGGCCGTCGGCAGGCCGGCCTCCTGGCATGCCGCCGCCCACCCGTCGCACCGGTCGTCACCGACGCCCGACCCTTCCGGCCAGCCGAGGAAGGCCACGCGCCGGTGCCCGGCCGCGATGAGCCGCGCGGTCGCGGCCCGCTCGCCGCTGGCACCGTCCACGTCGACCCAGGGGTGGTTGTCGGGTCCGCCCCACGGCCTGCCGAAGGTCACGAACGGCACCCCGCGCCGCCGCAGCCAGGAGGTGCGCTGGTCACCCGCGTGCGTTCCGGTCAGCACGAACGCGTCCAGGGTGTAGTCGTTGAGCAGTTCCGCATAGGCGCCGATCTCGTCGGTGTCGCTGGCCGCCGTGTACAGCAGGACCCGGTATCCGGAGCGCTGCGCCCGGGCGGTGACCGCGTGCAGGAAAGCGTTATGCAGCTCGCCGTGCCACTCGGCGGGGGCCGGGATGATGACCGCGATGAGGTGCGACCGGCGGGTGCGCAGCATCTGCGCGGCCTTCAGCGGCCGGTAGCCCGTCTCCGCGATGACGGCCTCCACCCGCCGCCTGGTCTCCTCGCGCACCAGGTGCGGGGCGTTGAGCACGTTGGAAACCGTCTGCCGGGAAACCGCCGCCGCCCGGGCGACCGACGCGAGCGTCGCCCGGACCTCATGAGCAGACTGAGCTGGCATGTGCTGATCTACCTTGATCGCCGCCTCGACCGAGTCATTTGAACGATCCATTTGATCGATCAAATCATTGCTAACATATTTGAGTCCTGTCAAGGCATTGGCTATCACCAGATTTGGGATGGGTGGATGGCGGCATTCGACCAGCCATGGCTGCATGAGCTCGTGACCGTGCTGAGCGCGCCAACTGTCGCACTCAGCGACTCCGCCGGGCAGATACGCCCGGCCGGCGCGCATGGCGTGCTGCACGCCGACGTCCGGGTGCTGTCGGCGGCGGTGCTCGACGTTGACGGCCGGGAGCCGGCCCTCGTCAGCAGCGGCCTCCTTGGCGCGCGGACCGCCCGCTTCGTCGCGGTGCCCCGGGAACTGGGGGACGGCATCGTCGACCCCACGGTGCGGGTGGAGCGGGAGCGCACGGTGCTTCCCGGCGAGGTGCGCGAGGTCCTGCGGGTGATCTCCGCCGCCGACGCCGGGGTCGATGCCGTGCTGACCCTGACCGTGGCCGCCGACCTGGCGGACCTGGCCAACATCAAGGACGGCCGGCCGGGCCCGCCCGCCGTCCCCATCGAGCACGCGGGTGACACGCTGACCTGGGGCACTGGCACGCTGCGGGTAACCCTCGCCGCGCCTGGGGCCGCACTGGCGGCCGACGGCGGCCAGGCCGTGCTCCGCTGGCCGGTGCGCCTGCCCGGCCGGGGCGAATTCGGGGCCAGTTGGCGGCTGGCCGTCACCGACCCGGCCGCGCCCGTGGCAGCCGTCGGCGGCGCCCGCACGCAGGAGGGCCCGGCCGATGGAGAGCTTCCGCGGGGGCCGTGGGCGAACGTGTCCGCCGTGGCCGACGACCCCCGGCTGCCGGCCCTGCTCGCCCAGTCCCTCGCCGACGCGGACGCGCTGCGGATGGCCGTCCCCGGCGCACCGGGCGAGGTGTTCCTCGCCGCCGGCGCGCCGTGGTACTTCACGCTGTTCGGCCGGGACAGCATCTGGGCGGCACGGCTGCTGCTGCCGTTCGGGTGGGAACTCGCGGCCGGGACCCTCCGGGCGCTCGCGGCCTTCCAGGGACGCCGCGTGGATCTCGACCGCGGGGAGGCGCCAGGCAAGATCCCGCACGAACTGCGCCGCTCCGGCGTCTCGTACCAGACGATCGACGCCACGCCCCTGTGGATCTGCCTGCTGCACGACGCCTGGCGCTGGGGCATGCCGGAGTCTGAGGTGGCCGCGCTCCTCCCGGCGCTCCGCGCCGCGCTGACCTGGCTGCGCGACTACGGCGACTCCGACGGGGACTGCTTGCTCGAGTACGTCAACACAACCGGCCGGGGCCTGGCTAACCAGGGGTGGAAGGACTCAGGCGACTCCATCAGGTTCGCCGACGGCCGCGTAGCCGCGCCGCCGGTCGCGTTGTGCGAGGTGCAGGGCTACGCGTATGAGGCGGCGATGCGCGGCGCGGACCTGCTCGCGGCGTTCGGCGCGGGCGGCGCGGAGGAGTGGCGCGAACTCGCCGCCCGCATCGCCGCCGCGTTCCGCGCCGCGTTCTGGGTGTCCGACGAGCGCGGCGGCTATCCCGCGCTCGCGCTGGACGCGGGCAAGCGGCCGGTGGACGCGCTGACGTCCAACATCGGCCACCTGCTCGGCACCGGCCTGCTCACCCCCGCAGAGGAAGCCCTCGTCGCAAGCCGGGTCGGTGCGCCGGACCTGGACTCCGGCTTCGGCCTGCGCACGATGTCCGCGCGCAACGGCGGCTACAACCCGCTGAGCTACCACTGCGGCTCGGTGTGGAGCCATGACACGGCGATCGTCCTCCGGGGCCTGGCCCGCAGCGGTTACCCAAGCCAGGTCGCGAGCCTGGCGGACGGCTTGCTCGCGGCGGCCAGCGGCTTCGGCTGGCGGCTGCCGGAACTGTACTCGGGGGCGCCCCGGGCCGAGGCGCCATGGCCTACGCCGTACCCGGCGGCCTGCCGCCCGCAGGCGTGGTCAGCCGCCGCCGCGGCGGTACTCACCCAGGCCCTCCTCGGACTCGACGTCAACGTCCCCGAGGGGACCATAACGCTACGCCCGCTGGCGACACGGATCGGCGGCGCGGGCCCCCGCCTGCAAGTCGACGGACTGGTCGCGGGCACCGAGACGTTCACCGCCGGCGTGGACGAGTCCGGGAACGGCTACCTAGCCGGCACCACTCTCCAAGTTGTCCACTAGGTGTCGCTCCTGAACCCAGGCACAGGTTCGATCCGGACATCGCCGCGGTCAGTGCGGCAGCGCGGCGTGCTGCTCAAGGAACCGCAAGACATCCTCGGGGTCTTCCAGCGGGAGCGGGTAGACGACCAGGCGATCCACCCCGAGTGCCGCGTACCGGCGTGCCGCGCTCGCGTCGACTGTCACCGGGTTCAGCTGGAGGTAGGTGATCTCGAGCCGGCCGAGCCACCTTGGGCGCTCGACCTCAGCGGCGGCCCGCTTGAGCCCGTCGAGGCAGCGGACAAGGTCGTCCGGGCCGCCGTTACCGAACCAGCCGTGGCCGCGGGCGACCGCCCGGCGGAAGGCGGCCGGGCTGTGCCCGCCGATCACGATCCGCGGGCCGCCTGCCTGGACCGGCCGAGGGTGCGCGTCGACCTTGTCGAACGACACATACCGGCCGTGAAAAGCGGGAGCCTCCTGCGTCCACAGCGCGGTCATCGCATCGAGGTACTCGTCGGTCCGGCCGCCCCGCTGCGACAACGGCACCCCAACCGCTGTCATCTCCGGTTCCAGATAGCCGGCGCCGACTCCGAGCAGCAGCCTTCCTCCGCTCAGCACGTCCAGGCTGGCGACCTGCTTGGCGAGGACCACCGGATTGCGCTGCGGCAGGATCACGACCGCCGTGCCTAGCTCCATCGTGTCGGTGCAGGCGGCCACGTAGCTCAGGTGCACCAGCGGATCGAGAATCGGGTCCTTCGGGTCCATGGGCGAGTCGGCCGTCCGCGGGCTGGGCAGCACCACGTGCTCGCCTGCCCACCACGACGAATAGCCCAGTTCCTCGGCCCGGCGCGCGATCCGGCGGGTCGCCGCCGGGCTCAGCGTCGCTTTCGCGTTCAGGCCTTGTACGCCTAGTTCCACAACTTCCTCCACGTCTGCTGGTGGTTTCGTGCCGCGCACCAATCCTGCGGGGAGGGCCAGGTTCCGGTCCAAGACCAGTTGTCATAGCGTCCTGCTATGGACGCTCACCTCCGTGATCTCCGGTACTTCGTCGCCGTTGCCGAAGAGCTCAGCTTCACCAAGGCGGCGAACGAGCGGCTCTTCATCGCGCAGCCCACGCTGAGCAGGCAGATCCGCCTGCTCGAGGCCTCGCTGCGGGCAAGGCTCTTCGAGCGCGACCATCGCACGGTGCGGCTCACCGAGGCAGGCGAGGTTCTGTTGGGTCAGGCGCGGTTGCTGCTCGACCAGTGGGACGAGACGCAGCGCGCGGTGGCAGAGGTGGCCGCAGGCGCCAACATGGCGCTGCGGGTCGGGTTCCACACGCGGATCGGCCGTGGGCTCATCCCGGCCGTCACCTCGCGGATGGCGGAGCAACTGCCGGGCTGGAAGCTGACCTTCCGCCAGGTCTCGTGGCGCGACCCCACGGCGGGGCTGGCCAGCGCCGAGGTCGACGTGGCGATCGCCTGGCTTCCGGTGCCCGAGACCGGGCGGCTTTCCTGGCAGGTTGTCGCGACCGAGGACCGGTGGGTGGCGCTGCCAGCCAACCACCGCCTGGCCAGGAGGGAGGCGGTAACACTGGATGACCTGTCTGACGAGCCGTTCATCGCCCTGCCCGCGAGCGCGGGCGCACTGCGGCAGTTCTGGCTGGCGGCCGAGCAGCGCCAGGCGCCGCCGCGGATCGCCGCCGAAGCTGAGACGGCGGAGGAGACCTTCGAGGCCGTCGCCTCCGGGCTGGGCGTCGCGCTGCTGGCGGCGGGCAACGCGGAGATCTACCAGCGCGATGACGTGGTGTGCCGCCCCGTCACTGGCCTGCCCCCGAGCCAACTCGCCGTCCTCTGGCGCACCGACGACGAGCGCAAGGCCATCCAGGTGTTCACCGGCATCTTCTGCCGATGCGTACAGGCCGGCCGCTAGACGGGCAGCGCGCCGGATGGCGTTCACCTTCCCTGTTAACTTACGTGTCATGACCGATACCGCAGGAGAGGCCGCCATGCAGTTCCCGCTCCAGGACCCCGCCGCCGCGGTAGCCGGGCAGTGACGGCGGAACTATGCGCTGATTCGCGCGACGTCCTTCTTGACGGCACTCCCTACCGCATCGCGGTTCCGGCGAAGTGGAACGGGACGCTGCTGCTTGACCTGGACTTCGTTCCTTCGCCTGGCACGTGGCCCAGCCTCGTCTACGACTGGCTGCTCAGCCGCGGGTACGCGGTCGCTGGAACGGCGCGGGTCATGAATACGGTGAGCGCGTCGGTCTGGGCGCACCGGCTGCTGCAGGTGCTCCACATCGCGCGGAAGGTACACGGCAGGCCGGACCGCGTCATTGCTTACGGCCAGTCGGGCGGCGGCGCGACCGCCCGCGCCTTTGTCCAGGAGATGCCGCACAGCATCGACGGCGCGATCGCCATGTCGACGCCCGGCAGCGGTCAGGCGTCGCTCTTGAATCAGGCCCTGGACGCAACCTTCGCCGCCAAGGAACTCCTCGCGCCGCATAATGACCTGCTTCCCCTCGTGGACCTTCCGGCGGACCTCACCCCCATGGAAGGCGA
>Ga0134126_10010148_pt1 | contig 11871 bp, 12 predicted proteins | sample KB31752_FD_96881 | JGI IMG/M metagenome (GOLD analysis project Ga0134126, IMG submission 96881) | Terrestrial soil microbial communities with excess Nitrogen fertilizer from Kellogg Biological Station, Michigan, USA - KB3-175-2 | ecosystem: Environmental > Terrestrial > Soil > Unclassified ...
CCTGGCGCGCGGGGTATTGGCGGTCAAGGCGCGCAACCGCCGGCTGTTGCGCATCCCGGAACAGCGGCAGCTGCTCGACACTTTCGCCGCCTTGATCGCCATAGCGCTCGAGCGCGTCCATTATGTGGAAGTGGCGCAAGGCGCCGTGGTGCAAATGGAATCGGAGCGGCTGCGCAACTCCCTGCTCGCCGCCTTGTCGCATGATTTGCGCACCCCGCTGACCGTGCTGGTCGGGCTGGCCGAGTCGCTGACGCTCACCAAGCCGCCGCTATCCTCGACGCAATTCGATACCGCGGCCGCGATCCAGGAAGAGGCGCGGCGCATGAGCACCCTGGTCAGCAACCTGCTCGACATGGCGCGCATCGAAAGCGGCGAGGTCAAGCTCAACCTGCAATGGCAACCGATCGAGGAGGTGGTCGGCTCGGCATTGAATGCGGCGCGCGGCATGCTGAAGCAGCATCGCGTGGAAGTGCACGTGCCCAGGGACCTGCCTCTGGTGCGCATCGACGCGCTGCTGATCGAACGGGTGCTGGTGAATCTGTTCGAGAATGCCTCCAAATACACTCCGCCGGGCAGCAGAATCATGCTGGCTGCGCAGGTGCTCGGGGACACGCTCAGCGTGTCGGTGGCGGACGATGGTCCCGGCTTAGCCCCGGGGCGCGAGGAGGCCGTGTTTCAGAAATTCACGCGCGGTGAGCGCGAATCGGCGACTCCGGGAGTGGGGCTGGGCCTCGCGATCTGCCGCGCCATCATCGAATCGCATCAGGGGAAAATCCTGGCCGCGCATCGGCCGGGCGGCGGCGCGCAATTCACGTTCACCCTGCCGCTGGGCAATCCGCCCCTGGCTGCAGAAGAAACGGACAGCGGGCATGGCTGAGTCCCTGCCGGTGGCCATTCTGGTCGAGGACGAGCGCCAAATTCGGCGCTTCGTGCGCACGGCGCTCGAGGCGGAGGGCTGGAGCGTGCATGAGACGGAAACGCTGCGGCAGGGCCTGATCGACTCCGGTACCCGCAAGCCCGACCTGGTCATTCTGGATTTGGGCATGCCGGACGGCGACGGCATGGACTTCCTGCGCGATCTGCGCGGCTGGTCGACGGTGCCCGTGATCGTGCTGTCCGCCCGCGTCGGCGAAGACGATAAAATAGAGGCGCTGGATGCGGGCGCCGACGATTATTTGACCAAGCCCTTCGGCATCGGCGAATTATTGGCGCGCGTGCGCGCCTCGCGGCGTCGGCGCGATGCGGGGGCCGGACTGGGCTCGACGGTGGAATTCGGCGACGTCAAGGTCGACTTGAGCTTGCGCACGGTGCACAAGAAGGGCGCGGCCGTGCATCTGACGCCCATAGAGTATCGCCTGTTGGGTTTGCTGATCGCCAATTTCGGCAAGGTGCTCACCCATCGTCAAATCCTGCGCGAAGTCTGGGGTCCTTCGCATATCGAGGACGGCCATTATGTGCGGGTTTACATGGGTCATCTGCGGCAGAAATTGGAAGACGATCCGACCCAGCCCAAGCACATCCTGACCGAAACCGCGGTCGGTTACCGGCTGGTGCAGAACGCCATACAGTAGGGGATCTAGGTGATCGGTGCGCCGCGGGAGCGGCGCCGTGCGGCGCGCAGGTCCTGCGGCGTGTCGATGTCGAGTTCGCCGGACGGCAGATTCAGGAACACCCGCCGCGCCGGCGGCAACCCGCAGGCCAGTTGGCGCAGTCCGACGTCGCCCGCCGTCTCGCCGGCCCGCGGGTACAGCCAGCGGGGCAGAATGAGCGGCGCGCCACCCCGCGCGGTCACGCCGGAGCCCGCCACGCAGCGCGCCACCAGGCGGCGCCGGTTGCCGCGCCAGCGCGAAATCAGCCGCGCAATGTCGCGCGGCCGCAGTTCGGCCAGGTCCACCGGCAGCAGCAGCAGGGCGGGGGAGTGGCGGGCCGCCTTGACGCCGCGGCGGACGGAACTCGACAGGCCCAACGCACGCTGGGGATTGGCTGCGAAACTGACCGCGAATCCCCGCGCCTCGGTGCGATGGCGCGCAGAGGCGCGCGGGACTACCACAATGATGGGCACGGCGGTGAACCGCGCCGTCAAGGCCAGGGTCCGCCGCAGCAGGCTCGTGCCGCGCACCCGAACCAGGGCCTTCGGGCGGCCCAATCGGGAGGAGAATCCGGCCGCCAATATGACAACTCGCAGTGCAGGCAGGGTGGAGGCATTCATTGCTAATATGGTGGCATGGAAAGACACCCAGTGACCTTTCGGCGGCGGCCTTTCTTGACGCCGGTATGGCTGACGGTGCTCGCGGCGCTGGTGGCCTTTGGTTTCGTCGCATCGGTTGCATGGATATGGGCAACGGCCGGCTCGACCACCGTCATCGTCATTCGCCACGCGGAAAAGGACCAGAGCGTCAGCGTCGATCCGCCGCTCAGCCAGGCTGGACAGGCGCGGGCACAATTGCTGGCGCGAATGTTCGGCGACGCCAAGGATTTCGGCAACATCGAGGCCATTTATGTATCGCCGGCACTGCGCAACCGCCTGACTGCCGCGCCCCTCGCGGCACGGTTGGGACTCAACGAGACGGTCGTGCCGGCGGATGACCCGCGGGGACTGGCGCGACGGGCTTTACATGAACATCGGGGCGGCCGGGTACTGATCGTCGGGCATATCGATACGGTGCCGCAAATCGTGGCCGCATTGAGCGGCAACGCCAGGATTCCGGAAATCGCTGATCAAGAATACGGCACCATGTACATAGTCACGGTACCCCGCATCGGCCACGCGAACGTATTGCGCTTGAATTATTGAGAGTTCGCGGCGCGCAGCATGATGGCCTTGCGGATGAAATCCGCGTGGCGGCCGATCATGAAGTCCGCCAACACCGCGTCGCGAATCCGGCGGCTCGCATCGACCAGGTACGTCGCGCGGCGCACGCCCAGCCCCAAGGGGCCGTTGACCCCGTACATTTTTATGACGGTTTTCTGCTCGTCGGACAGCAGCACGAAAGGCAGATTGTACCTGGCCTTGAATTTGGCATGAGTCTGCGGACTCTGAGGGCTTATCCCCACCACCCGCAGGCCGGCCCGTGCGATTTCCGAGTGCAGGTCCCGCAGCACGCAGGCTTGGCGGGTGCATCCGGGGGTGAAATCCGCAGGGTAAAAGTACAGGACGATGGCGCCGGCGCTCAACAGCTCGGTCAGGGACCGGTCGGTAGCCGTCTCATCCGGAAGCGTAAATTCCGGTGCCCGTTCACCCGCTTTGATCATGATCGTCCCTCCAGCGCTACATCGTAGCCCAGGTCTGGCCCCCCGCGGCGCGATACTTTGGCATGGGCCCCCTTTGCTGCTAATATTCCGGGCCCTTTTAGGGGGGAGTAGCTCAGTTGGGAGAGCGTCGCGTTCGCAATGCGAAGGTCGAGGGTTCGATCCCCTTCTCCTCCACCAAAATCCGCGGCCGGAGCCCTTGGGCTCCGGCCGCCGGTTCCGCGCCTCGGTAGCTCAGTGGATAGAGCGAGTGCCTCCTAAGCGCTAGGTCGCAGGTTCGATTCCTGCCCGGGGCACTTTTTCACGGTTCCGGTATCCGACCGTGTTGGATCTATTGACAACATGCGCGACGGTTGTCTTTATGTCCAACGGTGAGTGCGTGCTCAGGCTCGACAACGAAGCAGGGAAGGGCGATCACCTGCATTTTGGATCAATAGAAAGCAATTATCGGTTCATCTCGATCAATCAGTTGCTTGCCGACTTCGATAAATATGTTCGGAGGTGGAATCATGAAAACAGTCACGCTTGACGTGCGCTCCCGTGCTGAAGTGTTAGCCGACGTCGGGAAGGTGTGGAAATCCGGCAAGGCTCAAAAGACCGCGCGTATCAGTTTCGCGACTCCCGAGCTTTTGTGGAAGGTACTCACTGCCAAGCGATGGGATCTGCTCAAAGCGCTATGTGGATCCGGGCCGGTATCGATTCGCGAAGCGGCACGGCGTGTCGGTCGTGACGTCAAAGCCGTTCACGCCGATGTGACCGCGCTGCTCAATGCCGGTGTACTTGATCGCACCGAGAAGGGTGGTGTCGTGTTCCCCTACGAGGCGGTGAAAGTTGAGTTCTTGTTGCAGGCTGCTTAAAGCTCCTGATCCATATTTTAAACTTGTCCTTTTATGGGGGTAAATACAACACTATTTATCCTTTCTAAAGGGATAAATGGAAGGGCAGTGTAGGAGTGCGCGCTGCTGATGTTGCCGTGGCTGGTTGACTGGCAGGATAAAAGGTAGTATATTTTGTCGCATGACGGCTAAAACCCTATCCGCAAATCAGCTCGCCGCACTGTCAGCGCTCGTTGCGACGCCGGCTGGTAAGGCGAAAGCCTCGATCACTCTTTCAGGCAATCTCCTGAAAGTCATCGATGCGCTCGCAGGTGCGTCTCAACGCTCCGCATGGATCGAGCGTGCTGTGCAAAGCTATGCCGCCCGCCAGCTGAAAGAGCGGCGCCGCGAGCGGGAGCTGGCTTTACTGAACAGGCACGCCGATGCGCTGAACGCCGAGGGTGACGACAGCGCGGCATATCAAACAAGCTGGATCGCGGAATAAGGCTTCATGTCATCGGTCTTGCTCCGCGGCGAGATATACCGTGTCCGCGCGCCCCAGCACGGCGATCCCAAAAAATCCCGCTGCTTTGCCGTGGTCAGCCGCCAGGATCTGCTGGACTCAAACGCCAACCGCGTGCTGTGCGCACCGGTTAACACGTCTGGCGTAGGCCTGGCTACCGAAGTGCAGGTCGGCATTGATGAGGGCTTGAAGCACTCGTCAGTCATCAATTGCGATCAAATCACCCGCCTCGAGAAAAGCATGCTCACCGACTATATCGGTGTGCTGTCGCCGGCAAAGCTAAAGCAATTGCGCACCGCGTTACAGATAGCCCTCGACCTCGACGATGATCCTGAAACGGCCATTGAAGACCAGTGGTGAAACCCGCGGCACGTATTGCGATTGCCGCGCCGTTCCGGCCCGCTTACTCCCACTGCACTCTCACCCCGACCCACATCGCCCGCGGCGCCGCCGGAGAAATCGCGTTGCCATTGGGCCAGTCATTTGGATTCGGAATGAAACTGCCGTTTGGATTGAATGCGCTGACGGCCAGGAATCCGGCGGTGGCGTAGCGCCTGTCGAACAAGTTGACGAGGCGCGCAAAGACCTCGGCATGCTTCGTCATGTGGTAGGTGCTCTGCAGGTTCACCACGGTGTATCCCGGTATCCAGCCGCTTCCCTGCACATGGGCACCGGCGCCATTCGTGCCGCCCGCTCGATTGGCGTTGTTCTCGTTTCCGTGCAGGTAGGACCCGGAGGCGGCGATGAGGTTGCCACCGATATTCCATTGCCGGGTGAGATCGTAGTCGAGCACGAGCCTTCCCGTGTTCTTCGGAATCAGGGGAATTCGATCGCCGGCTCGCACCAGGATGTTCCCGTCCGCATCGGCGGTGCTGTTCGATCCCGCGCCGACCTCGAAATTCGATTGGAAGGTTGCATCGACGAAGCTATAGGTAAGGTGCCAATCGAATCCGCCCTGCTTGCCGCCCAGTGAAACATCGAAACCTTGCCGGCGCGTATTGCCCACGTTGTCGAAGTAGCCGGCATTGGTCGCCGCCGCGACGAACTGGATGTCGTTGCGGTTGACCGTATGGAACGCATCCGCGCTCCATGTCAGCCGCTGATCGGAAAGACTCCCCCGTAGTCCCGCCTCCACCGTGCGAGCGACCACTTGCTGCAAATCAGGATCGCTGGCGAAGTCGTTGGGCAATCCGCAGGGCGCGGCGGGATTGGCGCAGCCGAGTTCGATGACCGTCGGCGCGCGGCTGGCCTCGTTGTAGTCGGCATAGAGGGTCAAGGCATCGGATGGTGTCACCGTAAACCCGAAAGCGGGATTTACCCGGCTGAACGTGTGACTGCCGATGAGCATGCTCGGCTGATCGAACCCCGCGCCGAAGTCCCCGATGTCCGTGTCGATGCTGTAGCCGTCGAGCGTCTCGGTATTGCGGTTATAACGGACCGAGGCGGTGAAATGCAGCAGGTTGGTCGGCGAGAGCGTGTCGGTCAGATAGGCCCCATAGATCTTGTTGCTGCCCCTGAGCGAAATGACGGTTTCATCGTTGAACGGACTCGCTTCATAGAGGAGCGATCGATCCGGCGCCAGTTGTCCGTACTGATACGCCTGGGAAAAAGTATCGTCGGATTCATTGTAGTCCGCACCGAGTACGGCCTGATTGGTCCATCCCAATAGATTCTGCGAGTCGGTGAGCTGCAGACCAAACCCCTTGGTGCGCTGGAGCAGATTCGATGTGGCGCTCTGACCGGGCGAGCAATAGCTCAAGGAAGCCCGGCTCGTGCCCGGCGACGCACAGTCAAAAGGCGGCCCCGTGTAATCCGCGAGGTAGCCGTCATTGACGTTGCCGTTGACGGCACCGGTGGTCAAACGGCGATAGTAGGCATTCCCGGACAGCAGCAGCTCATCCGTCAAGAACTGCGAACCCGTGAGGTTCACGAAGCTGAGCAGATTCGCCGTCAAGTCGGGCGTGTAGCTGACTTCGTGCCGGTAGTCCAGCATGTTCTCGGGCGCTGCGCCGTTGCCCCCCAGGGTCGTGTCCGCATAGGTGTAGCTCAAATCGACGTCGGTCGTGTCGTTCTGCCAGCCGACCTTGCCGAATCCCTGATACACCCGGGTCGGTGATTTGTCGCGCCAGCCGGTCTCATCGAAGTAATTTCCGGCGAAAAAATAATCGAAGTTGCCGAACTCTCCCCCTGTCTCGGCTTCGAAGGAGCGCCGTCCGAAAGATCCACCGTACGCCTCGAACTCCGTTCCCGGATTGTCATGCCCGCTCTTGGTCTTGACCGAGAGTGCGCCGCCCAAGGTATTGAGGCCGAACACAGGATTGGAGCCGGTCATGAGCGTCACGGTGGAGATTGCCGATTGCGGGATCAGGTCCCAGTTCACCGTGTCGCCGAACGACTCATTGACCCGTACACCGTCGACGTACACCGACAGGCCTTCAGGGGTGCCGAGAAGCGCGGACGCCGTGAATCCATGGTAGTTGATGTCGAGCTGAAACGGATTGTCCGCGCTCTCGCTCACATTGACGCCGCTGAAATTGCTGTTCAGATAATCCGCCAAACCGAGCCCCTGCTGGCGTTGCATCTGCTCGCTATCGGCGGTCTGCACGTTCGACGGTATTTGATTCAACGGCAGGCCGAGGCCTCCGAGGGGGGTATTGCCGATAACGGTGATCTGCGGAAGTTCTTGGGCGGTCGCTGGATTGCCGGGCAACTTTCCCGGCGTGTCGGCCGCCCACGCGGAATGGGTCATCGCCGTGCAGGCGAAATAAATCAGCACCCCCAGCGGTAGTATCGGTCTCGAGCAGGCCAACGGTTTTCCCCCTTTCATCCCGGATTGATTGGTCATAATTCCAGATCGGGACGGCCAAAGGAACCACCGAGGGCAAATGATCCGATCATCGCAGCGGATGGCCGGACGCACGAAGATCGGGGTCCGGCGTGTGTTGAACGCATCGTCGCGCAGCAAAGGGGTGATGCGGACGGGCCGCTTGGCTATTTCAGCCGTTCGGCGATGTGGTCGCCGACTCGCAATGCATTCGCAATGATGGTCAAAGTGGGATTGACCGCGCCTATGGACGGGAAAAAACTCGCATCGGTGACGTACAGGTTATCCACTTCGTGTGCGCGGCAATTGACGTCGAGAACCGATTTCGCCGGGTTCGTGCCGAAAACCATGGTGCCGGCCTGGTGCGCCGTGCCGCCGATGGGCACGTCCTGTCCAAGATACAGCGAGCGTTCGAACAGATGGGGATGAACGTCGAGCTTGGTGCATAGCCCGCTCAGCTTCTGCCGCAAGCGGGCGTGCGCCTCGAGGTTGGTCGGAGCCAGGTTCAGCGTCACACGGCCGCCATCGTAGAATATTCGATTCTCCGGCAGCGGCAGGTCCTCCGAGGTGAGCCAGAAATCGAGAGAATGCCTGGCGATCCAATCGAAGGGTTTGTCCGGGAACCACTGCAGGAAGCTCGGCAGTCCTTCGCCGCGAATTTGCACGGCATTGGATTTTCCCACCATTTGAATGTGCCCCAGCGGATAGTCCCAATCGGGTGATCCGTAGTAAAAATCATTCAATCCGAGAGTCTTCTGGAATCGGGTGGGATTGGGGATGCGCGACACCGCCATCAAGACCGAATTGTTGTGGCGCATGTAATTGCGCCCGACGAGTCCCGAGCCGTTGGCGAGGCCCTGCGGATGAAGCTCATTCGCCGAACGCAGCATCAACAGCGCCGAGGACAGAGCCCCGCACGCAACCACCACGATGTCGGCGCGATACGTCGTGCGCTCGCCCGCTTGCAAGACTTCGACGCCGTCGATTCGCGTGCCGCTCGCATCCGTGACCAGCTTGTCGACGTAGGCGCCGGTCAACAGCGCGAGATTGGGATGGCTCCGCAGTGCCGGATCGACGCAGATGATCTGGGAATCCGCTTTTCCGTTGGTCGGGCAAGGATAGCCGTCGAACGCATCGCAACGGATGCAAGCCGAATGAGGCAGCGCCCGGCCGTCTTTCTCATCGAGCAAGATGCCCACCGGAAGATGAAAGGGATGATGTCCTTCGCTCTTCAGTCCGTCGAACAACTGTTGAATGCGAGGCTCGTGAGCGAGGGGCGGGTAGGCATAGGGTTTGGAGCAGGGCGGCTCCGTGGGGTCTTCGCCGCGCAGCCCGTGGACATGGTAGAGCTCCTCGGCCGCCTGATAGTAGGGTTCGAAGGCGTCGTAACCGACCGGCCAGCCGGGCGAGATGCCATCCGGATGGCGTATTTCGCGGAAGTCGCGATCCCGCAACCGCAGCAGTACGGCGCCGTAGACCTTGCTGTTGCCGCCCACGAAGTAATGAAGTCCCGGGTGAAATGACTTCCCGTCGGAACCGTACCAGGTCTCCTCGGCCTGGTAGCGGGCATCGACGAACACCGCCTGAGCATCCCAGTTCTCGCGTTCGCGCGGCAGATAGCCGCCGCGCTCCAGAAGCAGAACGCGCTTGCCCGTCCGGGCGAGACGCCAGGCCATGGTTCCGCCGCCGGGTCCGGATCCAACGATGATCACGTCGTATGGCCGCGAATTCATGATCTGTTCAGGCGGGCTAGCCGCCGGTCGCAAAGCCCGGATACAGCGTCATGCCGCCGTCGACGAACAGAGTGGCGCCCGTCACGTAGTCAGCGGCGTCCGAGGCGAGCCAGACGGCCGCGCGGCCGATGTCATCGGGTTCCCCGATACGTTTGTAAGGAATCAGAGTCATCAGATCCTGGTAAGCCGCGACCGTGTTCCAGGCGCCGGTGTTGATCGGCGTGCGAATGGCGCCGGGTGCAATGCCATTGACTCGGATGCGATGGGGCGCCAACTCCTGGGCGATGCTTCGCATCAACATCATGATCCCTCCCTTCGAGGCGGCGTAGTTGGCGTGCCCCGCCCAGGGTATATCCTGATGCACCGAACTCATGCAGATGATTTTGCCCGCCGCCACGGATATATGCTCATCGACGGGGCGTCGTTTGAATTCGCGTGCCGCCTCGCGCGTGCACAGGAATTGTCCCGTCAGATTGACACCGATCACCGTATTCCACTGGTCGAGCGTCATCAGGTCATAGGGGGAATCCCGCTGCAGTCCGGCGTTGCTGACGACGATATGCAGGGTCCCGAAGTGCCCGATCGCCTGCGAAAACATGGCGAGCACCTCGGCTTCATTGCTGACATCGGCTTTGATGCAGATCGCACGTCGACCCATGGTCTCGATCTCGTGTGCAACCGCCTCCGCATCGCCGGGATTGGTCACGTAGTTGACGGCGACGTCGGCTCCCGCGCGCGCGAGCCCGAGTGCGACCGCCTTTCCTATCCCGGAGTTCGCGCCGGTCACCAGGGCCATTTGCCCCGCGAGCACGATGGGGTAGGGCAATGCCGGAAGCGGCCGTGTGTCGGGCAAAGCCGGTGCCGCGGGATCCAGAGATTTCTCATTCATACGCGCTCCTCGAGCATTGGACGTGCGGTGTCCTCAATCGTTCGCAGTGTCCCATATTCAGGCCTTGTAATTCTTACACGGGAGTGTGTGTGATAATGACGCGGCGGTCTCGCAGCGAACGCCGATGGGAGCATGCCTTGCCGAGTATCTGCATCGAAATCGCCATACGTTGTTTGTTGGTAGGTTTGTTTCTGCCCTTCAGCGCGCTCGACAAGCTGCTGAATTTCCGGCAGGCAGTCGGCCAGGCATCCCATGCGATACCGAGTCTTCTCGGGTCGAAGGCGCTGATCGTTTGCGGATTTTGCATCGAAGTGTCGATGTCGGCCGCCATTCTCACCGGCATCGCGGATCGTCTTGCAGCGCTCGTTTTGGCGTTCTATTGCGTCGCTACCGCATTGCTGTGGAAGCAATTCTGGAAAGCCCCGGATTTCAATCTGAGAGGCGTCAGCCGCGGGCGCGACACGTTTTGGGATTTCCTGAAGAACCTTGCCGTGGCCGGCGGCTTTCTGCTGCTCGCCTTCGGTCCCGCCGCCGCGGGCGTGCAGGCATTTCTGCAGCATCCGCTCGCCTCCACGCACCCTTACCTCATGGGAATTTAACCGGGGTTCTCATCATGCCGAGCCCGCCGACCGTTCCCTATTGGCATCTGTGGACCGACCCGCAAGGCGTCAGTCATCAGACGCGATGCGCCATGACCGAATTTGAATTGCAATCCATGCAACCGCCGGCCGATCCTCAATGGCAGGGCAAAAAGCATGGCGGGGCGATGTGCTATCTGTTTACCGTCCAGCCGGTGGGTTGGGCCGGCGACTGGCACGAAAATCCGAAGCCGCAATGGATCATTCCGCTGTCAGGGCGCTGGTTCGTCGAGTCGATGGACGGAACGCGAGTCGAGATGGGCAGCGGCGAGATTTCCTTTGGAGCGGACCAGAATTGTTCCAGGAAGGATGGAAGAATGGGCCATCGCTCCGGCACCGTCGGCAGCGAACCCGCGGTACTCCTGATCATCCAGCTCGACGACGCGCTCCGCCCGGGGCCCGTCTGCGCGTTCCGGTAGGCGGCGATGGATGGTTTCGACATTCGTGCCCCGATTTTCGGCCATTACATTCTGGCGAATGCGCCGCTGCAGGAACTCGCCGGCGGGTTCGATTGGCTCGAAGGTCTGGTTTGGATGGGCGATGCGGGATGTCTTCTGTTTCAAGACCTGCCGCGCGATCGAACCCTGCGGTGGATCGACGGTTCCGGCGTGTCGATATATCGCGCTCCGTCCGGCTTTGCCAATGGACAAACCCGGGACCGTCAGGGGCGGCTGATTTCGTGTTCCCACCGTGAACGCTGCGTGTTTCGCACGGAGCTCGACGGCAGCGTCACCCGGCTCATCGACGCACACGAGGGACGACGGCTCAACGCACCGAATGACGTGGCCGTGAGATCGGACGGCTCGATCTGGTTCACGGATCCGCTGTATGGAATTCAGACGGACTACGAGGGAGGACGTCAGGTATCCGAGCAGCCGCCGGCGTTGTACTGCTTCACGCCCGAGACCGGGCAAATTCGCGTGGCGGCCGGCGATTTCGACGGTCCGAACGGGCTGGCTTTCTCGCCGGACGAGAATCGGCTGTATGTATCCGAGACCGGCGATCAAACGACGGACGATCCCAAGCAATACATCAGAGTATTCGATGTCGACGGCGCCGGCCGCCTGAGCGGCGGGGAGATCTTTCACAAAATCGAGCCCGGATATGCCGACGGGCTGTGCGTGGACGAAGACGGCAATGTATGGAGCAGCGCGGGCGACGGTGTTCACTGCATTTCCCCGGATGGCCGGTTGCTCGGCA